>Ga0316605_10000009_pt1 | contig 364240 bp, 288 predicted proteins | sample OWC_soil_day20_n_FD_207666 | JGI IMG/M metagenome (GOLD analysis project Ga0316605, IMG submission 207666) | Wetland soil microbial communities from Old Woman Creek delta, Ohio, United States - OWC_soil_day20_noCT | ecosystem: Environmental > Terrestrial > Soil > Wetlands | place: USA: Ohio... | reverse complement strand
GAAATAGAAACAAAAGTTTCAACTAAGATTTATCCTAATCCAACAAGCGATAAGGCTGTTTTAGAGTTTGAGGGCTTAAATGATGATGCTAATGTTAGTGTTGTAGATTTGTTGGGTAGGGTTATAAAAGAATACAAGATTAATAAGCAAGATAGCAATATTGAGATTGATGTTAAGGGTTTTGCAAAAGGTGTCTATAATGTTATTTTACGAAATGACAAAATGAATATCACTAAGAAATTGATTGTTCGATAGTGTTTTATCCTTTTGATTTTTAAAGTTATTTTAACCACTCCTTTTGGGGTGGTTTTTTTGTTATTCTTGTGAGGATGTTTTTATTGGGTTAATAATTTTATTAACTTTGCATTTTATATATGATTTATGATTTGGAATAAGATTTCGAATAGGAAACTTTCTTGGATACTCGTGGCGGCTTTTGTGGCTATTAGTTTTTATCCTCTTTTTGCTTTTTTGGGTACTCTTCCTCTTAGGTTATGGGATGAGAGTAGATTGGCTGCCTCTGCTTATGAGATGCTACATTCTGATAATCCTCTTGTTGTTACTTTTAATTTTGATGCCGACCATTGGAGCACTAAACCTCCTTTCTTGATATGGATGCAGGCTATTAGCATAAAGATTTTTGGGGTTAATGAAGCGGCAGTTAGGCTACCCTCTGCCCTATCTATGCTTTTCTTAGGCATTTCTCTTATTCTACTTAGCGGAAAGTTACAAAAGCCTTTCTTGGGTTTTTACTCCGCTGTTATTATTATTTGTTCCAAGGGTTTATTGATTTATCATTGTGGGAGAAATGCCGACTACGATGCTATGCTTTGTATGTTTACACTCTCTTATGCTCTTTCTTATTTTGTTTTTCTTACAAAAAAAGATAATCGTTACTATTATCTCTTCTTTGTTCTGCTTATTCTTGCAACGCTTACTAAGGGTGTTCAAGCCTTGATACCAATTCCTTTTATTTTTATATATACCTTGTTTCAAAAGGATTTGATTAAGGTACTAAAGAGTAGGAATACTTATATTGGTATTGGACTTTTTGTTTTGGTTATTGGGGGTTATTATTTTGGGAGAGAACTCTTTGACAAAGGTTACCTAAGGGCTGTCTATGATAATGAGCTTGGTGGAAGATATTTAACTGCCCTTGAAGGTCATAGAGGTGGTAAGGATTTTTATTATAATGAATTGAAGGATAATCTTTTTACTTATTTCTTCTGGTTATCGCCTATTGCGTTTTTGGTTAATCTATTTACAAAAGATAAGATTATTAGAAACCTAAATATTTACTCCTTTGGCATTGCTGCATTTATTTTTGTTATTGTCACTATTGGTCAAACTAAGCTTACTTGGTATGCCTTCCCTATTGTTCCATTTATGGCTATTCCTATTGGTATTGGTTTTTATAGGTTACATCTACTTATTAGAAAGCTAAAGAATAAAACCTTGTCTACTTCTTTGATTGTTGTTTTATTTGTTAGTGTTTTCTTCTCTCCTTATAAGCAAATTGTAAATCATGTTACCCTACCTAAAGAACCTGGCTGGGCTAAGCCTTATTACTCAAGGTTTGATTTAATTAAGCAAGTTATTAAGAAGGATTTGGTTTATGATAAGGAGTTTACTTTTATTTATACTGATAATAACCAAGACCATCTTTTCTATAAATATGCTATGGACGAGGAAGGTATTAGAAATAAGACTATTTGGATTGAGCATTTAAAGATTGGGGATATTGTTCTTATCAATGAACCTAAGACCGATGAGGATTTACAAAAGAAGTTCTCTTATGAGCCACTTTACAACCATATTCAGAGCAAGATTGTAAGAATCACTAAAGCAATTAATAATAAATAATCATCTACTAGAATGGAAATTTCAGCAGTAATACCAATATATAACGAGGAAGGAAATATCCCTCAGATGTATAAGAGAATGAGTGATGTCTTGTCTCAAATAAGTTCTGAGTACGAGATTATTTTTGTAAATGATTATAGCAAGGATAGTTCTCTTTCGATGATAAAGGAGTTAGCCAAAGAGGATAATCATGTTAGATATATTAGCTTTAGTAGAAATTTTGGTCATCAGGTTGCTGTTTCGGCAGGGCTTGATTACTCTAAAGGAAAGGCTGTTGCAATTATTGATGGTGACCTTCAAGACCCACCTGAACTAATTAAAGAGATGTATGAAAAGTATATGGAGGGTTATAAGGTTGTATATGCAAAACGTTCTTCGAGAAAAGGTGTGAGTATTTTTAAGAAAATAGCCTACAAGAGCTTCTATCGTATTTTAGATAAACTTACTGAAATTAAAATACCTCTCGATACTGGAGATTTTAGATTGATTGATAGGGTTATTATTAAGCATTTGCAAGAGATGCCTGAGAGAAATAAATTCATTAGAGGGCAGATTGCTTGGATTGGTTATAAGCAAACCTTTGTGGAATATGATAGAGACCCAAGATTTAGTGGAGAGACAGGATATCCATTTAGTAAGCTTTTGAAACTTGCAATAGATGGAATCACTGGTTTCTCGTCAAAACCTCTTAAATTTGCAAGCTCGATGGGAATTATTGTGTCTATTTTTTCTTTCTTAGTGATAATATATGCATTGATTTCTCAATTTGTCTATAACTCGCCCCTAAGGGGCTGGACATCATTGATAATTTCCGTTTCCTTTATTGGTGGTGTTCAATTAATTACTATTGGAATAATTGGGGAATATATTAGCAGAATGAGTACTGATATTAAGAAAAGACCTCTATATATTGTTGAAGAGAATACAGAAACCGAAGAAGAAGAAAAATAAATTGTGATATGAATTATACAGATAAAGAAAAAAGATTTAATCGTTATACCGTTACAACGGCATTGCCTTATGCTAATGGTCCTTTGCATATTGGTCACTTAGCTGGTGTTTATGTTCCTGCTGATATTTATGTACGTTATCTTCGCTTGATGGGTGAGGATGTTGTTTTTATTGGTGGTAGCGATGAACATGGTGTGCCTATTACTATTAAGGCTAAAAAAGAAGGTATTACCCCTCAAGAGGTTGTAGATAGGTATCATGGAATTATTAAAAAATCATTCGAAGACTTTGGTACTTCTTTCGATATTTATTCTCGTACCTCATCCGATACTCACCATAAGACTGCCTCTGCTTTCTTTAAGAAACTATATGAAGAGGGTAAGTTTATTGAACAAAGCTCTGAACAATATTACGACCCTGAGGCTAATCAATTCCTTGCAGATAGATATATTACTGGCACTTGCCCTCATTGTGGAAATGAGAGAGCTTATGGCGACCAATGTGAGGCTTGTGGTACTAGCTTAAATGCAACGGATTTAATTAATCCTAAGTCTGCTCTTAGCGGCTCTGCTCCTATCCTCAAAGAAACCAAGCACTGGTTCTTACCTCTTGAAAAGTATGAAGGATTTATGAGAGGGTGGATACTTGATGGACATAAGGAATGGAAGGCTAATGTTTATGGACAATGTAAGAGTTGGATTGACCAAGGTCTTCAACCAAGAGCTGTTACAAGAGATTTAGATTGGGGAGTTAAGGTTCCTATTGAGGGTGCTGATGGAAAGGTTTTATATGTTTGGTTCGATGCTCCTATTGGTTATATCTCTAATACTATTGAGTTATTACCAAAGACTTGGGAAAAATATTGGAAAGAAAAAGATAGTAAGCTTGTTCACTTCATTGGCAAAGACAATATAGTATTTCACTGCATAATTTTCCCTGCAATGCTAAAGGCAGAGGGGTCTTTTATATTACCTGAAAATGTTCCTGCCAATGAGTTCCTAAACCTTGAGGGAGATAAGATTTCCACTTCAAGAAACTGGGCTGTATGGTTACATGAATACCTTGAAGACTTCCCTGGCAAACAAGATGTCCTTAAATATGTTCTATGTGCTAATGCTCCTGAAACTAAGGATAATGACTTTACTTGGAAGGATTTTCAGACAAGAAACAATAGCGAGCTTGTAGCAATACTAGGTAACTTTGTGAATAGGACTATGGTTCTTACTCATAAATATTTCGAGGGCAAGGTTCCCCAGCGCTACGAATTGAATGATATTGATAAGTCTGCTATTGAGGAAATCTCATTATATCCTGAGAAGATTGGAAGAAGTATTGAAAATTATCGTTTCCGTGAAGCTCTTTCTGAGATGATGAACCTTGCTCGTTTGGGAAATAAATATCTTACAGAGTGTGAGCCTTGGAAGACCTTTAAGACCGACTTAGATAGAACAAAAACCGCTTTAAATATTAGCCTTCAAATATGCGCAAACTTGGCTATACTTTCTGAGCCTTTCCTTCCTTTTACTGCAAAGAAACTTCAAAATATGCTTAACCTAGAGGCTAATTCTTGGACTACTGCTGGCAAAGATAATTTATTAGAAGTGGGACATCCAATAAACACTCCTGAACTCCTTTTCGAAAGAATTGAGGATGCAGAAATTGAGGCTCAAGTAAAGAAGTTATTAGATACTAAGAAGGCTAATGAGATGGAAAATGCTGTTGCATCGCCTCAAAAAGAGAATATTGTTTTTGATGATTTTGCAAAGGTAGATATTCGAACTGGTACTATTATTGAGGCTGAGAAGGTTGCTAAGACTAAGAAACTTTTAAAGCTTACTATTGATACTGGAATTGATAAGAGAACAATTGTTAGTGGTATTGCAGAATACTTCGAAGCAAAAGATATTATTGGACAACAAGTGTCAGTTCTAGTAAACCTAGCACCAAAAGACCTTAAAGGCATAGAATCGCAAGGAATGATTCTTATGGCTGAGGATGCCGATGGCAAATTAGTCTTTGTTTCTCCTACACAAAAGGTAGTAAACGGAGCAGAAATAAGATAATAATTCTAGTTATAACAAAAAGGAGGCTAAATCTTTTAATAAGATAGCCTCCTTTTGATTTTTATAAGGTTTAGTTATTTGAGCATTGATTCTATTTCTGCTTCTAATTCTTTTGGGGTTGTAGGTGTTTCGAAACGCTTAATGGTTTTACCATCTTTTGAAACTAAGAACTTTGTAAAATTCCATTTAATTTAATTTCCTTCGAGAAACTCTGGAGAGTATTTCTTTAGGATTGATGATAAACGTTCCCCCATTTCTTTATCCTTAAAACCTTCAAAAGGTGCGTTCATTTTAAGAAAATTATATAGTGGAGCTGCATTTTTTCCATTCACATCTATCTTCTCAAACATTTGAAAGCTGACTCCATAATTTGCTTGACAGAAGGCTTTGATTTCATCATTTGTCCCTGGCTCTTGAGCAAGGAATTGATTACATGGAAAGCCCAAAACTACTAAGCCCTTATCTGCATATTTTTTGTTTAACTCTTCTAAGCCTTTGTAATGAGAGGTAAATCCACATTTACTCGCTGTATTAACTATAAGGATTACCTTCCCCTTATATTTTGAAAAATCAATTTCATCTCCTTCGAGTGACTTCATCTTAAAACTATAAAGCTCAGATTCCTTATTCTTCTTCTTATCTTTGTTTATGGTAAAGCTTGTAAAAAGAATTAATGCAGACAAAATAATTAATGATGTTTTAAATATTTTCATTGCCTATTGGTTATAACATTGATTCTATGTCAATTTCGATTGGAGAAACAGATGATTCGTATCTCTTTATTGTTTTTCCATCTTTTGATACTAAAAACTTAGTGAAATTCCATTTAATATCATTTCCTTCAATAAATGATGGGGAGTTGTCTTTTAGTATTGAGGTTAATTTATCTCCTATCTCTTGATTTGGAAAGCCTGCGAATGGGGCTTGTGATTTCAAATAGGTGTAAAGCTCTGATTCATTTTCTCCATTTACATCTATTTTAGAAAACATTGGGAAGGATACTCCATAATTTAATGAGCAGAATTCTGATATTTCTCCATCCACACCTGGTTCTTGACCAAGAAATTGATTGCATGGAAAACCTAATACTACTAATCCTTTGTTTGCATATTTCTTATTTAATGCCTCAAGACCTTCGTATTGACCTGTAAAACCACATTTACTTGCAGTATTTACTATTAATAATGCCTTACCTTCATACTTAGAGAAATTTACCATTTCTCCATTGATAGCCTTCATTTGAAAATTGTGAATAGTTGCCATAATAATATTTTTATTTATTAATTCTATAATCTAAGAACAAGTATTTGATAGTTTTGTTCTGTTGTGCAAATATATACCCTTTCTAATTAATGAACTATTGCTTTTTTCTATTGACATATTGTTTTAAACTATTTTAGATTTTGAAACAAAAAATATATATTTGCATAATTAATTCCGAATATTAAGATAAAAACGCTAATTTTGCTTTAATCTAATAGTTCTCAGTCAAATAAAAGACAAATAAACATAATGAATAATTAATTGTTCTAATAAAATGAATGTATTAAAAAAGATATTTAATTTCTACTATCAAGGATTTCGTTCTATGACACTTGGAAAAACCTTGTGGTTAATAATTTTAATCAAGCTGTTTATTATGTTTGCAATACTAAAAATATTTTTCTTTCCTAACTTTCTAAGCTCAAAAGCCGATGGCGAGAACGAAAAAGCAAATTATATTATTAGCGAAATGGAAAAACGTACAAACAAGTAAATCATTATATACTCATTAATAAAAACATATTTATATGGAGGATTTAATTTTATGGTCTCGAGCACAATTTGCTCTCACAGCCATATATCACTGGTTGTTTGTTCCTTTGACTCTTGGTCTTGGAGTTATTATAGGAATAATGGAAACTGCTTATTATCGCTCTGGTAAAGAACAGTGGAAGCAAATCACAAAATTCTGGATGAAAATATTCGGAATAAATTTCGCAATTGGTGTTGCAACAGGTATTATTCTTGAGTTTCAGTTTGGAACTAATTGGTCTAATTACTCTTGGTTTGTTGGAGATATTTTTGGTGCTCCACTTGCAATTGAAGGAATACTCGCTTTCTTTATGGAATCAACCTTTATTGCTATTATGTTCTTCGGATGGAATAAGGTTTCAAAGGGTTTTCATCTTGCCTCCACTTGGCTAACTGTTTTTGGAGCTTCAATATCTGCTCTTTGGATTTTGGTGGCAAATGGATGGATGCAATATCCTATTGGTATGACCTTTAATCCCGACACGGTAAGAAATGAGATGACAGACTTCTGGGCTGTGGCTCTATCTCCTATTGCCATTAATAAATTCTTCCATACCGTTACTTCTTGTTGGGTTGTTGGCTCTGCTGCTTGTATTGGTATTAGCTCTTGGTTTTTATTAAAAAATCGCCATACAGAAATGGCTAAGAAAAGTATAATGATAGCAGCACCTTTTGGGATAATTGGAATATTGCTTACTATATACACTGGCGATGGTTCTGCATATCAAGTGGCACAAAAACAACCTATGAAACTTGCAGCTATGGAAGGTTTATATCAAGGTACTACAAAGGCCCCATTGGTTGCTGTTGGTATTCTTAATCCTCACGAAAAGGTAATGAATAATGAGGCAAAACCTCTATCCTTCGAAATCAAGATTCCTTATATTCTATCTTTTCTTGGATATAGAGATGTAAATGCTTTTGTACCTGGTATCAACGACCTTTTAAAAGGAGGTTACCCTACTCAAGATGGTTCAACACCTCTTTCTGCAAAGCAGAAGATGGAGAGTGGAACATTGGCAGTAAAGGCTTTGTCGGAATACAAACTTGCAAAAAGAGAAAACAATACTTATGTACAGGAAAAAAGCCTTCAAACTTTAAAAGCAAACTATAGTAACTTTGGTTATGGTTTTATTAAAGATGAGTCTCAACTTGTGCCAAATGTTGCCCTTACATTCTACGCTTTCAGGTTTATGGTTATATTTGGGTCGGCATTTTTACTTCTCTTTTCCCTGCTTACTTACTTCAACTTTAAGAAAATTTCTTACGAAAGATATCGCTGGTTATTATATAGTGGGATTATTGGTATTCCTGTTGCTTATCTTGTTTCACAAAGTGGATGGATTGTTGCTGAGGTTGGTCGTCAGCCTTGGGTTATACAAGACTTAATGCCTACTTTTTCGGCAGTTTCATCTTTGGAGGCAAGCTCGGTAATCACTACTTTTGTTATTTTCTGTGTTCTATTCACAGTTCTTCTAATTGCAGAGTTAAGTATAATGTTCAAACAAATTAAGAAAGGGTTTTAATTATGGATTATAATTTTTTTATTCAATATTGGTGGTTTATCATTTCCCTATTGGGTGCTTTACTTGTTTTTCTTCTCTTTGTTCAGGGTGGTCAAACTCTTATACCTTGGCTTGCAAAAAATGATATAGAAAGAACTATGCTCATTAACTCTATTGGGAGAAAATGGGAGTTTACTTTCACAACTCTTGTTACATTTGGGGGTGCATTCTTTGCCTCGTTTCCTCTTTTCTACTCAACGTCTTTTGGTGGTGCTTATTGGGTTTGGATGATTATCCTTTTCTGCTTTATTATTCAGGCAGTGAGCTATGAATTTAGAACAAAAGAAAATAATATTCTTGGTACGAAAACCTTCGATACATTCCTTTTGATAAATGGTTTTGGTGGTGCTTTCCTTTTGGGAACTGCTGTGGGTACATTCTTCACTGGAAGCGAATTTGTAATTAATAAAGAAAACATAGCAAATCCAATGATGCCTATTATCTCTCAATGGACAAATCCTTTACATGGGATTGAAGCTTTGTTCAATGTGCGCAATCTTCTGCTTGGGGCTGTGGTTTTATCTTTGGCTAGAACACTTGGTTTATTATATTTTATCAACAATATTCACAACCAAACAATTCAAGAAAGAGCTAAGAAACTACTTAGAATTTGTGGAACTGTGTTTGTATTATTATTTATCACATTCCTTATCGTTACATTCCTTTCTGAAGGATTTGGAGTAGATACACAAGGAAATGTAATTATGGTAAAATACAAATACTTCCTTAATTATATTGAGATGCCATTCTTGTTAGGAATACTACTTGTCGGAGTTTTATTAGTATTATACGGCTTAATAAAGACTATTTTTACAAAAACACTTTTCACAAAAGGTATATGGTACGTAGGCACAGGAGCAGTATTAGCAGTATTAAGTCTATTGCTAAATGTTGGGTATAATAACACGGCTTATTACCCATCGACTTTCGATTTGCAATCATCGCTAACAATCTACAACTCATCATCGAGCCTTTTCACCCTAAAGGCAATGTCTGTGGTATCAATAATTATTCCTTTTGTCTTGGCATACATTTTTTACGCATGGAGAAAAATGGACAAGAAGCCTATTACGAAAGAAGAAATGGAGGGTGGCGATCATAAATATTAGGCAAAACAAATTATGCTAGTAGGCAAAATAGACTATGCTTACTAGCATAATTTTTATAGGTCTATAATTCATCTAAAACTTTCTGTATTTGATTTTTCCAGGAAAGATTAGGTTCAATTGAACTACGAATCTTCTTTGGAGTAAAGTCATTATTGTAATAGAAGTCTACTATACTTTGAATATCTAATGGGCTATCGTCGGCAGGTGCCTTGATTATGTATGGCATTTGTTCGAAATCGGTATCAATTTCAGAGTATACAAAGGGAATTCCTCTTGCTGCGTATTCCCTATTCTTAAGAGTCTTGATATGTGTGATATTGCTTCTATGTCTTGCCAAAGAGCCTATTCCAAAGTCCGATTTCTCGAAGACTTCATCTAATTCTTTGCCCGAAAGTGCTCCAAAAAATGTGATATAATTCTCCATTTCTAATTTTTTGGTTTGCTCACTTAGAGCAAAACCCGAGTCTCTCTCTGGCTTACCTACAATATTCAAATGAATCTTTTGTTTCGGATTAGATTTAATATACTCACTAACTCCACTTATAGCCCTATCCACCCCATGCCAATAGTGTAATTCTGCAACAACGATTAGATAAAATATTTCGGGGCTTGGTCTATAACTTTGTTTGAGTGGTAATGAATCAAAGTCTACCCCATTAGAGATTTTAATTGTCTTTTGCCTAAATATTTCATCATAATCGGAGAATGTAATTATCCTTTCTAATGATTTGCATAGCTGCACTCGGAAGAGTTTATTGATTTTAAAACGGAGTTTGTAGAAAAGCGGGAGTTCTTTTCCTTCATCGTCGTAGGGATAGGTTGGAATTTCCATAACTACTTTTACTCCTGAATGCTTTAACTTTCTTACAAAATGAATAAGAAAGGGCTCTGCATTAAGAAAGCTCCTCATATATATAAGCGTGATTTGATTATCAATTATATATTTGTATAGCTTTCTATAATCGTATCTTTTCAGAATCTTCGCCTTGGTGCCTTTCCCATAGTTTTGCTGAACTTTTTCTGCAACCCATCTTACTTGGTTGCCATCCTTATCCCATCCCAAATAACATAAATCAGTTTCAACTCCACATTCATTGAGTGCTTTTACCTGATGCCTTATCTTCTTTGTTATCCCACTATATTCTGCTAAGGCATGGAAGACTAGAAACATTGCTTTCATAATGATTTATTTATCTTTAGGTATTCTCTTAATAGAATTGGTCTGCGTTTAAATATCTTTTTCTTTATTTCTGTCTTTGTAAGATAATATAATGCCAAAACAAATTTGCCTATTTCTTTGGTTAGCTTTCTTTTGGGGAATAGTTTCTCTGTCATATATCTATCCCAAGGCTTAGTAAAGAATGATTTATAGTATTCATCTTCAGGATTCACAATAATATCTATACTTCCCTCCCATTCGTATCTTGTTATCATAAGACTTGGTTCTGAGAACCACAATAATCTATAAATTAAAGATTGGTAAGGAAGGTAGTTCAAAAAGAGTTCACCATAATTATTTTCATAATTGCCTGGCATCTTATTTTTTTCGAATAATACAAGTTTTCCATCAATGTCTAAAACAACCCATTTATGCGATTTCTTGGGAAATAACAATTCCCCTATCATACTTGGCGTTTCAATATAACCTCGTTTTGCTACCCTTTCTTGTTCTTTGACAAATTTAACTGGGTCTTCTACATGCTCAAGAACTTGATTACAAATTACATAATCAAACTCTTTATCTTTAAATGGCATATCTTCGCCTGATGAATTAATAAATTTCTGATGTGGGTATATCTTTGCATCTTCGCTTCGATGTGTATTATCATCTATATATCTCTCTACTATAACATTTGATACGAAAGTTGGATTATGTCCCGAACCCACCTCTAAAACATTATAATTCTTCTTTATTTTTAGGTCATTTCTATCTAATGGTGTCCTTAATTTCATATCATTATTATTATAATATTATTTATCGACCTTAACCCAAGCATTCTTTTCGAAGTCATATCTTTTTATTGGCTTTGCTGGATTTCCTGCAACTATTGTATAAGGCGGAACATCCTTGGTTACAACAGCCCCTGCTCCAACTAATGAGTGAGTTCCAATTGTTATGCCTTGAATTAATACTGAGTTTCCTCCAATCCAAACATCATCCGAAATAGTTATTAGATGACCAGACACTCCTTGGCTTTTTATAGGTCGTGTTACATCTTCATAATTATGGGTTAGGGCTGTTGCCCTTGTGCCGTGCCCAATAACTACATTTGAACCTATCTTGATTGGCGCCAAAATTAAAGCAGTTGATGCAATCAAGGTATTATCCCCTATAATAATATCACCTATGCCATTGTTTAATATAACATAGTCCTCAATAATTGTCTTCTCTCCAATACGTAATAAATTGGAAGGATTTAAGTCTAATCTTGCTGTTCTTCTAATTATTGATCCTCTACCCCTTTTAATAATAAAAGGATAGATAAAAGTTCTTGCCCACCATCTAGTTCTTGCAGAATATGGATGCGTCCACAATTCTAGAACAAATTGTTTTAAACGAGGTTTATTTGCAAAATAGTTTTTTATTTTTTCTCTCATATTAAAATCTGATTTATATTATAAATAACCTTTCAATCTTCTATTTGTTTATTAATAGACATCATATTGCAAATTTAATCAATTTATTGATATACAAAAGACCTTCTATTTTTTATTATTAATGTTATTGTATTATGTTGATGATCTTAATAGGATGATATCTCAGCAACTTTTTTTTCAATTTCGAGTATAATTATGCATTCGCAACTTCTTAAATTAATAATTAGTTAATGGGATTCAAAGCAACTAGACTTTTAACAGAGATAATTATTACTTTCATTACTCTAGTATTTGCTGGAATAGGACTATTCTCAATTTTTTCTAGGTCAATGAGTCCGGAAAATTATAATTGGGTATATTTTATTGCACTATTGTTTCCTGTTATTTTAATAATAAATTTATTTCTTGCCCTATACTGGGCAACAAAAATTAGATTCTGGTTTTTCTTCTCCCTTATTGCAATATTAGTACAGATTCCATTCATCAGTTTAAATTTTCAATTAAATTCAAAACCTCATATAATTGACAGTAATTCAATTTCCATTATTTCGTTTAATGTGGATAAATTTAAACAAGGAAACTATTCTGAAAATGTGAAAAATTTAGGATTCTCTATTGCTCATATAAAACCAGATATTATTTGTTTACAAGAATTTTCTGAAGATAAATTATATAAAATAGATAGTGTTGCAAAATTTCTCCAAATGCCATATTATTCGGTTGGAAGAAATGGTTTGGGTGTGTCTGATTTAATAATCTTTTCAAAATACCCAATTAAGAATTCAATGTCTTTTATTTATAATAATACTCATAACGGTAGTATGTATATTGATATTATTTTAAAAAATAAGAGAATCCGTATTATTAATTGTCATCTACAAACAACTAATATTAGTCAAAACAAGGGTACTATAAATAGTACCCTTAAGTTTGACAAGCCAAAAACTCAAATAAAAGCTATTCAAGATATTTATTTAATATTAACTAAAAATAGTAGTAGAAGAGCTCTACAGGCTAGTGATCTTAGAAAATTGGTTGACAGCACAAATTCATCTATTATTTTATGTGGAGATTTAAATGATACACCTTCTTCTTTTACATATAAAGAAACAAAAGGGGAATTAATTGATGGATTTATAGAGGCTGGTTATGGAATAGGATATACCTATAAGTATATTTTTAAAATTTTAAGGTTAGACTATATATTCCATAGTAAAGATTTTAAATGTATAAATTATCATTCTGAGGGTTTGAACTATTCTGACCATCAAGTTGTTTATAGTATAATGAAGATTGAATAGATAAATTATGAGAAAATCAAGTATGAATTATCTTATTAATAATAATTTATCAATTCATTTTTGTAAATTTGCGAATTAGTTTCATTTTTATTCTATATAATTAAGTTATGAAAAAAATATTAGTAATAGACGATAAACAACCTATCGGAAAAATAATTTCTATGTATTTGGGTAAAGAAAATGAAATACAATGGTTCGACAATCCAGTAAAAGGTATAGATTGGATGAAAGAAGGAAATATGCCTGATTTAATTATCACCGATCTAAATATGCCTATGATGAGAGGTGCTGAATTTTTGGAGTATTTAAAAAATAATGAGGAATATAAAAATATAAAAGTCATCATACTTTCAAGCAATGATAGCACAAGTGAGAGAATAAGATTATTAGAAATGGGTGCTGATGATTATATTGTAAAACCATTTAACCCAATTGAATTAAATATAAGGGTAAAGAAACTTTTATTATGAAAATCGATTTTTTTTCTAAAAAAAGTAATGAGGTTAATCAATTAAAATTATTCAAACTCCCTATATGGAAAAGGATATTTGATATAGTTTGTTCTATATTTGCTCTTATCATTCTATCGCCACTTTTTTTGGTCATATCTTGTATTATTAGATGGGAGGGAAAGGGTCCTATAATATATAAATCTCAAAGAGCAGGTTCTAATTATCAAATATTTGATTTTCTAAAATTCCGTTCTATGTATTTAGATGCAGACCAAAGATTAAAAGAATTCACAATGAAAAATCAATATAAAAACAATGTTACTGCTCCAGATATTAGCGCTATTGTACTAGATGAAAATATTATAGATAACGAAAATATTCTATTTGGAGACGATTATTCTGTTATAGCAAATGATTATTCTGCTTATGCAAGGAGCAACAAAGATAATAGCTTTAAAAAAATTGAAAACGATCCTCGTATAACTAAAATTGGACGTTTTATTAGAAAATATAGTATTGACGAACTCCCTCAATTTATAAATGTTTTGAAGGGCGATATGTCAATTGTAGGCAATAGACCACTTCCTACTTATGAGGCAGAATTACTTACTGACGATAGTAGTATTGAAAGATTTTTTGCCCCCGCAGGAATAACAGGATTGTGGCAGGTTATGAAAAGAGGCAAATCCGGCAAACTTTCTGCCCAAGAAAGAAAAGCCTTAGATATTTACTATGCTAAGAATTTTTCATTCATGTTAGATATGAAAATTATATTTAAAACTTTTACCTCATTTATTCAAAAAGAGAATGTTTAAATAATATCTATGAAAATAAATAAACTACTAATTTCAATATTATTATTTACAAATCCTTTAAATATTTTATCTCAAGAAATAAAATTGGAAGTAAATAATTATCCATCAATAATTGAAGATTCTTTATTCCCAAAGTTACCTCCAATTGACACATTATTAAAGGCATTAGAAATGTCTCCAACTACAAACATTAATAAATATCGGATTTTAGAGCAAGAGTCAATAATAAAAACTGAACAAAGAAAATGGCTTAGTTATATAAAATTATCTTCAGCCTATCAATATGGTTTTATTGGTTCTGAAATGATGACTCAAAATCCATATTACCCTGTAGCATTATATCAAACATCAGAAAATGCACAGAATTATTATCATATTGGGGCATCAGTTTCGATATCTTTTGAAGATATTTACGACAGAAAAAACAAAATAAACAAAAATAAACACAGATTAGTTCAGATAAAATCAGAAAATGATATTAAACTAAATGAACTCAAATTTGAAGTAGTTGAGTTATATTCTAAAGTTGAAACTTTCTTGATATTAATGGACAATAAGTTCAAGGATCTTAAATTTATGGAAACTCAATATCAAATAGCTCAAAGTGATTTTATTAATAGAAAAATAAATACTTCCGAACTATCTAATAGCAGAGATTCTTACTCAAAGGCTCTGGGTGAATTAGAAGAAATTAAAAGAGAGTTGAAAGTTTCAATCTATAAGCTTGAAATTCTATGCAATATTAAGTTATTAAAATAATAATATAATTATGGATATCCTAAAATATATACTCAAAGTTCTCTATCAAAATAAATGGTGGATAATTATTATCCCTATTTTTGCCTTTATATGTGCTATTTTACTTACCCGTAATATATCTAAAACATACAAAGTAACATCAACTGTTTACACAGGAATTGCATCAGGATATAATATTGAGAGTGATATAGCAAGTAAAACTGACTATAATTCTATTAATAACGAGATGGATAATCTTATTAACATTGTTAAAGCTCAATCTACTTTAGAAAAAGTATCTATAAGATTATATGCTCAACATATGATTTATGGTAATAATTTTAAAGACAATAATTATATTCAAGCAACCAATTTTAATGCTATTTATAATAAAACTCCAATTGAGATTAGAAAACTTATTGACAAAACCTCTGAAGCAAATACTATTGCACGATTATTAAAACATCAAACTGCAAGTCCAGATAATTTTGTATATGGCCTTTTTAATTGGAACCATCATCATTATAGTTATAAAGCATTGAGTAAAGTAGAGGTTAGAAGGGTTTCAAATAGTGATATGCTTGAATTGAGTTATGAGGGTAGTGACCCTGGAGTTGTTTATAATACTCTTAAAATATTAACTAAAGAGTTTATAGAAAATTATCAGTCACTTAGATTTCAAGAAACAGATAGCGTAATCGAATATTTCAGAAATGAACTTGATAGAATAGCATTGATATTAAGGAGTTCTGAAGACTCTCTAACAAACTTTAATGTAAATAAAAAGGTCATTAACTATGATGAACAAACAAAGCAAGTCACATCAAAATATAATGAATATTTTTTAAAACATTCTGAGACAAAAATGGCATATAATAGCTCAAAGGCCTTATTAAATGAAATTGAAAAAAGAATGAGCGATAATATTAATATAATTAAAAATAATTCCGAGTTTATTGAGAAAATCCAAAAGATTTCTGATTTAAACTATAAGATTCAGTATCTTAAATCTAATAGTTCTGACATAGCTAATGCAAAAATAAAATCTCTAAAAAAACAACTTAATAAGGAAGAAGAAAATATCAATAACATCATAACTGAATATAAAACTCAAAAGTATACAAAAGAGGGTTTAGCAAAAGAAAGTATAACTGATCAATGGCTGATAGAATTAATGAATAATATTAAAGCTAAAGCTCAATTAGAGGTGTTAAATGAATTAAAAAAAGAAATTGACGCGGAATATTCATATTACTCTCCTATTGGATCAACTATTAAAAGAAGAGAAAGAGAAATATCTTTCCTAGAGAGTTCTTATTTGAATATTCTTAATAGTTTAAATGGAGCTATGACTAGGAAAAAAAATCTACAAATGTCTTCTGCTGCACTAAAAGTATTAAACCCTCCTATTTTTCCTTTAGATCCTTTACCATCAAAAAGAAAATTAATTGTTCTAGGGGTTTTTATTGCTTCATTTATTTTTACTGTAAGTTATTTTTTAATTATTGAAGTTATAGATCGAACTTTAAGAAATAAAATTAGAGCAGAATTATTAATCGGGAATCCTGTATTAGGAGCATTCCCAAAACCAAGTAAGATTAAGTATAGAAATTATCAAAATGAAGTTCATAATATTAGTGCAAACTATTTATTCAATAGCGTTTCTAACTACTTCGATTCATCTAAAAAAATAAATATTGTAAATATCATTAGTAATAACCCTGAAGAGGGTAAAACTTATATTGCCGAAAATTTATTACTCGCACTAAATCAAAGAGGTATCGAATCTAAATTACTCAATCATGAAAATGATTATAATCCTAATAGTAGTGAATATTTACTTGCAAATTCAATGGATGATATCTATATAATCAAAAATGAAAAAGTCATAATTATTGAACATCCTTGTTTAAAAGGAAACAATATACCAGATTATTTCATTAAAAATGCTTCATTAAATCTACATATAGTTTCTGCTAATAGGGCGTGGACAGATACAGATAATTTATTATTCAAACGATTATCTAAAAAAAGCAAAAACAATCCTCTATTTATTTATTTAAGTAAAACATCTAGGGAAACATTAGAAGTATTTACTGGCCTTTTACCTCCATACACCACTTATAGAAAAATTTTATACAAAATCTTACAGTTTGAACTAAAATCCAAATAGCAAATGTTAGATATTGATGCGAATAAATATTTTAATAAAATAATTCAGGCTTTAATATTAATACTTGCTACAATTATTATTTTATATGTAAGTATAAATTTTAATTGGATATTAGGAATCGGTGTTGGGTTATTACCCATATTACTTTTTGCTTCATTATATATAATACCAAATCCATATTGGGCTTTGATAAGCGTATTTATCCTTAATTACTATATTATGGGTAGTACACGATATCTTGATATAATTTCAGGGGGGGGGGTAATGGACATCTCTCTTATATACGTCTTAGTATCATTAATTTTTTATAATTTCAAAACAAGACTCATTGATCTAAAAAAATTAAATACTCCTATTTTTTATGGCGTATTACTATGGTTTATTTATTGTTTGTTAGAATTATTTAATCCAGAAACAGTAACAATAAAATCGTGGTTTACTGGCGCAAGAGGTGTCTCTATTTATTTCCTTCTTATTGTAATATTCACATTATTAATATGCAATAAATACAAGCAAATGAAGACTATAATTCTAATTTGGTCCATATTAACCCTAACTGCTGTTGCAAAATGCCTTATGCAGAAATACTTTGGTTTTGATAGTGCTGAAACTAGGTGGTTATACGAAGGTGGAGATAAAACGCATATTATATCTTCAGGGATAAGATATTTTTCTTTTTATACTGATGCTGCAAATTTTGGAGCTGGAATGGGATTTTCTTTCATTAGTTTTTTTATTTTTACAATTGGAGAAAAAAACAAAAAACTTAAATTCTATTATCTTTTAGTTGCTTCACTAGCCTTTTATGGGATGATGCTATCAGGAACCAGAGCGGCAATTGCTGTCCCTTTCATCGGCTTAGCATCATATGTAGTTCTCAGTAAGAATATTAAAAGTATTATTATTGGCTCAATAATACTTGTTTCAATTTTTATTTTTTTTAAATATACTGAAAAAGGAAATAGCTATTCTGAAATAAGAAGAATGAGAACTGCTTTTGACCCAAAAGGAGATGCCTCATATTTAATTAGGAAGGCAAATCAAACTAAATTAGTAAATCTAATGGATAATAAATATTTTGGTTATGGAATTGGTATGGGAGGTGGTAAAGCGAAGCAATATGATTCCAATTCTGCCATAGCTCAAATTCCTACAGATTCATGGTTTGTTATGATATGGGTTGAAACTGGATTAATTGGATTAATCATAAATATAGGTGTTTTACTTTTTATTTTTCTTTATGCAGCATATATTATCACCTTTAAAATAAGGGATAAAGAATTAAGAATATACCTAATTGGTTTTTTTGGTGGAACACTTGGAATGACCATTGCATCTTATGCCAATGAAATATTTGGACAATTCCCAAATGGGTTTATTATATATACTGGACTATCCTTTCTTTATTTAGGTATATATTTTGATAAAGAAATTGAAGAAAATAAAAATCTTATCAGTTTAAAAGCAAATGAATAAGCCAATCATTTCATTCATTACAATAAATTACAATGGAATAGATGATACTATTGAGCTAATTAATAGTATTATAACTAATATTTTTAGTGTTAGTTATGAAATTATAGTAGTTGATAATGCATCCAATAACAATGAGGCTAATTTACTTGAGATTAAATTTGATAATATCAAATGCATTAGAAGTGAAAGGAATCTTGGGTTTGCAGGAGGAAATAATCTTGGAATAAAAGCCTCTATAGGTAAATACCTCTTTTTAATAAATAACGACACATATTTTATTGATGATAATATTGACAAAGTATTAAAACGATTTGAAGAAGATAAAAATATTGGAGGCATAAGCCCTAAAATATTATTTCATCAACCATTTGGAACAATTCAATTTGCTGGCTATACAAAACTTACAAAGATTACCATGAGAAATAGTATAATTGGTTTTGGAATAAATGATGATGGTCAATTCAATAATTCCTTTGACACCCCATATCTACATGGGGCTGCAATGATAATTAAAAGAGATATAGTTGAAACTACTGGTCTAATGTGTGAGGATTACTTCTTATACTTCGAAGAACTCGATTGGAGCGAAAGAATTAAATCTAAAGGTTATAGACTCATTTATGAGCCTAGTTGTGTGGTTTATCATAAAGAAAGTCGCTCTACAGGAAAAAATAGTCCATTTAGAACATTTTATATTACTAGAAATAGATTATTGTTTGCAAAACGCAACTATAGAAAACCATATAATATTTTATCTATAATATATCAAGTTTTTATTGCAAGTCCAATTCATATATTAAAGCATTTACTAGTTTTCAGATTTAGACACATTGAATCTGAAATAAAAGGTATAATAGCTTTTCTCAAATTAAAAACAAACATGTTATGATTATCAATTTTATTCATATTATCGAACTAGTTTTTTATACAATAACTGCGATATCTGTATTATATCTATTTTTCTTTGCTATCTTATCTGTTAATGAAAAGCATATTATATATAAAGAGGCAAAAAAGAAACATAAAATATTAGTGCTTTTCCCTGCATATAAGGAAGATCTAGTAATTATTAATTCTATTGAAGAGTTTATAAAACAGGATTACCCAAAAGATAAATTTGACGTTTTAGTTATTTCTGATCAAATGACTGAAGAAACTAATAATAAACTCACTGATCTAAGTGCTGAAGTTTTAACCGCTAATTACAAAAATAGCTCAAAGGCAAAGGCTCTTCAATATGCAACAAAATCTAAAATTGATATTGAATATGATATAGTAGTAATTTTAGATGCAGATAATACTGTTGAAAAAGACTTTTTAAATCAAATCAATAACGCATATTATTCTGGTTGCAAAGCTATTCAAGCTCATAGAATTGCAAAGAATATTGATACAGAGATGGCTTTACTTGATGCAGTGAGTGAAGAAATAAACAACTCAATATATAGACGTGGACACATAAGATTAGGATTAAGCTCTGCATTGATTGGCTCTGGAATGGCTTTTGACTTTACTTGGTTTAAGAAAAACGTATTTCTCTTGCATTCTGCGGGAGAGGATAAAGAACTGGAAGTATTATTACTTAGACAAGGTGTTTATATTGATTATCTAAGCTGGGTCTTAGTATATGACGAAAAAACTAGGAAGGAAAGCACATTCTATAATCAAAGAAGGAGATGGATTGCTGCGCAGTATCATACTGTTAAAAGGACAATAAAAGAGCTTCCAAAGGCAATAATGGATGGAAATTGGGATTATACAGATAAAATATTTCAGTGGCTAATTTTCCCAAGAATAATAATTTGGGGAATAACTTTTTGTTTTGCTATTGGATTGTTATTTGTGAATTGGGTATGGGCTATTAAATGGTGGATTGCATTTATATTTATTATTTATACATTTGCTCTGGCTATTCCTGATTTCCTTGTTGATAAAAAATTAAAGAATACCCTTAAAAGGCTACCTATTATTTTTATCCTCATGATTATTAACTTATTTAGGATAAAGGGAGCAGATAAAGAATTTATTCATACAAAAAAAGGATAATATGAAGATTGCAATTGAGGCTCAGAGAATATTTAGAATTAATAAGCATGGGATGGATTTTGTAGCCCTTGAAACAATAAGACAGATACAAACTCTTGACAAAAAAAATGAATATTATATATTTGTTGCTCCTGGTGATGATAAGTGTTTAGAGGAAAGCGAAAACATGAAGATTATTGAACTCAGAGCTTTTGGAGGTTACCCAATATGGGAACAAGTTGCCCTACCATTAGCAATAAATAAAATTGATCCAGACATTGTTCACTGCACAAGTAATACAGCTCCATTATTTCTAAAACAAAAACTAATCGTTACTCTTCATGATATTATTTTTTTGGAAAAAAAGGCTCAAAAAAACAAGTCTTTATATCAAAACTTAGGAAGATTGTATCGAAGACTCATTGTCCCTAAAATAATCTCGAAGGCAAGCAAAGTAATAACAGTGTCCGAGTTTGAATGCACAAGGATTAAAGATTTTCTTAATCTCAAGGAAGACAAAATTTCATATATCCATAATGGATACAATAAGCATTTTACAAAAAAAGATAACCCTAAAGATATATACAAGAAGTACATAGATCAGGATGATTATATTTTCTTTCTAGGCAATACTGATCCAAAAAAGAATACTGACCTTACACTTTGCGCTTATGCAAAATATATTGAAAAATCTAACAATAAGAATATTTCTTGTTTGTTGATTGCAGATTTAAAAGAAAGCACTATTGATGAACTTTTAAAAATAAATAATATTGAATGGATAAAACCATTTATTTATTACCCAGGATATATTCCTAATGCTGATTTACCTTATATTTATTCTGGGGCAAAATTATTTCTATACCCATCATTAAGAGAAAGTTTTGGGATTCCAATACTTGAAGCAATGGCTTGTGGTACACCAATCATAACTTCAAACACTTCTGCAATACCTGAGATAGCAGGCCCTGGAGCCATATTAGTTGACCCAAAAAATATAGATATATTATCAGATAAAATCTTTTTATTATTAAATAATCAGGAATCTAGAGAGAAACAAATCGAATATGGATTAGGAAGAGTAAAATTATTTTCATGGGAAAAAACAGCTTCAGAGCTTATTCGTCTATATAAAAATATTTAGAAATGTTTTTTATTGAAAAACAATAATTTAGTTTGTAAATGAGTAAACTTTTTAAGTAAAATACATTTTTAGGCGAACACATGGGGTCGCCACTACCTTATTCATTATGATAGGGTTCTTTCTTTAGTATTGTGAAGGCTCGGTATATTTGCTCAACTATCATTAGGCGTATCATTTGATGAGAGAAGGTCATTTTAGACATAGCTATTTTTAAATCAGCTTTGTTATATACCTCATCGGAGAATCCAAATGCTCCTCCTACTACAAAGGCAAGGGTTTTTATGCCTGAGTTCATATTCTTTTGTAGGAAATCTGCGTATTCTAATGAGCGAAATTCTTTTCCTTTCTCATCGAATAGAACCACCTTATCTGCTTTTGCTACTTGTTTTAGGATTAACTCCCCTTCCCTATCCTTTACCATCTGTGGGCTAAGGTTCTTGGTGTCCTTTAATGAGGGAATAGTAACCATTTCGTAGGAAATATAAAATTTCAACCTCTTTTCAAAAATATCTATGCCTTCTTGAAGATATTTCTCTTCCGTTTTACCTACAACAACTAATTTTATATTCATCTCTTGATTAAGGCTCTTATTATAGAATACAGTTTTGAATATCTTTTTTCAATTGCAAAATATGGGGTTTGCACTGCTCCAAAATGACGCATAAACTTCTCTATTGGCTCAATCATCGACCCTGTAAAGTCAAATTCATTATAACCCATACTACTTGCATACTTTATTGCATGCCAGTTTAAAAGAGTGGTTGCTCCACTGCTGCGGTGCTTTGGGTCTGCTCCCGAAACTAAGCTATAGCATGCTTTTTCATCATATACTATCATAAGTACTGCGTGAATATTGCCTTTGCTATCTCTTGCTGCGTATAACTTGCATTGATTTTTCTCTATACACTTTGATGCAAGTGTGATAAACAAATCTTTTGAATATGGCACTTCTACTGCTTGACGAGAAAAGGTTAGGGAGTTTATTTTGTAGAACTCCTCGAGTGAAATATCCTCATCTACGGTTAATTCTTTCTCGGCTAAACGGATTGCTTTCTTTGTCTTAGTATGAAAATCATCATATACCTGATTAATATCTTGAAGGTTTAATATTCTATAGGTATATCTTGTTGTTTGCTTAAATCCTGACCAATAAAATATTATCCAGTTTGTAATAGAATGATGAAAATGTTGATAGAACCAATCTATTTTTAGTTTCTTAAGTTCTTCAATAAATATATTATTTACCTTGGCTTCAAAAGTATATTCAGAGGCTTTATTTACAACGTCTTGATAACTTAGCCATGTGCCTGCGATGGGAGTTAGATGAGGGGGTATTATTGTTTTGAAACAATATTTTTTGTGTAAATAATATGGCAGAGCTGCAATAATCTTATTATTTTCTTCAACAAGTATTACATCCCAACTATTCTTACATACAGAATCATACCACCAATCTCTCATAAAGATTGGAATTGATGGTTCTTTCTCGCACAATAAATGGTACTTTTCTTTATTTGTCATTAACCCTCATTTACGTTAGATTCGTTTTTAGGTTTCTTTTTAAGATTTTGTTCCAAAGAATCTAAACGAAGACGGAAGTCGCTTAGTACATTCATATAATTAATATAGGCATCGTATGGGGAATCGTAGTGATTAAAATATTTATGCACATCCCCATCGGAGAACCATTTTGTACACATATAATAAAAATGGTCGGAGGTTTGAAGCTTTCTCCAATCTCTCAATAGTGCTTCATCATCTATGCTCAAAACTCTTGACTCTAATTCATATAATTGTTCAAAAGAATCATCTTGTAGGTCATTTCCTAACCATGCGGTCAAATCTCTTTCCTCATCTGCCCAAGATATTGGATAAGGAACATGAATATTACCAACAGGAACTAGCTCTGAGGCAAGCTCTGAGGGTGTTTTGAAGCTAAAGTCGGAGTGAGATAATACTCTTGATGGTAAATTTCTCATAAATTCAAAGATACCTGTTTCCTTCCATTGATGCTCTCCAAATGTCTCATAATCCATAAATAGATTAATGCAATCTGGGTTATCAACTTTATTAAGCCAATCTACATATTTCTCAGTAGTCAAAGGAAATCCCTCCCATGAATGTTGAGAAAACCTAAAGGCAATATCATCACTTAATTGAAAGTTCTTCAATAATAGCTTTAATCCATTATTATTAGAGGTATTGTATGCAAAGTTTGGACTCCTCCACCCCAAGATATGCTTTGCCCCTTCTGTCAATTGTGCTTCAAAACCCATTTCTGCGACCATATCAGCAATATGGTCGGAATATATAAGCTCAGTATTTCGAAATACCTTTGGAGTAAGCCCAAACAAAGATTCAATCCTCTGTTTTTGCATATTCACTTGAGATATAAATTCTTTTTTTGATTTAAGTGAAGCTAATGAATGATTATATGTCTCTGCCAGAAATTCCACGCATCCTGTTTCTGCCAAGGCTTTGAATGAATCAATAACCTCTGGAGTAAATCTCTCGAACTGGTCTAAAGCAACTCCTGAGATAGAATAAGAAATTCTAAACCGTCCATTGTTACTTTTTATCAAATCGAGCATTAATTTGTTTGTAGGCAAATAGCATTTCTCTGCAACTCTTTTACAAATCCAAGAATTTTGAATATCATCAAAATACTCATGACTTCTTCCTATATCAAAAAACCTATAGTTTTTCAATCGAAATGGTTGATGGACTTGAAAATAAAAACAAATAGATTTCATAGCCTTTTATCTTAGTAAATTATTATATAAATCATTCAATCTGCGCGCTGTATCTTCCCAACGGATAGACTCAACTTCATTTCTCCCTTTGCTAATAAACATTTTTGAGAGTGCAGGATAATTTAGTAGCCCGTATATTGCATCAGCCATAGCATCGGTATCCCAAAAGTCTACCTTGATTGCATATTTCAAGACTTCCGAAACACCCGATTGCTTTGAGATAATGACAGGAACATTTGAATTCATTGCCTCAAGTGGAGAAATTCCAAAGGGTTCTGAAACGCTTGGCATAACGTAAACATCGCTAAGAGCAAACATTTTATTCACATCCTCCACTTTTAAAAATCCTGTAAAATGAAAATTCTTTGAGATTCTTTTCTTTGCAACAAGTGCAACCATTCTATTAAGCATATCACCCGAGCCAGCCATTACAAATCTAACATTTGGATATACCTTTAATACCTTCGATGCTGCCTCAATAAAATAATCAGGACCCTTTTGGAAAGTAATCCTTCCTAAAAAAGTCACAACCTTTTCCTTTACTGTTCTCTCAATAGCATAATCATTAGTTACAAAACTATCTGCCCCATTATGTATTGTTGTTACTTTTTCTGGCGATTGACCATATCTGTTAATAATAATATTCCTTGTATAATCCGAAACAGCAACTATATGATCTGCATTATCCATTCCAAAACGCTCAATATCATAAACCATTTGATTGATATTCTCTCCTGAGCGATCAAATTCTGTTGCATGAACATGAATAACCAGTTTCTTGCCTGAAATATTTTTTGAGATTACTCCTGCTTTATAGGTTAACCAATCATGTGCATGAATAATATCATAATCATTGTCCTTAGCAAGTTTTGCAGCAACCATAGCATATCTTTCCACTTCTTCTAAGAGTGTTTCACCATATTTCCCTGAAAATTCATACTTCTTGGAGTGTATATTATTTTTCTCTAGCGCAACATACTTTTCCCCTTTATTTATTACATTAAAATAATCGTCAGTACCAAGATAAGGTATAAGCTTAGAATTAATCTCAATATATGAAATATTATCCCAAAACTCTTTGTACAAATTTTGAGATAAATCGATTGACACATCACTTGCACTTACTAATTTGGTATAATTCCCATCCTCATCGCCATAAGTCTTAGGCACAACAAATATTACATGATTACCTAGTTGAGTCATTGCTTTGGTTATCCCAAAACAAGCTGTACCTAAGCCTCCTGTGATATGTGGAGGAAATTCCCAACCAAACATTAATACTTTCATTTTACCTTAAATATTTATCTTATATAGCGTACTTTATTTTGCTTACTAGCATAATTTGTTTTGCTTACTAGCATAACTTGCTCAGGTACCGACAAAATATATTTTGCTAGGAGCAAAATTAGGTTTGATACGAATCAATTAAATATTTAATTCTTATCAACTCAGCAACCGACCATGCTTGTGCAATACTACCTCCTTGTTTATATGGCGAATTCCCATCAAACACCTCTGCAACTTGCGCAATACCATAATCCATAATCTCGTTTTCAAACCCTTTATATATTTTGTTAGCTAATTCAAGTCCATCTTTCCCATAAATCTTCAAATAACCTTCAACAAAATGCCCCAAAAGCCATGTCCAAACAGTACCTTGGTGGTATGCCCTATCCCTTTGCTCTTGAGAGCCAAAATATCTATCCTTATATTCAGGATGAGTCGGACTCAAGGTTCTTAGACCATAAGGCGTAAGTAATTCTTTTTTTACCCTTTCAATAATCAGACGACGAATCTTTTCACTTACACAATTATATTTTAATGAAGTTGCAATTATCATATTTGGTCTAACACTGAAATCAAAATTATAACCATCTACAAAATCAGCAAGATAGCCAAAGACCTTACTCCAAAATGTCTTTTTGAAATTCTCTGGAATAGTCTCTGCCAAATCTTTCCACTCTTTTGTAAATCCCTTATCCTTAGCCTCTTTTGCAAGCTCTAGGGAAAACATTATTGCATTATACCACAAAGCATTTATCTCTACACACATTCCCTTTCTCTGCGTAATAGGATTTCCATCTACTATTGCATCCATCCATGTAAGCGACTTTGCATTCTCACCAGAGTAAATAAGTCCATTTTCTAACATCTTGATATTATCCATCTCGGAGTATCGATAAGAGTTAAGTATCTTTTCCATAACCCATTTATACTCTTTCCATACTTTTTTCTTATCTCCTATTTTATCAGTATATTGCTGTAAAGCCCAGAAAAACCACATAGGTGCATCGGCAGAATTATATGCACAATCTCCAGAAAAACCTAGATTTGGGAATAAACCTCCTTTCATATCGGAGATTAATGTATCTAGAGCCTTTTTGAACAAGCCCATATCGTTTAAACCTATGCAAAGACCAGGAAGAGAGATAAAGGTATCTCTTGACCAGCGTCCAAACCATGGGTATCCTGCCAAGATATTCACATTATCTCCTTTTTCAACAAAGAACATTTTTGCGGCTCTTCTTAATATTGCCTCAAATGAGTCTAATTTCTCTCTTTGTTTTTTCTCTTTCTTAAAGACTTCCTTTATTTGCTTTGGATCAATTTCATTTATTGATGCAGTAAAATATAATTCATCTCCCTTGCCTAGCTCTGCCTCGAAGTAACCAGGCATCATTAAATCTTCATGAGAATCATATCCCCTTTCAGCCTCCTTGGTATATTCAAAATTATGATACCAATCGGGAGAATGAATATACCTTACATTTTCAGAAAACTGCAAAGATAATTTATCATACTCTTTGTATAACCTTATTGAAATACCATTTTCTATTTCCTCAAATGAAGTATCAATATTAGAATTAACCTTGCTTAGGGTATGTCTTTGCCTAAAGGCTAGTAGAGGATTTAATTGAAGTTTAAATTTCTTCTCACACTCTTTAGCCTTATATTTTATAAATAGCCTTTGATTATTTTGAGAAAACACAAGTTCTTTTGTAATTATAATATCTGCAAGTCTATAAGTCCATTTAGGCAACTTAATTAATTCGAATGATTCTAAATACTTATGCCCCTTAGGGAAATATGTATCGTTTGGGTAACGATGAAGAGCAAGCCTAAACTGAAAATCATTTTGAATTATTGTTTCATCTAAAGATGATAGAAGAACATGATATTCGTTATCTAATTGAGGTTGCTGGGCAATAAAGAGTCCATGATACTTCCTTGTATTACAAAGAGCCAGAGTTGTGCAAGCATAAGCCCCAGATAAACTAGTCTCAAGTATTTCTTTCTCTAGAGAGAACTCTAAATTAATAAGTTGATCCTTTGTAAATACTATCTCATTCATATCGTATAATTTAGAAATATTTTCATCAAACAACATAACAAATATATAAACAAATATCCAATTATTGAACTCACTACTAATTATTAAAAGTTATTTAATATCAACTTAACAATAAATCTATTTCAATAACTTATTAATCTTCATTTTATGGTTATAATGCTATTTGAATTATTTTTTAATTAAGATTATATTTTTATGTATATTTGCAGCCATTAAAAAAATTAGAACCTATGAAAAAAACGCTATTATTTATTCTGTCTTTGATTATTTCTTCAACAAGTATTATATATGCTCAAAAGAGCACTGCTTATAACGATAACAAAGATAGCACTGCAATTGTTTATTTTATAAAGGAAATAACTCCTGAGAATGTATTAAAGCTCTATAAAGCCTTAGGCGTTGAATATAAAGGAAAGACTGGAGTGAAAATTCATTTTGGTGAAGACGGAAATAAGAACTTTTTAAATCCAGAACTTACAAGACCTTTGATGCAATATACAAAAGCTACTTGGGTTGAAACAAATGTACTTTATGTTGGCAAGCGTCGTTTTACCGATCAACATATTGCACTAGCTAAAGAGCATGGGTTTACTTTTGCACCAATAGATATTCTTGACTCAGATGGAGAAATAGATATTAATACAGAAAAAATGGGCTTTAAGCACTATAAGAAGATTAAGGCTGGTTCTAAGTTTGATAATTATGATAACTATATAATTTATTCTCATTTCAAGGGTCATGGCTCTGCTGGATTTGGTGGTGCAATAAAAAATCTTGCAATGGGATTTGCTTCACCTGGAGGCAAAATGGCTCAACATGCATCAGAGGTTCCAATGATTAAAGACAAGACAAAATGCACTAAATGTTCAAACTGTATAAACAACTGCCCTGCCGATGCTTTGCTTTATGGAGAAGACGGAGATATAATGATTGACCCTAAAAAATGTATAGGTTGTGCTAAATGTATTGCAGAATGTCCAAGAAAAGTTATCACTCCAAGCAATAATAGACCCGAAACTAATGTTTTCTTAGAAAGATTAGTTGAATATGCATATATCTTTCACAATAGAAAGCCTATGACTTACATTAATGTCCTTGCAAACATATCCTCTTCATGCGACTGTTCGGCAAGAGCACCAATGCCTTTCACACAAGATATTGGGATGTTGGCTTCAAATGATATTGTTGCTATTGAGCAAGCCTCTCATGACCTTGTTTCAAAAGGACATAAATGCGAAGATGCTTTCTTAAAAGAGAGCGGAGTAAGTGGACTTGGTCAAATAATATATGCAGAACAACTAAAAATGGGAACAAGAAAATATAAATTAGTAGAGATAAAATAAATCAATATCAATGAATAGTTTTTCTAAATATATTATTTCATTTATTGCATCAATAATTATTGGAGGGCTAGCCCTCGTATCATGTATTTCTGAAGAAGATTATCTTACAGACTCATCTGTAAAACTAAAATTCTCTTCCGATACTCTTCGTTTTGATACAGTTTTCACAACAATGGGCTCTGTTACCAAAAAGATAATGATATACAATAAAGAAACTAAACCAATAAAGATTGATAATATTACATTAGGTGGAGGTAGAGCTTCTTTTTATCGTTTAAATGTTGATGGAGATACAAGTATTGTTGCCAAAAACATTGAGATTGGAGCAAAGGATAGTTTATTTATTTTTGCAAGGGTAACAATAGACCCAACGAATCAAAACAATCCATTATTAGTAAGAGATTCAATAATTCTTTCCTTTAATAGCAAAAGACAATATATCCAACTTGAGGCATATGGTCAAGATGCATATTATCATGTTGGGAAAAGAGATTTAGGAACAACTGGTATTAAATATAGCCTAGCCCAAGATGGAGGACTGCAAAGTGGTTGTATTATTAATGGGAATGAATTAGAATGGAAAAACGATAAACCTCATGTTATTTTTGGAGTTCTTGCAGTTGATTCAGCATATACTTTAACTATACCCGAAGGAACAAGAATTCATTTAAATTCTAAAGCCGACTTTTGGGTATACACCGATGGCTCTCTCAAGGTCAATGGCTCTATTCAAAACCCTGTTATATTTGAAGGTATGCGTAAAGATAGTTATTATTCAACACTTCCTGGGCAATGGGGAAAACTATGGTTCTGGGCAGGGAGCAAGAATAATACTGTAAATAATGCTATTATAAAAAATGGAACAATTGGACTTGTAGCTGACTCATGTGTTACGAATAATATTCCAACAGTTGCCTTAACTAATACTAAAATAGAGAATATGTCCTTGCATGGGATTTTATCTCGTGGAGCTTATATTACTGGTGCAAATCTTTTAGTTCAAAATACTTCTTCAAATACAGTTGCATTAACAATGGGAGGAAAATACCAATTTGTAAATTGCAGCTTTGCAAATCATTGGTGGTATGACACAAAAAGAAAAGTACCTACCCTATTCCTTCAAAACTACTATAAAGATATTAATGGCAATATTATTCTTCGCCAAATAACTGAAGCAAATTTCTACAACACCATAGTATGGGGTTCTCTTGCAGAAGATGAAATAGGTATAGACAAACAAGATGGTGCGGACTTAAACTATGGATTCGAATCATGTCTTTTAAAGACAAAGTTTCTAAACTCTCAGAACCCAAATATCTCTAACTGCATATTAAATGAAGACCCTCTTTTCAATAATCCACAAGATGGAGATTTAAGATTAAAGGCTAACTCTCCTGCTATTGGGAAAGCAAACCCTACCTATAGTTCATTCTATGCCCCATTCGATATAAATGGAGTTGTTAGATCAAATACTCCTTCAATTGGAGCTTATGAGTACGTTCCAATTACAAAATCATTGATTTTACACAAATAATACCTAATTAAAATTTCATATGTTGCCAACATAATAATCATATGTTGGCAACATAGTTTTAATAAGTTGGCAACATAGTAACGATATGTTGGCAACATATGAGAATAAGATTTGATTTTATTATAGCAATACTTGATATAAATATCTTTTAAAGCTATTGTATATTAAATTTGTATTAATTAGAGTATTTATTCTCCCTAAAACACATTTTTTGACTATCTTTGCACGCTTGACTTGCTAGGAAAGCAATTGAAATGAGGATAATACCTTAAAATATATTTTTAATTTTAAACATTTTAAAGAAAATGGCAAAAAAGTACGTTTATTTCTTTGGTGGTAAGACTGCTGAAGGAAAAGCCGACATGAAGAATTTGTTGGGTGGAAAAGGAGCTAATTTAGCAGAAATGTGTCTATTAGGGCTACCTGTTCCTGCTGGTTTAACTATTACAACAGAATGTTGTACTGATTATTACGATAATAATGCACAACTTCCTGCTGGTTTAATGGATGAAGTTTGGGCTGGAATGAGCAAGGTTGAAGAAGCAATGGGCTTAAAATATGGCGATGCTGAAAACTGTTTATTATTGTCTTGTCGTTCAGGTGCTAGAGCTTCTATGCCTGGTATGATGGACACTGTTTTAAATATTGGTCTTTCATCGGTTACTATACCTGGATTAATCAAAAAAACTAATAACCCTCGTTTTGTTTATGACTCATATCGTCGTTTAATTATGATGTATGCTGACGTTGTAATGGAAAAAGCTGAAGGAAGAGAACCTGCTAAGGGTATTGGTATCCGTCGTTTACTTGATGAAATGTTAGATGAATACAAACATTCAAAAGGATGTGCTTCTGATACTGATTTAACTACAGAAGACTTAATGTTCTTAGCTGATGCTTTCAAGAAAGCTGTTAAGGAAAACATTGGAGTTGAATTCCCAGACGATGCTGCTAAACAATTAGAAGGTGGTATAATGGCTGTATTCAAATCTTGGAACGGAAAGAAAGCTATCTCATACAGAAGAATTGAAGGTATTCCAGATGATTGGGGTACTGCAGTAAACGTTCAAGCAATGGTATTTGGTAATATGGGCGATGGTTCAGCTACTGGTGTAGCTTTTACTCGTAACCCTGCTACTGGAGAAAATCAATTCTATGGTGAATGGTTAGTAAATGCACAAGGTGAAGACGTTGTTGCTGGTATCCGTACTCCAAACCCATTAAACGATGACACTAAGAATGATCAAAACTCTCACCTTCATTCAATGCAAGAAAGCATGCCTGGAACATATAAAGAGCTTTGTGATATCCGTGCTATCTTAGAAGAAGCATATAAAGATATGTTAGATATTGAGTTTACTATTCAAGATGGTAAATTATATATGTTACAATGCCGCGTTGGAAAACGTACAGGTGTTGCAGCACTTACTCTTGCTATGGAAATGCTAAAAGAAGGCTTAATTGACGAAAAAGAAGCTATCCGTAGAGTTCAACCAGCTCAACTAGACGAACTTCTTCACCCTATCTTAGATTCTAGAGACGAAGCAAAACAAACTGTTATTGCAAAAGGTCTTCCTGCAGGTCCTGGTGGTTCTGTTGGTGTAATTGCATTCACTTCAGAAGAAGCTATGCGTTTAGAGAAACTAGGCATCAAAAATATCTTAGTTCGTGAAGAAACTAACCCAGAAGATGTTGAAGGTATGCGTGCTGCTGATGGTATCTTAACTGCTCGTGGAGGTATGACATCTCACGCTGCTCTTGTTGCAAGAGGTTGGGGAAAATGTTGTATTGTAGGTTGTGAAGCTGTAAAGATTAATCTTGATGCTAAAACTGTTACTATCAACGGAAAAACATATAAAGAAGGTGATGTATTGAGTTTAAATGGAACTAAAGGTTTTGTTTATGATGTAGCTGTTGAAATGGTTGACGCTACTGAAAACCCATTATTCCAAAACTTCATGCAATTAGTTGATAAATACAGAACAATGGGTGTTAGAACAAATGCTGATACTCCAGAAGATGCTGCTAATGCTATTGCTTTTGGTGCTGAAGGTATTGGTTTATTCCGTATAGAACATATGTTCTATGGAAAGAACTCAGAAGCTCCTCTTGCTGTACTTAGAAAAATGATTCTTGCAAAGGATACAGAAGAAAGAAAACAACGTCTTGCTGAATTACACCCACATATCAAAGAAGCTGTTAAGGGTACAATGAAGGTAATGGACGGAAAACCTGTAACATTCCGTTTAATTGACCCACCACTTCACGAATTTGTTCCTCAAACTGAAGACAAACAAAGAGAACTTGCTGCTGAGCTTGGAATTTCTTTCGAAGAAATCCACACTCGTATCGAAGCTCTTCACGAAGTTAACCCAATGATGGGTCTACGTGGTGTTCGTCTAGGTATCATATACCCAGAAATCACAGCTACTCAATTCGATGCTTTGTTTGAAGCTACTGCTGAACTATCTAAAGAAGGATTTAATCCAAAATTAGAAATAATGGTTCCTCTTACAGTTGCTGTAACAGAACTTAGACATCAAAAAGCAATTGCTGACGAAAAACTTGCAGAAGTTGAAGCTCGCACAGGAATGAAGATTGATTACCTTTATGGTACTATGATCGAAATACCAAGAGCTACTCTTGTTGCTGATGAAATTGCACAGGTTGCTGATTTCTTCTCTTTCGGAACAAATGACTTAACACAAATGACATTTGGTTTCTCTCGTGATGACGTAAATGCTATTATCGGAGAATACAAAGACCAAAAGATTATCCCAGCTGACCCATTCCAAACACTAGATCAAGAAGGTGTTGGACAATTGGTTGCAACTGGAGTTCAAAAAGGTCGTTCTACTAAGGCTAACTTAAAAGTTGGTGTTTGTGGAGAACATGGTGGAGACCCTGCATCTGTAGAATTCTTCTTCCATACTGGAATGAACTATGTTTCTTGTTCTCCTTTCCGTGTGCCAGTTGCACGCCTAGCAGCAACACAAGCAGCAATCAACAAAAAATAATATCTTATAATAAGATAAAAACAAAAAAAGCTGTCTCTTAACTGAGGCAGCTTTTTTTATTCATAAATTTTGACCTAAAAACTATTCTTTCACGAACTCAGTTATTAGGGTAAACGTCTTTTGGTAATTGTCGAGATATAGATTTTCATAATTATCTTCAAGGGTATGATGAATATTAAAGGCATCTCCTGTTTCCATAATTAAGAATATTGATGGTACATGCTTTTGGGCAAAAGGGTAATGGTCGCTATTGCCTGCTAGTTCTCCCTTATCCAATTTTGTAAATAGATTTAGCTTATTATTGATTGCATTAAATCTTTCCAAACCCTTTTCTCCTTCTGTGCTTACCTCAACATAAACATCTTTTGAGTTATCGGCTATCATATCTAAATTGATTAGGTACTTTATCTTATCCAATGGTAAAAGTGGATTTTCTGCGTAGTGTGTTGAGCCTAATAAACCTACTTCTTCTCCTGCAACTGAAAGGAATACAATATTGTAGTTTGGAGTGTTTTCTTTCTTTGAATAATATTCTGCTAAGCTTAATAGCATTGCTGTGCCTGATGCATTATCGTTTGCTCCTGGATAATAGATATCTTTCCCCAAATGTCCTAAATGATCATAATGTGCAACAAATACTACGGTTGAGTCGGTGGTAGATTTCCCTTTTATTTGAGCAATTACATTCGAGCTTTTATAGTCTTTCAATAGTTGATTATCTACATCAATATTAATTGTATTTGCATTCTTTGGAAATTTGCTGTCTACCCAAACTATGGTTTGTTCCATTACTTTGGAGCTATAAGCCTTATAGAACTTCAAAGGAGTATCCCACACTTTAATAACTCCTCTCATCTTTGTTTTATATAGTCGGCTAATTTCTTTTGAATGCTGTCTTAGAAAGCTAAAGTCAATGACAATAAATGTGTTTTCAAACTCTGGCTTATTGAAATCTTCTATTATCTTTTCAATTTCAAAGTTCTTTTGGTCAATATAATAAAGCTTATACTCGCCTTTTGCTCCACTAGAGAACTCCCTCATAACAAATTCTTTCCCTGGTCTTAACTCCTTTCCATCAACAGAGAGCTTCATATTGCCATGAAACACATTTACATCAAAACTAAATTCTTGGAAATAAGAACCCCTAACAGGCTTTGCCCCTATTCTTTTATACTGTTTAGCAATATACTCTGCTGCTTTCTTATCCCCTTCTTTATAATATCCCCTACCCTCATATTTCTTAGAACTAAGCTCTTTTATATATGATTGATAGTTTTGAACATTCTGTGCTTGAGCGCCTAAACACAAAATAAATAATAACACAAAAAATAATCTTTTCATTTTTAAATTGTAATTTTTAAATTATTTGTAGTTATTTCTCCAAAATACCGTCTATTGTTTTTCTTAATGTATTTCCCATATCCTCGGAATATCCTGAAAAAACTTGTTCAACATTTCTATCCTTACCTAGGATATATAATGTTGGATAACCTCTCACTTTATATTGTTCAAAAACAATTTTTCTATCCAAAAACGCAATATCATATTTAATTCCCTTCTTTGATATAAAATCCTTAAACTCTTTAATAGGCATCGAAGAATCCATTGGATCAATGCCTACAATAACAATTCCCTTCTCCTTATATTCCTCGTATATTGAATCTAGAATAGGAAGGGCAAACATACAGGGTGGGCAAGACCTATAAAAGAAATCCAATAATATCACCTTTGTCTTAAGTTCACTCAACTTAATTTTCTTACCCTCAATAGTAGTTAAATCTAAATCGGGTGCAATTTCTCCTATTTCCAACATCTTGTTTTCTTTTTCTTCCTTTTCCTTTTCTGCCTTGAAAGAAAATTTCTCTATCTTGAAATATTTAGGAATATCATTTCCTTCGAAGATATTGGAATTAAGTTTTATATCTAATTTGTACTTTACCAAGGAAAGTTCTGTATATTGATAAATGGTATCCTTGGTCGTCTTATCATAGATAGTTACAATCGACTTAGCATTAGTAATAATACAATCCTCTTTATCTATTTCAAATATATTTTCACGTCTTAGTATATCCCAGACTTGGATATCCAACACACTGTCGGAATAGACTCTAACAACATAGTGTACCCTGTTATTAATATTTTTTTCTCCCAAAAGTTCAAGAGTATATCCCTCATTCTTCAAAGAATCCGAATTTGATAATTTTTGCTTGGTGAATTCTGGCAACTCAAGATCATCAAAATAATAATCTCTATCCTTTTTTAAATCATTATATGAAAATACCTTTGCAGTACTGTCTCTATAATATACATTTCTCATCTTTTTGCCATCATATAGGTTCTCAAATCTAAGAGTATCACGTGAATAATACTTTATCGCAAACTTAAGCGGAAATATATTATCCTTATTTATTTTTTGGAAAAATAGATTTTGAATTTCCCTATTGGTATCTAAATCAGTCATATACTTAACAGATCTACTAATCTCACAGTAACCCGTTTTAACTCCTAACGAGGTCTGAATCATTTTGTCGTATATCTCTTCAACCGTTTGTGAAAACGACAATAAGGAAGAAAATACTAAAACTACAAATAAAATACTCTTTTTCATATATATAAAATTTTTAATTTCGACTATTTACCAAATCATTAAGGATTTATTTTCCCTTACTGATAATCTATTATGATTACTTTTCACTATTAACTCCTACCTTTTCACTCCTTTTAAGGGTGAAGATTGATAGAAAGATTAGTGTTGTTACTATGCCTATTATTACAGATACCCAATATGGTAAACGTAATCCTTCTGGGGCGTAGAATATATAGGTTGTGCATACACAGGTCATAAACAATGCTGGGATAAGAGTTATAAAATAATTTTTATTCTTTTTCCTTAGATATACTGTACATGCCCATAGAGTAAAGACTGATAGGGTTTGATTTGACCAAGCTAAATAACGCCAAAGTATATCGAAATTGATTTGTAGAAGAATAAAAGTAGCAACAAAGATTGGAATAGATATTATTAAACGATTCTTTATTGGTTTTTGATCAAACTTAAGGAAATCGGCTATGGTTAGTCGAGCAGACCTAAGAGCTGTATCGCCAGAGGTTAGTGGTGCTGCAACAACTCCAAGCATTGCTATAAAACCACCAAAGACTCCAAGCCAATTATCCGATATTGCCTTAACAACTATTGCTGCCTTGTTTGCTGTGGGTGGTAGGGTTGCAACATATTCTTGAAGTCCTTGAATTGAACCATAGAAACTACTTCCTGCTCCTGCCCAAATTAAAGTAATTATCCCCTCTGCAATCATTGCACCATAGAATATTCTTCTCCCTGTTTTCTCATCTTTAACGCAACGTGCCATAAGTGGAGATTGAGTTGCATGAAAACCCGAGATAGCTCCACAAGCAATGGAGATAAACATCATTGGGAATATTGGTAGTTTGTTTGGCTCTTGATTAGCTATTCCATTCCATATTTCTGGGATAGGAGCTGAATTAGTATAGATGGAGATAAGAATACCTGCTGCCATAAAGAATAAGCAGAATCCAAAGAAAGGATAAAATCTTCCTATTAATTTATCTATTGGCAAAAGTGTTGCTAATAGATAGTAGACAAATACAATTACCGACCACCAAAGAATTGATATATTAGAGAATATGCTCTTAAGGATACCGGCAGGACCCGATACAAATACTGCTCCTACTAATATTAATAATAGAATAGAAAAAAATCTTACAAACTGTTTTACACCAATACCTAATTGTGAGCCTACAATTTCAGGAAAAGAAGCTCCATTTTGGCGAATAGAAAGCATACCTGAAATATAGTCATGAACAGCTCCACCAAATATTGAACCTAAAACAATCCAAAGAAATGCTGCTGGACCATACATAATTCCCATAATTGCTCCAAATATAGGTCCTAAACCAGCAATATTAAGAAACTGTATTAAGAAAATCCTCCACCAAGACATAGGAACATAATCAACCCCATCAGGATTTGCAATTGCAGGAGTTTTTATTTCATTATTTGCTCCAAAAACTTTTTCTACAAAGGCTCCATAGAAAATATACCCAAGAATTAAAAGTATAATAGCCGCAGTAAAACTTATCATAATAAATTTGTTTGGAATTAGTATTGATATTAGTTTATTTGCGCAAAATTAATAATTTAATAGTATTAATTACTCATTTTTATAAAAAAACTCACAAGAAAGATTTTATTTGCATTCAAAGCGAATAGGGAGATAAGCACTTTCTCCTATCATAAGAAATTTAAACTCCCTAATTGATAAATTATTATTATTTACAACCCAACCCTTAACTTTTCACTATTAGCTTTTCCCTCTTCACTTAATAATGCTTCTTCTCTGAAACATTACCCTTATCAATTACCTAGGCTTATACCAATTATCTTTAATCTTAATCCATTTCGTTTCTTTGCTGCGTTTTTGCAATTCACTTTCATCAATAAACCTTGCAAGTGAAATAGTTTCTACGTCTTTCAGATATACAAAAACATTTCCCACATTATCAACATCTAATCTTGGTATTGTATACTTCATAAATGTTTGTGCCAATTGTTCAAGTTTTAAAGTGTCAGCTTCAACTGAGTATTCTGTCGTCCATTTTGCTTTTATTACTTGATGCTTTATTTTATCCATTGTTACAAAATAGCATGCTTCTTTTTTATTATCATTTACAATGTAAGATACAAGCATTGCAAGAATTTCTTGGTTTTTATCTCCTCCACGTTTGAAAACATTAACACCTTTAAATTGAGAAAAATCCTCAAATTCATTTTTTACAATAAACTCCTTTTCTTTAGATTGACCTAAACAACTAGTTAATAATAGTATTATTAAACAGTTAATTATTATTCGTTTTACCATATTTCTTGTTTTTATTCCTTCGTGAGATATTTACTCTCCCTTACTCATATATTATTAAGATTTGTGATCCAACCCATAATTTTTTCCCTTTTAGTTTTTCCCTCTTAACTCAATAAGTCTCCCAATCTTATACATTACCTATTCTTAATATGACAGACTGATAAAATCAACCCGTAAAGAGAATAGAAAATAAGAATTTTAGCATATAATATTAACTCTAGGAAAAAATCTTTTTTACAAATAGGTATTTGATTAGCACTACCATTAGGTAAACAATCGTCGAAATAGTATTTTATATTAACCTCTTGAGAGATATAAAATAAAACGCTATAAATCATTACTATCAATGAAAATAGAATGAATATATATAGTGACATATTTAATATCTTGTTATTCCTTAGTGAGTAATTTCCTTTCCCTGATTGATATTATTATGATTTACAACCCAGCCCATAACTTTTCTCTTATAGTTTTTCACTATTAACTCAATAAAGCTCCTAATCTAATACATTACCCCTTATAACCCACTAAATAAAATTTCCTCTTATTTATTTTCTTTCTTTCAAAGAAATAAAGTGTCTGCTTCTCTTTTTCTAGAATAATCAATTTTATGTGTCTAAAATCCCCTTTTATTGGCTCATTAAAATATATTTTATGTAGACATTTTTCTCCATTCTTCATTTTTTTCATTTTTACCATAAATGATACTCCCTTATAGTACAACGTATCGGGTGTAGGAATATATATTTTATATATTAAAGAATCGTTCTTAGTTTCATAATTAATTACTTCATTATATCCCATACTAATTTTAGGGTAAAACAAGTCTTTTGTTGTTGTTTTATTATGAAATACAAGAGTTAAGCTATCCTTTATCGTCTGAGATTGAAGATTCGATAAAGATAGAAAAACAAGTATCAATATTATTGTATGTATCTTGTTAATAATCATTTCTAGCTCCTTTCATTTCTTTCTTCGGTTGCGAGAGATTTACTTTCACTTACTGATATATTGATTTTTAATCCTTTGTTTGTTCTTGTTTAGCAATATCATCTTATTATTTCTTGGTTTAAGATTGATTTGTGCGCCAAAGATAATTATATATTTTGATATATTATTGACTTTGGAGTTTTATTTTAACTAAAACCTTTGTTTTGGGGTGTTTTTGTAACATTATGTAGGTTTTGATGTTAAATGTTCGTAATGAGATTAGGGGTTGTGGGTTGAATAATTGAAGAGGATGATTGGAGTTTGGGAAATGGTTCGTTAATTTCTTGTAATAAATTATGAGGATTTAGGAATTTTGGCGGTGGTTTTTATCAGACGCGATAAATCGCGTCTCTACTGGGAATTTTATTTCGTATTTTTCCGAAGAAACCTCATATTTTTGAATATATCTCTGATAAAAAATTACAGAAACGAGGTTTATTTTCAAGTATATAGCGATTTTATTGCTGTAGAACTTGATTCTAGAAAAATAGAATCTTATTCTATTTCGCTATAATAAGATTCCATAGCAATAAAACAAGGAAATATTGCATTTTTGGGAGAGTTCTATTTCTTAATATTAACAAGCAAAGTAACCTTTGTTGTTATTTCTTAGGTTTAAAATCTAATGAGATTGAGTTTACACAATGTCTTGTGTTCTTGTCTGTAAATCCTTCTCCTTCGAAGACATGCCCTAAGTGACCATTACATTCTGCACAAACGATTTCTGTTCTCCTTCCATCAGCATCGAGAACTCTTTTTATCTTATTGGGCAAAGCATCATCGAAACTTGGCCACCCACATCCTGCATCAAACTTATCTTCTGAGCGGAAAAGCTCTGTTCCACATTGTTTGCAAACATATACTCCCTCTTCTTCGAAATCGTAATATTTTCCAGTAAAGGCTCTTTCTGTTCCTTTATTTATTATTACGTTTCTTTCATCGTAATTTAATTCTTTCAAATTTTTCATTCAGTTGTTTTCAAAATTAATATTCTTAGATTGATCTACCCAAATTATCTTTGAGGTATCATAACCCCTCTCTTTAGCTCTTTTTATAAGAAATTCTAACACATCATCACTAAGCTTTGGACTGCGACTCAATATCCATAGATATTTATCGGAGCTAGAGCCTATAAGAGCATAGGAATAATTCTCCTTATCTAACTCCAAGATATTATACTCTCCGTAGAACCAAAGGAAAAATGAAACCTTTAGTTTTGCAGGATTATTTTTATCTGCTGGCTTTGCCTTACCAATTGCGCGTTTAAATTTCCCTTGAAAGCTATCTTTATAGCCGCTATTAACAACCTTAATTGTACCATCTTCATTGAGAGAATACATTGCAGTAGTGCCAACCATACCTCTTTCGAAAGAGTGGTCAAAACGTCCTATCTCAAACCAAAGTCCTAGATAGCGATTAATATCAAAGTCTTTAATAGTAGTCATATTGATATTGTTTTCTTTCTGAGCACAAGAATTAAATCCCATGAACGAGAATAATATTAAAAATAGAATTTTTCTCATAAATAATCAATTTAAGATAGAACAAAACAAAATGGAATAAGTTTTGCTTGATAAAATGATATTAAAGCTTTTGGTGATATTTTTTTAATTCGAATATTATTCCTCTAACAGATATTTTCTCACTCCTGACCATAGAAAGCCTTTGGCTTCTTGTTTAATATCAATTTCCGATTTATTGATTCTTCTTTTGGATAATAGCTTTAGACTAAATCCTGTTTTTATTATTTGAAACTTCCATTTTCCAGCTTCAAGTGCCCCTTGAGGACAAGAATATATACATCCTAAGCACATATCGCATTTGCTATCAAAAGATGCTTTTTGGTCTATTATTGAAATGTTTTTGGAAGGGCAGTTTTTTACACATAGACCGCAAGCAGTACAAGAGTCATGAGTGATAATATTTTGTCCAAACTTGACTGTAAATTTATTTTCCCCTTCGCCACAGTATGAAATTAACCTATCAATGAGAATTGGAGATGTTCTCTTTCTTACACCATTGATAATATCATCAACTATTTTGTTTACCTTTATAGGCAGAATGTCTAATAATAGTAGGGATAATGTTTCTGAGGTTGGTATCATCCAATTATTTGGCATAATTACCATTTGCTCATATATTACATCGAAGCCTCTTTGTGATAACTTCTTTATTGCCTTTGTTCTACAAGCAGTATTTGAAATCATTTCACCTCCTGCCGAAACAGATATTACTACTGCCATTTTATTCTCTCCAAAATTATCATCAATCCATGAATAAACTGGTGCAGGAGCATTAAATGCGTGAACAGCATATATTAAGAATAGAGTATCAAATTCTTCTTCTTTTATTGTCTTGCCTGAAATAATTCTCTCTATTGATACTTCAATATTTTTTGAAATTAGATTTTCTTTAAATGTATTAGCTACAATTTCACTTCCTCCTGTACCGGTGTAATACACTATCTTTGCTTTCATAATAATAGAGCATTTTTTAGTTTGTCGCCTATTAGTCTTGGAACGACTGGGCATGTGTCTAAGGTAAATGTATATTCAAAAACATCGTCAAGATGATGATTTCTTAGCCTATGAATATGTGAGGCTCTATCCATAAACTCCAATAAATTTGATTGGGCAAGTTTCCAAAGCTCTAATGAGCAATAAGAAGAATCATTATGAATAATGAATCTTGAATTATTTAATAATCTTTCAATCAATGCTCCTGCGAAAATACTATCCTCTAAACAAAAGTTATTCTTCCATCCAGAACATAAGATAAGAATATTCTCATCTTTCTTCGATAAATAATCAGCTAGTACACTTAAATTAGAAAAAGCACCGATAAGGATTTCATTAGCTCCGGCATCTTTTGCCATAGTAATTGCAACTGTGCCATTTGTTGTTGAATGAACAATCTCTTTCCCTATTATTTTATCATTCATAAACTCAAAAGCTCCATTTCCAAAATCAGCAAAGTCAAAATTTCTTTCTATTCTCTCGCCGGCAACTATATATCCCTTAGATTTATATTCCTTTGCCTCTTCCAAAGTCAAAACTGGAATAATTGCCTCAACACCCCAATTAAACGCAGAACAAATTGATGTAGTTGCTCTAAGTATATCTACTATTACTATTATTGTATTGTCCTTTAACTTTCTATATTTGAATAATGCTGGAGAAAAAACAACCTCTATCTGTCTATGCATAAGGACTAATGAATTAGATTTACTGAACCACCCTTTTCTATCTTCTCACCATTCGAGTTTACGTATTCCAAATAGTAGAAATATGCTCCTGAATTACAAATCTTACCCTTATATGTTCCGTCCCATCCTTCATTTATTGTTGTAGATTCGAATAATATTTGACCTGCACGAGAAAAAACTTTAAACTTATATGTTCCTGAGCGGAGAAAACTACAAACTGGGTAGAATTTACTATTTGCATTATCGGAAGGCATAAAGGAATTTGGCACAAATACTAAGCTTTCTTTTATTACCAATGCACGAGAGGACTTAGATATTGCTATCGATCCATCAGGACCAGAGGCTTCTTCATTTGCCTGAACATAATAATACGATCTATCTGAGGCAGCAACCAAGGATGATATATTATCCTCATAACCATATATTCCAGAGGTGGAATTTCCAATTAATTGAGATATTCCATCATTCACTCTAAAAACATCATAGTTTGAACAAGACCATCCAGAAAAATCATTCCAATTTAAAACATTCACTTCTGCATCTATAGCATCAACCACCAATAGAATTGTTTTCACAATATTTGATTTCTTGTAAAGTAGATTACATTCATCTGGTGCATTTAAATAGTAACTATATGTAGTCTTATTTGCAGGAGTTGGGAGTTTATCGGAATAAGAAAATTCATCCGTTGCTGAATATGGTATTCTTCCAACCTTTACAAAATCTCCCTCTCCTTTGGCTCTATATAAATCATAACCATCCACAGGCAAAGAAGAGTCAACATAGAATGATAGATTAACCGAATTATTATTATCAGAAACTATTACAGATCGAATATAATTAAATTCGACTTCCTTAGGTTGAGATTGTAGTGTACAGACATTATTAGAATTTGATATCTCACCTGTTTCAGATACGGCTTGAATATAAAAACAATTATTCTCTATATATGGATTTACTTGTATTATTGTCGATGTAGTGCTTGCACTATATGAAGCGTATTCCGTAAATGGACTTCCATTCTGAGAAGAAAATACTTTGTATGCACGAACACCTCCAGGTAAATTATCGTATTTATTCCATGTTAATGTTACTTCTGAAGAACAACTTGGTCTATTATACGACAAAACAATATTAGTATGGGAATCGGTTCTTAGAGATGTATTCCAACAAGAATCAAATGCCATTATTGCAAGTGAGTTTAGCTGAGTAACATCACAGGTATTGCAGATATAAGAATTTTGAAGAGCTCCCCAAACAGTATCCAAAGCAACACAGGGGTTTCCTGAACATATTACGTAGCCCCATGTATCGATTGATGATGAAGGAATCCAACTGAGATTTATTTTTTGTGAAGCCAAGTCAACTGAAATAGATTTTACTGTTGGTTCTATAGGATTAGTATTATCCCCTACCATTATATTACTAAGATTTGAAACACTTAAGCAACCATTAATATTAGATAATTCAATCTTATAGAAGACGGTATCATAACACATTGGTGAAAAATTATCGGTATAGGTAAGTTGGTCGGTAGAATCTATTAATCCCCAAGTTGTTTCCTTTGATAAACGTTTATGAATATAATATTTACTTGATTCACTTCCGAGTAGAGACCCTGGCGATGTCCAATTTAGGATAACAGATGTCTGACTATTTAATATAAGAGATAAGTAAATAGTTCCAGCAGTAGATTGATTTGTGACTGCACCAGTAGAAGTAACATAATCTGCCCCAACCCTCACAAATACTTGTGCATTATTAGCATTTTCTGTTGTATAGGTATAAGTATTATCAGTTTGAATAGTGCTATTACCTCTTTGTGTAAATGGACCAGATAATGAGTTAGAAGATTCATATTTATATTCTGTAAAACTTGTCAATGCATTGTCTGTAATTGGATTATATGTAATTGATATAGTCCCATCATCATTTACTTTTATACATTGAATACTTGGAGTTGTGTTTTGCGAAAATAATACATTCGCAAAAACTATTATAAACAGAAAACTTATATACCTTTTCATAAATATGGAATTTATATAAAAACAAATCTATTGTATAATTGTTTCATTTCCTACTCTAATTTCCGACATTGAGTCTTTTGAGAGATAGTTTTTTGCAAGATTAATTATTGTTTCTGAATCAATAGTCTTAATTGTATTTATGTATTTTTGATAATAGTCATAATCAAAACCATATTTTAAAAGAGGTCTAAATCTATCAGAAATTTCTAAACTACCGTCCAAACTTCTTAGAGTGGAACCTATCATAAAGTTTTTCACTGCATTCAGTTCATCTATTTGAACCAATTCTTTAGAAAAAGAGTCAATCTCTTTATATACTTCATCAATTGCATTTTGACACTTATCGGCCTTAACATCTGCTGTAACATAAAACATTCCAATATCCTTATATGAATATAAGGCAGAGCCTATACCATATGTATAACCCTTATCTTCTCGAATATTTGACATTAATCTTGAACCAAAATAACCACCAAGCAAACAATTTAATACATTTAATCCCATGAAATCATCATGCTTTGATGAAATTGTAGTCTTACCTATTCTAATAGAAGCCTGAACAGCTTGTTCTAAATTGATTAGTTTACTAGAGGGCTTTATTGAATCAAAAATAATTGGTTTTAAATCAAAGTTAGTTTGATTATCCTTGTTATCCCTTTGCCAATCATTCTTGCCAAAATATTTGTTTATTAGGGATAATAATTCTCCATTAATATCTCCAGCAACAATAATAGAACACTCATTTGAATTATAAAACTTATGATAAAAAGCAATTAAATCTTCTCGTGAGAGTTTATCATAATCATCCAAAATACCAATTACCCCAAATGGATGATTTTCCCCAAATATCATTTCATTAAACTTTATCCTAGATAGATAATCAGTTTTCATCTGATTGACTAAATATTGTTGTTTAAGTTTTTGAATATATATATTTAGCTCATATTCTGGAAAAATGGCATCCTTAATAATTTCTTCAAACCAAGGTAATAGATTGTCTTGATACTTCTTAAGGAAATAAAAATTAATCGAAGATGTTTCCTTATCTACTGTCTTTTCAATAAAGGCTCCGTGAAAATCAATAGCATTTGCTATCTCAAATGATTTATGCTTTGAACTACCTTCTGAAATTTGATTATTAGTTATTATAGATGAATAAATTTTGTTTTGGTAGATTGTTCCTGCATTACGAAAGAAAAACTCCAACTTAATAACTTCCATATCCTTATTTTCAAAGGCATATACATCTATTCCATTGTCTAATTTTGAAATTCTTGGACTGAGACTTGGCAATACAATATCTCCATTTAGTAAATCAGATTTTATTTCAAAAGTTTCTCTATTATTCATTTAGTATATTATTAAAATTCAAAAGTAAGCTTTGCATTGAGTTGACTTGGAGTTAGGTAATTAGGAACTCCATAATATTTATTATCAAAATCAGAAATCCACATATATGATATTGTATTTTGGTTTCCAAAAACATTAAACCATTCAACATTCAACCATATCTTCTTGATATGACGCATAAAATTCTTCTGAGCCCATTTTGAATCTTCGTCTTTTAATCGAAATGTAAATGCAATATCTGCTCTCATATAGTTAGGCATTCTTGAAGTCTGCTGCCAGCGCTCTGAATTTGGAGCTCCAAAAGGATAACCTGTTCCGAAGTTAAAATTAAGGTATACTCTAATATATGGCATTGAAGGGATATAGTCATTGAAGCTAACATTCATATTGAAGAGTTGGTCGGTAGGGCGAGGAATATATCCATGTCCGTCTCCTTTAATGTCTTCTTTTGTTTGCATAATTGACATAGTAACCCAAGAATCAATGCCCTCAATAAATTCTCCAAATAGTCTTAAGTCCAATCCCGTTACATAGCCCTTAGAATTATTTTGAGCGGAATACCTTATTCTAACGTTATCAACAGAATATGGTATCAAATCCCAAAGATATTTATAATAACTTGCTGCCAAGAATTTAAAGGGGCGATTAAACATTTTAAAATTATAATCGCTTGAAAGAACAAAGTGAAGCGATTTTTGAGATTTAATATCATAATTAATATCTCCTTCAAAATCCCTATATTCTCTAAAAAATGGAGATTGAGAATAAACACCTGTTGCAAAACGAAATAGCCAATCTTTTTTCCAATTAGGCTTCAAAGAGACAGAAGCTCTTGGAGAGAATAACACCTCATCATTAAATGACCAGTATTGAGAACGAGCACCCGTATTTAGATACCATGTACCTATCTCTTTTTCCCAATTCCACTGTCTTTGTATATATGCAGAAATACGTGAAGAGTTTATCTCATTATTCGATTTAAAAATATTTTGCAACATAGGCGAAGCAGGAAGGTTAGTATCTCCTGGAATATCAGGATTAGTCCCTACGGTTGTCCCCGATGAGTCGACCATCTTCCATTCATTCATCTTATCTTGAATTCTCTCTAATTGATATTTCGCACCCCAACTTAGAGTTCCATCACTATATATTTTCCTTCCCTTATGTTCAAAATTATATATATTAGCAACCAAACGATTCCTTGCATGTTCAATATAAGTTCCTATTCCTCTATCGAAACCTGGGTCTTCTTCAGTTGAACCACCTAAGCCAGTTTCATATAACCAGTATTGACCTTGAATATCGTAGCTCTCTTTCTCATCCGTTGCAAAAAATGAAGTAATAAACTTTAATTGTAAATCCTTAACTGGATTATGAGTAAGCATAAAAGCACCAAATGCAGATGAGAATCTATCTAATTCTTGTCCATCAAAATAAACCTTTAGTTTTAAAACCTCATAAACATTTCCAAAAGAAGTCTCTCTTGTTCTAGGAATAAATTGATATTTATTGTCTGATATATTACCTAAGAATGCTAGTTCTGTCTTTTCATTTAAATCATAGGTAGTATAAACTTGAAGGTCATTAAAAACTGGATAATAGCTACCCTCAGTATCCATTGACCCTAGAATATATTTGTTAGTTTTATTTCTATACCCAATTTGATAAGTCATTCTAGAGCCTATTAACCCTTCTAAATGAACACTACCTCCCAATAAACTAGCAGATGCACTTCCACTAAATTCTTGTGGTTTTTTATATTTAATATCTAACACAGAAGATAATTTATCTCCATACTTCGAATCGAATCCACCAGAGGAAAAAAGAATATCCCCTACCATGTCTGAATTAATGAAACTTAGTCCTTCTTGCTGACCACTACGAATAAGAAAAGGTCTAAAAATTTCAATGTCATTTACATATACTAAATTTTCATCATAATTCCCCCCTCTAACAGAATATTGTGAAGACAATTCATTATTTGAACTAACCCCTTCAAAGGTTTTTACTAATCCTTCAATTCCTGAGCTAGGACCTATAATATTTTTTGCCCACTCTGTTTTTATTCTTGTAATTCCTTCGCTTCTTGAATTATCTTCCTTTATTTCAATTGCTCCTAATGTAGTATTAGATACAACCAAAGAGAAATCTAAAACCCTATGTTCATTGGGTTTTAATCTCAATTTATACAGTTTTGTTGCATAGCCTATATAAGATATAGCTAGTTCAAGTTCTTGATTTGCTGGAACCTCAAAACTATAATTTCCTATACGATTTGTGGTCGTACCTATTGGGTTCTTGAGGTTGATGATACCTACATTTACAAGTTCCAAACCAATTTTCTTGTCATCAGTTATACGTCCTGAAATAGTTGCCTTACTTTGAGCAAAAATATCATTTGCTAAAAAGAAAGAAAAAAATGTGAATATAAATACTATTGTTTTTCTTGTCATCAAGTTAATTATTTTCTTAGATACCCTATTAAACTATCGTAGTTATTACCTGGTTTTCGGTAGTAAACGAAAATATTGTATGAATTATTTGCAACCGAATGATTTCCTTCTAAAATTGTTGGTGTAATAATATTAGAGTTTGAAGCTTTAAACATAATCATATAATCATAGAATCCTTGCTTAAGATATAAATCTAAATAATAGGAATTATGGTCAAAATCATATTTCATTTTATTCTGGTCATTACAATACCAATCACTTAACTCTCCCCAAATATAAAAACTTCCATCTAAACGCATATCCATAGGTAAATAGAAATGAACCCAAGCATAATCGGATTCTAATTCATTATTATATGCTCTTTCATTTCTAATATAATAATACCCATTCAAGTCACCAACTGTTGAATATGGGAGCTTAGAACGATCCTTATCTGGAATTAATCTAACATGATTTTCATTATTAGAAAAATCAATATTACTAACATTCTTAGAACGTGACCTTAGGGAAGAGAAATCAAAATTTCTAAACTCATTTCCTGCATCAAAAATATTTTGAGGATTGAAGGAGTATTCTATCTCTGTTGACTTAATCTGCCTCTGTTTAAGGAGAGAAATATTATCTCTATTCCCATTTTGTTGAACAAAAACCTTAATATATCGACTTGGGTCAGCAAAAGACATATTCGATGTAGGTTTTACAAAGACATCTATCTCCTGCTTTGTTTTTTGTTCCGAAGGATTACGTCCCATCATTAGGTCTGCTCTAATATATGCTTCATCTTCAACAACCATAAACCTACGAACCATAACAACCTTATCAGTATTATCATCCTCGTATACCTTAATCACATAATTGCCTGAAACCTTAAAACTCATCATTGAGTTAGGAAAGCTTTGGGAATAATGAACAAAACGTTGAATAGTATTAAAGGAATTTGAGAAATTCTCAATATAACCTGACTCAAAACCTTGAATATATTCCTGTGGTTGAAGCTCGCTCTGAGTCCAATTGGCATTACAATGAATTATTGTATAGTTATAGCGTTTTGTTTGCTCCTCTAATTCATCAAAGCTCAGTTTAATTTTCTGAGATGAACCCAAGCGAAGAATAGGCATTGTAAAGTCCGTACCCTCTACTTCTAATTTCACACTCTTAATCACAGGACTATAGACCTTCTCTTGCCAATAATCCTGCGAAAAAGAGTGAAAAGCTAAAAGTGAAAAGTTAATAGTGAGAATTAGTGTTATATATGAAAAAAACTTATTCATTCATTAATTCTTCTATTTCCTTAACAGTCTTTGGAATAGGAGTTCCTAAGACCCTATATCCCTTTTCTGTAACTAAAATATCATCTTCAATTCTAATACCCCCAAAATCTTTATAAGATTCCAATTCTTTATAGTTTACAAAGTCGGTAAATTTCTTTTCAGCTTTGAATTTGTCTATTAGAGCTGGAATAAAATAGCATCCTGGTTCATCTGTTAGAACATATCCTGGTTGAAGCTCTTTTCCTAAACGAAGAGAACGAAGCCCAAATTGAGTTGAACGAGTATATTTTTCGTCATAACCAACATTATCTTCCCCAAATCCTTCCATATCGTGAACATCCATTCCCATCATATGACCAAGTCCATGAGGCATAAATAATCCCATTGCACCCTCTTTAACAGCCTCATTAATATCTCCCTTCATAAGACCAATAGCCTTAAGTCCCTCTCCAAGGGTAGTAACAGCCTTCAAATGAACATCTCTATATGGTATACCTGGTGCAATCATCTTAATTGCCTGAAGGTTTGCATTTAATACAGCTTCATAAATTCCTTTTTGTCTTGGGTCGAATTTTCCTCCACAAGGTACTGTTCTAGTAATATCTGAACAATATCCACTTGGAGTCTCACATCCTGCATCAGAAACCAACATTCTGCCTTTTTTAAGTTTAAGGCTATGGTCATGTCCGTGTAGGATTTCTCCATGTGTAGTTAAGATAATTGGGAAAGAAACAGGACCACCACCCGATAGTGCTAGACCTTCCATCTTACCAGCTATCTCATATTCGTATGTACCGATATTTGCAGCCATCTTCATCATAGTTGTATGCATAATATAAGCTGTATCGATAGCTTTCTCAATCTCATCAACCTCTTCAATAGACTTCACTGAACGTTGTTTTACAATAGCCTTAATAAGAGTTTTTGAAGCAAATTTATTTACATGATCTTTCTTTATATGCAAGAGCATTGATAATAAATTAGTATTTTCTGCCCTATATGCTGGCGTGAAATGAATCTTACGTCCTTTAGCAATAGCATCTTCTAAAAGCTTAATTAAATCGGCATGTGAACCAGAGTTTTTCACTCCTATCTCATTTGCTCTTTCTCTAATTGAAGCAACAGGACCAGTCCAAATAATATCATCAATTGAAACATCCTCTCCAAAAAGATAATCATCACCTGTTTCTGCATCAATAACTCCAGCAAGTGAAGGAAGGTTAAACTCAAAGAAATAACGAAAAGTACTATCTTGACGGAAGGTATAAATATTTGCAGGGTAATTAAATGCTGAATCTCCATTACCAAGAATCAATATCAAGCCTTTTTGAACATCTTTAGCTAACTGCTTACGACGTTTTGTATATGTGCTTTTACTAAACATAATCTTTTAGTGTTAAAGGTTTTTTAAAATATCTAATGTATGAGCCCAAAACATTTCTACTGTTTTTATCTCTAATCTCTCCTCTGGCGAGTGAACACCACGAAGTGTTGGACCATAAGAAATCATATCCATCTCAGGATATTTCTCTCCAATTAATCCACATTCTAATCCAGCGTGTATCGCTCTAACTACTGGAGTCTTTCCGAATAGTCTCTCATAGCTCTCTTTTGCAATCTTAAGAATTTTTGAGTCTGGGTTTGGAGCCCAACCTGGGTAACCATCACCATGGCTTACATCTGCACCTGCCAAAAGGAAGCAAGCAGCATTCTTATCACAAGCAGCCTCTTTTGCACTCTCAAGCGATGAACGTTGCGATGTTGCAATAACAAAGCAATCGTCAACCATCTTTATTGAAGCAAGATTTGTTGATGTTTCAACAAAGTTTGGTATCTCACGGCTCATTGCAAGAACTCCATGAGGAAGTGCATAGATTAGATTTAATAAATTGTCTTGAGAAAGAAAATCTATAACAAATTCTGGGTTCTCTGTTAGGTTGATTGAAACCTCCATATTTGGTTCTGTTGAACGAAACTCAAACTTCACATCTTTTGCAAACTTATTCACAATTGCAACACAATCATCAGCCTCTTCTTTCGAAACAACAATAACAGCCTTAGCCTCTCTTGCTATAGCATTTCTTAGGTTTCCACCCTCAAAGCCAGCCAAGCACATATCCATCTCCCTATCCAATGTCCAAAGAACACGGTTAAGAACCTTGTTTGCATTTGCTAAGCCTTTGTTAATATCGTCTCCTGAGTGACCTCCCTTAAGACCTTTAACTGTAATCTTAAAGGCAGTACCTTCTGGAGTTTCTTCTTTTTCGAAAGGAAGTTTTCCTAAAGTATCTTTTCCACCTGCGCAACCAATAAAGATTTCTCCTTCATCCTCAGAGTCTAAATTCAATAATATTCTACTCTTTAGAACCTCTGAGCTCAACGCCTCAGCTCCAGAGAGACCTGTTTCTTCATCAACAGTAAACAAGCACTCAATTGCACCATGCTCAATATCATCACTATCAAGTATTGCAAGCTGTGTTGCAACACCAATACCATCATCAGCACCAAGGGTAGTTCCTTTAGCCTTTAACCAACCATCCTCAACAAAGGTTTCAATAGCATCCTTTTCAAAATCAAAGACCTTATCACTATTCTTTTCACAAACCATATCCATATGAGATTGAAGACAAACCGAAGGCTTTGCTTCCATACCCTTAGTTGCAGGCTTGCGAATAATAACATTACCTATATCATCACGTAAGGTTTCAAGTCCTCTCTTTGTACCCCAATCCATCAAATAAGCCGTCATTTTTTCCTCTTTCTTCGAAGGACGAGGAATCTCTAATATCTCTGCAAAATACTTAAATACCTTTTCAGGTTTCAATAAATTCAATTCTTCTTTCATAATATATCAATATTAAAAATTTGTTTCTAAATAAATAACAGCCAAAGGTAAGAATTATTTCACTTTTCACAAAAGAAAATAATAAATATCATAAACAGATATGGTATTTCGATTGTTAGTTATATAAAAGATAAATACAAATGGATTAAAAAATCTTCTTAAATATCTAGGTTTCACATCGATTATGTATTATATTTGCATCTGTAATTGAATGTTTAGTAAAAACAAATATCCATAGAATTATGAAAAAGTTTTATTTTTTTATTTTGTGTTTTGGATTAATCTCAATACAAAATACGTTTTCTCAAATCAATAATGAGAATAAGGAAACGAAATCATCCATAAACCAAAAGACACCTATGCAATTAATGGGCTTGGATAGTGTAACCTATTCGTCTGATCCTAGCCAAACAAATATCTTTCAATATGATAATAGAGGCAACTTAACATTAAGGCAAAGCACATTTCATAAAGATGAGAACACCTACAACCAAGATAGTTTATTAATAAGAAACCTATTCTACTTATGGGATTATGATTCTAATTATTTTAGAGCTCATGAATCAACAGAGTTTACATACGATAACAATAGAAATCTCTCACAAGATATAATGAGTATATTCCTTGATACTGCATGGTTTCTAAACGTAAAAAACACATACGAATACACCAATAATCTTCTAACAACAGAGCGTAGTTATTTCTTTGACTTAGATTCAAATAACTGGATATATTCCTCAAAAACAGTATATACCTATAATTTGAATAACGATATAACAGAACAAAGATTCTATTATATTGAAAATGGCATTGATGAACTTAGCAATAAAACAACCAATACCTACGATGCAAATAATAATTTGACATTAAGCCTTTATGAAAGTTATCAAGACTCACTAACCCTCTCTTATGGGACAAGAACAAATTACACATACAACAATAATTTGCTAACCATGATGTTAACTGAAAGTTATAGTGTGTATGACAGTTCTATCTGGAGACCTTCCTATAAACAAGAATACACCTACAATGCCAATTCACAAGTTGCAACTAGATTAAATTACATGTATAATAATAGTAGCAGTCAATTTGTTTTGCATAATCTCGATTCCTTGACTTATGATAATAACAATAACTATACACAAATAAAATCATACATCAATTATAATCAAGTATGGTCAAGCAATCAAAAAAAAACAAACACCTTCAATTACAGTTATGCAAAGCAAGACCTATTAATCCCAAAACCAGCTCCAAGAAGTCTATCCTACGTACCAATAAGTGAGTATAACAATATGATAACCGAGCAAATACAAGGCTATAATTACACCCCAGGCATGGAAACGAATTGGGTTTACGATACTAACGTATATCATTACACCTTAAAGACAGTATATCTTTCTTTATCAGACAATATAACTTTTGACGGAACAAATCTAAGGGTATATCCAAACCCAACAAGTAAAGAAGCAAAGATTACTCTTAGCGGAATTGAACAAAACACCCAAATCTCATTAATCGATATACAAGGAAGAACAATAAAGTCAATCAACAAACAACCAATTGACAACAAAATAGAGCTAACAATCGACGTATCCACCCTAAAGAAAGGAACATATATCCTAAACATAAGAAGCGGAAGATTAACCCAAAGCAAAAAAATAATTATCAATTAAAAACATCAAACCCCGTAGAGACATAATTAATAACTTCTCTTTCATTATCACGTCTCTGTCAGGAAAGATTTGGTGAAAAATAATTTTAAATAACTAAAGGGGAAGAGTTTTGCACTAATCAAACTTGTGTTAGTGCAACTCTTAACCTATTTAACATCTGTTTCCTTGTTTCCATGCACTAAGAGGGTGGAAACATGGAAACAAAGCTACAAATCAATTAGTTATAAAAAACAAGGTGGAAACAAACGTTAAAACCGATTAAGAATCATAAATAAAAGAACAATACAAACTACAACAAAAGAAAAAGATGCTGATTTTAGAAAAAAAGAGTTTGATTTTTCGAAAAAAATCGGGGAGTTTTCAGAAAAAATCGGTGATTTTTTTTAGAAAATCAGCCTCTTCTTAAGGACTTTAAAGACATTAATGACCCTAATAAGCTTGATGGTTTTAATTAAAAAGGGACGAAAATTAATTCGCCCCTTTTGTTTTTTGTGACCTCGACAGGATTCAAACCTGTAACCTTCTGAGCCGTAATCAGATGCACTATTCAATTATGCTACGAGGCCGTTTTGAGGTTGCAAAGGTATAAAAGTTTTTATTAATTGCAAAGGTTTTGTCTATATTTTTTACACGTTTGAGTGTATATTTCGTTGTTTCTTTGTTAGCTTTTCACATCCATTGCTTGGCGAAGTCCTGAGCCTAAGAGCAAAAAGGCTAAAACCAACATCATTATCGCAATACCTGGTATTATCGCCATATATGCTGCGTCGAGTATTATATATCCATAATTCTCCTTTATCATTGTTCCCCATGAGGGCATTGGTGGTTGAACACCTATTCCAAGAAAGCTTAGTCCCGCCTCTTGAAGTATTGCTGTTGCAAAGTTCGATGCTGTTATTACTGTTGTTGCTCCTATTACGTTTGGTAGTATGTGTTTGATTATTATCCTTGAGTTCTTAAAACCTAAGGCTCTTCCTGCCTCAACAAACTCCTTCTCCCTAAGAGATAGTATCTGCCCTCTTACTACTCTTGCTACATCTACCCACATTGTTAGTCCTACTGCAACAAATACCTGCCAAAACCCTTTACCTAAGGCGAAGGTTATTGCAATAACGAGTAAGATTGTGGGGATTGACCAAACAACATTTATTAGCCACATTATTAGGCTATCTACCCATTTGCCATAATATGCAGCTATTGCTCCTAGGCTTATGCCTATTACTAAGGAAATAAGTATGGATATTAAGCCCACTGAAAGGCTTACCCTTGTTCCTATCATTAGCTGTGAAAGAATATCCCTACCATAGCGGTCTGTGCCTAGGAGAAAGGTCTGAGATTTTATTTCGTATTTGGTTTTCTTGGCATCTATCGATAATATTTCTCCTTGCTCTGTTTTTTCTCCTGTGTAGAGCTCTGCAAATATTTTTCCGTCCTTTTCCCAATGCTTAGAAATTGGATATGATGAATAAGGGTTTTGAGAGCCAAAGGCAATATGCTCCAGGGCATTTGTCTTTTTCACATAGGTTTTATCATAAACCCTTAGGAAATTAACCTTAAAGCCTGGCTTTTTTGTGGCTATCTCTAGATATTGTTGATTTGAATAAGGTGTCTGGTCTGGAGTTATAGAGTAGCCTAAGAATGCAACAATTGTAAAGCAGATGATAATCGACAGACTAAACATCGCTAATTTATTTTGCTTTAGCTTTTTCCATACCTCAGAGTTTAGTGAGGAAGCCTTTATTTCTTTATGCCGAGAGCTAAAAAACATTATAATAATCCAAGTTCAAGTTTAGCCTCATCGGTTAGTTTGTCCATTGTCCAAGGAGGGTTGAAGGTAAGTTCAAGCTCTGCTTTCTTTACTCCATCGACTGAGCGCACAACGTCTAAAACCTCATTAGGTAGTGAGTCGGCAACAGGACAGTTAGGATTGGTAAGAGTCATTATTATCTTAACGTTCGATTCCTCATCTATAATTATATCATAGATTAGCCCAATATCGTAAATATTTACTGGAATCTCTGGGTCATAAACTGTCTTTAGACTTAGAATTATTCTTTCTTTTAATATATCTTTCATAAGGCACTATTTTTTAATGTAAATGCAAGCGCATAAAGCTTTATTTGCTTAACCATTGCAACCAAACCATTGCTGCGTGTTGGAGAAAGGTGGGTGGAGAGTCCTATCTCATCAATAAAATACAACTCAGAATCATACACTTCTTGTGGTGGTTGATTATTAAACACTCTTAGCAAGAGGGTAACAATACCCTTTGTAATTACTGCATCGCTATCCGCCTTAATATCCATCTTTCCATCAATAAGCTCTGCACTAACCCATACTCTTGATTGACACCCTTTTATTATATTTGTTTCTTTCTTGTCTTTTTCTTCTATTATTGGACAGTCTCTTCCTAATTCAATAAGGTAATTATACTTATCCATCCAGTCCTCGAAGCTTGAGAACTCTTCAATTATTTGGTCTTGTATTTCTTTAATTGTCATAATAATTTAATTATTTCGTCAATATATTCTCTATTATTTGCTAGTCGTGGCACCTTATGTTGCCCTCCGAGTTTTCCCTTTGTCTTTAGCCAAGATATAAATGTTCCCTTTGGAGCAATCCTTAGCTTAGGTCTTTGAAGAATAAAGTTTTTATATCTCTTTGCCTCATAGTCGGAGTTTACCTCTTGTAGCGAGGCATCCAAGATATCTATAAACTGCTCAATATCTTTAGGCTCTTTCTCAAATTCAATTACCCAATCATGATATCTTACCTCTCCCATAAAAGGAGCTGCCGTGTATTCATTAATTATTGAATCGGTCATCTTACAAGCCTTCTCCAAAGCATTGTTAGCATTATCGACTATTAGCTCTTCGCCACAAAGATTAATATAGTTCTTTGTTCTTCCTGATATTTTAAAGCGATATGGCTTAATTTCTGTAAAAACTATTGTATCTCCTATCATATAACGCCACAAACCTCCATTTGTTGATATAACTAAAGCATAGTTTTTTCCTATCTCCACTTTGGAAAGATTAATAATCTTAGGATTTGGCTTATCTATTTCAGTAATCGGAATAAACTCATAGTAGATTCCATAGTCGAGCAACAAAAGCATGCTATCAAGGTCTGACCTATCTTGAAGTCCAAAGAAACCTTCTGAGGCATTATATGTCTCCATATAATTTATACCATTAGGTATTAGGGCATTGTATTGTTCTTTATAAGGAGTAAAGCTCACTCCTCCATGAAAATAAACTTCTAAATTTGGCCATACATCTTTTATGCTCTTACCTGTATGCTCCATTACTCCTTTGAGTAGGACTAACATCCATGAGGGCACACCAGAAAGACTAACAACATTAGAGGATGATACATCTTGAATCATCATCTTTAGCTTCTCTTCCCACTCAGGCATTAGTGCTATTTCCTTTTTAGGGGTACGAAAAGCCTCTGCCCAATATGGTAGATTGTCAATTATTATTGCCGAAACATCTCCAATGAATATACCATTATTGAATTCATTATCTTGTTTTGACCCTCCAAGGGCTAAGGAAGTACCCGAAAATATATTTGTTTCAGGATAGTTATTGCAATATAGTGCAAGCATATCCTTTCCCCCCTTATAGTGACATTCTTGTAGACTTTCTTCCGAAATTGGAATAAATTTACTCTTGTTTGCTGTTGTACCAGAGGATTTTGAAAACCATTTTATTTCACTACACCATAATATATTATCTTCGCCTCTACGTATCCTCTCGAAGAAAGGTAGTAGTGTATTATAGTCGTTTATTGGCACCCTTTGGTTAAAGTCTTCCCAAGAGTTTATTGATTTATAGTCATAGAACTGACCCCAAATAGTATCTTTTGCGGATTTTATTAAATCATTAAACACATCTTGCTGAACTTCAAGTGGATTATTCATAAAATACTCAATTTGAGGTATTCTCAACTTGATGATTTTCTGCATAAGATTATTTACTATTGGCATACTATTTAGGTGCTTTTTTGATTAAGAAAATTCCAATTATTGCATAGACAACAAGGGGTAAGAGTATAGAAATAAGTGGTGGAAGATTGCCCTTTGTTGAGAAAACAGATGTAATCTTCATCATCATTATAAAACTAAAGGCAAGGGCTATTCCCAAAGCTAAATGAAGACCTGTTCCTCCTCGAGTTTTTCTTGCAGATAGAGAAACCCCAATAAGAGTTAGCACTATGAAAGCTAGAGGGTTAAATATTCTTTGATATTTCTCTATTAGGTATAAATTTACGTCTTTAGACCCTCTTTGTTTTTCTCTATTAATAAAAGTATTCAACTCCTTGAAGGTCATCGTTTCTACCTTTGCAGAATTGATATTGAAGTCGTAAGGTATCATCCCGATGTCTAATAATAGTTTTCTTCCCTGAACGAGAGTCTCTTTTTTTCCATGAATATCTCTTATGGAATAATCAATTAGATTCCACTTTTTAGTTGCTGAATCATAAGAAATTTGATTTGCACTAATCTTTTTGACAATACCTGTTGAATCAAAATACTCTTTTGTAAACCTATATCCAGTATTATTTGCTATATCGAAGCTTTGCACATATACTTGAGTAGTTGGACTTGCTTGGATATGTATATTGTACTGCTGACTTTTTGTAGGGTTCCTATAATATTGCTTCTCAAATGCAAGCCTTGGTTTATTAACTTGGGGAATAAGTACATTACTTAAATATACATTTATACCTGCAACTAATATTGCTGAGGATAAAAACGGCACTAATAGACGATTAAAACTTATACCAGAACTTAAGATTGCTACAATTTCTGTTCTTGAGGCTAGTTTTGATGTTACAAAGATAACTGCAATAAAGAAAAATAGATGCCCAAAGAGGTTTACAAAGTAAGGGAGAAAATTCACATAATATGTGAATATGATTTCCTTCATTGGTGCATTTTTCAAAAGAAAATCATCAAGCTTTTCAGATACGTCAAAGACTATAACAATGAGAATAATAAGGGCTATAGCCAGAATAAAGGTGGCTAATAGTTGTTTAATAATATAACGATCTAATTTATTAAAACCCTTCATCGATTAAAGTCTTGATGTAACCTTTTTAACCATCATTGTCTTCCATCTATTATAATCTCCTTTAATTATATGTTTTCTTGCCTCTTTCATAAGCCAAAGATAGAAGCCAAGATTATGTATTGAAGCTATTTGAAGCGCAAGTATCTCGTTGGCAGTGAATAAATGTCTTAGATAAGCTTTTGAATATATTGTATCTACAGAGCTAGTACCATTAGCATCTATTGGCGAAAAATCATTTTTCCACTTCTCATTTTTCATATTCATTATGCCTTCGGAAGTAAATAGCATACCATTTCTTCCATTTCTTGTTGGCATAACACAGTCAAACAGATCTATTCCTAATCCTATGCATTCTAGTAAATTAGCCGGTGTTCCAACTCCCATTAGGTATCTAGGTTTTTCTTTTGGAAGTATTGAGCAACATAATTCTGTTAATTCATACATATCCTCAATTGGTTCTCCTACCGACAAGCCTCCTATTGCATTCCCCTGGCAATCACAAGAGGCTATTTTTTCACAACTTTCTCTTCTTAAGTCCTTATAAACAGACCCTTGAACTATTGGGAAAAGAGTTTGACTATAACCATACTCACATTGAGTTTCATCGAAACGTTTTATACATCTATCGAGCCAAGAGTGAGTAAGTTTCATCGAATTCTTTGCATACTCATATTCACAAGGGTAAGGAGTACACTCGTCGAATGCCATTATGATATCTGCACCTATAACTCTTTGTATATCCATTACATTTTCAGGGGTGAATAAATGCTTACTGCCGTCAATATGAGAACGAAATATTGCTCCCTCATCGGTTATCTTTCTATTATGACCTAAGGAATATACTTGGTAACCACCACTATCGGTAAGCATTGGTTTGTTCCAAGAATTGAATTTCTGTATTCCTCCCGCATTTTTTATTACCTCAAGACCTGGTCTAAGATATAGATGATATGTGTTTCCTAATATAATTTGAGCATTAATTTCGTCTTTTAGTTCATTTGTATGAACAGCTTTTACAGAGCCAACAGTACCTACGGGCATAAAAATTGGAGTCTCTATGTCTCCGTGATCGGTTTGAATTACACCAGCTCTAGCGCTGCAATCCTTAGAAATTGCATTAATAGTAAACTTCATTCTATAAGTTATCAACAATAATTGTTCGGAAATATTTTGACAAAATTACTATTAAAATATGAATTTGTAATACTTTTGTTTGTTTTTATATCACAAATATATGGATTTTTTATACTACAAGTTTGACACTTTAGGACTTTCTTTAGCGATAGCTTTAGGTTGTCTTATATTTTTACAAATACTTCATTTTATAATAGTTTATGGACGTACTGCCTTCTACAAGGGCAGTAAAAAAGTAAATGATAAATTATACTCAGTATCGGTAGTATTATGTGTAAAAAACGAAGCTCATAGTCTTCAACAAAGGCTTCCAACTATACTTGAACAGCAATATCCTAACTTTGAAGTTGTAGTTGTAAATGATGCTTCGCAAGATGAAACAGAATATACCTTAAGAGTATTGCAAGAAATTTACCCTCATTTAAAGGTTGTCAATCTCCCAATAAGTGTAAATAACTTTCATGGTAAGAAATTCCCTCTTTCTATTGGGATTAAATCTGCGAAAAATGAAATTATTCTTCTTACTGAGGCTGACTCTATCCCTACAAGTTATGATTGGATTTCTGAGATTGTTAAGGGCTTTACCGAAAATAAAGAAATAGTCTTGGGATATAATGCTTACGAGAAGAAAGCAGGTCTGCTAAATGCTTTTATCCAATTTGAAAACCAGACAATTTCTATGAATTATCTTGGATATGCTATGCTTGGCAACCCATATATGGGAATTGGGAAAAACTTAGCATACAAGAGAAGTTTGTTTTTTGAGAATGGAGGATTTATCTCTCACTATAATATCCCCGTTGGAGATGATGATTTGTTTGTAAACAAGGTTGCAAAACCAAAGAATACTTCTGTTGTGCTTTCTTCCGATTCCATAATCCTATCTAGTGCAAAGACAAGATATTACGATTGGGTTATGCAAAAGAAGAAATATTACTCTTCGCTAAAACACTTTAAGTTTAAAGACCGTTTCCTCACTTCTTTATTACCTGTTTCTACCTTCTTCTTATACTTACTTTTTGCGGCAAGTATTGTTCTCGGACTGCCTTGGCAATATGTAGTTTTTGCAATGTTAATTAGATATATTTTTCAAATAATATGTTATTATCGAGCTTCTTTAGTCCTCGGTACAAAAAAAATTGCTATATTTGCCCCTTTATTTGAGTTGTTTTTCTTGTTCTATAATACTATAATAAGAATTACTACGTTGTTAACAAAAAAGAAGAGATGGAAGTAATTACATCACAATTGACAGATAAAGCATTGAGAGATTACCAGTTAGTTTGCTTGGCAAGAGAAAATGGTGACCAGAAAGCTTATGCCGATTTGATGAATACTTATCGTGAGCCTATTTATTATATGCTACTGAAGATGACAAATAATGCAATAGATGCAGATGATTTGACATTGGAAGCATTCGGAAAGGCTTTTAAATCTCTAGGGCAATATACTCCAGATTATGCTTTCTCTACTTGGTTGTTTCGTATTGCCACTAATAATTGCATAGACTTTATCCGCAAGAAAAGAACTAAAACTGTTTCGATGGATAATCTTTATACAAATATTGACGGGGAGGAAATAGGTATTAATATACCTTCGGAAACTCTTGACCCTGAGGAGAAAATAATAGAGAAACAGAAAATTTTATTAATGCGAGAAGTTGTTTCTCGTCTTAAACCCCATTATCGTTCTTTGGTTGAGCTAAGATATTTTGATGAACTTTCGTATGAAGAAATTGCTGAAAAGCTTCAAGTTCCTATCGGGACAGTGAAGGCTAAATTGTTTCGTGCTAGAGAGTTCTTATATAATATCATAAAGAACTCAGAAGACAGAATATAAAACCCCTTCTCATAAATAAGGAATATGAAATTTGAAAAATTACTTCAAAGTCATTACAAAGACTTTGCAGAGATGGTATATACCAAGTCATTTCCTGAGGATGAAAGAAGAGAATTCCCTCTTATCATTGAACTATTGTCTTCAAAAAAAGAAATCTTTGAGTTTTATACATTAGTTCAAAAGAGCTCCAACAATCCTGTGGGTATATTAAGTCTATGGAATTTCGAATCGTTTTGCTATATTGAACACTTTGCAATCGAAAAATCTCTAAGAGGCAAGTCTCTTGGCTCAAAGGCATTGAAACAATTAATGCAAAAAATAGATAAGCCTATTGTCTTAGAAGTTGAGCCTCCCACAACATTTGATGCAGCAAAGAGAATAGAATTCTACACTAAATTTGGTTTTAGAATAATAGATAAAGAGTATATCCAACCTCCATACTCTAAGGATAAATCCTCGCTTAAGATGAAGATTATGACAAATAATAACTTGATTGAAAAGGAAATATCGTTTGAAAATATCGTAAAAATACTCTACAAAGAGGTCTATAATCAAGTACTTTAAATCGTAGTTTTGATGTCTAAAGAAAAACATCGGATGTTTGTATATGAAACATCGGATGTTTAAGGTATAAACATCCGATGTTTGAAGTGTAAACATCTGATGTTCGAGGTGCAAACATCCGATGTTTTTAATAGGGTATCTTTTATCCTAGATTTATTTCACAAGCGTTAGTTCGTTGATAAGGTTTTTTGCTCCTGCAAATTTGTCGATAATGAACAATACGTAACGAATATCTACATTGATACAACGTTGCAAATCAGGGTTAAATGCTATATTTCCACTCATTGCTTCCCAGTTTCCATCGAACGCTATACCTACTAATTCTCCTTTTCCATTTACAACTGGAGAACCTGAATTACCTCCTGTAATATCATTATTAGAGATAAAGGCTACTGGTACTGTGCCATTTTCTGCATATTGACCATAGTCCTTTGTGCGATAAAGTTCTTTTAATTTCGTTGGAACGGCAAATTCATCAACCTCTGGATTATCTTTCTTCATTATACCATCTAAAGTTGTGTAATAATCGTAGATAATTCCATCCTCAGGGCGGTAGTTCTTAACTTGTCCATAGGTGTAACGAATTGTTGAGTTAGCGTTTGGAGCAAAATGTTTAGTGTTATCCATTTCCATTACTCCCTTTACAAATAGACGATTAGCCTTATTTAGGTTTGCATAAGAAGATTGAGCTGCTGCTAGACGAGTGTTTAGGTTTTCGGTAAATTGGTTTACTAATACATACATAGGGTCGTTAGATATTTTCTCCAAGCTTAGGTTATCTAATAACTTATATACTCTTTCTTTATCTGTCATATTAGATTTCTCAAAAATCTCTTTTGCAATAAGGGTATAGTTATAGTTTTTCTTAAATGCATATTCTAAGAATTCTGGACTTTGATGTTTGAAAGGAACATTGCGGAAGAATACATCAAGACCTGCTGAAAGAAGTTTCTCTTCTGTGGTATAGTTATAGTCTTTAAATACATCTTCTAATGATTTTTTGATGTTTTCAGCCATTTGTTTAGCCTTATCAGAGTTACCATTCTTCTTTAGTTCTTCTTCTAAACCTCTAAAATAGCGAGCTATTGTTACAGCAGAATTTCCTCTAAAGAATGCTTCGTTTGTATATATTCTTAGGTAATCATATTCGTTAGCTATTGCAAAATTATCTGCCAAGTCTTTAATAACTGTGCCGTATTCTGCTTTTCTTTCTGGAGTGGCTTCAACCCATTTAGCAAAACGATTTTCAAGTTCTTTCTTAGTATTTTGAACATCCAAGTCTTTAAGACATTTTGTTTGTCCAATATAGAATTTCCAATAGTTAGATAGTTGTGCAAATTTAGAAGCATATTGTATTCTTACTCTTGGGTCAGCCTTCATATCTGCTTCCATTACATTTCTTAGAGCAGTACGTGCAATTACAGTCGAAGGATTAGTCACTTCTATTGCTTGCTCAACACCATAAGAGGTCAAGAAACGATCTGTAGAGCCAGGGAATCCCATAACCATTGTAAAATCATTATTCTTCACTCCTTTTATTGATATAGGTAGATGATGTTTTGGTTTTAATGGAACATTGTTTTTAGAGAATGTTGCTGGCTTACCATCTTTGTCTGTATAAACTCTAAAGATTGAGAAGTCGCCAGTATGACGTGGCCACATCCAGTTATCGGTATCTGAACCAAATTTACCTATTGATGAAGGTGGAGCACCTACCATACGAACATCGGTAAATCTTTCGTAGATAAACATAATGTATTGGTTACCATTAAACATTGTAGCTATTTCTGCCTCGTAGTTTGTGCCTGAGATAGCTTCTTCTCTAATCTTCTTTATGTTTTCTCTAATAATATTTGCTCTGTTTTCTTCAGAAGTCTCCTTTGTAACATTTTTCAAAACCTTATCAGTAACATCTTCCATTCTTTTAAGAAACTTAGCTGTAAGACCTGGACAAGGAAGTTCTTCTTCTTTTGAATAAGCCCAAAATCCATTCATCAAATAATCGTGTTCGATAGTTGAATGTTGTTGAATATTAGGGTATCCACAGTGGTGATTTGTAAATAACAAACCTTCCTTAGATACAATTTCTCCTGTACAACCACGTCCAAATTGAACGATTGCATCTTTCAATGAAGCTTGGTTTATATCATAGATTTGCTTTGGAGTAAGTTTTAATCCCTTATCCTTCATTTCTTTGTATGTCTGCTTATCTAAAAACATTAGAAGCCACATACCTTCGTCTGCCTTAACCATTGGGCTAAGTACAAAAATACTTGCAATAAGTACTAAGATTGTTTTTCTCATTTTTGTGTCTATTAATTTATATTTGTTATTTATTTAGTCTATTTATATATTCTTCAAAATTGTATGGTTTACGTTTATATTTCTCATCATCAAACAATTCAGAAGAAATTATAAAATCAGCCGTTGAACGATTTGAAGCTGTTGGCACATTATACATTACAGCTATTCTAAGTAAAGCTTTTACGTCTACATCATGTGGTTGCTGTCCCATTGCATCCCAAAAGAAGAAAAGAAAGTCAATTTTATCTTCCGATATTAATGCTCCTAGTTGTTGGTCACCTCCTAAAGGACCTGATTTTAGTCTTTGAACTCTAATATATTCTCTGGAAGTTGGAGAAAATCCTTTATTTATTTCCTCTTCAACTAATCGTCCAGTAGTACCTGTGCATATTAGGCTATGCTTGATTAATTTCTTTTTATTGAAAGCAACCCATTCTACTAGGTCATCTTTACAGCTATCGTGTGCCACTAAGGCAATTGTGTATGGTTTTTTCATTTTAGTATATTGTTTTTTCTTTTGGCTTTAAAAACATCAGCAAAACTTTCGTATTCTTTTCTATATGTTATACCTACTCCTTGTGTATATGGTGTGATATTATATTTTGTAAAGTCATTCGCATTGGATTTATTAAATACCTTGAAACGGAAATTTTCTGTAAACTTATATTCAGCATTTATATCTCCAATAAACGACGATGCACCATCTGGTTGATTTTGTACCTTCCCTCCAATTGCAACATCTCCATCAATTACCCATCTACCGATATTCTTTGAAAACTTAAATCCAATTTGATCAGTTACAATTTCATTCCCTGGAGTATAATTCACTCCTATATCCACAAATTTTATCATATTTGTTAACATTCCTGCTACTTGCCCAAAGGCTAATTCAAAAGCAGATGAAGTTAGATCAGTGTCTTTAAAATTATCCCTAGCTTCTCCACTACTTTTATAGAATTGACGCATTAAAAGTAATGATGCTGTTTGTTCTAACATAACTTTCTCGTCATTTCTATCAATACTCATAAAAAGTTTTTCTACAGTTTGTGCATCTGTATTAGGAAGTCGAATATCAAATTTTGGTTTTGGATTCATCATGTTTCCAGTAATCATAATCACACTCTGCACATCAACTGGCTTAGAATAATCCAAACCTAGAATTGGTGCAAGAGAAGCCTTGGTCTTATATATTGCTTGTGCGTCTATAATACCATCTGCTGGAGAACCATTCCATTGTATTTTCCCTCCTTTTTCTAGTATAAAGGTTTTATCCATAAGATTTACTATAGACATATTAAATACTCCATTACTTATTTCAATCCCCCCATACATATTAAATTTACCCTTATCGTCAATATCAATCTTTAACTCCCCTTCTCCTGAGGCTGTCAAATCTCCAGATAGACTCGTAAAATTCATAGGCAAAGAAATTTCTGCATTTGGATTAACTAATAAGTTTACATTTATTTTATACTCAATAGCCTTTTTGTCTGGCTTAATTTTTGCAATGATAACTGTATCAATCTTCTGAACTACATGATTGTTTACAAACTGAATAAATGAATTCTGTGATACTTTGGTCTTACTTGATATTGGTATTATTAATTTAGTCCCTTTTTCTGTCTTTGCTGCAACGTCAATATTTAAAAAATTAAGGTCACCCTTAATTGTCGCTTTAGCCGAAGCATATGCTGTACCATAATACATTTGACCTGAAGAAGCATTTGTATTTAAAATTCTTATCTTATCTGCATTTGCACTAAGATTAATATTGAAATCTTCAAAATTATGATGTTCTATATTGCCATTTATTACTAATGAATGTTTTTGCTCGTCTAGCAGTTTGAAGTTTTTCAGAATAAATTTATTATTAACCATCTTTATCGAATCTGAAAAATAATACTTCGTATTAATCATGTCTATTTTTAAAACCCCATCCTTGCAAAAAAGATTACCATTTATTTGTGGTTGTTTAAATGGTCCTGTTACTTTAATATTATTAGCACTTATCAGCCCTTTTACTTCAGAAGAAAAACTTGAAAGGTAATTTTGAATTATATTAAGATTGAAATTTTTCAAACTTACATTTAGATTTAAGTTATTTCTAATGTTTTCTGGGTATATGTACCCTTTTATAGATAAAGGCATATTTTGCGAGCCAACATTGCCCTTATATAGTATATTAAAGTCAACAAAGTACTCATCTACAGACAATGTATTACTAATATTAATATTTGCTCTACCTAGAAAATTATTATTTAACTCTAGACTATCTATTACTAGATTACTTGTAAATGAGAGATTATCTAACACATTCTTTAATATTACTTTCTCATTTAATCTCCCCTTAAAATTGAGCCCTGTATTCTTAATAAGAGGATTAAATAATTGTAAGTCAACATTATTAAAGGATATTTCCAGTTTATCTTTATCTTGATCTGAAAGAATTCCATTAATACTAATATTCTCATTTTTTTGATATAACATTAGATTGAGAATAGCAACTTTATCTCCGTTAAAACTGATTATATGATTATCATTTATATAAGTTCTATTTCCCAAAAGCTCTATTTCCGAATTTTCAAAACCTCCTTGTAGGCTTTCTCCTGTAATTATTGATTTGAATTTTAGTCTTCCCTCGGTTGCGTTATTAACCAACTTATCAGAAAATAGTAGTAAGAAATCTAGTTTTTCATAATTACTAGTAATATCTAATTCAATATTTTTTATATATAGACTATCTGAAATATTAAAGTTAGAACAATGAATATTTGTATTTAGGTCTTTAGCATTAACATGTGATTCTAGATTTATATTGTCAAACACTAGATTTCCTATGTTTATCTTTTTGGCTCCAATATTTAGCGTAAATTTTTCTCTATTATTTAACTTGCAATAAATTATAGAATTATTACTTACTGCTATCGATGGTGAGTAAAGGTCAAATATTGGCTGAGAGTTTTTTATTGTTGCTGACAATTCAAAGTCTGAATTATTTTGAGGAAATTCAAATTTTAGATTTTCTTGTGGAATTTCTCCCTCTTTCTTTAATCCTTTAAAATTAAAGTTTGGGATATATGTCTTGATTATCCATGCAAAATCTTTTCCGATATCTACAAAATTGTATTTTCCAACAAGAAGTAAATCTATTATATCAGAATTTATTTTTAAACTATTTATCGAATTATTATTACTTAATTCAGCATCGAAACGTTTTACAAAAAAGATTTTTTCAGATAAGTTGAATCTCAAATCCCTCAAACTAATATTACCAGATAAATTATTTGGATTGAGGTCTCTTATATCTGCTTTAATTTTTCCGGAGAAAGTTGTAGTTGTATCTGAGAAACTAAATAGTTTTAATTCATTAGGATTTATATTTGAAATATCAGCATCAACAAATAGTTTCATTTTTTCATCTAAAATAAAATTTGTATTCGCATTCATTGTTAATGCATCATCATCAACTGAACAATATGCAGCAATTTCTTTTCCTAACATATTTCCATTTAAGGAAATGGTATCATAGATATGATCTAATAGTTTAATATTCTTGAAGTTTGCAATTAGGTTTGCTTCTAAATTATCTAGATTATTTCCACTAACATCTGCAATTGCATTAAATCCAGAAGTAGAAAGCCAAGGCATATCCAATAATTTACCTACATCAAAATTCAACGTATTCAATTTTGCAGAATAGGATGTTTGCTCTCCACTAGGAAAAGAACTTCCAATTATATCTAATTCCCCTATCTCTGAGCTTATTTTTGCAGCGCCCTCAAACTCCTTAATTAATCCTTTAAATGTTCCAACCATTTTAACCTTACCTAGCTTTGAGACCATTTTTGGAATTGGAAGATTCTCTAACATATAGCCTAATTTCATAGACTTATAATCTTCCCATGAAGTTCTTATTTCTTGTACATCAATATTATATACTGTTTTTTCAGAGTTTGGCAGTCCTATCAATGAACCTTTACCCTTTATATAAGTATCCTTACCTGCAGATATTTCTAATCTTTCGCAATATAGTTCAGAAACTTTTCCATGAAACTTAGTATTGATATTTGCTTTCTGCTCAAAACCCTTAATTACATCAGCCCAATAGGTTGCATCTTTCATCCCTGCAATACTTCCTTTTTTAATCTCTCCTTCACAATACACTGAATCGATAAAATGAGAATAAGTTCCCCAAAATGTGGTAACCATCTTCGCATCAAAAAGTAATTTTGAGTTAGAAGTTTCTATTATTGCATCCTTTGCTATCATAGTTTTTGGACAGATGATAAATTCTCCTGCTATTTTTTTAACATCAAACCCACTACTTTCTTTAGCTGCAAAATCTAGTATCTTTACACTTATTGAATCATTTGCTACAACAATATTTCTAAAATCACAATTTACATTTTTGAATTGCATATTATTTACGGCAACACGATAACTTGGGTATATAGTTTTATTATCCTTTAGTTGAAGAGAAAAATTTAGATTTTCAAATTTGCACTGATCTGCATTAATAATGAATAGCTTTGATTTTTTCTCCTTTGGCTTATTAGATTTAAAATAATCAATAATAAAACTGAAATTAAGTTTATTATTTTCTATTACACAATTAAAATTTGTGTTTTGAAGTAAAACTGATTTTACTTTTATCCCATTAGCATTTGGAAAACCATTTAATCGAACGAGGATATTTTCTGATAACAAAATTGTGTCACCTTTTCTATCGGATAAGAAAACATTATGAATAGCTACGCGATCAAAAATATTAATATTCACTGCACCAATTCTTACTTGAGTCTTCCACTCTTTTGAGAAATAATCTGCAAGCTTTGCTGCTGCAATGGACTGAAAAGTTGAAGTATTAATTAATGCTATAAGAAAATAAATTGTAACAAAAATAATAACCAAGCAATATGAAAATGCTTTCAATATCTTTTTAATTAGCTTATTATTATTTGATGATTTATCCAAATTCATTACTTTTGCAAATATATTACTTTTTCAACAAATATCAAGGGTTAATCACACAGAGTTAATTTACAATTAACAATAGGAAATTAAGAATTAAATTTATGGCTTATATTTTAGCAATAGAATCATCATGCGACGATACTTCCGCAGCAGTAATTAATGATTTCCATATATGTTCTAACATAGTTGCATCTCAAAAGGTTCATGAAAAATATGGAGGTGTTGTGCCTGAATGGGCTTCAAGAGCTCATCAAAAAAACATTATCCCTGTTGTTGATACAGCAATTAAGGAGGCTGGCATAAAAAAATCTGATCTTTCAGCAATAGCATTCACTAGAGGTCCAGGTCTTCTAGGTTCTTTGTTAGTTGGAGTTAGTTTTGCCAAAAGCTTTGCTCGCTCGCTTGATTTACCTCTTATTGATGTGAATCATCTTGATGCTCACATACTAGCTCACTTTATTAAAGACACGCCTGAGACTAAGGTTCCTAGCTTTCCATTTATCTGTCTATTAGTTAGTGGAGGAAATACTCAACTTGTTTTAGTAAGATCCCCATATGACATGGAGATAATTGGGAAAACAATTGACGATGCTGCTGGAGAAACAATAGATAAATCTGCAAAAATACTCGGGCTTCCTTATCCTGGTGGTCCTCATATTGATAATCTGGCAAAACAAGGCAACAAAAATGCCTTAGTTTTCTCTCATTCTAATATTCCTGGCTACGACTATAGTTTCTCTGGAGTAAAGACAAGTATTTTATATACCCTTAGAGATAAGCTCAAAGAAAATCCTAATTTTTTAGAAGAAAACATTAATGACATTTGTGCTTCTGTTCAACATACTGTTGTAACTATCTTACTGAAAAATTTAGAAAAAGCCTTAAAGGATTATAAAGTAAAGGATATTGCAATTGCAGGAGGTGTAAGTGCAAACTCATATCTGAGAAGTGAACTTATAAATCTTGGGGGAAAATATAATCTAAATGTGTTTATTCCTCCATTCCAATATACAACAGATAATGCAGCAATGGTAGCTGTTGCAGGCTATTATAAATTTTTGAATAATGATTTCGCAAATCTCGAACTAACAGCATACACTCGATGAGAATATTTATTATTGGATATATGCTTTCAGGGAAAAGCACTGTAGGCAAGAAACTTGCAAATGTCCTTGGTTACGAATTTATAGATACCGATGCTTATTTTGAAGATAAATATCATGTGAATATTTCTAACTTCTTTAAGTCTTATGGTGAAGAGATGTTTAGAAAGCTCGAAAACGAGGTATTATTGGAATTACTTGAGAAGGATAATATTGTAATTTCAACAGGAGGAGGTCTCCCTTGTTTTAATAATAATATGGATACTATAAAGAAAAATGGAATTTCTTTATACTTAGAAATGTCTCCAATATCTATTCTAAACCGTCTTCAAAATTCAAAAAAAGGCCGTCCTCTACTAAAAGACAAGACTCCAGATGAGGCCTTCGATTATATTACCTCATCCCTAAAAGAAAGAGAGGTTTATTATAAACAAGCCACAATAACAATAAGAGGAGAAAGCCCTAATATTAAAGAAATTCAAAAAGAAGTTCTTTCAATAAGATAATAATTCAAATACGCTTTTCACCCTAACCTACCCTAAAAGATATTTTACCCCCTCAAGCGAGATTTGTTTTAACTAAAATCTCCATTTTGGGGCATTTCTATAACTTTTACTAGGTTTTGGTCTTAATTTTTATTAATAGTATCAAGCCCTTAGAATCGAATCCTTGAAGACAGACCTTGGCAAGAAGAAAACGGTTCGTTAATTTCCTATAATAGATTTCCCGTTGAGGCGAAAAATGTTTCTATTAGTGCGAAAAATGTTTCGCCCCTACGATCCCCCGAAAAAAATCGCCATTTTTATTTTAAAAATCTTCGTTTTTTTTTCTAAAATCAAAGGCTTTACACAAAAAATCAAAGACTTTTTCCAGAAAATCGAAGTCTTTTTTTATCTTTCTAAGACATAGTCCAATTTTTCTCAGAGAAAAACTCACCGAAACGCCATAAAATCAAGACTATAATAAGATTCCAAGAAAATAACTCCTTATTCTAGAAAAATAGAATAAGATTCTAAGAAAATAGAACCTTATTCCACAAAAGCTAAACCTTATTTCAAAGCCCAAAAACAAGCTCCCAACCCCCAAAACCCCAAATCCAATTTCTTAAAATTAACAGCCAAAAAAAAGAAGGGTATGATTTTATATTACTCGTATCTTATCGCCTCTATTGGGTCTAGGTTTGCGGCTTTCTTAGCTGGATACCATCCAAAGAAAACTCCTGTAATAGTACAAACGGCAAAGGAAAGTAAAACAGAAAATGTTGATACCGTTACTGCCCATCCTGAAACTAATCTAATAATAAACGAAACTCCTGAGCCAAAAAGAATTCCTATAAGCCCACCTGTTATACTAATAATTATTGCTTCCACTAAGAACTGAGAAAGAATATCTTTTCCTCTTGCACCTACCGACATTCTCAGACCAATCTCCTTTGTTCTCTCTGTTACCGATACATACATAATATTCATAATACCTATACCTCCAACAAGTAATGATATTCCTGCAATAGAACCTAGAAGTATTGTAATAAATGAAGTAATGGTATTTATCTGCTCAAGAATTTGTTCTTGTGATTCAACAGAAAAATCAGACTCCTTGCCTTCCTCTGTTTTATGATTCCTACTCATAACTTCTGTTATCTCAGCCATAGCCTTCGAAGAGTACTGCTCACTCAAAGAGGATGCGAATATTGCATGTAAATGATCTATCGCTGCAATACGTTTTTGAACAGTGGTATATGGAGCTAGCATTACATCGTCTTGGTCCTGACCAAATGTACTTGAACCCTTTGATTTTAATACCCCAATAACCTGAAATGGAATATTATTATACCTGATAATTTTCCCGATTGGGTCCTCTCCATTGGTAAATAATTTTTCAACAACAGTTTTTCCAATAATACAAACCTTGGCAGAACTTTTTATATCTGATTCTGTGAAGCTAATACCATCTTGGATATTATATTTTCTAATATCTAAATAGTTTTCATTCCCTCCTTCTACTCTAATTGGATGATTATTTGAGCCATATATCAGTTGTCCACTCGCATTAACATAAGGTGAGGCTCCGTTGATATATTGGCATTCAGAGGCAATATCTTGGTAATCTTTAATCTTCAAGCTCTCCATTGAAGAGGCTCCTCTGGAAACACCTTCCCTATTATAGTTAGGCTGAACCATAATCATATTGGAACCCATATTTGATATTTCTCCAGTAATACTCTGCTTTGACCCCTCTCCAATTGCAAGCATAATGATAACCGAAGACACCCCAATGATTATCCCTAGCATGGTTAGGAAACCTCTCATCTTATTATTTATCAATGCCCTTAAGGCTATTGATATTAAATTCTTTATATTCATAATTAATCTTCTTTTGGCAAAGAATTCAATACTTGCTTTGCATTCTTTATTTTTTCATTATGTATATCCTCAATTATTTTTCCATCCTTAAGGACTATCTTCCTTGAGCTAAACTCAGCAATTTCAGGGTTATGCGTTACAAATATTATTGTTCTTCCTTTTGAATGTAATTCTTGCATTAGGGTAAGTATCTCATAGGATGTCCTTGAGTCAAGGTTACCAGTCGCCTCATCTGCTAGAATCATAACTGGATCATTAACCAAGGCTCTTGCTATAGCTACTCTCTGCTGTTGACCTCCAGACATTTGTTGAGATTTATGCATTATTCTATCCTCTAGTCCAACATCAATCAATGCCTTCTTTGCTTTTTCCTTTCTCTGAGATGCCGAATATTCTGAATTATATAATAATGGTAATTCAACATTTTCCAAAGCCGTAGTCTTAGGTAATAAATTATATGACTGAAAAACAAAGCCAATCTTTCTATTCCTATATATGGCTCTTTCATTTTTGGTCATCTCGGCAACAGGTTTTCCATCCAAAAAATATTCCCCTTGGGTTGGAGTATCCAAACATCCAAGAAGATTTAGTAAGGTCGATTTACCACTACCAGATGTCCCCATTATGGTAACAAACTCTCCTTCCTGAACAGAAAAACTTATGCCTCTTAAAGCATGTACCTGCTCTTCTCCTACTTGAAAATCCCTTTTCAGATTTTTAATTTCAATAATTGTATTACTCATATTACTAATGTTTAGGTCCAAACATTGAGCCTTCTTTTTTAATTATTGAGTTATCTATTATTCCTGTAACAATCTCTTCTGAGGCTTTCAAACCACTAATAACTTCTGCCTTTGAACCATTATTAATACCTATTTGAACCTCTTTTGTCTTTAGAGTATTTCCAATGGCAACCCATACGAATTTCTTTTTCTTATCTTTTGGCTCTTGAATTATCCATTTCTTACCCAATATTGCTTGATCTGGTTTAAAACTTAAAGCCTTAGATGGGATAGACAATACATCAGTTTTTTCATTTGTAAAGATATTTACGCTTGCAGTTAGACCTGGTTTGAGTTTTAAATCTTTATTTGGTGCTTCAATAATTACTTCATAGGTAACAACATTTGTTGTTGTTGTTGCATTCAAACGTACTTGTTTAACCTTTCCTTGGAAAACCTCATCAGGATAAGCATCAACAGAAAACTCAACCTTTTGTCCATCTTTAATTTCGCCAATATCGGCTTCATCTACACTTGCAACAATTTGCATCTTAGATAAATCCTGAGCAATTGTGAATAAGGTTGGAGTATTAAAACTTGCAGCAACTGTTTGTCCTTCTTCTACTGCACGCTTTAGAACTACTCCATCGATAGGAGAATAAATGGTGGCATAAGCAAGATTAGTTTTTACCTTAGTATAATTTGATTGAGTCATTTCATAACTTGTCTTAGACTTATCGTAAGAATATTTTGCTTGTTCAAACTCTGCATCACTAATTAATTGTTTCGAATGCAGTTCTTTCTGACGGTTATAGTTTAGCTTTTGGAAATCATACTCAATCTTTGAGGCATCAAGATTTGACTTCATTGCCTTAAGCTCATTATCTAACATCTCCTTATCAATCTCTGCTAGTAACTGACCTTTCTTAACCACAGAATTAAAGTCAACATATAATTTCTTAATTATACCCGAAACCTGTGTACCAACCTCTACTTGATTAATTGGTTTAACCGTTCCTGTTGCTGTGATTAGAGTACTAATATTTTCCTTAACAACCTTTTTCTTTTCAAGAGTGATAAGGTTATCTTTCTTAGGAGAAAAAATCACAAACAATGCTATAATAACTGCAATTGTACTTAATGTGATAATTATTATTTTCTTTTTCTTTGTCATTTTATATTATTGTTTAGTATTTAATTTCCAATGGTTTTTGTTGATAAAAGTTCATAAGCTGCTTACTCATCATCGTTTGATATTTTGCTTGAAGCATTTCTTGTTTAGCAAGTAGTAGATTATTTTGTTCGCTCAAAATCTCAATAGTGTTCTTTAATCCAAGATTAAATTTTTCTTCAACCAATTGATAAGAAATCTCTTGCGAAGAAACCTTAGCTTTTGCTGCAATAAACGAATTTTGGTTATTCAAAGCATCGAGATATAAGGTTTCAATTATCTTCCAAGCATTTTTTTCTGCTTGTGCAAAATCTAATTCCGATTGTTTTATTGAAATATCTGCTCTTTGTATAGATGATTTATTCTGTCTTCGAGAGTAAATTGGGACAGATAAGTTCAAACCAATATTCTCATATAAGCCTGTCTTTAACTGCTTAACAATATTCATATCAACCTGAGAATTATGTCCGGTTGATATTCCAGCATTTAGGCTAAGACTAGGATAATAACCAGTCTTTGCAATCTCTTTAGAAAGAGATGCTAGCTCAATATTCTTCTTCCCATTCAAAATAGTTATAAAATAGTTATAACTATTATTGTAAACGTCTTCAAGGCTTTGAATAGTTGCCACAACCTCGGAATCATCAATCGAAGGTGTAAGTATCTCTATATCATCCTTTAGTTCTAATAGCTGTTTTAGATCTAATTTATATTTTTGTAATGAGTTCTTTGCTTGAATTAGTTGGTAATCATAAGCATATTTTTGACTTTCAAGCTGAGCTAAATCTGCTTTTGATATGCTTCCTGCCTTAAGTAATGTATTTGAACGTTCCAATTGTTTTTTTGAAAGATTCAGAATAGCCTCTTGATTTTTTACTGATTCGTTTGCATAAAGGATTTGAATATAGTTTTGAATAATTGAAACAGTGATACTATATTCTGCATTTGTAATATTCAATTTATTTATCTCCTGCTGCAACTTGCTTTGCTCAATACCTTTTAATAATCTTCCTCCATTATACAATGTCATCGAGGAGTTTAATCCATAATTCCCATTATATGCTCCCTTATCCATTGTTGGGCTTTGTGCTGTGGAATAATATGAAAAGTTCTGACCTGATGAAAAGCTTAGATTTGGATAAAGTGAGGCTTTGGACTCAAGAGTATTAATCTGACTTTCCTCATAATTTAGCTTTGCCTTCTTTACATTAATATTATGCTCTTTTGCATATTCAATACATTCACTTAGGTTCATAACCTTTGTCTGAGCATTTAGACTTGAATAATAAGAGGGGAAAGCAAAAATAAACCCCAGTAAAAAAATCCATTTAAAATTAGACATAGACATTTATATTATTATTTTTATTCAATAACTTAAACATTAACGCAAAAGTATAAACTATTATTTACTTTAAGCAATTATTTTTATAAAAATCATCATATACTCAAAAAAAGAGGGCTGGATTGAAAAATAATATTCAACACAGCCCCCTTAAAAATATCAATATTTCTTATTAATTAAAAGAAAGATTTGCTCCCTTTGGATGCTTAACTGTATAAGAGAAGTTAATCGTTTTACTCTCCAAAGCATTTAGATTAAGATTCCAAGTAAGCTTACCTGTTTTCTCATCATAAACCGCCTTGGCTAAATCATTAGGAGTAATTGTTATCTCATCTGTTTTTGAAACAGGAATTTGGTCATCAAGCTTTAAACTCACAATAGATTGAGTATTATTCTTTATATTAAGAGTTATTGTAACAGTTGTTTCAAAGCTACTACTCATAAAACCTGTCTTTGTAACCAGCTTTTTATCTGATTTTCTATCAATAACAACTCTCTTCTCTCTTCCTATTGGTAGATTAAGCGTATCCTCAATACTATTTGAATTAATATAAATATCCTTGATAAAATTATTATCCAAATATACTTTTGCTCCTGCACTCATTAATTGCATATCTTCCCAATCTGATAATAAAGCAGAAAGATAAACAACCTTTTCCATCTTTGGTACAGAAAAATACTTATAAGATGCCTTAGTTTTCGATGTTTCTAATGGTATAATCTTCGGTTTATCTCCACTTTTAATCGTATAATTCATCGCAACCTCATACTCCTTGCCCAACATCTTATTTCCTAAAGCAGTATTATTATCCTCAGTAGCATATTCATATTTCACCCATTCAGATGATGAGCCAAACGATGATACATTTCCTGATGGGAATCCAAAGTCATCATTAGTTATTCTTTTACCTGTCTCTGCCGATCCCATTTCAACAATTGGTACTTGGTATTCGGTAATAGTCACAGCATCAAGATTCGTAGAAGAAGCCTCCATTGCCAAACTACCTCCAGTAGAATATCCTGTTGAAGATACTCTTACATTCTTTTTTGTAGCTTTTTTATATCCTACAAAACTTGATGTAATATCATAATTTCCAGCAGACAAAGACTTAATACAATAATTCCCATCTATATCGGTTTGTGTACCGCCTTTTTGTTGTCCATTTTGTTCTGCAATTATATTTACAAAAGGAATTGGTTCTGCTGTTTTTGAATCTGTTATGGTTCCATATAAATTTCCCGGAGAATATACTAGAGTTTGTTTTGTTTGTAGATTCGATTGTGCTGATATTTTCTGTTGTTGTGGTCTTTGTTGAATTGCTTGTTGTGGTTTGGGCTGAACTGGTCTTAGTGTGTAATAGGTTGGTTCGAGTTCTGCTAATTGACCTTGATTATTTGGTTGTTCAGTAGAAAACACAAGTTTAACATCATCCCAATCCTCTCCAGTTTTTTGTTGAAGTTCTGATTTTAATACAAAACCCACATTTTCGTTATTAGAAATAAAATTGACATCATAAATTGGCGACCAATATATATCCCTTACTATATATCTATAATCAATATCTGCTTTTTTAATATCCTTTTCAGAATAAATATTCACTTTTATATAATATTCACTATTATCTTCAGCATTATCCTTCTCACTCCCTTGTAAAATAATTTTTAGATTTGAAGAATATTCATCTATTGACTTATTCAAATCAGATAACTCTTTTTCTTTCTGTTGTATTAAACTATTGACCTCTGCACTTTTCTCTCTATAAAAGCCCAAACCATCCTTCATTTTTTTAATGGTATCAATATCAGAGGAATTTGTCATAACTCTCATATCATTAATTGCAATTTTCTCTTTATTTAAAACAGAAATATAATTAATTACTTCAACTAACTTATATTCTAAAATCTCAATTGAATCTTTAATTACCTTTACTTTTTTGCGTGTTGTTTCAGAAAGCTTTTCTTCTGCAACTTGATCTGATTTAACATATTGAATATATGGAGTAAACTCCATAATTGAATATTTGGGATTATTGTTAAACTGAATACTCTTCGTATTTAATACATTTGAATTCCCCGCAAGGACAAACTCATTAAATCCCCTTTTTAATGATACAGTTATTGATTTCTCAATCTGGGCATCTTCTCTATAAACTACTACTTTTTGAATTTTTGGATAGACTTTATTGGTGTCTTGAGCTTTAATATTTAATGGTATTATCAATAATATTAATAATGATGTATATATAATTCGTTTCATATTTTTTATTTATACTTTTTTTATTGCAATGAATTAATTAAAAGAAAGATTCGCTCCCTTTGGATGCTTAACTGTATAAGAGAAGTTAATCGTTTTACTTTCCAAAGCATTTAGATTAAGATTCCAAGTAAGCTTACCAGTCTTCTCTTCATAATTAGCTTTGGATAAATCATTTGGATTTATCTTTATCTCATCAGTTTTTGAAACAGGTATTTGATCATCAATTTTTATTTCAACTTTTGATTGACTATTATTCTTTACATTTATGGTAACTGTTACTGTAGTTTCAAAATTACTACTCATAAAACCTGTCTTTGTAACCAGCTTTTTATCTGATTTCCTATCAATAACAACTCTCTTCTCTCTACCTATTGGTAAATTAAGTGTATCCTCAATACTATTTGAGTTAATATAAATATCCTTGATAAAATTATTATCCAAATATACTTTTGCTCCAGCGCTCATTAATTGCATATCTTCCCAATCTGATAATAAAGCAGAAAGATAAACAACCTTTTCCATCTTTGGTACAGAAAAATACTTATAAGATGCCTTAGTTGTCGATGTTTCTAATGGTATAATCTTCGGTTTATCTCCACTTTTAATTGTATAATTCATCGCAACCTCATACTCCTTACCCAACATCTTATTTCCTAAACCACTATTATTATCCTCTGTAGCGTATTTATATTTTTTAACTTCTTGAGTTGAACTATTAGAAACCCCATTTACATACGTCACCATACCACTTTCTCCTCTTGCTGTCCCACCTCCATCATCAACCGAGATTCCACTAACAGTACTAATAATTGCATCTACTGAATTTGCAGTCATAGTTTCTACATCTTCTGACCTAATAGGAGTAACAACGGGAATTTTATTAACCTCAATCGGTCTGAGAGTATAGTAAGTTGGTTCGAGTTCTGCAAATTGCCCCTGACTGTTTGGTTGTTCTGTTGAAAAAACTAGTTTGACATCGTCCCAATCCTCTCCTGTAACTTGCTGTAGCTCTGATTTAAGAGTAAATCTTACATTTTCGTTGTTTGATATAAAATTAACATCATATATAGGAGACCAATAGATATCTTTAACAATATACCTATAATCAATTTTAGTCCTTGCAAAATCTTTTTCTGAGTAAATATTTACTTTTATGTAGTATTCACTTTTATCTTGATTATTATCATTTTCATCCCCTTGAAGAATAATTTTTAAGTTAGAAGAGTAATCAATAATAGTCTTATTTAAGTTTTCCATCTCTTTTTGTTTCTTCTGAATTAAGCCATTAACATCTGTCATTTTATCTCTAAAGAAGGCTAAACCTTCTTTCATCTTAGGCATTGAGTCTATTGCAGATGAATATGAAACAACTTTCATGTTTTCTAGAGTCTTCTTTTCTTTTTCCAATGAATAAAGATAATTCTTTACCTCAACTAATTTATATTCTAGTATTTCAATAGAATCTTTTATTATTTTTACTCTTTTGCGTGTTGATTCTGATAGTTTTTCTTCTGCTACTTGGTCTGCTTTTACAAATTGAATATATGGAGTAAACTCCATAATAGAATAATTTGAATTGTTGTTGAATTGTATACTCTTTGTATTAAGTACGTTTGAATTTCCTGCAAGTACAAACTCATTAAAACCTTTCTTTAGTGAAACAGTTATTGATTTTTCAATCTGAGCATCCTCTTGATAGACTACTACTTTTTGAATCTTTGGGTAGACTTTGTTGGTGTCTTGGGATTTTAGGTTTAGGGATACTATTAATAATAGTAAGACCGTACTTATTAAGGTTCTTTTCATTGGGTATATTTTTTTTATTATTTCAGAAAAGCAAATTTACAATAAAAAAAATTAAATAAACAAAGAAAGCGTTCCATTTAACATGAAACGCTTTGATTCTTTTTAATATTTTAATATTCTTTTTTCTATCTCTAGTTCAAAACAATATTTGAACCCTTTGGATATCTAACAGTATAAGAGAAAACAATTGTCTTTGTTTCTAGAGAATTCAATGTTAAATCCCAAACAAGTTTTCCTGTTTTATCATCATATTTTGCCTTAGCTGTATTGTTGGCTGTTATCTTAATATTGTCCTTATTTGACAATGGTATTTGGTCTTCCAAACCTAAATCAATCTTTGTTTGGTTATTATTTTTAACTGTCAATGTTATTGTAACTATAGTTTCAACCTCATTACCAATTATACTTGTCTTTTCTGGTTTAGACTTAGTAATTTTTCTATCAACGACAACTCTTCTATCTTGTCCTATTGGAAGATTAAGTGTATCTGATGTATTTGTAGCAGAAAGATAGGTATCGTTGATATAATTATTCTCAAGATAAATCTTTCCTTGTGCATCCATTACCTCCAATTCTTCCCAATCAGGCAGAAGAGCAGAGATGTAAACAGCCTTTTCAATTTTTGGAATAGAATAGTGCTTATAATCAGCCTTTGTTTTTTTAGTTTCAAGTGGAATAATCTTAACCTTTCCATCAGCAAGCACAGTATGTTTCATACCTACCTCATACTCTTTTCCAAGCATTGTTAACTCTGTTGTTGTATATTGAGTATAGGCACTATTATTTGTTGCAACTACAGCATCGGAATATTGAGCCTCTCCCATATCTTCTTGAGAACCTAATTTTTCACTTACAGCCCTCTTCGCATGAATATTCTTAACAGGTCTTTGTATAATAGGATTTAGATAATAAGGATAAAGCACACCTAAAGCCTTGCGATTATTTGGTTGCTCTGTTGAGAAAACTAACTTAACATCGTTCCAATCCTCATCAGTACTTTGTGAAAGGTTAGCCTTAAGAATAAAACGAGCTGGATCGGTTGGCTTAGTGAACTTAACATCGTAAATAGGTTCCCATGATACATTAGAGACTAGATAATCATACTCTAATCTTGCTTGAGGCAAGGCAGTTTCGGCATAGATATTCAGCTTAATATAATATTCATTCCTTTGAATCTGTGGTTTATTCTCTCCTTGAAGGATTAGATTGATTTGATTGTTTAATTCTGAGATTAGAAGATTAATCTTAATCATCTCTTTGTTCTTCTTTTGCAAAAGAGAAGTAACCTCAAGCATTTTTTCTCTATAGTATGCTAAACCATCTTTTAATTTAGGTAATGAGTCTATGGTTTGAGGTTGAGTTATAACCTTCATTGAGCTTAGCGCATTTCTTTCTTGGTTTAATATTGCTGAAAGAGTACTAATTTCAGAGTATTTATAGTTCAAATCCTCTACCGAATCTCTTAGACTCTTGAGCCTTTTTCTAATATCTAAAGGGAGCTTATCCTCTGTTGTATAAACTGGCTGAACATATTGAATATATGGAGCGAAGTCCATAATTACAAAATCACCAGAGGTTTGAAATTGAAGGCTTTGAGTATTCATATAAGCAGAGTTGCCTATAAGTATAACCTCATTATTTCCTTGTTTTAAGGGAATAGTAATATATTTTTCAACCTGTGCTTGTGTTTGAAAAACAGTTACTTTTTGAATCTTTGCATCATACTTTAACTCGTTTTGCGAGAATACAAAACTGGAGAATGCAAAGGCAATTGCTAGGAATAAGATTGTTTTTTTCATATTTATTTATATTAATATCTTATAATAAGTTGAAATAAAGCAAATACTATGCCAAAAGAAAAATCAAACCGCATATTAACACTATTGAATCCTTATTTTCTCATTTGGTTTTTAGTTTTTCTTTAAAATAACTATCTTTGCAAGCTTAATATTTATAATAGTTTTACTTATGATTGAGATTGCACCAAAATACGACCCGAAATTAATTGAAGATAAATGGTATTCTCAGTGGATGAGAAAAGGATATTTCCACTCTGAACCAGACGAGAGAGAGCCTTATTGTATTGTTATCCCTCCACCTAACGTTACTGGTGTCCTACATATGGGACATATGCTAAACAATACTATTCAGGATGTACTTGTTCGCCGCGCAAGAATGCAGGGAAAGAACGCTTGTTGGGTTCCTGGAACAGACCACGCTTCAATTGCTACCGAGGCAAAGGTTGTTGCAAAGCTTAAGGCAGAGGGAATAGACAAGAAAGACCTAACAAGAGATGAGTTTCTTGAGCATGCTTGGCAGTGGAAGGAAAAACACGGAGGAATTATACTTGAACAATTAAAGAAGCTTGGTGCATCATGCGATTGGGAAAGAACTCGTTTCACAATGGAGGAGGCTCTTTATGAATCGGTAATTAATACATTTGTAGACTTATATAATAAGGGGCTTATATATCGTGGTATCCGCATGGTAAACTGGGACCCTAAGGCTCTTACTGCTCTTTCCGACGAGGAAGTAATTTTCAAAGAACAAAACTCTAAACTATATTATCTTAAGTATAAGATTGAAGGATCAGAAGAATTTGTATCGGTTGCAACAACAAGACCAGAGACAATTCTTGGAGACACTGCAATTTGTGTTCACCCAGAGGATGAGCGTTATGCTCACCTTAAGGGAAAGAACGTCGTTATTCCTGTTATTGGCAGGGTTATACCTGTAATCTTCGACGATTATGTTGATAGAGAATTTGGTACTGGTGCCCTAAAGATTACTCCTGCTCACGATGTTAATGACTATGCTCTTGGATTGAAGTATCGCTTAGATAGCATAGATATATTCAACGATAATGGTACTCTTAACGAGCATGGCTTGCAATATTCTGGCATGGATAGATTTGATTGTAGAAAGAAGATATCTAAAGACATCCAAGAGGCTGGTCTAATGCTAAAGGTTGAAGACTATGTTAATAAGGTTGGTCGTTCAGAGAGAACAGATGCCGTTATTGAGCCAAAACTTTCTGTTCAATGGTTCTTAAAGATGCAAGACATATCTAAGGAAGCTCTTAGAGTTGTGGAGGATGACGAGGTTAAGTTTCACCCTGCTAAATTCAAGAACACCTATCGTCACTGGATGGAGAATGTAAAGGATTGGTGTATTTCTCGTCAGCTTTGGTGGGGACAGAGAATACCGGCTTATTATCTTCCAAACAAAGAATTAGTTGTTGCAAAGACAAGAGAAGAAGCTCTTAAAATAGCACAAGAAAAATTCCCTAACGAAAACTATACAATTAACGACCTTAAACAAGATGAAGATGTATTAGACACTTGGTTCTCTTCTTGGTTATGGCCTATATCTGTTTTTGATGGCATTCGTCATCCTGATAATAAAGAAATAAACTACTACTACCCTACCAATGACCTTATCACTGCTCCAGAGATTCTTTTCTTCTGGGTTGCAAGAATGATTATTGCTGGTTTAGAATATAGAGAAGAGATTCCTTTCAAGAACGTTTACCTAACGGGTATTGTTAGAGACAAGCAAGGAAGAAAGATGAGTAAGTCTCTTGGTAATAGCCCCGACCCTATTGATTTAATTGAGCAATATGGTGCCGATGGCGTTAGAGTTGGTATGCTTATGGCTTCTCCTGCTGGCAATGACCTTCTCTTTGATGAAAGCTATTGCGAACAAGGACGCAACTTCTCTAATAAGATTTGGAATGCTCTTCGTTTAATAACAGGATGGGAAGTAGAAGATATTGCTCAACCTAAACATTCTCGCATAGCTATTGAGTGGTTTAACGAGAAACTTAACGAGACTCTTGCCGAGCTTAATGATGATTTCTCGAAATATCGTCTAAGCGAGAGCCTTATGAGAGTATATAAACTTGTTTGGGATGATTTCTGTTCTTGGTACTTAGAGATAATCAAGCCTTCATATCAAAAACCAATAGACAAGGCTACTCTTGAAGCAACAATAGAGATATTTGAAAACCTTATGAAGGTTCTTCATCCATATATGCCTTTCTTAACCGAAGAGATTTATCATATAATAAAACAAAGAGAAGATGGCGACTGCATAATGAATGCTCTTCAACCTTCTATCAAGTCTTCAAGCTCAACGATAGTTAAGGACTTTGCCTTTGCTTCGGAAAAGATTGCTGCTATTCGTCAGGTAAGAAACGAAAAGAATATCCCTCAAAAGATAGAGCTTGAGCTTTATATCAAGTCTTCTTCAAACGATAACCTTCTTTTCGATGGAATAATAACCAAGCTTTGTAACCTTTCGAATTTGGAATATATCCAAGACAAGAAAGAAGGTGCTCTTTCCTTTATGGTTCGCACTACCGAGATGTTTATTCCTCTTGGAGACACTATAAATAAGGAAGAAGAGATAAAGAAACTTAGCGCAGACCTTGATTACTATAAGGGATTTAAGCTGTCTGTTGAAAAGAAACTTTCAAACGAAAAGTTCGTCTCCGGAGCTCCTGCACAAGTAGTAGAAAACGAGAAAAAGAAACTTTCCGACGCCGAACAAAAAATCACCTCAATAACCGAACAACTTAAATCTTTGGAATAAAAAGCCAATAGAAATAAATATAAAATACACCCCAAGAGTTTAACCATAACTTTTGGGGTTTATTTTTTTATTGAATACTTCTATTCCACAATAAACTTCTTTGAAACCAAACCTTGCTCTGTGTTTAGCTTAGCAACATAAGAACCCTTTGTGTAAGAAGAAATATTAATTGTCTTAGAATAGTCCTTAACCTCTGTTTTAAGAACCCTTCGACCCATAATATCATAAATCTCAATATCCTTAATCATAAAAGAACATGAGAAACTAATATCATCCTTAGCAGGATTAGGATAAAGTGTAATTGAATCATCTTCATGTGATATATCATCCAAACCCACAAATGGATTACTGCAATTTGTTATATCATCTGCCATATATTGCAATTCTCCATTATGTTCATAACAAAGAAGTTTCCCATGACCTCCACCAGTAACAAATCTCATAGTTATATCAAATAACAAACCTAAATTATTACCTACTCCTTCTGTGAACTTGCACACCTCGTACCCTAAGTCATTCATTCCCATAGTAAACTGTCTACGTTTTATATTATTTATTTCAACAGTATCAATATCTATAACAGTTAAATAAATAGAAGAATCTGAAATCCATTGCCAAGGAGGAAAGATAAATTTATCTCCTATGTTTAATGAAAAATCAAGAATCATTCCATAATACCAAGCTTCTCCATTATTATCTAATTTACCTTTATAAAACACTTGCTTTTGTGAGTTTTCTCTTAATCCGCCAATACATTCAGCTGTTAAAGGATTAAAAACAGAATCTTGAAACCAAAAAAGTTTCTTGTACATATCCCCTTCTATTAATGTATCTTCATCAATAAGAGCAAATTTATGATATCGTAGATAATATTCCGAGGTTGAAGTTGTTGTCCAAATTTGCACTCCGGGTTTAACTATCGGGATATACTGATAATCTTGTGCATTCAGATTAAATGTAAACAGAGTAATAAATACTCCTAAAACTAAACTATAAACATTTGCTTTCATAATAAATATTTGTTATTACTTCAAAACTTGCGCCCCAAGCAACTTCAAGATACGATTGTATAAGGACATCGTATTTTGGGTTTATACAGATTCTTTTAACTATTTTTTGTCTAACAACCAAGTTAACAAAAAGTTTAATCTCAGAAATCTTTTTTAATAACAAAAGGATGACTGAAATGAATAATTAGGGATAAGGCTGGCTGTTAATTTTAAGAAATGGGATTTTGATTTTTTTGGGGGAAAGTCCTTGTTTTTGGGGAAAAATGTGAGGATTTGGTGTGCTGTATTTTGATAATAATTCTCTATTTCTTGATAATATTTTACTGTCTCTTTATTGTACTTCCACTAGAATCAAATTACATATTACTAGAATCAAATTCTATTTTGCTAGAACCTTATTCTATTTCGCTAGAATAAGATTCTATTTTTATGGAATAAGGAGATATTTTCGTAAAACGTTATTATTGTGAATTTTATTTTCATTTCTTTGGAACTTTCTCAGAGAAAAATTTAGGAAGAAGAAATATAGGTGAAAAAAATCGGCGATTTTTCTGGAAAACTCCCCGATTTCTTGCGAAAACTCCCTGATTTTCTGGAAAAAATCAGGGAGTTTTTATATAAAATCAGTGATTTTTTTTGATTATTTGTAGGGGCGAAACATTTTTCGCCCTTTTCAAAAAAAACAAATAATTATTTGGGCGAATAATTATTCGCCCCTACGAGGACAAAACCCAAAATTTCAAGAATTTATTATGAAGAATTAACCAATCTTTCCCACCAATCCACCACCTGCCTTCAATTTCTAGATTCTAAACCCCTTATTTTATTAATAACATTTAACGTCGAAACTTGCATAATGTTATAGAAATACCCCAAAACCCCTGTTTTAGTTAAAATACATCACTTAGCATAATGGCATCTATTGTTTTGAACTTTTGATTGTGGTTTGTGTTTTATTATTGTAAGTGACTTTGCTTACTTGTTTATTATTTTATTTATTTTAAAACTCTTGCCTATGAAAACAATTTCAAGATTTAGTTTTCCTATTATTTTAGCTTTTGTATTATGTGTTGGTTTTGTCTTTACTTCGTGTGATGAGGATAAGGATGAGGATAAACCTTATAGTGAATTGATTATTGGTCGCTGGGGTATTCAGTCTCAGATAATGAATCAGTACGAGAATGGTCAGGTGATTAATTCTGATACTACGATTTTTACGACTAACGAGGGTGAATATGTTATTGCTAATTTCAACACTAGTGGCATTGTTACTTTGCAGTTTACTAATGGTCAGGCTGACACCTCTGCTTATGTGGTAAGAAACGATTCATTGATTATTGACACTGATGAGTCATTTAAAATTTTGGAGCTAAATACTTCAAAATTAAAAATTCGTGGCGCTTACACAGATATGAACGTTACTTATGAAAATACAATGACATTTGGAAAACTAAATTAGTTTTTCTTTAAAACTAAAAAGAGGCTCTCAAGAAGTATTTACTTCATGAGAGCCTCTTTTATGTTATTGTAGATTTTGACTATTTGGTTACAATCATCTTCTTCATTTGTCGCTTGCCTTCAAACTCCATTGTGTAATAATACATTCCTTGTGGGAGTTTTAGATCTTTTAGTACTATTTCATGCTTTCCTTCTGAATAGAATTTGTTTTCATTATAGACTAATTGACCCATATTATTTACTACAAAGAACCTTGTGTTGCCTGCACTTGGTAGTGAGAAATTGATTGTTGTTGAGTTTGTATATGGATTTGGTACGTTTTGTTCTAGTACAAGTGTGTTTTCAGTCTCAACTTCTCCTTCTAAACCTACATAATCAAGAACCTTAACTATATTAGTTGTATCATTAGAACGGTTTTTATCATATTCATATACAATCCAACCTTCAACTACATAATTCCTATCTGCTTTCTTAGGAATACGTGTTGCAAAGGTCATGTAATTGATAAGTTTTGGATTTGGTTCATCATATAACCAATCGAAGTATTGGAATATTGGTGAAGACCAATTGTCATCTACAACTAAATAAGCTTTTACTTTCATTGCGCCTCCTAGGGAACCAATGTTTCTTGCTCTTAGTTGAACCTTACAATCTATACTAGAGTTATGCTCTACGAAAATAGTATCTGCTGTGGCATCACGTTCTCCAATATATAATGTACATGTTGTGTCGTTTAATGAATTATTATCATTTGCAATTCTTACAAATCCACATATACTATTGTACGGAGCATTCGCCCTTGGCAGCGTTGTTTTAAAGTAATGGTGTCCTTGCGTGCCTGAAGGAACAATGCTATTGAGACGATATGTTTCTTCTACAGCAGTGGCGATATCTCCATTAATATAATAACCAACTTTTACACTATCTATTCCTATTGAACTATTATTTGAAAGAGTTAATTGTACTCCAAGATAGTTGTCATCATAGTCATCAATTGTTATGTATTTTGCTTCAATATCTCTTGTTGAACTTGTTCCTTCAATTCTCTTATATAGAGTATCATTATCATGATAGAAATCTCCAGCAAGTCCTGTCCATGCTTTTATGTTTGTTGAACCATAAGATGTACGGAATTTTTGATTGAAGCGATAAACATAACTTTGACCACTTGCTAATGCAGGCTCAAATGATATTACATCGGTAAATGTCCCTTGACCAGTTACTGTGTATGAAACTGGTAAAGTAGAAATTGGTAACAATCCTTTATTTTTTACTAATACAGATACTTCTGTCATCTCATTGGATACAACTTGATTGTTTGGTGAAACAATTTGTAATAATGCAGCATCTTTTTCAAGAGGTCCAATAACGACTGATGTCCATGTGGAGTCATTATCTGTATATAAATCGGTAGGATTTAAACGAGTGTATGCAACCAAGCTAAATGGATTTGGCATATTTACATTAACATATTTACCATTTTTAAATGTGTATGTCAAAGTATCAAATTTATCCAAATTTGCTGAAACTATTTGCTCACATTCAGGGATATTCATATTTTGTGCCATATAACATACTGAGAAATATGAAAGTTTTTCTTTTCCAAAATTCTTAACTTGAACCTTAGGGTAATAATAAGAACCATAGTTTGGTAAAAGTGTAGGTGTCATTTCAACACTGATTACTCCAACATCCTGATCTCTAAGCGCTCTTCTTAGTTCGATATTATCAATTGCAAAACCATCAGATGTTCCTGAAGGACCTGATTTGAATACAAACCTAAATTGAACTTTATTACCAAGATTATAGGATAGATGATCCATTGAATAAGTCGACTTAGTCCATATCTTAGTTCCATCAAATCCATTATCGGAATTATACCACTCTTCTCCATAACCATCATTCTTTCCTCCTAATTTAACCCATTTATCACTCCAATCTTGATAGTACTGAACATACATAAATGAACCGGCAGCCAATGACCTTCGCATCATAAATGAAAGAGTATCTGGTTTAATAATTCCTATATCAAATATTGGCGAATATAATACAGACTCATTACTATCCGGATAATTACCACTTAGATTTGTTTTCCAACAATTTGGAGCTGAAAAAGCTGATTTTATTACAGTATTAGAAGCAGAAGGTTGACCAAGTTCCCAACAATTTGTAGGGATGTTTGGGTCTGGATTCTTTGCATAAAAATCATCACTATGAATATCTGGAACCTCATCAAATGTTGCTTTATAAGGTAGAGTATATTGCTTGAATATATATGAATCTCTTCTTATTGAATCATTTGTTTTATTAGTATCATTTACTGCATCGACAAATGCTCTGAATATATTTAATCCTAAGCTGACATTAATATTATTCAATAATACATATTCTCTATCTCCTGGCGCAAGATTTCCAGACCAAGCATAAGGCACGGGTGCATCAGTATTTCTTTTCCAAGTAATTGTAGCACTTGTAAGATTCTGTGTTCCTATATTTCTAAGAAGAACAATAACATCATTTGAAACATTGGTCAATAACTCATCTGGAGAAGTAAACTTCATTAGTTCTGCATCATATCCTGATGGATTTGAAACATTAACTAAATAGTCCTCAACTTCGCCTCCATTTGGATTTGTACATGCATCAAAATCTTCTCTATTCTTTAACTGCCAAAGCACAATTCTCATTCTCGAATGACCATTTAATGCGTCAAGTGGAACTTCAATCTTTTTTCTCCTAGTTTCTCCTGAAATTATAGTATCAGACATAACCAACTCTGTTGTTGTATCAAATTGACCATCTCTATTCCAATCAATAAATGCTCTAACCCAACCTCCTACTCTGTCTACTCCAGGCATAGAAGAAGGTTTCTCTGCTGTTACATAAAGGGAGTCATAAACTCCTTTATATAATTTAATTGCTTCTACTGTTTTTGTGAAATTAGTATACTTTAAGCCGTATGGGTTTGAAAAATTATCTACATTACCCATTTGAACTCTAGTAATATCAATAGTGTTTGCAGACAATGCTTGCACCGGACAATAAAGATTATCCCCATTTTTTGGCTTAACATTCCAACTTAACGATGTGTCGTTTTGTGGAACTAAATCATTTTGTGCTTTTACCCATGTTCTAAATTTATAGGTCTTGGTATGATCATAGATATTTGCTAAAGTATCAAATCTATAGATATATGATGCATCTGGTTGAATAGTGGCTGAACAAACTTCAGTAACTGTAGTTATTGGAGCGTTTACTGGTGATGTAGCTTGAACACTATAGGTAATTGGGAAGTTTGTCAATGGTTGTGTACCATAGTTTGATACTTTTACCATAACTGTGTCAAGGAATGGAGCCTGTTGATTATATGACATATAAACATATCCATTATTTGGAGGATAAACTACCCCTTGATCGAACAATCCTATAGTGGCAGCATCAACATTAGAACGAGGGAGTAGACTTACAGTCAACTTTGAAAAATAACTGTTGCAAGGATAGGTTCCTGGTAAGTTTACTCTAACGTAATATAATGAATCTACAAACAATTGTGTTGTTGAATATTGCATCGATAATCCATAATTATTAGGAGCAAAGAAAGGCGTTGCATCTGTAGAGTCTTTATACCACTTAATTGGATAACTATTTACCTGCTCAGCCCAAGGTTTAGCCCATGTTCCATAATGAATTGATGTATCATACACAATAGGTGTAGGTGGTGATACTCTTGAGGTTACAGTCATTATAGCTGTTGTATCATTTAACCTGACATTGTCTTTGTTCAAAGTTGCAATAGCTCTAACTTTCCAAGTTGTATCTACTAGTCCTGTTGGATAAAAATTAACCTTCTTTGTAAATGTGTATGTCAATTGATTATTCTTTGGTAAGGAATCAAATTTACCAGAGAAATCAGTATAAGGAAGTTTCAATAACTCTTTTGAATAAAGGTCATTTCTTCCATTAACTACATATTCTACCCACACTGAATCAGAAGGAAATAAGGTTTTTTCTCCAGTATTTTTAATAACTACTTGCAAAGGAGTTTGGTATAACTGGCATCTTTCTGTTATTTGTTCGAGCTTAACTGCTTGAAGGTTATATCCTGGTATTGATACAAAATTTGTATGTGTTGTGTCATTTCTTTTTATAGTATCTCCAAGCAAAGTTGTAAATACACAAACATGCAATGAGTCATTTAAATTAAAGTGTAAAGGTGGATAAAAATAACTATACAATGAAAACTCTATCTGATCTAAAGAGTTTAAGGTTTGGTATAAGGTTTGAGTAACCGTCTGGATAACATTAGTAGTATCGGCATTAAACTTAAGTAATGCAGTAATCTTCACACTATCCATCGCAAATAAACCAAAGTTCTTTATCTTAACTCTTATTTCTAATGGTTCGTTCTCAACATATCTTATTCTCTCTGGAGAAACGATATCAATAACACCACAATCTATATTTACAAATTGATATTCATATGCTCCGATTGTTGGTTTTGGTGATATTGGTCTATATCGTCCTAAAATATCCATTGTTACATCATCTAATGGTTCTGCTGCTCTAACAATTGGAGTAGGGTAATTTAATTCTAGAACAGAATCATTAATAAATGGAGAATGCTCCATTTGAGATAGTAGATCTTGAGAATTGGCGGTTTGTAATAATGCTAATGTTGTTCTAGCTCCATTCCAATAGATTGGCACGCTTCCATTTGAATAATAATTATTGTTATTTGATAGCGAGACTTGTGTTCCTGGATTATTTACATGATATGCATATCCTTTACCATTATTAACTAAGTTATTATTAATCACTTTAATGTCAGAGCAAATTGAAGAAATACTTAGTGATTTAGAAGATGGACTTAGATTACTTGCCTTTACATTTACTGTGTTATAGAATATATTTGCATAAGTAATTGTATCAAGATTTAATCCAATATAGTTCAACGATGCATTAGTTTTTGGTCCTGTCATCGAAATAGAGTTATTGGATACTAGTGCCGTAGAGAACTGATTTCCATAATATTTTTTAAGCTCAATTCCTGTCCTTGCTGTTGTTCCTCCTTGTTGATATATATCATTAGATGCAACATTTACGCTACCATAAATAGTGTTTAATGCAAGTGCTTTTGAAATATTTACATTCCCATATTGACGAAATTTATTTTTCTCAATATTTACATTATTAACCCTATAGGCATTTAAACCATTAAATGCAAATGAATTAAAGAATGAATTTTTAATTGTAAGTCCATTCAACGAATCGGTAGGTGAAAGATTTGCATAAATAGAATTTGCTCCTCCGAAGAAATGAGTATTTTTTATTGTCAAATTATCATTTACTCCATAAACATTCAATAAACTTGTTACTTCTGTATTCGGTGTTGCAGATGGAATAGATTTTATTACCATCTTATCAAAAACAATATTATTTGAATTATTTGATATTTCAACAACCGAAGGATAGTTATTGCCAAAGGCTTCGATAGTGAAATTCTCAAATCTTATATATGATGCACCATCAATTTTCAAAGCATACTTATCAACATTAGCTCCTGCATTATAGGTCAGTTTAACAGAATTACTATCTATTGAATTTCCTCTAAATGTAATTGTACTTATATCGCTAGTACCATATATATTTGGTATTAATACTTGTTCATTATATCCACCAATTATTGGATTTATATCGAATATTACTGATCCACATATACCAGAATTTCCTAAGGCTGTAACAGCAGAAACAATATTTGGAAAATCAGCTCCAGAACCACCTATTGTCAAAGTAGTTGTATTTGAGTTATTTCCTATACATGAAGAAAATGAGAAAGATGCGGTATCATTTGTATGAACTGTATCACATGCTAATATTGTCCATGCTTTAAGTGTATTTATTCCGGAAATAAATACTTTATTTCCTATTGTAATTATAGTATCTGAATATGGTTTTAAACTACCTGTCCATATATATGGCGTTTGATTAACATTATTTATTGACCAGCCAATATTAAGTGAGGTTAATGTGTCTGCTCCAAAATTTTTCAACTCTACTTTTATTGGAATTGATATTCCTGACATAACAGTTTGAGTATATGGTTCGACTATTCTGGTTAGCCCAGGGTCGCATCCTGGTGCAGAACCAACAGTAACAACGACTGGAGTTCTTACGCTTGAGCAACCAAATTTATCTACACCAAACTTTATATTTGGTCTAAATAGATATATATTCGATGGCGAACCAGACCATGCACATGCTGTGGTTGTATTATTTCTATATGAAATTGAGGATTGGTAAGGAGTTTGAGAATAATAAGTTTGAACATAAGATGTAGATCCTGTTGCAGTGAAACATACTTCGACCACCAAATTAGAAACTCCATCATAATAGAAAGGTTGAATAAAATTATACTTCCTCCATCCTGAATCAGCTAAATTAAGCCTTAAAGAGTCTACTGTACTATTATAAACCTGTTGTAATCCTGATTGCCATATAGTTAATGCCTGAGCTGAAGTGTTTCCTATCTTTATTGTGAAGTTTGAAAATTTTGCAACTGCTGTATTAACTTTAAAAATGCGTAATGCCAAATTATTGATATTACCTTCAACCATACCCATTGCCTGAAGCTCTGATGCTCTAAACAAGTATTGCTCTTTTACGTTTTTACCATAAGCGTTAAGTGGACTTGGAAATGTTGTAGTTTGATTGTATAAATTTGTATTATTATTAACGATAACAGAATCGGGTGTTTGTAGCATCTCGCCTACATAAAAGGTATCTGTTTTGTAAAGGTTTGGAGTAATATAGGATGTCCTTGATAACTCAATTAGTGTTGTTGGATTATCATACCATATGATTGGGTTTGTAGAAGGATTTGTTGCTGTCAGATTCGCTGTAGATCCATATGGTATAGCTACTCCACTTGCTAATGGTGCTAATGGTGTTTTTAAAGATACAATTTGCATACGTGATGTATCATTCACCCTTATTACATCTGAAGACAAATTTGCAATAGCTTCAATGGTAAAGGTTTTGTCAGAATTATTTGAAGCAAGATTAATTGTCTGAGGAACAATATATGTTATCGTATCTGCTGGTTGAACCGTCAAAAAGCATGTGTCAAAAATAGTATATATTGGCGAAGGATTTGTGGATTCATAAACTTTAATTACAAGAGGTGTGATAGTAGAAGGTTGAACACCTGTGTTTGTAATTCTAACTTGAACCTTTTCGTCTAATAATGTACACTCCTGTGGTGAATTAACACCAACTATTTTTACTTGGGCTACACCTGGATCTACCGAAGGGACACCACTAACAGTAATATTATATGCAGATTTAAAACCATAACATCCATTATCAGAAGCAAAAATTAGATTTGAATCCAATGATGTCAATGTCATTAGTTGGGTTGTAGAAGATGGTGTCCAATCATTAGAATCATTAGCATTTATAGTATTTCTTATTATACCTGCAGTATTTGTTGGTATTGAATGTCCAAATCCAGACCATATTGATGCGGGAACATGTAGAGAATCCCTAAACTTAACTTTATTAATTGCTACTGCATCAACAATAGCTCCTTGATTATTTTTAATCCAAAAACCAATTTTGTTTATAGAAGAATAATTACCTCCAGTACCAACATAAATTGTTTTACTAGAATCTGGTGTTGTCCCAGAAGAATACTGTATGGTTACACATTTATTCGATGGTAAAATATAGTTCCCAAAGGTATATGACTTACTTGAAGTCAAAGGTAAACTATCAGAAGTTCCGCCTATAAATGTCTCTATTTTATATCCATTCAGATTTATGTCCCCATTACCAAAATTAGAAATTTCTACTGCATTATTTTGAGTAATCCATACGGGTATATTTGGAGTAACTCCTAACTGATTTGGAGCTTTCGAAATCTGAACTTCAGAAATCCTTAGTTGAGGTATTTCTTGTTTCCTTGTAAAATAGAATGTGGAGTCACTAAATAATCTGCTTGTTTGATAGAAGTGAGATTTTTTTGCAGGTGTAATATCAGACATATTAAGAAACCAATATATCGAATCATTTGATGTTACAGATAAATTTACTGAATCACCATAATTTATATTTATATTTTGATTAGGTAAGGCTGATTGTTGAAATCTTGAAACTACATAACATTTTGCTGTGTCATTGTTATAAATTGAATCTGCGCTTAAAACAGAAAATGCTGTTATTTTGAATTGCTTGTCCGAAGAAACGGCTGAGAAATTATATGGTAACCTAAATTGATATGTATAGTTAACATTTGGAAGTATTGAATATGTTATCGTGTCTTTCTGAGAATTAGGAATACTTAAATTATCTATTTTAAACCATACCTTTAAGAATCCAGGATTAATAGTATTTGGACTAATATTACTAAATTTAATCTTTACATATTCATTTACTATCCCACAATCGGAATATCTGTCTAAACCATCAGGAGCAACATCAATATCACCCCTCTCAATCCAAACCTTTTGAACAAAAATATTACTTGGTGGTGGATCAAATTGAACAGCTCCTATACATGTTCCTGTTGTCGTAGGTCTAATTTTATGATTAAAATCATCAAGGATTTCTGTCAAATTCAATCCTTTGTAGCATAAAAATGTATTTGAAGTAGTTAGATTGTTCCATCCTAAAAATATTGGATTTTCTAAGTAACTATTTGAATCCCCATTCACATTTACTGATTGCCATTGGTTGAGTTTAGATAATATTTGATTATTATATCTCCATAGAATTGTATCTTGACTTGAAGTCATTGTAGATGTTTTCCAATATATATTATTAGAAAATTTAATCGATGTTGAATTAGTTGGTCTAGCATAAATAGCACAACCAACTCCATCGCTTACAATAATATTATTTTGAACAAAAATACTTGAAATATTCTGTCCAACATTACCTAAATTCATTCCGTTAGAAGAAACACCACCCAAATCTCTGGCATATATATTATTGTAAGATATAATAATATTATCTCCAGATATCAGATTTATACCATACAAATTTGTCAATGTTGGCTGTACATTTCCATTGTGAACACTAATTTTATTATTTGCGACCTTAGAAAAAATTGAAGAAGGGAGTATATTTGCTAAACTAACTGCACTAACATTATTTAGTACAAATAAATTTTTCTGGATATCAACATTATTTGAAGATTGAATTTGAATACTGAATATCGTAAGCGCATTTGTTGTTCTATTGTTAGTGAATATATTTTTCTTTATACTTAGATTTGTAGTATATTCAGCGTAAATTGAACCTTCTAAATTATTTATAAAAGAAGAATTTATTATTGTATTCGAAGTACTTAGATTAACACTTGAAGCTCCTTTGATGTAGATTTGATACAACGCATCTCCATCAAACTTACAACTATCAACTGAAATGCTGTTTGCATTTGCAATATTCAAAAATGAATTAGGTCTTGGCCCTAATGTACTTTTATTAAAATTACATTTTTTGAATTGGATATTACTTGTTGCACTTGACATTGAAATAAGATTGCCTATACCAAAAATTGAGTCAGAAGAATTAAAAGTAATATTTTCAAATTTAAAATGCTTACAATTTGATAAATCAATATTTGTATTAAATATATTTGGAGCCTTTATAGTTACTGGATTATTAGTGATAGAACTTACAAACTTAACATAATTTGTAGCAGATATGCCTGGAATATTGGAAGGGAAAACCAATGAATCTAAATAAATATTAGTAGGATCTATTTTAATTATTACTGGAGCAGATACACCACAACCAACAAGCATTTTAAATACTTCCTTAAAACTTTTAAACTTCTTATCTGCAGTAAAACCTGTAAGATTACCTAAAGCATATTCACCACTCATTGCACCATTACAAGATACTATCTCTATAAATGCTGTATCATTGTTTTTTTCCCAATCTATTAAAGGAGGTAGTATCTCCGACCACACTTTAACGTAACGATACCCCGCACTAAAAGATGGATTTGTAGGAAACTGATAGGCCACAGAATCATTTGGCAATACTGTTCCTGTCCATGTTCCTGCGTTTGTTACTAATCCTTCATCAATTCGATAATTTACCTTTATAGAATTTAAAGTGTCAGTACCATAATTCATAAGTCTGACATTAAAAGGTGTTGGAGTATTGGCAGATACAGCATTATTGGAAGGTATTACCAGTTTTTCAGATACACCTGCATCTATTGACAATTTGCAATCATTTACAAATCTAAAAATAAAATTAGGCCTATAATTATATGCACCATCGCTTGAATTGAATGGGGCACTACATGCTCCTGATGTACTTCCTCCTGTTGACTGATAAAACTGATAACTTGTAGCTGCCGGTTTTTGTCCAGCTGACCCTGGTGCTGCAACACACTCAATTTTTGTTGTACCTCCAACACTTCCTGATGGATTATCCCAGCATACCTCAATTAATAAATCACTAACACCATCCCACATATAAGATTGTGAAAATGGTATTACTTGCCAACCTAATTGAGGAGCAACTAAATTTGCATTATTATAAACTTGTGTGAAATTCCCACTATATACATAAGAAGCATCCAAAATGAAATTTGTATCTATACTTGCTATGAATACATTAAAGTCTTTCATAACAAAGTTTGAAGTAGATTGAGTAACTTTATATACTAAACTACCAATCTTCCCAGGTCTATAACCCAGAGCATATAATTCGGACGCTCGATAGCGCATTTGTGTCATATTTCTCAATTGGTTTGTTCTCATCATAATTTCTTGATTTGACAAACCTGTCGTAGAAAATTGGTGCTCACCAATATATCCTCTTATACTTTTAAATTCACTATAATTTCCATAGATAAAGGGATAAGTTGTTTTATTCCCAATGTTATCATTTATCACCAATTTCCATTTTACTAAAGTATCAAAACCACAGAAAGGTATATACGCATCGTAGGTAGAAGTTGCTGCATTATAGGCAGCCCTTGTTTTTCCTAAGGTATTTGAAGAACCTAAAAAATATTCTACGTAAATTGAGTCAGGATTAGCTGGTGCAGAACTTCCTAAAAACTGAATATTTGCACTTACTTTTACATCTTGACAATTAGGATAAGATAATATATTTGGAAATAAAGAAGATTCTTTATTAAATTGAGGAACACGAACTGTATTCGAAGAGGACTGAGCCTGAGAAACACGAATATCGTCTAAATACCATCCTGAATATTGGTCAGCTAGAGCAGTGGCTGGCAGTTTAAATCTAATTTGGAAATTAGTACTCGTTCCTAAAACAACACCTAAATAAAAAACCTCATTTCTCCAATAAGATTTATTTAAATTAGCTTCACTTACATTAATAGTATTATCTGGCCAATAATCAACCTTTCTAAAACTTCCTTGATATGGATAAATACCTGATCCATAGCTCCCATCATATCCTGTTGGAGAAGTTTGTGATCCTGAAACTGTAACTAGATTCCAATTAACTCCATCTGTTGAAACTTCTATTTTCCCTCCACCAATACCTGCAAGGTTTTTTATCATTGGGATATGAGAAAACTCCAAACGAACATTACAACCAGCAGTACGAGTAAACAAAGGTGAAGTAAGAGTTATTTCAGTAGTTGCAGGCTTCATCTTGCAAGAATTTGTGCCTGAACCAGCAATAACTGAATTCTGGGTAATATTGCCAGAACTAACATTCCATGTAGATGGAATACCACTCTCAAAATCAACATGAGTTAACAATACTGGCTGTGCTATTGCACCAAATGCGCCAAAAATGAAACACAGAATAAAGAATAAAGATAACTTTTTCATATAGTTTATTATTTATTTACTTCTCAACAATCAGAAAAATACTGATTTCTAATATACTAACCTACTCTATTAGGCATAACTATCCCAATGAAAGCAATTGACAAATTTATATAAAAAAATCCACAACAGCAAAAAAACATTGAAATAATATTTTACCTCTTTCGTACACTAACAATAAAAACATCTAAATGTAAGTAATAAAAACAAAAAACAATACGTTAGAAGAGCATCGTGAACATTTTTTTGTATTTTTGCATAAATAAAACACAACATACATTATGAAAAAGATATTTTTAGGACTTGCAATTTTATTTTCTTCCCTATTAATAAATAATAATCTTAAGGCTCAAAGCATAGAACAAAGCTGCCAGATAATTGAAACAGAAGTAAAAGGTGGGATATATAAAAACTTTGCAGTTAATAGCAATGGATATTTGACATATAACTATGTTGACGACAAAGGTTCAGAGACAGAACTAACTATTGATCTAACTAAAGTTTCTGTAATAAAAGACGTTTCTCAACAAGGCTATAAAGTATTTATTCGCTGCCTTGATGGAGTAAGTTGTATTAATGAAAAGGGACGTCTTGTTGAAGACGAAAACTTCTATGCAGACTTCTCAAAAACATATATACCTGCTAACGACGAAAAAGGAATGAATATAGTGTATCAACACTTATTATTCCTATTAAAGTTTGGAAATACAAACAGATAATTACTTATAAATATGTCGTTTGATTTTTAGGGTAGCAGTCTTTTCAAAACCTTTCTTTACCTCCACAACAACTGATAGTTTAGAAAATCTATTAAGTCTTTGATTTGCATAAACCAATAGCTCTTCTCTTAAACTATCAATAAGTTTTTGAGTATCCTTTCTCAAATGTCCAATACGTTTCTCTAATTCTTCTGGATTAAACTCAACCATTGCTATTAGCTTTCCATTTCTCTCAACAACAACCGATTCTAACACTAGATTATTTTGTTTTATAACCATCTCAATCTCCTCAGGATAAATATTCTCTCCTGATGCTCCAATGATTACATTCTTTAATCTACCTTTTATTTCGTATCGTCCATTCTTGAATATAGCTAAATCGCCAGTCCTAAAATAACCATCCTCAGTAAATGCTGACTCTGTTAACTCAGGTTCTTTATAGTAACCCCTCATAATGTTTGGTCCCTTAGCTAAGATTTCACCCTCACCTGTTTGAGGATTAATATCTCCAAGCTTAATATCAACATTAATCAAAGGATAACCTATAGTCTGCCAAGAAACTTGCTTAGGATTTGCTCCAATAATAAGCGGTGCAGTCTCTGTTAATCCATAACCAATTGCATAAGGAAAATGTCTTCCTAAGCGTAAGAATAATTCCGTTTCACCATCAAGCTTTGCCCCACCTATTCCAAAGAATCTTAGTCTACCACCGAAGGCCTCATATAATTTCTTTGCAGCCTTTCTATACATTATCCTTTTAAACAAATAACTCGTCAAAAGTATACGCCTCAATGTTGTTTTCTCTAACTCAGGTTTGATAACCGTTTTATAAGCCTTCTCAATCAATAAAGGAACAGAAAGCATAGTCGTTGGTCTAACAATCTTCACACTTTCCATAAATGTTTTTGCAATAGGCAGTTTATTATGGAAATAAATCGAAGCACCATGCATAAGCGCAGTAAGCAAACAAAGCGAGTTCTCTAAAGTATGAGAAAGAGGAAGCAAGGAAAGATAAACATCATCCTCACGTATTGTATGAATATGATGAACCTGAACAAGCTGAGAGGCAAGATTGGAATGAGAGAGCATAACACCCTTACTAAAACCAGTTGTACCCGAAGTATAGATAATAACAGCCAAATCCTCAGGCTGAGGAATTGTTATAAGACCTTGCTTAGAAGAATCTTGTCTTTGATATAATATTCCGAAATCATCAAGAGATATAATAGTATCGATGTTTTGTAACAAGCTTATATCAATCTTTTCCATCAAGCGCTCACTAATAAAAGCAGTCTTGGCATCGGAATGATTAATACAATTTGCAATCTCCTCAGAAGAAAAATCAGGCAACAAAGGAACTGCCACAGCTCCCATATCAACAACAGAAATATAAGCAATTGTCCAAGAAGGCGAGTTTTGTCCAAGAACGACAACCTTGTCTTGATAAGATACTCCTCTACTGACAAGAATATCTTGTACATCCTTTACTCTAAGCGAAAAGTCAGAGAAAGTAAGTGGCTTTTCACCAACAAAAGCCACAAAAGGATTATTTGCAAAGGCATTTGCGCTATATTGCAAAACCTCGTGCAATGTTTTTGAATTCAACATCAAAATTTCTTTTGGTTCACACTAAAGCTTTAGAGTGAAAAACCCCCTAAAACTTATGCAAAGAAACAACTTTTTTTTAACATAAAAGCCGCAAGGATGAAATTATTCGCCGCAAATATAAATTTATACGCTGATATTATAAACCCACACGCTGATATTTTAAATTCATACGCTGATATTTTAATACCAGAATGGCATTCCGTCGCTACAGAATGCCATTCTGCTCTTATGTAATGGCATTCTATCGCTGCAGAATGCCATTCTAACATTATAATATCAGCGTATAATTTTATATTTGCGGCGCGTGGTTTTATAATTGCGCCGTTTATTAGTGATAGATACTTAGTATAAATTTATTTTGAGAGGATTTGCTTATGAATTTACTAAGCTATATCCTAAGAAGGTTAGGACTAAACCTAGCAATATGCTTGCTAATATATATAGTATAGCTTGAAGGTTTTGTGAACTTTGGAATAGTCCAAGTGCTTCGGATGAAAAGGTTGAAAAGGTAGTGAAACCTCCACATAATCCTACGATAAAGAATGAACGCAGAGAATGATGTGAAGCTAATTGGTATCTTTCGGAGACTCCTAAGAGAAGTCCTATTAAGAAGCAACCAACTAGGTTGATAAAAAGAGTAGCCCAAGGAAAGTCAGAGGCGGTCTTAGCTTGGAAGATTTGACTTATGCTAAATCTTCCAAGCGAACCAACTGCTCCTCCTAGGGCTACTAATAAATATATTTTCATTATTTACTTATCTCAGCCATAACGATGGCAGTGTATTCTTTTTCAAGAGCGTCTGCCTTTGTTATTAATGCCTCTCCTTTTGATAAAATATCGTTTACAAATTCTTTATCATCAAGGCTTGAAGCGTTAATCTTCATGTTCATAAAGGCTCCGTAACATGCTGCTCTTGCACATAGGATACCTACTGCTGCATCTGTTATTGAGTTTGGATTGCCTGTTTTTACCATTGCGATGCAAAGTTCAAACACATCGAAGGCTCTGCATAAAGTTCTGTATGGAATCTCTATTGCATACTTTGTTGCATCTTGAATAGCTTGTTTTCTTGCTGTTTTATCTTCGTCTGTTTTCTTTGGAAGACCGAAGGCATCCATTATTAGATTGAATGATTTTGTGTCTTCGTCAACTAAGAATAAAAGTTCATCTTTTAGGGCTTGTCCTTTTTCTGCCCAAATAGAAAACTCTTCCCATCTTTCGTCCCAACCTGATTTATGTGAAGAAAGGTTTGCAACCATTGTTCCAAGTGCTGCGCCAAGACTTCCCATATATGCTGCGATTGATCCACCTCCGGGTGCTGGACTTTCTGATGCTGTCTCGTTAGCAAAATCTTTGCAGGTCATATCGATAAGTTTCTTTGAGGACTTATCTTCAATCATATATTCTATGATTTTTTCTTCTGGGATAAATGGTTTTAAATCATCTAAGCCCATTGACTTTATTGCTATCTTTATTAATTCTGCATCATCAACACCTAGTGAGCGTTCTTGTTTTGCAAGATAATACTTTCCTGCATCTATCAATGTACATTTTGGCACAAGTCCAACTATTTCAACACCTGTTACTCTTATTCCTCTTGCTGCTGCTTTGCTTACAACCTCATCGAAACATATATGTAGAGGGGTTTCTGCAATATTTGTGATATTCATCGAAACTTGAGCAATTCCATACTCATCGATAAACCAACCAATAGCCTTAGTTCCTTTTAGAGTTCCTGGAATCATTATTGGGTTACCCTTTTCATCTTTCAATGGTTTTCCATTAGGAGCTCCACCCTCTCTTGCAGGACGACCTTTTTCTCTAACGTCGAAGGCAATTGCATTTGCACGACGTGTAGATGTTGTATTTAGGTTATAGTTTACGGCTATCAAGAAGTTTCTTGCTGAGATAGCAGTAGCACCTGTTCCTGAAACGAAGCTATTCCACTGGCTTGGTCCAAAACAAGGTTTCCATTCTAGTGTAGACATTCTTTCTTTCAATGCTTCATATTCACCTGCACGGCATGCGGCTAGGTTCTTTCTCTTAGGTTCAAAGGCAGCATTTTCATAACAATAAACTGGTATTCCAAGTTCTGTGCCTACCCTCTTACCTAATTCTCTTGCATATTCAACAACTTCTTCCATTGTTATATTTGCAACAGGGATTAATGGACAAACATCTGTTGCTCCAAAACGAGGATGGTCGCCATGATGCTGACTCATATCTATTAGTTCAGAAGCTTTCTTTATAACTCTAAAAGCTGCCTCACATACTTGTTTAGGTTCACCAACAAAGGTAATAACTGTACGATTAGTTGTAGCACCTGGGTCTACATCTAAAAGTTTTACACCTTCTACCTTTTCAATCTCATCGGTAACCTGTTTTATAATATTCATATCACGTCCCTCTGAGATATTAGGCACGCATTCAATTAATTGTTTCATTGCTATTAATATTTTATTATCTATTTATTTAATAATATCTTATTACATCAATAAGTCTAACTCCTCCAAGCCAAACGGCAACACATCCCACAACTCCATTCTCTCCTTTTTGATTGACTGGTTGAAGAGTAGCGTCGTCAACAAGTTCAAAATATTCTAATTCAAAATCCTTCAATAGACTAAACTCATTTTTCACAAAACTCTTTATCTGAGATAGTGAGATATTCTCCTTCATTGAAACTGATTTCTTAAGAATAGAATTTATTTTCGAAGCAATTGCTCTCTTTTCCTCAGACAATCTCATATTTCTGCTGCTCATTGCAAGTCCATCGCTCTCTCTTACTATAGGGCATGGAACAATCTCCACTGGTGAGTTAAGCTGTCTTACCATATCTTTGATAATTGCCAATTGCTGAAAGTCTTTTTCTCCAAAATATGCTCTAGTTGGGTTTATCCAATTAAACAAACGACTTACAATTGTTGCAACTCCGTTGAAATGACCAGGTCTCATCTTACCTTCCATTACGGTTTCTAATGCTCCAAAATTGAATGTCTCTGTTGGCTTTTCTGCATATACTTCCTCGGCAGAGGGAGAAAATACATAGTCACAACCAGCATCCTCAAGCAAAAGGCAGTCTTTTTCAATATCTCTTGGATATTTATCTAAATCTTCTTGGTTATTAAATTGAATTGGATTGACAAAGACGCTACATATTATTATATCGTTTTCTTTCCTTGCCTTTTCAATAAGTGATAAATGACCAATATGTAATGCTCCCATTGTAGGAACCAAACCTATTGTCTTGCCTTGAGCCTTAATCTCACTAACTAAACCAACAACCTCATTAATAGAATCTATCTTCCTCATATATTTATTATCTCAAATTTCTAAATTATTCTTTATCCTTTTTGTCCTCTTTTTCCTTGTCTGTCAAATCCTCATAATCGGCAAATCCTCCATCATCAACATGTTCGTTATATTCATCGAAGGCTTGTTCTCTTTTATTAAAACCAGATGCACCACCATTCATTGCATCCTCAATTTTCTTCTTTGTTTGTCTTATCTTCTCTGGAATCTCAAGTAGAAATGCAATAATAGTTATTATGATACTAAAGAGAATAGCATCAAAGAAACCATTAACCTCAAATCTACTCCCAAGTATATAATCTGCAAATAATACGATAAAAGCATTAATAACTAGATTAAACATACCTAAAGAAATAACCATTAATGGCATGGAAAACATTACTAAGATAGGCTTAATAAAAGAATTAAGGAGGCTTATTACTATCGCTGCCAAGAGTGCAGACCAGATATTTGTAACAGAAGCAACGCTGAAAAGATAGCATGTGATAAAGATAGCCAATGTCATTAGCAGAACCTTTGTCCAAAATCTACTACTTAATATTGATGGATTATCTCCTGAAAATTGCATTTTTATCATTCCCATAATAAAAGCTATTATATATTGTAAATAAGGTGCAAAGATACATTTTTTTAACAAAGAAAGATAAATGAAAAATGAAAAATATTATAATATACTTTATTTAAGTCCAAAATATTATCTTTGCATAGACAAATCATTAATCACTAAAATTCAAAAAGGTGAATAAGGGCAAGGAAAACAAACCACATATTGGAGTCTTTGGAAGATGCAATGTTGGGAAGAGTACATTGATTAATAGTCTTGTAGGTCAAGATATTGCAATAGTAAGCAAGCAAGCAGGAACAACAACCGATTCTGTTAAGAAATCAATGGAAATTAAAGGTGTTGGAGCTGTTGTGCTAATAGATACAGCAGGAATAGATGATGAGAGTGAATTAGGTAAGAAAAGGATAGAAAAAGCCTTAGAAGTTTTTTCATTAATTGATCTTGCAATAATAGTTTTCACAGATAGTTTCTTTGAAAAAGAAGAAGAGGAGCTTATTGATAAATGTAATAAGAATAGTATTCCTTATATTCTTGTTCACAATAAGGGTGATATTAAAGGAATTAACCCGAATATCAAATCTCTTTTAGAAAATAAATATAAATGCCAAGTAGTTGAGACTAAGCATGGAGATAGGGAAAATAATGGGATAAGTTCTCTTACACAAGCAATTCAAAAAACCATGCCTCAAACTGCCTATCAATATAAAGGTATATTAGACGGTTTGATTGAAAAGAATAGTGTTGTTTTGTTAGTAACTCCAATTGATAGTTCTGCCCCAGAGGGTAGGATGATTCTCCCTCAAGTTCAGTTAATAAGAGATGTACTTGATCACGATGCTATCAATATTGTTGTAAAAGAAACTCAGCTAGAGCAGACTCTGAAACTATTCCCTAACCCTGATTTAGTAATTACTGATTCCCAAGCCTTTGAATCTGTAAGTAAGATTATTCCTGAAAGCATTCCTCTTACTAGTTTTTCAATAGTTCTTGCAAGACTAAAGGGAGAATTTCTTCAATACCTAAAGGGTACTCCTGAGATAGAGAATTTAAAAGATGGAGACAGGGTTCTTATGCTAGAAAGCTGTTCTCATCAGGCAAGTTGTGAAGATATTGGAAGGGTAAAACTCCCTAATTGGATTAAAAAGTACACAAATAAAGACATTGAATTTGAAGCTGTTGCTGGGCTAAGTAATATTAATAGACCAATCACAGACTATGCAATGATTATCCAATGTGGAGGATGTATGGTAACTCAAAAACAAATATCCTCTCGACTTCGTCCTGCAATTGAGGCAGGTATTCCCGTAAGCAATTACGGCATTTGTATAGCATACCTTAATGGCATATTCAATAGAGCGACAAATATGTTTATTTAGAATATACTTAGTTGTTTTTGTATATTTAATATTTTATCGTACTTTTGACAATTAAATAGAACCTTTTACTTTATTATGAAGAAATTACTCATAATTTGCATCATAGCTTTAGTTTCAGTAAGTTGTAATAATGACTTATATAAATATTACGACTACGACAACCTAGTTTTCTCTTACGGAAAAAGAGATATTCCAGATAAGGAGATAAAGAAACTTGTCAAACAATACGATAAGATTGTTTCGCAGCCTAAGGGAAAGAGAAAACTTCCTGCCCCAGGTGTTTGTGCTGACTATGGATATTTGCTTTTCAGGATAGGGAAAAAGGATGAGGCAAGGGATATGTTTAGAAAAGAAGTGGTTTTATATCCTGAAAGTGAAGTATTTATTAATAAATTAATTGAGGAGTTGGGTCTATGAGAAAATTATTAATATTATCTATCTTCTGCGTATTTTTATTCTCCAGCTGCGATATATACAATAGAGTTTTCAAGAAATCAGAACCAACGGAAACAGAGGTTGCAGGTGATGTTCTTGCAAATATTACAGGAGAAAATAAAGAAGCAATGCCCTTAGACTCAAATATTACAAAGGTCTCAAAAAAAGAGCTAAAAAAAATAAAGAAAGCTCAGAACAAGGCAGAAAAGTTGGCTAGAGGAGATACATTAAATATTGCAGAAAAGTTTTGGTATGCTCTTTTCCCTATAACAATTGAGAGAGTTAAATCTTTTCCAAAGATGTACTCCGAGCAACCAAAGAGCATATTAGTCCTATATCCTTGGAATCGTTCCAAGAGAGAAGATGCTTCAGAGATGTTTATTACAAATATAACCAAGGAACTTTCTCTAAAAGGATACTATGTAGTCAGTGCAATAAATACTTTTAATATTCATAAGAAAGATACTACTTTCTCTCATGAATATATCAAGCATAATCAAGCTGGTGAATTAAGAAAGAAATATGGTGTAGATGCTGTCCTTTACGTTACAATCTATTCTATGAATAAGTACTGGTGGTCTAGCTCAGTTACCTCTGGTGCCGATTATTATCTTGTAAGCACAAAGACTGGAGACACCTTATTTAATAGAAAGACTGAGTTTATCTACGACACACCTGTACCTGCCTATAAACCAAACAAGAAATCAGATATATTTAATATGGATAAGGATAGAGAGGTTCCATTCTTTGGGCTTAGTTATCAAATGAATAGGTATGTTTTTATCGATATACCTTTTGGACCTTATCATAAGAAATATATGAAGGATCAAAAAAAATTCTCTCATCCTAAAGAGATGAATTACAAGATAAATATGAGGCTAGACTACTAAGATTATGGCTAAAAGCAAGACTGTCTTTTTCTGCAAGGAATGTGGAGCTCAAAGCTCTAACTGGATTGGGAAATGTCCTCATTGTGGTGCTTGGAACTCATACGTTGAGGAAGTAATTGAGAGAACAGACGATGGTATTATTAGCAAGACAAAGTCAAAGTCGGAGTCCAAACCTAAGCTAATTAACGAGATTATTCTTTCTGAAGAAAAGAGAATAGATACCCTTAACCAAGAGCTTAACCGTGTTCTTGGAGGTGGTCTAGTTCCTGGAAGCATACTACTTATTGGAGGTGAACCTGGTATTGGGAAAAGCACCCTTTTATTACAAGTTGCACTAAACTGCAAAGGAAAAAGAATACTCTATGTCTCAGGAGAGGAAAGTCTTGCACAGATTAAGATGAGAGCCGATAGAATCAACGCCTCTAACGATAATTGTTATATTCTTACCGAGACAAATACCGCAGATATATTTAATCATGCCAAGGAATTAAATCCAGACATAATCATTATAGACTCCATTCAAACAATTCAAACAGATAGTATAGACTCTTCTGCTGGGAGTATTTCTCAGATTAGAGAATGTGCAGGAGAGCTTCAACGTTATTCCAAGACAACAGGTTCTGCCGTATTCTTAGTTGGTCATATAACTAAGGATGGCTCTATTGCTGGTCCTAAGTTACTAGAACATGTTGTTGATGCAGTACTCCAGTTTGAGGGAGATAGAAACTATGGTTATCGTATTCTTCGCTCTGTAAAGAATCGTTTTGGTTCTACCTCGGAACTTGGTATTTACGAGATGCAATCCTATGGACTTAGAGAGGTTTCTAATCCAAGTGAGATACTTCTTTCTCAAAGAGATGAGGCTCTCTCTGGAACAGCCATCGCTGCAACCATTGAAGGTTCAAGACCTATACTAATTGAGACTCAAGCATTAGTAGCCAATTCCCTTTATGGTACTGCTGGAAGAAGCTCTACAGGTTTCGACCAAAAGCGTCTTTCAATGCTCTTAGCTGTACTAGAAAAACGTGGAGGGGTTCGACTTAGCTCAAAGGATGTTTTCCTAAATATTGCTGGAGGACTAAGAGTCGATGACCCTGCAATAGACCTTGCTGTTGTTGTTTCTCTAATATCCTCGTCTGAGGATGTTGCAATAAGCTCAAGATATTGTTTTGCAGCAGAGATTGGGCTTAGTGGAGAGCTAAGACCTGTAACGAGGATTGAACAAAGAATTGCCGAGGCAGATAAACTAGGCTTCGAAAAGATATTTATCTCGAAATACAACACAAAAGGTCTAAACCTAACCCAATACAACACCCAAATCATCCCCCTAACCAACATAGAGGAAGTAATCAAAAACCTATTCTAAGAACAGTAGTACTACTATACGTCAAACAATATTTTAAATAATATGAAATTAGAAATTGAACACATTAATATTATTATTGCTTTTATTTCAGCCTTGTTAGGAATCGCTTTTCCTTTACTCATGCAAGTTATTCAACGAATAGATGAGAAATATTCTTCAATTAGATTAGTGGAGATTTTCTACAAAGAAAAAGACTATAAATTATTTAAAATATTTCTGATATTATCATTATGTAACATTGTATTATTTATTATTCTTTCTTTTACTGATTGGAAATATAAAGACTTTATTATATTCATATCTTCTTTTTCATTATCAATTTTTACAATTATATTTTTCTTTGGATTTATTAGGTTAATACGAACATACTATAATCCAATTGAATTAATTAATCACCTCGGAATGAAATTAGATTCAAAAAATTACCAAGAAATACGTGAGAATACAAATGATATTGAAAATAAAAAATTCAAGCCTATTTTTGATATAATATATTATGCGATAAGAAGTGATGACGAAAATTTAGATAAGGAGGCTTTTTCATTCCTTGCTAACTATATAGGAAAATACTTGGATGGATACGTTGATGATGATATTAAACATTCTGAGGATTTTTATAGAATGATTCGTAAGGCAAATGGCTTGATTGTATTAAATAAAAAAAAATACTCTTACTTTAGTAATAATTTTTTGCTCGAATTACTTTTACCATTTAAGGATAATTTAATTATTAGTGAAAGGAGTTACATTGAAATATGGATGTGTTTACAAGAGCAGATCATATCTAATAGATTTGATCTTGTATATGATTATTGGTGCAAAGCTCATCAATATTTGTGGTTAAATATTCCTGAAATTTTCCCAGAATATGGGGAGAATTGGGTTACCATCATAAATCAGGAAAAGATTGATAAAAGAAATGAACAAAGGAAAAGATTTAAAGAATTTCACTTTGCGTTAGGTGGTCTGTTAATGTATCAAGCTTCTCAATTTGAAAAGAAAAATGATAGTAATTCCTCCGAAATATATGAATTAATAAATAAATTATCAAAACATACTTCATCTCAACCACCACAATTTTTCCTGATTCCTGATGAAATTGATAAGTTGATAATTGAATATTCAGTATTTAATAGACAATTTCAGTATGATCTTGTTATTCAACAAAGATATCCTTTCCCATATCTATTTCATAACATTAATCATGGAGGAATTATATGTAACTGGACAAGAAAATACTTTGCATATTTATTTTTAAATCTTTATTCAATAGAAAAATATTATACTTATTCAGATCCGCTGAATCTTAGGAATACAGAAGATAAATTACTATCAATAAACACTCTTATTGATTCATTTGAATTTCTAAAAAACGATGTTGGAAATTTATTATCAGAAAATGATAAATTAAATAAACTAGGATTGCCGATAAAAGATAATATCTTCTTCACTCGTGGAGAGAAGGCTCCTTTAGAATTAATTGATCAGTATCTTGACACTTTGATTTCAAAAAAAGAGAGTAAAATCAAATTTCAAGAATTAGATATTAAGAAAATAGATAGATTCAAAGAATACTCTAAAAGTAAGATTAAAGAAGCTATTAATAATTTCAACCCAATATGGAATAAAGGAAAGCTTAAATGGATAGCACAAAAAAAGTATAATCTAAGTCTATATACCCTTGTAGATAGAATGGCATATTCAAAAGAACAAGATGTGTCTTATCTTAATCACGATGAAATCCTTGCCCAAAAAATTTCAGAACGATATTCTTCATTATGCAGAAATGTATTTAGGCAAATTTCATCTATTAGTTTTTCATTAAAAAAAGACGATATTAATAATGGCATTAATAAGGTAATTGAAGAACTTAATAAAGTTGGAAATAAAGATAAAGTAATAATTTATTTTGGAAATAATATTGAAATTTACCAACTTGATAATAAAGATAGTATAATACAAATTAATGGTATTTATGGAGACCTTTCTGAAACTTTTTATATCATCAATAAAGAACAATTACCTCTAGTAAAACCAAACAGAATTAAAGGACGCGATTATATTTATATAAAATTTATTGATTGGAATAATCAAGATATTAAGGATAAATTAAGAAGTATTGCCCTCAAAAATAAGCTCATAAAACTAGATTCTAGGGAGAATCTAGATAAAAAAGTATATGTTGAAATATTATTTCAAGTTGGTGTTAAAATTAAACCTAATATTGAATGCGTATGTATAAAATGCTACCAACAAAATTACGAAAATGGTATGCCAAATACAATTCAAGATATTATTGATACTTTCGAAGAAAACTTCAAAGAAGACAGATAAATATACCTTCTTATAATTGCTAAATTGATTTCGGTATCTATTTCTTTAATACTAAATTTATATTTCTTTTCTTTTAATTTTTCTCTGAGAAAAATTAAACCTTCTGAGAAAAAAAAATATTTTTCTCTCAGAAAACTATACCCCAAACCTGTTACATTTCCGTAGGAGCATTATAGACTATTGACTTACAACTAGTAGGCGTAATTTTCACCCCCTTAGTAGATGGAATTTACGCCCTAAGTTTTAATAGGTTCAGACTTGCACTAAATCAAGTTTGTTTAGTGCCAAGTCCAAACCTTATGCTATTAAAATTTGGGGTTGAACAGATTGATTTAACTAAAACCTTGGGTTTTGGGCGTTTTTCTAACTTTTTGTAGGTTTTGATGTTAATTGTTCGTAATGGTATTGTGGGTTGAGAGTTGAATATTTGAAGAGAGGTGTTGGGGTTTGGGAAATGGTTCGTTAATTACTTATAATAGATTTTGGGGATTTCGAAGAAATTTCTTGGGTTTTTATGTCCTTGGGGAAAAATCACTGATTTTATTTTAAAAATCAGTGATTTTTTTTCTAAAATCTTACTCTTTGTAGAAAAAATCAAACTCTTTGTGAATAAAATCAGTGATTTTTTTCTCAAATTCAGATATTGCGACACGAAAATCTAATAAAAATCAGTTAGATAGCTGTTTTATTAAAATAGAATAAGATTCTACGAAAATAGAATCAAATTCTATTTCGCTAGAACTTGATTCTAGAGCGCAAAAACAAGGATTTTTGCACCAAAATTCAAATTTTCATTTCTTAAAATTAACAGCCAAATCTGAGAGAAAAAGACTATAAAACTAATCTTCTCGTTTTTCGTTTTGGATATAGGCGTTAACTATCTTGGTAACTAAAGGGTGACGGATAATGTCGTAGTCTTGAAGGTGAACGAAGGATATTCCTTTAATATTCTCAAGATATTGTACTGCGTACTTTAGTCCTGAGGGCTCGTTCTTAGGAAGGTCTATCTGAGTTGGGTCACCAGTTATAATAAACTTGGAGTTCTTCCCCATACGAGTAAGAAACATCTTCATCTGTGAATAGGTTGAGTTTTGTGCCTCGTCTAATATTACAAAGGCATTGTCGAGGGTTCTACCTCTCATAAAGGCTAAGGGCGCAATCTCTATTATTCTTTCATCAATATAATTTTCAAGCTTTTGTTGTAGTAGCATATCCCTTAGTGCATCGTATAAGGGTTGTAGATATGGGTCTAATTTCTCCTTCATATCTCCCGGCAAGAAACCTAGGTTCTCCCCTGCCTCGACCGCTGGACGAGTAAGTATAATACGTTTTACTTGTTTTGCCTTTAGAGCTCTTACGGCTAAGGCTACGGCTGTATATGTCTTGCCAGAACCAGCAGGTCCTAAGGCGAATAACATATCATTCTCATCTATCTCCTCTACCATTTGTCTTTGGTTTGGAGTCTGAGCCTTGATTATCATTCCATTTCTGCCATGAACGAGGATTCCATCGGAGAATTTTCTTTTTGTCTCGTATGATAGAGCAGTTGGTTTAACTACACTCATAATAAGTTTTTCATCCAATAGCCCCTCATTTTGATAAAGTTCTTCCAGCTCTTTAAATACCTTTTCAAACTCCTCTATATCTTTTTCCTTACCAATTATCTTTAGCATCTGACCTCTAAGTATAAGTTGTACGGATGGGAAAAGTATTGATAGAAAACTAAGATTCTTCTCATTTACTCCAAAAAACTCCAATAAGGATATTTCACTTAGGTCTATTATCTTTTCGCTCATTATTTTCTTATTATTTTAAATTCTGTTCTACGATTCTTTGCCCTACCCTCCTCTGTTGTGTTTTCTGCAATAGGCTTTGTTTGCCCATAGCCCTTTGATATTAATCTTTCGGAGCTTATGCCCTTAGTCTCAAGATATGTCTTTACACTTACGGCTCTCTTGTTCGAAAGCTCCATATTGCTTGAAGGGTTTCCTGTATTGTCGGTATGACCTGAAATTTCAATAATTATCTGAGGGTTTTTCTTTAGTAGGTCGGTAAGTGTATTTAGCTCTGCCTCTGAGCTTGGTAATAGCTCAGAGCTATTTGATGCAAAGAATACATTGTTCAAGACCACTGTTTCCCCCTCTAATATTGGAGTAAGGTAAACATCTTTTTCGTATGAATCTTTGATATTCAAGTCCTTTAGAGCGAAGTTTTCGGAATAGAATAAATAATTCTTCGCATAGGAGTTTAGAGCATAATTTCCTCCAAGAGGCAGAATAACTAAATACTCCCCTGTTTTTTTATCCGAAGTAGTTGAGGCAATAAGTCTATTATTTTCTATATCCCTAACCTCAAAAAGAGCCGAGACTGCTTCTTTGGTCTTTGAATCTAATACCCTACCCTTCATATATACAATTGGAATAGGTTGAGCCTCTTTGTAAAGGTCAAAATAATATATATCTTTCTTTCCAAATGTACCATTAATGTCTGTTGAAAAAATCCCTTGTTTGCCCGATGGTGACACAATAAAACTTACCTCATCGGAAGATGTGTTTATTGGATATCCTAGATTAATTGGTTCTGTAAATTTACCATTTTCTATCCTTGAATAGAATATATCCTGCCCTCCCATACCAATATGATAATCGGAAGTGAAATAAAGAGTTGTATTGCTTGGATGAATAAATGGGAACTTCTCTTCGCCTTCGGTATTTATTGTTGGTCCTAAGTTTTTTGGTTTAGTCCAAGTGCCATCGTCTTTCTTATATGTATACCAAATATCGCTTTTGCCAAAACCTCCCTCTCTACTTGAAACAAAGAATAATGTTCTCCCATCGGAAGCTATTGATGGTTGAGAATCCCAACTTGAAGAATTTACATCAGCCCCTAGATTCTTTGGCTGATTCCAAGCATTTCCATTTTTCTCTGAATAGTAAATATCGCATGAGCCAAAGCCATCATCAGAGTTACAACGAGCAAAATATGCTACTCTACCATCTGGAGATATTGTCAATGCTCCTTCGTTTGAATTTGAGTTAAAGGGTGGTGGCATTTTTTGAGACTTAGACCAATCTCCTTTTGTATTATATGATACAAAGAAATCCTCAAAATAAGGCTCTCTTGTATTCTCTTTATCTTCATTTGGGGTTAAAGAGGTAAAGATAAACATCTTTTCATCGGCAGTCAATATTGGGAAATAATCATCATTTATTGTATTGATATTTATCCCCATATTTACAGGTTTAAACTCAACTGGACTGTCTAGATTTGTTTTTACAAACTCTACCTTTTTTAGCTTTCTATTTACGTCCTCTATCTTCTTATTATCTTTTGGAGCTTTTTGTTTTGAAAGATAGTATTGATAATGATAACTCGCCTTTTGAGTATTATATTCCTTAATATAATAATCCCCTAGTCGATAATGAGCATTCTTATCAAAATCTGGTGAAATATCTACTAACTTCTTATAAAATTGATATGATTTAAGCCTTAGAGAATCAATATTTGGATATTGATTATAATATATCTCGGCAATAGCAAGCAAGGCATCAGGATAGTTGGGATTATATTCTAAGGATTTGTTTAGATTGATTAAAGCCTTTTCGTAATTGGATAAATTAATATACTCCAAAGCCTTTCTAAATTCTTTCTCTGCCTTCTTAGTATCTTGTGCATTTAAGGTTATAAAAGGGGAAATAAAGAAAACTAAGATTAATAAACCTTTTAAGGTATATGTATGTATTTGTGACTTTGTAGGGATATTCTCCATTTTGGATTTGCTTTTATGTATTCTACTATCAATGGTATCATATTATTTCTAACGCTCCATTCTGGCTGAAGGTATAATTTACATTTATTATTTACCTTTTGAGCAAATCTTTCAGCAAATTCAAAATCACTATTATCGCAAATTATCATCTTTAATTCATCCGCCAAAGGAAGATTTGCCTCAAGCGGTAGAAGATTATGTTTTGCACTTAAGCATACCCAATCCCATACTCCACTCATTGGTGAAGAGCCAGAGGTTTCTAATATTGTTTCAATATTTTCATCTCGTAGTGATTTGCAAAGCTTATCTAAATTATAAAGAAGAGGCTCTCCTCCTGTTATTATTACTGATTTTGCAGGAAACGATTTAGCTCTTTGAACTACATCTTCTATCCTTGTTGGCTCGTGCATCGCAGCATCCCAAGCTTCCTTTACATCACAAAAATGGCAGCCTACATCACATCCTCCGATGCGAATAAAATAGGCTGCCTTTCCTGTATTATATCCTTCTCCCTGTAAGCTATAAAATTCTTCCATTATTGGGAGTAACTCCCCTGCTTGAATCTGCTCTTCTTGGGTTGACATAAGTATTAATCTATATAAATTTCGTTCTTGTATGCTTTTAGAGTGTTTTGAAGTAATGAAACTATAGTCATTGGACCAACTCCTCCTGGAACTGGTGTTATGTAAGAACATTTCTTTGATACATTTTCAAAATCAACGTCTCCAACAATTCTATATCCCTTCTCCTTTGTTGAGTCATCTATTCTATGGATGCCTACATCAATAACTGCTGCTCCTTCTTTTACCATGTCTTCTTTGATAAATTCTGGTTTACCTATTGCAACAATTAGAATATCTGCATTTGCACAAACTTCTTTTATATTTTTTGTCTTGCTATGACAAAGCGTTACCGTGCTGTTTGCTTGAGCATTGTTTCTTGACATCAAGATAGCCATAGGAGTACCTACTATATTGCTTCTACCTACAATAACGCAGTTCTTACCTACGGTCTCTACTCCTGAACGATTAAGCAAATTCATTATACCCATTGGTGTTGCTGGAACAAATGATGGCATATTGTACATCATTCTTCCTCCGTTTGTTGGATGAAAACCATCAACATCTTTTCTTGGGTTAATTCTCTCAATTATCTTTTGTTCGTCTATGTGTTTTGGTAATGGTAACTGAACAATAAAGCCATCTACTTCTGGATCTTCATTTAGAAAATCCACTGTTTTTAATAGTTCTGCTTCGGTAAGTGTTTCTGGAAAACGATATACTGAGGATGTAAAACCAATTTCTCTACTTTGTTTCTCTTTACTTGCAACATAAGAAAGACTTGCTCCGTCTTCTCCTACTATTACTGCTACTAAATGAGGTGGTCTTTTACCTCCGTCTAAAAGTGCGCTAACCTCTTGTGCAAGTTCTTTTTTTATTTCTTTGGCAATAATTCTGCCATCTATAAGGATTGGTTTTTTAGTTTCCATAACTATCTTCTTTTAAGATTTTTTAGTGCGTTTAATTTATTTCCTCCACCACTCATCATCTTCATTGCTTTTCTTGTCTCTTCAAATTGCTTCAATAATCTATTTACATCTTCAATCGATGTACCACTTCCTCTAGATATTCTCTTTCTTCTACTTCCATCAATCTTTAATGGGTTTTCTCTTTCAAATGGTGTCATTGAACCAATAATTGCTTCAATTCCCTTGAATGCATCTTCATTTATATCTATTCCCTTCATCATCTTGCCAACCCCTGGAATCATCCCCATCAAATCTTTGATGTTACCCATTTTCTTTATTTGGTTGATTTGATTTAGAAAGTCGTTGAAATCAAATTCATTGGTCTTTATTTTCTTAGATAATTTTCTTGCCTCTTCTTCGTCATATTGCTCTTGTGCTCTTTCCACAAGTGAAACAATGTCACCCATTCCAAGAATACGAGATGCCATACGTTCTGGATGGAATATATCTAAGGCATCCATCTTTTCTCCAATACCAACAAATTTAATTGGCTTGCGAACAATATGTTTTATTGTTAATGCTGCTCCACCTCTTGTGTCACCGTCGAGTTTTGTTAGAACAACACCATTATAGTCGAGTCTTTCATTGAAGGCTTTTGCTGTATTAACAGCGTCTTGACCTGTCATACTATCTACAACGAAGAGAGTTTCTTGAGGATTTATTGCAGCCTTAACTGCAGCTATCTCATTCATCATATCTTCATCGATAGCTAGTCGCCCTGCAGTATCGACAATTACAATATTTATTCCCTTGTCTTTTGCTCTTTGAACTGCATTTTTGGCTATTTGGACTGGATCTTTTGAATCTTCAGTATATACTTCAACACCTATTTGTTCTCCTAGTACTTGAAGTTGATTGATAGCAGCTGGACGATAAACATCTCCTGCTGTAAGAAGAACTGATTTTCCTTTCTTTGTCTTAAGGTAGTTTGCTAATTTTGCAGAGAATGTTGTTTTTCCTGATCCTTGTAAACCAGCTATTAAGATTATTGATGGAGAGCCTTTAATATTAATATCTTGTGTCTCCCCACCCATTAATTCAGCTAACTCGTCTTGGACAAGTTTTACCATTAATTGTCCTGGCTCAAGGGAGGTTAATACATTTTTTCCTAATGCTTTTTGTTTAACTGTATCGCAAAACTCCTTCGCTATTGCATAGCTTACATCGGCATCAATCAATGCTTTACGAACTTCTTTTAGAGTCTCTGCTACATTGATTTCTGTTATCTTTCCTTGACCTTTTAAAATCTTAAACGCTTTGTCAAACTTTTCGCTTAAATTCTCAAACATAGAATATTTAGTGTTATTATTATCTACAAATATTGGCTTGCAAAGTTAATTCTTTTTTAGCTAATTATAAAAGGATTTTCCCCTTTGAGGATTTTTTTAGTCTAATCTTCTGAATAAATCAAATATTTTTCTCTTGTTTTCTTAAACTTTTCCAAATCTTTTCTCCAAGAGTTTCTTATTTTCTTCTCAGAAAGATTATTTTTAATCTGATATCTTAGTTTTTTTGTCCCTGATAATTTATCAAAGAATGGTTGAAAGAACTTTTCCTTGTTCGGATAAGCCTTATACATATCAATTAAAATTGTCAAACTAATTTCCTTTTTTGACTTTGATTTATTACACTCTGCAATTAATTTGGAGTATTCTCCGTAACATTTTTCCCCTTTATAAGGAGGATTGTCAGATACTCCTTTTATTATCCTTGGTGTGAAAGCAAAACTACTATCTGGATATTCAGGAAACCCCACAATTTCAAATGGATAATCTGTTCCTCTACCTACTGAAACAGGTGTTCCTTCAAACCAACACAATGAAGGGTATAAACAAATTGCATTATCTGTTTTTAGATTGGGACTTGGGGAAATTGGAAGAGAGTAATGAGTATTATGGGTATAATTTTGAATAGGTATTATTGTTAAGTCACAATATAGTGTTCCTTTTTCTCCTATTACTCTTTTGTTTGATGTTCCTAACCAACCCTCTCCATTTATCATCTTTGCATATTCTCCTATTGTCATTCCGTAAACTATTGGAACTGGATGCATACCTACAAATGAAACTAATGAGGTGTCTTTTAATACTGGGCCATCAATATAATTTGAGTTTGGATTTGGTCTATCTAAAACAATTAATGGAATATTATTTTCGGCACAAGATTCCATAACGTAATGCAGAGTTGAAATATAGGTATAAAACCTTGTTCCAACATCCTGCAAATCAAATACTATTATTTCATTATTCTGGAATTCAGCTCTTTGAGGTTTCTTATTCTTTCCATATAAGGAAACTATCTGAAGACCAGTCTTTTCATCTATTGACGAGCTAATTTTTGCACCTGCCTCTGCTTCTCCTCGAAAACCATGTTCTGGGCAATAAATTGCTCTGATATTAATTCCTAAGGTCAAAAGTGTATCTACTAAGTGTGTTTTTGCAATTATAGATGTCTGGTTTGCAATAACTCCCACCCTTTTCCCCTTTAATTGGTTAATATATTCAGGGATTCTTTCAGCTCCTAAGATAATATTCTGAGAAACAGAGATTTTTGTGGAAAAAACACCTATAATAATTAATAAAAATACAATATTCCTTTTCATTATACATTCCATTTTTGCAAATATCGTAAAACTAATGCAAAAAGACGATGTATCTAATAAAAAAAACGAAGTTTTCAATGTATGAAAACTTCGTTTTTGATTTTAAATACGAAGACTTTTCATTCAAAATCTTCGTAATTAAACATAGAAACTTGATTATTTTGTAGCTGGTTTCATTGCTTCTGGTTTTAAAGCAACTCTAACATAATTATCATGTTTTAAGTATTTCTTTGCAACAGCTTGAACATCTGCCAAAGTTATAGCATTAACTGATGCAGTATAAGCTTCAACTGACTGCATTTGGAAACCATACCAACGAGAACCTTGTATAGCACCTGACCAATAACCATTCTTTTCAACTTGAGTTTCACGAGAACGAATTAATTGTTCTTTTACTTTAGCTAAGTCAATGTCTGAAGGTCCTTCATTCATTATCTTGTCTAATACTCCCCATGTAGCTTTTGTAAGTTTTTCTACATTTTCTGGATCACAAGAATAATAAGCAACTAATGAAGCTTCTGCTTTAGGGTATTTATCATAGCTTAATTGGAAAGAAGGAGAATATGTTCCACCTAATTCTTCACGAATAGTTTCAGTAAGTTTAATATCACAAATATCTCCTAAGATTCTTGTTGCTAATCTTTCTTTGTCATTCCATTCAAATGTAGTATTTGTTGCAAGAACCATAGCTCCTTTATTAGCTTCTCCTTTGTATACAACTTTATCAACAACACCTGTTGCAAATGGAGATTCTTTATCTAACCATTGTTCTTTTTTACCCTTTGCAGGCATAGATCCAATATATTTTTCAATCATTGGGATTGTTTTATCAATATCTAAGTTTCCTACAAATGAGAATGTAAAGTCAGAAGCATCAGAGAATCTTTCTTTGAAGATAGTATACATTTCTTCAATGTTCATTTTCTTTAATTGTTCTTCAGTAGGAAGTAAAATTGTTCTCTTATCTGTAGGCTTCATAGCCTTCATCATTTGCATTTGGAATTCAAACTCAGGCATATTTTTGTACATATTTATTTGAGTTTGTAGTTTAGAGATTTCCTTATCTAAAACATCCTTGTCTTTTCTTGGAGCCTCAAAATACATATTCAAATATTGTAATAATATTTCAAAGTCTTGAGGGTTTGAACTACCAGAAAATCCTTCTTGTAAGTCGCTAATTGATGGTGTAACTCCTACTGTTTTTCCTTTTAAAAACTTTTGAAGTTGAGAGTTATCATAGTTTCCAATACCGCAAGCATCAATAATAGAAGCTGCAAATTGTGCATTAATCAATTTATTATCTGGATATAAAGATGTTCCACCTGCTGACCAAGCATTTAATAAGATTTCATCGTTTTTGAAAGTTGTAGATTTAAGAATTACAGTAGCTCCATTACTTAAAGTAAGTTCTGTGAATCCAAATTCTTTATTATCTACTCTCTTTGTTACCTTACCTGCTTTAGGTTCTTTTACTAAGAAAGGTTCGTTCTTTACATTATCAATATATGGTTTTGGACTAGATTTCTTCACCTTAGAGATTAGACTTAATACTTCTTTCTCTGTTGGAACTTTTACTGTTTTTGCTTCTGGTAATGTCATTACTAGAACAAAATTTTCATCAGTTATCCATTTTTTTGCCAAAGCATTAACTTCTTCTATAGTAATTCCTTCAACTAATTCTTTTGCCCATTTGTTTTCAATTCTTGCTCCTGGAGTTGGTGATCCTTCTAAGAAATGATTTACATATTCTGCTGCAAAACGACCACTTTCTGTTTTAGACTCTTCTTTTGCTGCTTTATCGTATTTTGTCAATAAAGATTCTTTAGCTCTATCTAATTCTGTTTGCAAAAAACCATGTAGAACAACTCTTTGATTTTCTGTCATCATTGCTTCTAAAGATTGCATAATTTTGCCATCTTTTGCAGAAATAGAATTATAATATGCTTGAGTTGGACGTGCTAAGAAATCGGTATAACCTGCACCTGCACCAATAAAAGGACAGTCTTTTTTATCAGCTATTTCATTTAAACGTGCTTCCAACATTTCGTCATATAGACTATAAAGTAAATAACGAGTACGGTAATCTCCAATTGTTTTTACTTCTAAGGCTGGGTGTTTGTAGAAAAACTGTATAGAATTTCCTTGAGCTTCTTTGTCAGTAGCTATTGTGATAAGTGGTTCTTTGTTATTTGGAATAGTTAATGTAGGTCTAGCAGTTGGAGTAGTTGGTGCATTCATAATCCCAAAATAATCTTTGATTTTTTGTTCCATTTCATCTGCATCAAAGTCTCCTACAACTATAATTGCCATATTATCTGGTTGATACCATTTTTTATAGAATCTTCTTAAAGATTCTGGCTTGAAATTTTTCAGACTTTCAAATGTTCCAATAGGTAAACGTTCAGCATAAAGCGAACCTTTTAACATTGTTGGCCAAGTCTTTGATCTTAAACGATCTTGAGCGCCTTGTCCCATTCTCCACTCTTCTGTGATAACACCACGTTCTTTTTCAATTTCAGTTGTTGTTAATAGCATACCAGATGCCCAACCATCTAATATTTTCAATCCCATACTGAATAATTCTTTCTTATCAGTAGGAAGTGTTACTGTATAAACTGTTTGATCAAAACCTGTATAAGCATTAATTTCACGTCCAAATACGATACCTTGTTTTTCTAAGGCATCAATCATTTCGTTACCTGGGTAATGCTTTGTTCCATTAAATCCCATGTGTTCTGTGAAGTGAGCTAATCCTAATTGGTCTGCTTCTTCTAAAACTGAACCAGCATTTACTGCAATTTGAAATTCTGCTCTGTTTTCTGGTTTTTTATTCGATCTTACATAATATGTTAGACCATTTGCAAGCTTTCCATAACGAACCTTGCCATCTAATTTGATTTGCTCGTCAAGCTTAATTTCTGACTTCTTTGCAGAAGTTTTAGCTCCTTGTGCAAAACCTGTAGTAACTATTGCTAAGCACAATAAAGCTACTAATAAAATTCGATTTTTCATCTTTTGAGTTTTTGTTGATTAATTACTAAATTATTTAATTATCGTGTTTTCTTCTTTTGTATTATCATACTCCAAAATATCACCTGGTTGACATTCCAAGACTTGACATATAGCCTCAAGTGTTGAAAACCTTATAGCTTTTGCTTTGCCCGTTTTTAATATTGATAGATTTGTCGCTGTTAAGTCAACCTTTTGAGCTAACTCGCTAAGACTAATCTTCCTCTTTGCCATCATAACATCTAAATTCACTATTATTCCCATATCAAAATTCCCTTTCATGTATTCAGACTGTTAAATCATTTTCCTCTTGAATATCAATTCCTCTTCTTATTATTTCTATTAGAGAAATAAAGAATAAGCCAATAAAAATATAATCCCATGAAACCAAAGCCAATTGTGATATTGGTTCTATTGAATACCCTTCAATATTTATGTATTTTTGAAGAAAGAATGAATCAAAGAAATATATCATAACTTCTATTAAGGGCATAACAATAAAAGCATATGCTATATATCTAAATCGCATTATATTTTTTTTATCAAAAATATAGTGCTGTAACTTACTATCTTTTTCATTTAACCCTTTCACAAGACTGTTAAGTATGTTGCGAATATGAAAAAGAATAAATAGAAGGAAAAACATACTTAAGTTTAATGCCAATAAATAAAATATTCTATATGCAAAAGGCATCATTTGAAAATCATCACTCTTAATCATAATTGTTAGATGATAACTATCAACTATAGATTTTATGGATACATTTTCAATGCTTGAATTTACAATAAAATCATCAGTAGTAACAGCTTTTATTGGTTTTGCCTCAGCAAATATTGTTCCTAATGATGATTTTGAAGATAAGTTGGAAATATCAAAAATAGAGAAGGCAATAAAAGATATTGCTAAAATTGACATTAGTATAAATACTATATCAAATCCTATTTTGATTGACTTAATTGAAACGATTTTTGTTTTATTATTCATAACTGAAACTTTAACGCTGCAAAGTAACAAATTATTTTATTATAAAACAAATATATTTTATCGTTTTTCGATAATTTTTTTCTATTTATTGATAAATAAAGGCTATTCCTATAATAAATATAAGTCTATTAAGCCTATTGGTGCATTAATGTATATTATTTTAGACTCTCTATCAACATTAACAATAACGGAATCAATAATTGGCATAAGAATTTCTTTCCCATTAAAAATAATTGAGAAAAGTGGAGTTGCTGGGTAATCAAGAACTGTTTCGATCTTTCCAATATTCCCTCTTTCATTATCCACTACTTCAAATCCTATAACTTCATGATAATAAAATTTATTCCCTTCTAGTTCCGGTAAGAGTTCTAGTGGCAGATACATATCTTTCCCGATTAGCTTCAATGCATCTTCTGGTGTGAGATCGGAAAATCGAACAGTGGCTTTATTATTTCTTACCCTTATAGATTCGATAGGATATAATACTAAGCGTTTGTTAATATCAATGTATACGCCATCTAACTGGGAATAATCCTCTGGAGAATCAACATCGAAGAAAAGAACTAACTCTCCCTTAAATCCAAATGGCTTTGTTACCTTACCTAAATAAAAACAATTCTTTATTTCCATTTATAATCTTTTTAAAGAAAAAGACTGTCTCCTTGAGTAAGAAACAGTCTTTCTATCATTTATGAAGAAATTTTACTTTCAAAAAATTATTCTGCTGCTGGAGCTTCAGTTGTTTCAACAACAACTTCTTCTACTTCTGGAGTTTCTTCTGCTGGTACTTCTTCAACTACAGGATTAGCTGCAGCTTCTGCTTCTGCTCTTTTCTTTGAAATAGCTTCTGCACGTTTTGCATTAAATTCCATTTCAGCTGCAAGAGTTTTTTTAGCATCTGCTTTTGCATTATTTCTTTTAGCTTCTTTTGCTGAAGAAATTTTATTTTCCTTTTCTGTCAACCATGCATTGAATTTAGCATCTGCTACTTCTTGAGTAATAGCACCTTTTTCAACACCAATTTGTAGATGACGTTTTAATAATACCCCTTTATATGAAAGGATTGCTCTTGCTGTATCTGTTGGCTGAGCTCCATTCTTTAACCATTTGCAAGCACTATCTATATCTAAATCGATAGTTGCTGGTTGACTTACTGGGTTGTAAGAACCAATTCTTTCAATAAATCTTCCATCACGTGGTGCACGACCATCCGCAATAACGATATGATAAAAAGGTTGTCCTTTTTTACCATGACGTTGTAATCTAATTTTTACTGCCATAAAGCTTTACTTTGTTGCTTGTTATTAAAAATCTATATTTTTAGAGGTGCAAAGATACAATATTTTATTTTACTGCAAAAATAAACCTGCTAAAATTACAATTAATCTTATTTATATTATTAATTATTTTTAGGTTGAAGATTCCAAATTTCTTCTATATCCCAATTTTTTCGTACATTTATTGATTTTTCGAAATATATTACCCTTTCTGGTAATATTGCGTTATCATAATTACCACAATCCCATTTGCCATTATTATTTTCATCAATAACTAGCTTTAATTTATAAATCCCCTGTTCTAAATTTCTAAACAAAGTTTTTTCTCCAATAAATGAAGATAATTGTCCAATTATTTTTGATTTTTCATCTTCAAGAATTAGAATAATGTTCTTGCTATTTATTGTACTATCTTTAACTGTGATTAATAAATTACCATAACTCTCCACGCCATCAACATTTAATTTAAAAATTATTGAATCATTAGCTTGACCTAATGAATTCTTAATTAGCCCATCTTTGATAATAATTGTATATTTTGAATTCTGTTGAAAATTATCACCAACTTTTATATACAAAGGAGATTTATTATAAACCTTACAATTTATCTTAGTAGTATCTTTTTCTTTTATTGCAAATGCTTCAAAAAAATTGCTATCATTATTAATAATAGGTATTGGCATTTTAAGTAAACAATCAGAAAAATAATTAAAATCTAGTTTAGGTGCAATAAATAAAAAAGTATCCTTGATCGGAGTATTATCTCTAATATTTGAGTACAATTCGACATCTTGATTCAATCCAATATCCTTAATATTAAACTTAATAGAATCAAAATTAATTTCTAATCCCCATAAAGTTAATGTATCCTTTTTCTGACTATATTCAACATATATTCTTTTATCTATTAATCCTGATAATTTAGGATAATTAAATTTTATTTCTAAACTATCAGTAGTTGGGTTAGAAAAAATAAGTTGGAGTTGGTGATTTGAAATTAGTTTATTTGAGGCTAGATCTATTGAAGTATCTTTAGTATCATAGTAATAAAGGGGCTCAAATATTAGATGATTTTTATTTATGGTATCATTCTTATAATAATTGGCTTTTATTTTTTTATTTGAAAATGCTATTCCTTCATTTGGTAAGTCATAAAGAAGATTTTGATTTTGGTCATCTAAGACTAAAATATGATATTCTCCCTCTGAAATATTGTAAAAATGAAAATATCCTGAGCTATCCGTTTTAGTAATATAATTCGGTTTTTCTTTTCTAACAATATTCCTATCATTATCACTATAAAGCATTACATACTTCTTTATTACTGGTCTAAGGGAATATGCATCAACCACCATTCCTCTATACTCTAGACTATCAATATAATTACCTGTTGAAAAACTATAAGCAAAATTTCCTAATACATTTCCCTCATTGAAATCGACAATTGAGCTACCAAAATCAAAAATATAGGTTGTATTTGCATTGAGAGTATCATCCCAACCCACCTTAACTCTATTTGAATGCTCCTTTATTTGAGGCTTTGTTTTTAGCGGTGGCGATATCATCAATTCTTCTGATGCATTTTTCAACTCAACATACTCATCAAAAACGAGCTCAAAACTATTCCCTTTGAAATTAGTAGAATTAATATTTGGGTTGGAAGTCACCAAAATCGGAGGAGTTCTATCATAGCCACCTCCTGTGGGACTTCCTATCTTTGCACAAGAAGTTACAAATAAACTAATAAATAAAATATAAAATATCCTCTTCATCTGTCATTAATAACCCCTTTGGCGAACCACTTCATACATAATAACTCCAGCAGCAACAGAAACATTTAATGATTCAATACTACCCTTGATTGGAATTTTCAATCTCTTATCACATAATTTAATTATTTCAGGAGAAACTCCAGCATCCTCAGAGCCCATAACAATCATCAAACCTTTTGTAAGATTAGTACTTGTATATATTTCTGCACCCTTTTCTGTCGCAGCAAATATTTCTAAGCCCAATTGTTTTGCCAAATTTATTGTTGATTTAATGTTAGATTCTTTGCATATTGAGATACGTAATAATGCTCCTGCAGATGTTTTAATCGCATCCTCATTGATTTGAGCAGATCCATGTTGGGGAATAATAATAGCATGTACTCCTGCACATTCTGCACTACGAGCTATTGCACCTAAATTTCTTACATCTGTAACCCTATCTAATAATATTACAAATGGAGCCTCACCATCTTCTATTGTTTGAGTAATTACTTGTTCAAAATTAGCATATTCAATTGGAGATATTAATGCTATAACGCCTTGATGAATATTACGCGTTAAACGATTTAGCTTTTCCACTGGGACATATTGAACTGTAATGTTTTTACCTCTCAATGCATCCTTTAGTTCTTGAAGAAGACTCCCTTGTAAAGCAGATTGAATAAATATTTTATCAATTTCAACTCCACTTCTTATCGCCTCAACTACTGGACGAATACCATAAACCATTTGTGATTCTTTCATATTACCTATATTTTATTACTATATTATTTTACCATCTTTCATTACTATTTTCCTATCACTCATATTTGCAAGATCTTCATTATGAGTTACTATTACAAATGTTTGTTTATACAATTCTCTTAATTTAAAAAATAAGCTATGTAATTCTTTTGCATTATTACTATCCAAATTACCGGAGGGTTCGTCAGCTAAGATAATTGACGGACGATTAATCAGAGATCTTGCTACAGCTACTCTTTGTTGTTCTCCTCCAGAGAGTTCTGAAGGTTTATGAAACATTCTTTCGCTAATTTGAAGAATATTAAAAAGTTCTTTTGCATCTTTTTCTGCATCCTTTTTGCTTCTACCTCCAATAAATGCTGGTATACAAACATTCTCTATTGCAGTAAACTCAGCCAACAAATGATGAAACTGGTAAACAAATCCAATCTCTTTATTTCTAAAAGAGGATAAGGATTTCTCTCCCATAGAGCAAATATTTTTCGAATTAACCCACACCTCACCACTATCAGGTTTATCCAAAGTTCCCATTATTTGTAATAATGTTGTTTTTCCTGCTCCAGAAGCTCCTACAATAGATACAATTTCTGATTTATCTACATGCAAATTGATATCTTTAAGTACGTGCAAATTATTATATGATTTAGAGATATGTTTTATATCTATCATTATCTATCAATATTTTTCTTATTAAAAATAATATAACCAAAATTCACCGATATAGTATATGGATTATCCTTTACATTATCTCTTTGATGGTAACCAGCAATAATAGAAAGAGGACCAACTGGTGTTTTTAAAACAATAGCCGAACTTAATACGAAATAATACTTACTAAAAAAATCATCGGAATATACTGGGATATTATTATTTAAGGTTATAATCTTTGAAAATGGGGCAAAAACATACCCACTTAAACGAACCGAAGCATCTGATTGGAATAAATTAATTTTTAAAATATTCTCTACTCCCATTGCTGCAAACTGATTAGCTCTATATTCAGGATAATATTGTGTCAAAGTTTCTAAAGTTGGTGTATATATTCCTGCATTTAATAAGGAAGAGGTGTAATTTGAGAATAAATGCTGAAGTGAATAAAAAATATCAACATTAAACCCTATTGAATAATGTTTAGTAATACCTATGTATTGTTGGTGCTTTAATAGAAACTGAACCCAATTATGTTTTTGAATACTTCCTTTAGTTCTTGAAGATGTGTTGCCTGGTTCAAATATTTCTATCCCACCTATATATTGGAATTGTATTTTTGAATACAAACCAGATGTAGGAAATTGAGGACTATCCAGTGAAGAATAGATTCTTGTGATACCAGATGCTATATTCCTAAAAATGGTATTGTCTGTTGTATCATAAATAGAAATATTATTATAATTAAAATATTCATCTTCCGTTTTTCCATAACCAAGATTAATAAAAATTTTATCTTTTTTTGAAGAAGGATAACCTAAACTTAATTGAACATTATTCTCATTCTGAACTAAATAATTTAGAGGAGAATAATCAAAAAAATTCGTTTTTAATCTATAATAGCTCCATTTATTTGCATTAAATTCTATTTCAGAATAAAGAGGAAATTTTGTTGAATAATCAGTCCTTGTTCTGAAACTATATGAATTATAATATCTTCCTGCATACATATTTGCTTGAAATAAGTACGAATTCTTTTTTAATAAATTATAATCAAAACCCAAATATAAATGAGAAACCGGATTTGTAGAAAATATACCTCCAATCTTTGTTGTCAAGTACTGTTTTGTCTTAACATTCATATTAAGCACATATGACTTCGAAAAATTATTGTAATAAAGGTATGGCTGAATGGACTTTATATTAAAGTCGGAATATAGATTAAAATAATTATCTTTTAATATTTTTGCAGAAACCTCTTCATTTTTTGTGGAATACATTAATGACTTTACTAGGAATTCCTTTTGAGATTCAGTAACTCCATTTATAGTAATTGTATTTATTCCCAATATTGGTTTTCTTTGATTAAATATTTTTCTTCTTTGATTAAGTTCTTCTACCGAAATAGAGTCCTTAATAATATTCCTTATATCCTGAATCTTATGGATTGTAGAGTCATATCCTACCTGTAAACATTTCTCCATCTTTGAATAGTCAAATATTCCAAAAGATGATAAGTTGGGTTCGATTAACACTCCTTTTTCTGAACACAAACTAAAATCCGTCTTATTTGTAAATATATTTTGTAAATAAGACACGACATCTCCTTCCGTTGGAGGCAAATAATTCCCAGCGACCTTTACTCCAACAATAATATCTGGCTTAAAAATTTCTTGTATTTCCTTAGAAGGAAAATTATTATACATTCCGCCATCAAACATAAGTCTCCCATTTATTGAAATGGGCGAAAAATAAAATGGGAATGTCATTGATGCTCTTACTGCTTGTCCTAAATCTCCAGAGCGAAGAATAGTAGATTTATTTTCTCCAATATCAGTAGCAACGCAAAAGAATGGAATAAACAGACTGTCAAAGTTATTATTTGATACCACAGAAGCACCAGCAAATATCTCCATAAAAGCATAATCCATCTGAATTGGATTTACTATTGATGTTGGAAGTTGAAATCTAAACTTATCTTTTGTATCAAAACTAAATGATACAAAGGCAGGATTATCAGCCTTTTGTTTGTAGAAATATAAATAGTTTTCGTCTACCTTCCCTTGTAACCATAACTGAAATTCTTTTGATAGGAATAATTTTTCAATTTCAGACACGGAATAACCAGCAGAATATAAACCTCCCACAATTGCTCCTACAGATGTTCCTGCAATATAATCAATTGGAATCTGAGCTTCTTCCAAAGCCTTTAGAACTCCAACATGAGCAAGACCTCTTGCTCCTCCTCCACTTAGCACAACTCCAACCTTCTGCCTCTGCTGAGCAAAAGAAGAAATTATACTAAGTAGAAGAAGAACAAAAAGCCCTATTTTTTTCATTTATATGATATCTAAAGCTTGAGATAAATCTCTTATAATATCTTCAACATCTTCAATTCCTACAGAAAAACGAACAAGTTCATCTGTTATACCTGAGCTAATTCTAGATTCTGGAGTCATTTTTGAGTGAGTCATTGAAGCTGGATGTTGAATTAAAGTTTCTACCCCTCCTAAAGAGACTGCTAAAATGCAAAGATTGACATTATTCATAAGGGTTTTACCTGCATCTAATCCACCTTTTAATCCAAAACTAATCATTGTTCCTGGACCACGCATTTGTTTTTTTACTAAATCAGCTTGAGCAAATGATTTAAGACCTGGATATTTAACCCAAGAAACTTTAGGATGAGATTCCAAAAACTCCGCTACTTTCATTGCATTTTGCTGAGCTCTTTCTACTCTAATTCCCAGTGTTTTAAGACCTCTGATTACTAAATAAGCTTGATGAGGATCCATATTACATCCCATATTAACCATCATACCTCTTAATTTAGTGTAAACATCTTTCTCTTTAGCAATAATAACACCTCCAATAATATCAGCATGTCCATTGATAAACTTTGTTACAGAATGGAACACAACATCTGCACCTAAATCAATTGGATTCTGAAGATAAGGAGAACAAAAAGTATTATCGACTACAAGCAAAGCACCTATTGAATGAGCTAGTTCTGCACAAGCCTTAATATCTGTAACATCCATTGTTGGATTCGCAGGTGTTTCTATATAAATAACCTTTGTATTAGGCTTAATAGCTGCCTTTATTTCTGCTTGATCAGCAGTATTAACATAAGATGATTCAACACCAAAACGAGAGAAATGTTGTTCCATAACAACACGAGAAGGTCCATAAACCGCAGCAGAGCTAACCATATGATCGCCTGCATTTAGAAGTGCCATGTATATTGTAGTAACTGCTGCCATCCCTGATGAAACAGCTACTGAATCAAACCCATGTTCTAGGACTGCTATTTGTCTTTCTAAAGCTTTAATTGTTGGATTACCTATACGAGTATAGATGTAGCCATTGCTTGCACCAGAAAAACATTCAGCACCATGTTCTGCACTTTCAAATGCAAAAGTTGATGTTTGATAAATTGGGACAGTGGCACTACCATACTCATCATGATGTCCGCTATAGTGGATTAATTGAGAATTAAAACCATAATCTTTTGGATTTTCCATAATATTTTATTTTATGTTTTTGACTAATTTACAAAAGTACAACAATTTCTAATAACAGCGAAAAAACAATAAAATTGTTGGCTGTTTCATTATTATAATTTATTTTTGCACTTTATTTAGAGATAATAAATTTAAATCAAATAAAATACACATAAATGAGACCTAACTTCGCAAATATCGATTTCAAAGCCAACCAAGTAGGAAATAGCTTTGATGAATGGGCGAAACTTTCAGGAAAAGAGAAAAACTGGTTAACTCCAGAACAAATTCCTGTTAAGCCTATTTATACTCCACAAGATTTAGAAGGAATGGAACACCTAAATTACGCAGCTGGTGTTGCGCCATTTTTACGTGGACCATATTCCACAATGTATGTAATGAAACCATGGACTGTTCGCCAATATGCAGGTTTCTCTACAGCCGAAGAATCAAATGCATTTTATAGAAGAAATATAGCTGCTGGTCAAAAAGGACTTTCTGTCGCTTTTGACCTAGCTACACATAGAGGATACGACTCAGACCATGATAGAGTTGTTGGAGATGTGGGTAAGGCTGGTGTTGCAGTTGACTCAATATTGGATATGAAGATATTATTTGACCAAATTCCATTGGACAAAATGTCGGTATCTATGACAATGAATGGTGCTGTACTTCCTATTCTAGCTTTCTATATTATAGCAGCAGAAGAACAAGGAGTATCTATGGATAAACTATCAGGTACAATCCAAAACGATATCTTAAAAGAGTTTATGGTTCGTAATACTTATATTTACCCACCAAAACCTTCAATGAAGATTATTGCAGATATATTTGAGTTTACTTCAAAGAATATGCCTAAGTTTAATTCAATTTCTATCTCAGGTTACCATATGCAAGAAGCTGGTGCAACATGTGATATTGAGATGGCTTACACATTGGCTGATGGAATGGAATATCTTCGTGCTGGTATTAATGCAGGAATGAGCATTGACTCGTTTGCCCCAAGACTTTCTTTTTTCTGGGCAATTGGCATGAATCACTTTATGGAGATTGCTAAGATGAGAGCTGCAAGAATGATATGGGCAAAACTTGTAAACCAATTCAACCCAAAGAATCCAAAATCTCTTGCTCTAAGAACACACTCTCAAACATCAGGTTGGTCATTAACAGAACAAGACCCATTCAATAATGTTGGAAGAACTTGTATCGAAGCATTGGCTGCCGGCCTTGGTCACACACAATCATTACACACAAATGCACTTGATGAAGCAATTGCTTTACCAACAGATTTCTCAGCACGTATTGCTCGTAACACACAAATTTATCTACAAGAAGAAACTAATATTTGTCGTTCTGTAGACCCATGGGCAGGTTCTTATTATGTAGAAAGCCTAACACATGAAATAGCACACCGCGCATGGAAGCTTATCCAAGAAGTTGAAGAACTTGGTGGTATGGCAGCAGCTATAGAAAGTGGAGTTCCAAAGATGAGAATCGAAGAAGCATCGGCAAGAAAACAAGCAAGAATTGATGCAGGAAGAGATACAATATTAGGAGTAAATAAATATCGTCTTGAAAAAGAGGACCCTATAGAAACTCTTGAGGTAGACAATACTGCTGTTCGTGAGGCTCAGCTTAAACGTTTAGCTGATTTAAAGGCTAATCGTAATGAAGAAGAAGTTCAAGCATCACTTGAAGCACTTTCTGAAGTTGCTCGCACAGGAAAAGGAAATCTATTAGAATATGCAATTGACTGTGCAAGAAAACGTGCATCTCTTGGAGAGATTTCTTCAGCACTTGAAAAACATTACGGAAGATATAAAGCAAAAATCAATCTTATTTCAAACGTGTATTCATCAGAAACAAAAGATAACGAAAGCTTCAAAAAAGCTTGTGAGTTAGCAGATAAATTTGCAGAAATGGAAGGACGTCGTCCAAGAATCATGATAGCAAAGATGGGACAAGACGGACACGACAGAGGTGCAAAAGTTGTAGCAACAGGTTATGCAGACATTGGTTTTGACGTTGATATGGGACCATTATTCCAAACTCCAGCAGAATCGGCTAAGCAAGCTGTTGAAAACGATGTTCACGTTCTTGGAGTTTCTTCACTTGCAGCAGGACATAAGACTCTTGTTCCTCAAGTAATAGAAGAACTTAAAAAACTTGGACGAGAAGATATTATGGTAATTGTTGGTGGAGTTATTCCTCCTCAAGACTATGACTTCTTGTATAAGGCGGGTGCCGCAGCAATATTCGGACCTGGCTCAATCATATCTGAGTGTGCGATTAAGATGCTCAACATAATGATAGAAGCACAAAAATAAAAACAATATATTCAAGAGGTTACCACATAGGTAACCTCTTATCATTTTATATATAAACATTTTAATTTAATTTTTTATGGGTGGTTTTTTTGGTGTAATCAAACATTCAGAGTGTAAAACAGATTTATTCTACGGCACAGACTATCAGTCACACATGGGGACTAGACGTGCAGGTATGGCAACATTAGATGAAAATAATGATATTGCTCGTTCAATCCATAGTTTGGAGAACGCTTACTTTAGAAATAAATTTGAGGATGAATTAGATAAATTCTCTGGCAAAAGTGGGATTGGTATTATCAGCGATACAGATCCTCAACCAATGGTTATGAAAACCAAGATTGGTAAGTACGCAATTTGTACTGTTGCTAAATTCAATAATATTGAAGAAGTAGAGGAGGAATTCCTTCAAAGTGGAGGTCACCTTTCTGAATTAAGCTCTGGAAAAACATCACCAACAGAATTAATTGGTTTATTAATATCTCAAGGAAAAGATTACGTTGATGGAATTGAGATAGCATACAAGAAAGTTAAGGGTTCATTCTCTGCATTATTACTTACAAAAGAAGGAATTATTGCTGCAAGAGATTATTATGGACGTACTCCTATCGTTGTTGGAAAACACAATGATAGTGGATATGCAGTAACGAGTGAAAGCAGCGCATTCTCAAACCTAGGATACGAAGTAGAATACTTTTTAGGACCTGGTGAAATTTGTTTGATAAGTGCAGATGGAATTAAGCAACTAAGAAAACCTAATGACAAGATGCAAATATGCTCATTCCTTTGGGTCTATTATGGCTTCCCTGTTTCTGAATATGAAGGAAAGAACGTGGACAATGTTCGTCGTCGTCTTGGAAAGAATATGGCCGCTATTGATGATGTTGATGTTGAACTAGTATCCGGTATTCCTGATTCAGGAGTTGGAATGGCACTTGGCTATTCTGAAGACACAAAGATACCATATCGTAGAGCAATAACTAAATATACACCAACTTGGCCAAGAAGCTTTACTCCTGCAAACCAAGAAGTAAGAGACCTAGTTGCTAAGATGAAACTTATCCCTAACAAGAAGATGTTAAGCGGACGCAAGGTTCTATTTTGCGATGACTCAATAGTAAGAGGAACACAGCTTAAGGATAATGTAGAGGTATTATATGAATACGGAGCAAAAGAAGTCCACATGAGAATCTCTTGCCCACCTTTAATATATGCATGCCCATTTATTAATTTCTCAGCATCAAAATCAATTATGGAGCTTATCACAAGAAGAATAATAAAAGACTTTGAAGGAGATGACAACAAAAACGTAGAGCTTTATTCAACCTACGGAACAGAGCAATACAATAAAATGGTTGAAAAAATTCGTAACACCCTAAATATAACATCGCTTAAGTTTATAAGCGTAGAAGATCTTATCAGAGCAATCGGATTACCAAAAGACCAAATCTGTACACACTGCTTCGATAACTCAAGCTACGGCCACGAATAACCGGCAAACAAACTATCACAATATCATAAAAAAGGCTACTTCATCGAGGTAGCCTTTCTGTTATTCAATTAATTCTTCACAATTTTTCTCGTATTCACCTTTTTTGCCGAAAAGATTTTTAAAAAGTATATGTCTTTTGGAAGACTTGATATATTAATATCCGAATTGAAAGCATTAATATTTTCCTCCATAATCTTTCTACCCAATATATTGTATATCTCAACCTTATCAATATTCTCCGTACTTTCAATATTGACAATATCCTTGGTAGGGTTCGGGTATAATTTCAATCCGTCAATATCTTCAATAATATTATCCAAACCTACAGTTTTTTCTGAATAGTAATATTTTTTTGTAGAAGAATACCAAACAGTATCACCATCATAGCCAATATCTATTGACTCTCCCAGCATATATTTATCCATTTTCATTGATCCAATTGACCAAATACTACTATTATAATCCACTGGCAACAGCAATTGAGATAGAGAATAATTTACATCATAATCAAATGTTATTTTTCTATATAATTCCAGAGAATTTGATATATTATCCAAACTATAAAACTCTCTCCAAAGCATTTCATCATTTTCTCCAAATGATTGCAAAACCTTTGATAACAGCGTAGTTTCACTACCGGAAAGATCATAATACAAATATTGTAATAAATTATTATTTACATCATAAGAAAACTCAAGCCTTCCAACTTGAGATGAATCAGTCCCGGTAAAATAATATACCATACACAAAATTATATTATTATTCGAATCGTAAGTATTGTATTCAGTATATTGCTTAAAATATTCATAACCTGTACTTAAATTTGCACCCCAATATTCTTGTCTAGTCATTATATTGTTAATATCATAAAAATAATTTATTCTATATAACACGTCATCGGTTGTATCTGCATAAGCCTCTAAGGTTAGATTACCATTATCATCATATGCATAGCTATGTTCTCCCGATTTAATTAAGTGATGATTATCATCATAAAAAAGCTCTCTGTCTCCGATAAATTTAACATCACCATTTTGATCATATATCACTGTATCAAAACCAATATTTACATTCCTACTATATTCATCATATTTATACCTAGCAGTACTTATTCCATATTTACTTGAATCCGAAACACTATCCAAGGATAATTTTGTAGACAATTTTAATACTGATTGGCTTTTAGTCTTTGAATAATTATCCACAAACTCCTTATAGTTATAGGAATTACTACGGATAATACTATACTTATCTACTTTTCTGTTATAAGATTGAGAAAATGCAATTGATGAAATTGATAATAGAACCAATAAGATTTGAAACTTTTTCATGGTATATGTTTAATTAATAACTAAATAAAAAATAAAAATATTTATCACTAAAACAAATAGAAAATATTTTTGTTCAATCCAAAATAAACTTTTTTTCATTCTACAAACCATCCTCTGTCAAGCTGGATTTGCAATCCTGCTTAATATTATTATTAAGATTTATAATCTGACACATCACTTTTCACTCTTAGTTTTTAACTCTTCATTTAAAAGCATCCTTTTATTGTCCATTACTCTCTATTGTATCAAAAATAAATTCGTGAGTAATATTATCAATCGCCCATTTTGGCTTTTTACCATTAAGTATCTTTTGAAAGTCTGTGGTCCAGGTTCGTTTATTAATTTCTATTTCTTCTCCTTTTTTCCCATTATTGATTATTTTATTGTTTTTATAAATCAGTTCTCTAGATTTATGTATATATATCCTATTCAATTCAAAGAGCTTTGAGGAATCTAATTTAGAGTCCAACCTTACAAATTTGTACTCCAAATTATTATATAATATATTGATTACTTTAACCTTAGACTTAATTTTTAAAGGCAAAATAACTGTATCAAAATGAACTAAACCATTCCCCATTATATTATTAAGGCCTTCTATACCTTCCATTATTTTTTTTCTTTCATGAGTATAACGTATCCTTTTGATAACATGCTTACTATATATTCTTATATAAATTTCTTTTGCGTTTTCTTTTTGTATTTCATATTTGAGAATATCATACTTTAATGCATTGATATTAACGCTCCATGGTTTTATAATTGATAATCCTACTTCCGGACTATTATTTATAGTCTTTAGTACTATTGTATCACTCTGAGCAAAAATATTTTGACTTGAAATGATAAATATTAATATAATAAGATATTTAATGTTCATGATAAGTAGTGCTGGTTTCTGGTTTTTTTAAATTTCTAAGTGATGAATCATAATACGTTGTTTTACTCTAAAACGAAGAGATATAATTCTCTAATCATCGATATCCTCGAATACTAATTTATTTTCTGTCTTACTTATTGATATACTTCTAAATATAGGGGCATAACCCTCTTTTTCACTTGGTTTAAAGTACTCCCTAACATATGAATCTTCTGTCTCGTAATTATCCACAATCTTCGAATTTATAAGATCTTGTTCTTTAAGACTCATTTCTTGTATACGACAGGTTCTTGTATTGAAATTCTTTGAATTCCTAATATTCATAATCGCTTTTTGTTTGTCACTATTGGATATTCGTAATGTAAAGGAATGATAATAGTCTCCAATTCCAAACATTGATTCATTTTCAATCAAATCAAAATTATCTAATAGGATAATTCCTTGTTCATCAACCAAATCTTTTGCATCATTTTTTGTAAAAAGCCTATCCTCAAAAATAAATAATGAGGAAATTAGGATTATACATAAGCTATAGAATATAAGTATATATTTCGCTAATCTTGGGTAACCAAGTTTCTTTGGAACAATATATAGTAACAAACCTAATACTATTGGTAGAATAATAAAAACAAAGGTTAATAATCCAGTTAACAAGATTGCATCCATTCCAATTGTATATTTAGAATTTAATTAATAATTTACTCATATATAATAACAGCCCAGTCAAGCAGGATTTGCAATTCTGCTTAATACTATTATTAAGATTTATAATCTGACACATCACTTTTAGCTTTTAACTCTTCACTTAATAAGGCTATTTCCCTCCGTTGGCTTTAGGCTCTTTCATTATTTCTTCAATGTTTAATTGATGCGAATCAGAAATAATGATATTGTCCTCAATAATATCAAGAGTTTTTTGAATGTATTGTTTTGCTTCCTTGAAGCTGTATTGCGGATTCCTTCTAAAGAATTTTATCACTTCTTCAAGATCTTCCAACGAAGTTTTATTGTTGACAAATTTGAACTTGCCATTTTCTACAAGTAAAAAATGCGTTGTTGTGCTTGTTACCCATGAATCTACTGTGAAAATGCCATATTTTTGATCGGAATACCTTTCTTCTGTCAGCAAGTCAAAAACAAATATGGCTATATCGTCTTTTTTATCCAAAGATTCTGCCTTTTTGTACGATTTATATACATAATCCTTATCCTTTTTGTTTTTTGGATTAAAGAGATGCTCCTCATCCTTGTATGCAGTTTGAGAAAACAAATACACAGGCAAAACAAATATTACCGCACTAATCAATAACCTAGTTTTCATATACCTTTCCACTTAATTTTCGGCGAAGGTAGGAATATATTTTGAGATTATGTTTATTTTGGTGGAGAAAATTAACAATATTGTTTAAAAAGCATTGTTTTGCTAACATTATGCAAGTTTTGATGTTAAATGTTCTCAATTTTTTATTGAGGGTTTTAGGGGTTATAGGGACGGAATTTGCTGAGAGCTGTGGGAGTGAAGAAATCTACACGTTAATTTCTCGTAATAAAATTACTAAATTGTGGGCGATTTTCATAGGAATTTGAGTTGTTTTTGAAAAGATGCTGATTTTTCGAAAAAAGAGCTTGATTTTTTGGAAAAAATCAGGGAGTTTCTTGGAAAAGTCGGCGAGTTTTTGGGAAAAGTCGGCGTAAAATTTTGAATAATCAGCTTAAAATCAGAATAAAATCTTATTCTACAAAAATATATCCTTATTCTACGAAAATATAATAAGATTCTAGCGCACCAAAACAAGGATTCTGAGAACAAAAACGAAGATTTTTCGCACAAACACCATATTTTTATTTCTTAAATTTAACATGGGATTTATTTAATTACACGGTTATTGCATTAACTCTTACCTGACCTGATTAATAATAGTCAAAATACCTTCTTGAGAATACAACCCCCTCCTTCTTTTATTAATTATCCTTCCTAAAAATAAATTTATCTCTGAGAAAAAGTTCAAATATCTCTCGGAAAAATTCGTAGTTGTGGCGTAAATATTTATCATTATCGCTCGCAAATAAAAAAGGCTGTTTCCGGTAAGGGAAACAGCCTTTATATTGATAATATCTATTGGATTATAATCCTAATTTCGATTTGATGTTTGCTGGTATTGCTTTTTTGTTTACCATGTAGTCTATTGTTTTATAACGAACAAAGGCTTCTGATGCGTAGAAGTAACCATTGTATTTTCCTTCTGTTGACCAAGAGTTCTTAACCTTATAGAATTTGTTTCCATTTTGGTCCTTTGCTATACCTACTATAACCATTCCGTGATCGTCTGTAGTGTTATAGTTATCATAAGCTTCTTGGCGCATTGCTTGTGTTATTGTTTTTTCTTTAGCTGTGCCATCAAAGCTGTACATTGCTGCTGCTTTTTCTGCTGCTGTAAGCTTTTCCCATTTATCTCTTTCTGTTCCACCAAGGTCTGATTTATCTTCAGCTGGAACTATTGCTACTCCATTTTTCCAAGAGAATCCTTTTTCGCTTACGTCTGCTCCCCAACCTATTGTATATCCGTTATTGATTGCATTATCGATAACTTGCATCATCTCATCAATGTTTACATTGTAGATTGAGCTTAACATCCAGTTGTCTTGAACATCAAGGATAAATGGTTTGTAGAAAGGAACATGTGTAAAAGAACCTATTTCAACAAATTCATCCATGTTTAGTCCTAATGATGCTGCATAAGATTTAGGTGTATATTCTACTCCTTTGTATGTGAACTTTTCTGGCATTTTTCCAAAATAAGCATCTAAGATACCATTGAAGGCAGGCTTCCATGCTGTAGATAATGTTTTTTGTGATATAACTGCCTTGCAGAAAGCTTCCAAAACCTTATCAATTTCACCATGATTATGTTTTGTTTCACCATAGTTTAGACCAGTATAAACTTCTTCTGGAACTATACCATATTTAGAAATCATTGCAGTTACATCGTGGAATCCACCACCTGCTGCAAATGTTGTACTTCCATGTAAACGGATATAACGTTCAGCTTTTTCAAGGTATGCTGTACGTACTATCCACATTTCAGATAAATCATATTCTCCTTTACCTGCTTTTAAAAGTTCTGATTCAAGAAATCCTATTCCTGAAAAGCTCCAGCAAGTACCTGAACGTGATTGGTCTTTTGCTGATGTTGAAGCATTTTCCTTTACAATTGTAAATTCATATCCTTTTTTCTCCTCAGCCTTAGTTTCTTTCTTATCTTGAGCAAATGCTCCTCCACCTACCATAACTGCTAAAGCAAGTGTAATAATTGTTTTATTCATATTGTATTTTATTGATTTAATAATAATCGTTAACTAATTAGCTAACATAACAGGCATTACCAACATTAGAATTGATTCAGAGGTTGGTTCTGCATTTTCTTCGTAAGGGAATATAATACCAGCACGATTTGGTTGCGACATTTCTAATGTTAGATTTTCTGTTTCAACATTATTTAGCATTTCCAAAAGGTATTTTGCATTAAATCCTATTTCCAATTCTTCTCCAGTATAATTGCAAGCCAAACGTTCCTTTGCTGCATTAGAGAAATCTATATCCTCAGCAGATATAATTAACTCATTGCCTGATAATTTTAAACGCACTTGATGTGTTGATTGATTAGCAAATAAAGAAACACGTTTTACTGAGTTTAATAATGCTGAACGCTCAATGATTAATTTATTTGGATTTTCTTTTGGAATAGCAGCATCGTAATTTGGGTACTTACCTTCTATCAAACGACAAACAACTAAATAGTTTTCAAATGTAAAAGAAACATTTGTGATATTATATTCCATCATTACATCAACCTCATCCTTATAGGTCATAAGGATATTCTTCATTAGGTTTAGAGGTTTCTTTGGTAATATAAAGCTTGAAGTTTGGTCGTTTGAAAAGTCTGTTCTACGATAACGCACAAGTTTGTGAGCATCAGTAGCTACAAATGTGATGCTCTCATCATTTTGTTCACAGAAAACCCCAGTCATTTGAGGGCGAAGTTCATCAATTCCTGCTGCAAAAACTGTTTTAGAGATTGCATTGACTAATAATGAAGAAGGTAGAACAACTTGTGATGGGTCTTCTATTGTGTTTACCTTTGGATATTCATCGGCTGAAACACCAGTTAGTTTATACTTACCCTCTCCTGATGTTATTTCGATTGCATAGTTCTCCTCATCAATTACAAATGTAAGTGGAACATTTGAGAAGGTTTTTACTATTTCTAATAACATCTTAGCAGGAACAGCAATCTTTGTTAATCCATCTGCATCCGCATCATTAAGTTCTAACTTAACAGAAACTGTTGTCTCAAGGTCTGAGGCAGTAATTGTTAATGTTTTGTCTTCTAAATTAAAAAGGAAGTTCTCTAAAATAGGAACTGCATTGTTTGTTGTTACAACGCTAAAAATTGATTGTAAAGAACGAGATAATGTACCTCCGTGAACAATAAATTTCATATCTATATTATTTTATATTAATTACTTTGTGGCAAATTTACTTCGATTCTTTAGATTGTTTGCGCGTTTGGACAATTATTAATCAACAAACTTACGAACAATATCTAAATCTATCTTGAAAAGTAATAGCTTGCTGGTTTAATTATATTATCGAATGCAAAATACTGAAGCACTAATGTATCTTTACTATTATCCATAAGTCCATACATTCTGTTTATATCAAATATCTCGTAGAAATTTGTTTTATCATTCTTGCTAACCCAAGTTCCTTCGTTTAGTTTCATATATGTTCTTAGTCGTCTTTGCTCTCCTTTCTTATTTTTTACTGTGAAAATAAAGCTTGGTGACTGAGAAAATATTGTGTCGCTTTGTATCTTAGGGATATTAGTTGCTATATTTTCGAAGTTTAGATCAAAGAATGTAGATATAAAGGCTGTTACCTTTATTGTATCGAATGATGGTAGATTTTGTCCACTCTTCAACATCTTTATATGAAATGTACTGCCTTGGCTATATAATTCAAATCCTTCTTCTGGAAGCTGAGGAATCTCTACCTTTATTGATGCAATATCTTGTGGTTTATATTTGAAGATTGTATGCATCTTCCAATCGTTTGGCTCAGCAGTAAAACGAGAAGAAAGATAACCTCTGAAATTTGGGATATGAATAACACAAGGGTTTTCTGTGCCTTTAACGAGCATATATGTTCCCATATTATCCATTGTTTCATTCCCTATATAGATAGATTTTTCTAATTTTTCTCTTTTAAATAGCTTGATGAAACCTAGGTTTATGTAATAACCCTCGGTGTATATATCTACCTTTACATTTCTTGCTGAAAGTTGTTTGATGATATTATTGTGAGCTGACTTTGCAACAGGCTCTCTAACTCTCATCTCTTTTAGTGTTTCAAGCATTGTATTTATCATCATAGGTGCTGCCTGAAACTCTTTATTAACCATCCAAATACTATCTACCTTTACAATATCTGCTTTCTTTTTCTCTCTATCCTCAATTACTATTCGAGAAATAGTCTTCACATCCTCAATATGGAAGTTTTGATCTATTGTAGAGCTTTTTTGAGATAATAATACTATTATAGTTACTATGCATAGTAATGCAATAATACCTAATCCTATATAGTTTTTTTGTTTTCTATTTAATTTCATTTCAATCCTTATTTTACGTATTTTTTCTTTCTTAGAAATCCTATCACAAATCCAATTAGAATTACAATTATTACGGGTAATGCAACATTAACTATTTGCCAATTCATCTTTTCTCTGTCTACCTTTGCTTGGTCAAGTTTTCTCATTACCACTTCTCTTGAACGAAGAGGAATCATATCTTTATCTCCACAAAGATAGTTTACACAGTTGATCAGAAACTCTTTATTACCATACATTTCTTTTGTAAATCTGTCGTAACCAAGTGGAAGTGTTTGTCCTTTTGAAAAATCATTTCGAATAATGTCTCCATCTGCAACTACAATCATAGAGTTAGTAGTATCGCATTTATCTTTAAATGCAATTACTTGGTTCTCTAGCATTTCTGGAGCTAAACGATGTTGAAATGCAGAAGTAAATTTCCCTTCCAATAACATTGCTACTGGAAGATTAGACATATTGAATAGTCTTGGATCTTGCTTTTGCTTAAGCATCTCTAAAGATATGATTGCAGGAGTATTCATTATTCGGGTATTGCTTGATGTTACTAGTAATGGAGTCTTAACAATATCATTTTGAATAGTATCTATACTCGATGCAAACTCCATCTTTACTGGATTTATCTTATCTGTGATTATACTATTTGAATTTGGAGTAATTACTGGGAAGAAATTCCAAGGAAAATACGAAAATTGTGGAGTATTGTCGCCATAAACACCTGTTACTATTGGAACTTTTGCACATTGCATATCCATTACAAGATTAGTATTGAGTCTTACGCCGTAACGGAAAAGCGGGTCTTCAACTCCTGTAAAATTTGTAATAGCATATGTTTGAGGGGAAGCCTGAAGACTATCCATTGAGCAAAGAAGAGGATCTACTAACCAAAGTATTTTACCTCCATGCATTACAAATTGGTCTAATATATAGAGGTCTTTGTATGAGAAAACAGAAAGAGGTTTTGCAATTATGAGAGCTTTGTATTTATTTTTTATCTTAACATCGTTTGGATGAATGCTATCATAAACTCTATCTGTAACTGAATTTAGTTTTTCATTAAGCGAAACTGTATCTACTGCATAGAAGTCATTTATGCCACTGATAAAATCCCACATATAAGGTAGGTCCCATTCTCCATGTCCACGTATAATGGCAATCCTTTCTTTTGAAGTAGTAATTAAACTTCTAAGAGCAGTATATATATTATATTCAAGGTTTTGAACAGAACTATTTATTATTGATTCCTCTCCTGTTCCCTTTGTGCTTATTAGAGAGACAATTTTCTTTTCTCCTTTATATGTTATCTCAAGATAAGGAAATATATACTGACGCATCTGACCATCCTTTTGCTCAGATGTCTTAAGTATTGGTTGAAATCCCTTTTCAAATAAACGTTGGTATAATTCTGCCTGCTCTTTTTTGTCCTTAAAATCGTTTGGGTTCATAAACTCAAACTCGATATTGCTATTATAAGAACGAAACTGATTAATCATCTCACGAGTTTCATTTCTTAATCTCTTGTAATCAGCAGGTATTTCTCCTTCTAAATAACAACGGATAAAGACAACATCATCAACAGACTTTAATATCTTTTTTGTAGATGGTGAAAGTGTATATCTTTTTTCTGCCGTAAGGTCTAAGCGTGTAAAGACATAGTATCCAACTATGTTTAGAAATACAATCAAAACCAAACCGACTACTAATTGGAGTATATGGGTTCTTTTTACATCACCCTTTGCATCTGGCTTACTAAATATCTTTTTTAGAAAATTTATTTTCATCTTTTTCTTTTTTAATTGTCTTAGTTTATTTCTTCCAATTACGACTTTCAAGACTTATCTTTGTTAATAGCAAAAAGAACACTATTGCACTTAGATAATAGATAACATCTCTTGTGTCGATAACTCCTCTAGCCATTGAAACATAATGAGAATTAATCCCTATTGATTTAATTATTAAGTCTGCATTTCCAAACAATCCAAGCCCTGTTATTACGTCAAATCCTATGTAAGCAAATGCAGATACTATCACTGAAATTATAAATGCTATTATTTGGTTATTTGTTATTGAAGAAGAGAAAACTCCTATTGCAACAAATACTCCTCCAAGGAATAATAGTCCAAAATATGAACCAATAATTCCTCCTAGGTCTAAATTACCTTTCGGAGCTCCAAGTTGATAGACTGCAACAACATATATTATTGTTGGCAAAACAGAGAAGAGAACTAATGACAATCCAGCAAAAAATTTAGCCAAGATAATCGATAAATCTTTTATTGGTTTGGTCAACAACAATTCTATTGTTCCATTCTTTTTTTCTTCTGCAAACATCTTCATTGTAATTGCTGGAATTAAGAAAAGGAATACCCATGGTGCAAGCATAAATAAACCATCTATTCCTGCAAATCCAAAGTCCAAGATATTAAATTCCATTGGAAATACCCAAAGTAATAAACCAATCACCACCAAGAATACAATTATAGTAATATATCCAATAAGTGAAGAAAGGAAACTGTTAAGCTCTTTTAGAAAAAGTACGTACATTATTCTGTTCTTTTTTAAATAATACAATTAAAAGCAAGTTGCAAAGATAATAAAATATCTTCGTTTTTTTAGAAAAAAACGAAGAGTTTAGGGTATAATATCTTTGTATTTTTAGAAAAAAACGAAGATATTTTCGAATATCTAAAGAGTTAATCTTAAAGAAAAGCCTCCTTGTGTTGTGGAATTAGGAAAAGCATTGCTGACATAAGGGGTATTCATAGTCATTTCAAAGAATGCCCTTAACATTATCTTTTCACTTAAGGAATACTCTCCAGATAGATTCAAATTAAACACATCCGATCCAGAAGACATAAGATTAATATTTTGGTCAATCTTTCTAAGAATTGTAGTATTTTGATTCCAAGTAAGGTTAAGTTTTAAATCAATATCACTCTTTAATTTGCGAGCATTATTGCCTGCTCTAATATTCAATTCTACATCTTTAAATCTATAACCTGTTCCAAATACAAATTTCAAACGACTAATTTCAGTTAGCTGACTATTAGAAAAACTCATCGAGAGGTTTCTGTCCTTTCCCATTTCGAAATTAGCTTGGAAACTATTCTTTAAATTAACATCCAACTTAATCAATGGATTAAAGCTTTCGTTAATTGTTATTTGGTCAACAACATCCTTAGGCAAATAATTATTATTTAGCTCATTTCTTACCCATTCATAACCATAATCATAACGAGAATCTATCGGAACTCTTATATCTGAGTGCATAGAGCCCACACTATAGGTTGATTGATATGTGCTTGATATAGTTATTGAGGTTACCCATTTTTTCAGCATTTCTATTTTACTTAAACCGGTGTAAGCTATTTGCCAATTTGGTAATGGTATTGCTAAAAAAGGATTAAGTGAACGTTTGCTTGGGTCAGAGCCTGTATATGCTGCTAAAAATGCTGGTATCAAAACTTGTTGTGAGGTTGCACCATATCCATCTGGATAGTAATTTCCGTTTACTGTATCCAAAATCATATTACCTGAGTAGTTTGAATTAGATGCTGCAAGCCTTTTTGCAATAATAATTCTGTAATCCAAAAACTCTTGGAATGTCTGACTCGTATTATTCTCACCTAAAGAGCGGAACATTGTTGCTATTGTTAGAATTGAAGTACTATAGTTTCCTGTCCTCATAGGCGACAAAGGTCCTATAATAAGATTATCTTCTGAGCTATATTTATAGTATGCAACAAAATTTTCGGATTGTGACTGGCTGAACTTAAGATCAATTTTTAAGTCTTGTACTGGTTCAATCTGTATCTGTCCATTAATTGTTATGTTGCTCTTTTGTTGAAATGCATTATTCATTAATGAATCATTAGACAACCAACCACTCTTAATAGCCTTACTCATAATATTTGCTTGTGAACCCAAAATAAATCCTACTCCTGGAGCCCATCCATTATTTGGGTCAAGACCGAAATATTTTGAATTAGGCATAAAGCCAGGGATATAAGTTCCTTCATTATCGCTATATACTAATGAGGCCGACTTAACACTAGTTACAAATCTTATTGAATAGTTTGCAATCTCTTTTAATATCTTTGACATTTTACTCTCTGTGGAGTCTGTCTTTTCATCTACCTCTTTCTTTGGCTCTTTCTGAGGATTTTTGGAAGGAGGAAGTTTTATGGAGGATTTTGAATTTGGTTTCTTATTCAAATCGTCATATGCCTTCTTCACAAATGGTATTTTATTATAGATTGTAGAGAAGTTTAAACTACCATTTACTGTTATACGTGCATTATTTTCAATCGTATTTCCCAATCTCCTTAGGGCTTCTGTAGACCCTGTAAACTTATATGTAGCCACATAGGTAGCACTAAGCCTTGTCCAATCTAAGAATGGAAGTTTATGTATTGGTATAGTAAAATTTAGGTTTATATCTTGATTAAATTGTTGAGCTCTTCCAAGGTCGAATACAGATGACCAAACTGAGTCCTTTTTCTCTTTGGTATCAATTTTCCCTCTTGGTTCTTCAATAAGCGAGTTCATGGTTGATGAATAGCGAAGCTTTATATTTCCAGTAATATCGTAATCAAAATTATATGCTCTATTCCACATAAATTGCTTGAAATAATAAGGCTCCATAATGATTAAACCTTTACTCTTTGGTCTAATCATTGTTTCTTCAAAATCTCGAATAACCTCTGTTCTAAAAGTAAAACTCTTAGGGGAATAACTAAAAGTAAAATCTCGAAGTATTGCAAATGCTTTATTATTGAATAGCTTTATTTTCCCAAATGGCTTGATTGGCTTTGCTTGAAAATTATAATTATAATTCAAGCCTCCTCGATGTTGCTTCTTTGAGTTATATTGAATATCTACGTCTCTTTGGAAGATATTTGAGTATGAATACGAAGCATCAAAGTTTTCAATGTCCCAAAAATATTGTTTTGTTGATACATCTGTACCTACTCTCTCTTTCCTTATATTCATAAAGTTAAGATTGGTGCGAGATGTAAAATCTTGAACCATATTACGAATTGAATCTTTTTCTCTTTCTGTTTTATAGGTTAGAAGGTCGTTTGACAAATATACATCAGGGTCTAATGGGTTGTATCTTGGATTGCTAACAGATTGAGAATAGTCAAAATGCATTGGCAATTTTACTCCTAATTTCTCAGGTAATAATTTACCAACTTCAATATTTGTTGCAATATCAAACGCTCCTACATTTTCTAATGAAATTTCTGAAATCTTTTGTTCTAATGATCCAAATCCAGCAGAACGATAAGAACCTGACATAGACAAGTCTCCTAAATCGGCTAAATTTGTTCTTGCAAAACCTGTTGCAGCCCATCCTGCTGATTTATTAAAGTCCGTTAAACGTAGTTCATTAACCCATATTTCAACACTCTTAGCCATCATATCATCATTGTCATTGATACTTTGTTTCTTTGGATTCCTCACTCCTATCATCATCACTTTGACATCACTTACTGTAGGAGAACCTAAGACTGTAACTCTTTTACCATTTATACTTTCATAATATGGTAACAATGAAGAAACGGTATTGTCTCCTGAGCGAACCTTTGTGTTTCTATTCTCTTTTACACTTACAAGCTTTTCTAAATCTATCTCAACATTGTTTTCAGTAGGCCATATTGCATTTTGATTTGATTGTCCAGTATACCAAGGAGTAAATATTAATGGTACTTCGTATTCATAATAGTTATTGGTAAAATCGGCACCTAAACGGACAAAAAGACTTACTTCTCCTGTCTTATAATTATCTCTTTCCAAAAGTTTTTCAGCATGAACAAACATCTTTAGTTTCTTATACTGACGCATATCAAGGTCTGATGTCTTGTATATTGCACGCGCATCACCATCTGAAAGGTCAGTAATCTTTATACTCAGAGATTGTTCATTCATTTGTTGGAAGCTTGTAGTGCTATACATTTTCTGTCTATCAATTCCTGGAGGCAAAACATAAGGAACAGGGGTACGCTTCCCATTTTCTTCAATATTAACCGATGCTACTGTGAATGTTGTATTTTCTGTTTGTGTTCCTGAAGGATACATCCCTGGAGCAAGAAGATTATCTGTATATTTTCTCCAATCACCACTAACTAATTCAAATGTTGCAAAACGCAAAATTACAGGTTCCTCAAAATCTTTCATAAACATTCTTATGAAACGAATGGATTGGAAACCTTGAATTTCTCCTACAATTTTTTGAGGGTTTCTAACTGGGATTTTAAACTGATACCATTTACAGTCTGTGTAAGATCCATTAGGGAGAGAAATATTGGAAGCATTTTGAATATCTGTTATATAGTTTTGTCCTACAACAAGATTATTAGGATCAATATCTATAACATATTGGTAATAATTCTCTGACTCACTAAGTGTATTATCTTGGTTTATATCCTCAACATTCGGCAATGAAGTTGCTTGAGTACCATAGAGCTCAGTAGTGTTGTCTGATATCGCAGAATTACCCTCTCCATTATTATAATATTTATATCTCTCCGTTATCTTAACATTTTGATTGTCATAATTAGTGCTTCTAAAATATTGAAAATCATCGGCCGATGGGTCTCTTACCAATGAAGAATAAGCATCTGCATTCAATTTCCCTTGTGCTATTTGCAGAAATCTATTAAAAAAAGACTGTTCATCTGATGAATTGATACCATCATATCCAATATCTTGATATGTTCTTGAATTTGGATCATTACTGAAAGCATTAACTATTGATTGTAATTTTGGAACACGCCCCCATATTGTTGTATCGACATCCTTTACTTGAGAACTTATAGGCAAACCATTTTCAAAACTCTTCCTCCCATCTCTAAGGATATCTTCTGAAATATCTCCTAGATTAAAGTATAGCTTACCTCCTCTATGATTTGTATTCCCAATAAAAGGATCCATCATCCAAAACTCAATATATTCAATATTTGCAGCTTCAAAATCTGTAGACTCCAATTTCCTCATTATTCCACCCCATCTAGATTCTGGTTTTTTTAATGTCCCATCTTCATTCAAACCAGCAGAATATACTGTTGTTGTATCAAAGTTATAAGGTCCTCGCTCTAAAGGATAAAAAGCTATATTAAACTCTCTAATATTTGTAGGTTGACCTGCTGCAATTTCTTTATTGGGATGTACCTCTCTTTCTAATATTTGTCTTGCATAAGGTTTTGAGCGGTCTTCCTTATTTATATTTGAAGGGGCAGAAGAACTATAGAATATATCATCAATACTATACCATGCTAACTTGGCTCTATTGAAACCATATTCTAGACCTAAACTTTTATTTGTTTCTGGGAAAAGTGCACCTGAGGTCATATAATCTTGAGGAGTACTTGCTAATTGCCAAGCTCCAACTGCTCTTAAATCAATTGAACGCTTTGCTGATTCAAAATCGTCAATATATGCTGAGCCAGTGGAACCTATTGCCGAGGGATTTCCTGGAATAAATTGAGCAAACTCTCCTGTTAGAGAAAGATTTGAAGGTACATTTGTTGAATAGAAAGGGAGTAAATCAACTAGCTTAGTAATAAAGTTTACTTGCTTCTTATAATTGAAATCAAAACCCCAAAGAGTATTACTCATAGGTTCTTGTCCATAAGAAGGCTTTGTATTTCCTGCATTTGGTAACTCATGTAGGTTCAACAATGTCGCACCTACATTAAAATCTTTATTAAGTTCATAACTTGCTCTTAATCCCATCATTCTCTTGGTTGTCATTGAAAAGAGTTGATGAGATTCTGTTGATACTGTTATTGGTGTCCCTGAATTTAGATAACCTTGATTTATTATCTTAACCCTACCCATTGCATAGTCAACAGTATAGTCAACACCCTCAATTAATAATATCCCTCCTGCCATTACTTTAACGGAACCTTGAGGAATGTTCATTCCATTTAAAGATATTTCTGAGCCGGATGATGATTTGTATCTCCCTTCTAAATAATATTTATTCTTGTCAGGATACTGTTGAGCTTGAGATAATGTCAAACTATATAAGGAATCAAAACAATATTTATTTGCAATATCTGGATCATTTAAGATATTTCTTAGGTCTTTACCGAATGGTTCAACATAAGGAAATACGATAAGTCCTTTTTCTGAATGAATTGTTCCTCCTACAATTAATGCATTATCAACATAATCAAAAACTCCATCAGCAAAGGCATTTTGTTGATTATCCATTCTATCTAAACCAAAGACTTGAAGAAGCGGAACTCCCTTCTTGCTCCCTTCTGTAAAATACCCTGTAGAAATCCCTTGATCATCTCCTTGATATAGAACATTCAATCTAAAATCTTCTTTACTTACTTGATAAGTCTTTAATGAATAAATATTCTTCATCATAAGTTTCCACATTGGGTTGCGGACATTTAAAGAAGAACTCTTTAACAATTTTACAACCAATGCATTTGGGTCTATAATTCCTTCATCTGAAAACTCCCCAACTTGATAAACTGTTGTATCTCCAATCACTTGATAACGAAAGGCAACAGCCAAAACCTGATCATTATTTAATTGTTGATTTAATGATATAAAACCTAATCTTGAGTTAAAGGTATATTCACTTGGGAGTAACTTTCTCGCTGATTCTATTTTTTCATAATTATGACCTGAAACAAAGCCTCTAGACTGCAAGTATGTACTTACATTATTGATATTTCTGATTGTATTTAAATCTATAACTCCTAATAAATCATTTGATTTTAATGCATCAGGGAAATATGAACCAGAAGGGTTTTCTATACTTGGATTTTTTCCAAAGGGTCTAAATTCTCCAAGGTCAGCAAAGGCAATTAAATTACGATTTTCACTAACAGCTGCACCAATATTTGTCCTCCAAACCTCTATCTTGATAATATTAATATTGGAATTAATTAATGGAAGAGTAGCCATTGCACTATTAAAATTATCATAGAAGTATTGAGCTAAGAAGAAATGTCGATTTTCATCATACTCATCAGCCTTAAAATTAAATTCTTTAAGTTGAGCTCCTCCTTGCATTGTGATACTAGAGGACTCTGATTTTTGTTCTGAAAAAACAGCATCTAATAATAACTTTCCAAACTTAAGTTTTGTTCTCCCTCCAAATAGAGTCTGAGAACCTTGAATAAGAGTTGTTGGCAAAGGATAAGAAATATTCCCGACCTCTATCAACTGAACAATATTATCCTCCTTACCCTCATATTTTAATTTAAGCTCATTCTCAAATGAGAAGGTCGCTCCCGTGTTCCAGTTTAAACCAAAAGAAATTGCCTCTCCTATCTTTGCTGTTACATTTAATTGAATATTTTCATCAAAATCAAATCTAGTAACAGATCTTTGGTTTTCTTGAATTGATAAATCATGCCTTTTGTTATTTACAATAGCAAACTTTAGTTCTGCACTACCTGAAGGACGAATATCAATGGTCTGTCCTCCAAATATTGTCTCAAAAAGCTCTGAATTAACTCTAAGTTGTGGAATAAGATTATCTAGAGTCCCTTGACTTGAGGGTGTCATATTTGATGATTCGGAACGATCTCTCCAATAATCATTTATCATCTTATCTAAATCATATTTCTGATACTCAGCAAAGGATAAAACTCTTCTTTCAATTACTAAATCGCCAATTTTCCTTAATAGTATATATTCATTATTTTTAGAATCATATTCAATCTCTGTTGTAATATTTGTGGGGTCTGATAAATGTAATGGACTTGTGCCATCTATACCATATCTTGTACTATCAGGCTGAGAAAACTTATTTTGTACAACAAAAGCGTTACTAGTAAGAAATAACAGTAACAAAAGGTGAAAAATAAAAAATAATTTATTTGATCTATTTCGATTTTTCATCAAGTAAATTTGACTATAATACTTTTAAAGCTTGTTTTATTAAACCTTCAATAGTCTGGTTGGCATCTTTTTCAATTAATTTGTCCAATGCTTTTTCTACTATCAGTTTATTAAATCCAAGTGTTTGTAATGCTAATAACGCCTCTTCTTTATTTTTATTGCCAAAAGTTCCAACGCAAGATATTTCTATATCTATTTTTGAAAGTTTGTCTTTTAATTCTAAAATAACTCTTTGAGCTGTTTTAAGCCCAATACCCTTTACTGATTTTATTGCATTAACATCCTCTTTTACAATCGAAACCAATAATTCATCAGTATTCATTGAAGATAGTATCATCCTAGCAGTATTGACTCCAATACCATTTACAGATATTAGATGACGAAATAATTGTCTCTCTTTGGCTGTTGAAAAACCATATAATTGATGAGCATCTTCTCTAACAACGTGATGTGTGAGAATTCTAGCGTTAACCTTGTCCTTTATTTCAGTATAGGTAGTTAATGAAATTTCTATATGATATCCAATACCTAAGACATTTACCACTACAGATGATGGATTAATATATTCTAGTTTACCTTCTATGAATTCGTACATATTTATTAATTTTAAGCCACAAATATAGTCAATTTTTCATTTAAATACTCATATATTTTTCTAAATAATTCGAGTAAATGACTATTGGATTGTTTTTATTTCTAATTTTGCTATCTAATTAATCTAAAAATAAAATCATTATAGATATGTCTACAGTAAAAAACGATAATATAAGAAGAGTTACAGTTCACGTACTTCAGTCAATGAAAAACAGAGGAGAGAAAATTTCCATGCTAACCGCTTATGATTATTCTATGGCAAAACTGGTTGACTCGGCAAATATTGATATAATACTAGTTGGGGATTCTGCGGCAAATGTTATGGCTGGTTATGAAACTACACTTCCCATAACACTTGATGCAATGATATATCATGCTGCATCTGTTGTTAGAGCAACCGATCGCGCCTTAGTTGTTGTAGATCTCCCATTTGGAACATATCAGGGGAATTCAAAGGAAGCTCTTCATTCTTCAATTAGAATAATGAAAGAAACTGAGGCAAATGCTGTTAAAATTGAGGGAGGAAAAGAAATACTCGAATCAGTAAACAGAATACTTTCGGCTGGAATTCCTGTTATGGGACATCTTGGATTAACACCACAATCAATAAATAAGTTTGGAACATACGTTGTTAGAGCAACATCAGAGGAGGAAGCGAATAAGTTAATTGAAGATGCTCATGCTCTTGAGGATGCTGGATGCTTTGCTCTAATATTGGAAAAAATCCCAGCAACACTTGCTGCTAGAGTAGCTTCTGAATTATCAATACCTGTAATAGGAATTGGAGCTGGAGGTGGTGTTGATGGTCAAGTATTGGTTCTTCATGATATGCTTGGAATTACTCAAGAATTTTCTCCTCGTTTTCTTCGTCGTTATCACTCTATTGGGAATGAAATCACAAATGCAGTCAGAAAATATATAGTTGATGTAAAAAGCCAAGACTTTCCAAACGAAAAAGAGCAATATTAAAAGGAATTTATATTACTATCGCCATTTCAATTACAATAGCATGCCTTAGTGTATCGTTTTCGATTCCTTTAGGTAATATTATTTTATAACCTCCTGCTTTATTCTTAGATAACCTTGCTTTTAAAGATGTTCCCTTAATATTTATCTTTCCAATCTTTAAATGCTTATCAATATTTTTGATTATAAGCACTCTGCTAATTGGTTTATTATTTTCTAAAAGAATAACCCCAAATATTGTATTTTCTTTTTGAGTAAAACAAACATTACCTTCTTTATATGGAAATACTGGCTTGGTGGCATAAATAGCATCTTGATTAATCTTCATCCAAGCTCCTATTTCTCTCATTCTCTCTATAGCCTTTTCTGGAATATTCCCTTCTGAGTCAGGTCCAACATTTAATAGAAAATTCCCACCCTTTGAAACAATATCTACAAGCAAATGTATCAGTTTATTTGTACTTTTATAGTTATCATTAGGAATATAAGACCACGAATCTCCCATCGTCATACAGGTTTCCCATGGATAATCTAATGGTTTATCTGGAATTTGTTGTTCTGGTGTTTGATAATTTTCATATTTACCATGAACAGTTCTATCTACAATAAGTAAGTCTGGATTATTCTCCCTTGCCATCTTGGCAATCTTAGGCATATTAATATCTTGAATCCTCTGGTAGCATCCAATCCAAGTGCGATATTCTTCGTTAAGACTATACTCAGGTCTAACCCAACCTCCATCTAACCAAAGAATATCAATCTTCCCATAATTAGTTGTAAGTTCATTTATTTGATTGAAGGTAAAATCACAAAATTTCTGCCAACGCTCAGGATGTTTATTCACATCATAATTTACATTTCTATCTGGAGTTGCCCACTCAGGAGCCCAATAATCTTGATTATTCCAATCAGGTTTAGAAAAATATAGCCCAGTCCAAAAACCCTTATCCCTAAATGCTTTAACAACCTCTGCTGTAATATCTGCTTTTGGATTTAAAGAGAAAGGACATGATTTATCTGTAATAGAATAATTTGTCTGCTTAGTGTCAAACATAGAAAAACCGTCATGATGTTTTGTTGTAAAAACAACATATCTCATCCCAGCTTCTTTTGCTATTTCTGCCCATTTTTGAGGATCAAACTTTGTTGGATTAAATGTAGTGTTGAGTTTTTTATATTCTTTCATATAATCGACATAATTAACTCCCCTTCTATCTATCCATTCCTCGTTACAAATTGACCAACTTTCCACAACACCCCATTGACAATAAGGCCCCCAATGCATCATAAAACCAAATTTTAGGTCTTGCCATTGTTCCAATTTTTTTATTATTATTGAATCTGTTTCTGGTTTTGTTAAGTCTTGAGCATTATTATCAATTGCAAAAAACATTAGCAATAGGGCTAAAAAAATCTTTTTCATGCTTATTATTTTGATATAGTATATTTTATTCTTTCTTTTAATGGTAGATTATCTGAGGAACCTCCAACCATAATTTCATATTCAGATGCTTCAAAACCAAACTCTCCACTTTTATTATATTCCAAAAAGTCTTGCTCTGAAAACTCAAAATTTATTGTTTTTATCTCTTTCTTTTTAATATGTGTCCTATTAAATGCCTTTAATTGTTTTTCTACACAGGTATACTCCCCATATAATTTTTTGAAATAAACTTGGACAACCTCATCTCCATCTCTATCTCCAATATTCTCAACTTCAATATCAACACTAAGTTTATTCTCAATTTTATTTACCTTTATTGACCTATATTTAAAATCAGTATAACTTAAACCATACCCAAAACTAAACAAAGGAGTTCCTTTTTCATCTATATAATTTGACCTAATAGATTTTCCCCTATAATTATAGTAAATAGGTAACTGACCCTCCGAGCGAGGTATTGAGATTGGGAGTCTCCCTGCTGGATTATAATCTCCATATAAAACATCAACAATTGCATTTCCTCCTTCCATCCCAGGATACCAAGCATCAATTATCGCATCAACATTATCATTTGCCCAATTTAGTATTAATGGTCTACCTTTTATAAGAACCAAAACAATTGGCTTACCTAATTCTTTAACTTTTTCTAAAAGTTCATTCTGTACACCTAATAATTCCAAGCTCGCCCTGTCATATCCCTCTCCACAGTCCATATCACTATTTGCATTCTCTGATACCCTTGCTGCTCCTGTTATTTCAAACTCTGAGCTAAAATCTCTTGCACTTGAGCCTCCCATGCACATAACAATAATATCCGCATCCTTGGCTATCTCCAAAGCATGATTAAAATCTTTTCTTGAAGTATCCCTTATGGCACAACCCTTTGAATAAGTAATTAAACTCTGATTCTTGAATCTTAATTCCAATGCTTTTCTTAATGTAATTACATCTTTCTCTAACTGAGGTGCAGTATAATCTCCCAACATATTATAAACATTATCTGCGTTTGGACCAATTAATGCTATTCGTTTATTTGGTTTTAATGGAAGAATATTATCCTTATTCTTTAGTAATGTAATTGATTCTTTTGCAACTTCTCTAGCAATTTCTTTATGCTCTTTATCGAATGGTTTAATATCTTCATTGACAAATGGATTATCAAATAATCCTAGATTAAATTTTAGTTCCAATATTCTTCTAACTGCATTATCCACAATAGAAATATCTAATTCTCCACTGTTTACCAAAGCCTCAATATTATTTTCAAAATCTTTTGCACTAAGATCCATATCTACTCCTGCGCTTATTGCTCTTAAGCTAGCCTCATTCTTATCCCTAGCCACCCCATGGTTCACTAGTCCTGCTATAGAAAATAAATCTGATACCACCATACCTCTAAATCCCCATTTATTCTTTAATATATCGGTAATAAGATACTTATTTGAGCTACAAGGCACTCCATCTATTTCATTATAAGATGTCATTACCGAACTAGCTCCAATGGCAACTGCCTTATGGAAAGGTTTTAATATCTCTGAATGAAGTTGTCTTTCTCCAATATTTACACTGGCTCCATTATGTCCTCCTTCAGAAGAACCATATGCAGCAAAATGTTTTAGAGTTGAGGCAATAGTTGTTTTATCTCGAAGGTTGATGGAATCATTTTTTCCATATTGAAAACCCCTAACCATAGCCTCTCCCATTTTCGAAACTAGAAAATAATCCTCACCATAAGTCTCCTCTACTCTCGACCAACGAGGATCTTTTGCTAAATCAAGCACTGGACCATAACCAATAGTTGCACCTTGGCTTCGAGCCTCAAGGGCAATAATTCTAGCCATTTTCTCAATAAGCTGAGGATTCCAAGTTGATGCCTGACCCAGTCCTGTTGGAAAAACTGTTGTACCAATTGACATTACTCCATGTGCACACTCCTCCGAAATAAGCATTGGTATCCCGAGGCGAGTGTTTTCTATAGTATATCTTTGTAGAGAATTTATAAACTTAGGGGAAAAATTTGGGTTAAGTCCTGTGATATGATTTTTCTGAGTCCAGGGGTCTGCACGAAGTAATCCCCAAAGACCTCCCCATGGTTTTGTACTAATCATACTCTTAAAATAATCTGAAAGAAAGACTTCATCACCCTTTCTTTCATACATAAGCCAACCATAACCTGTAAGAAGCTGTCCCTCTTTTTCTATTAAACTCATCTTAGACAATAAATCCTCAACCCTATTAATAGTAGGCAGACTAACGTCCTCAAACTTATCCTTAATTCCATTCTTATTAAAATCAATATAATCCAAATGATAAGCCACAGTCTGAGCATTTAATCTAGAAAACAAAATAAACAGAAAAAATAAGAAAAATATCTTCTTCATTATAGTAAATATCAACTAAATAATGTGCAAATATAATTATTTGCAACCAAAGCAACAAATAGATGTTTTTTTCAGCGAAAAGAATAAAAAAAGAGCTACGTTTTAAGGGTAGCTCTTTTGTATAGATTGCTTAGTCTTTTCGAAGACTAGTTTTCTGTTTGATCAGATTCTGCTGGTCGCTCTGCACGAACTGGACGTTCTGGTCTTGGACGTGAAGAGTCTCTATTTCCTCCCTCAGGTCTATGTGAATGTTCTGCTCTTGGAGCACGTTCTACATATCCTTCAGGTTTTGGAGTAAGAACCTTATGTGAAAGTTTATACTTACCAGTCTTCTTATCAACTTCAATAAGTCTAACCGTAACCTTATCTCCCACCTTATATACATCTTCAACATTATCTACTCTATTCCATGAAATCTCAGATACATGTAACAAACCATCTTTTCCTGGTAAAAACTCAACGAATGCACCAAATGTTTGAAGATTTTTTACAGTTCCTTCATACTCTTCTCCAATTTCAGGAACAGCGATGATACCATTAATCTTAGCAATAACTGAATCAATAGATTCTTTATTAACTGCAACGATATCGATAATACCAAATTCTCCCTTTTCTTCAATAACAATAACTGCACCAGATTCCTTTTGCATTTCTTGAATAATCTTTCCTCCAGGTCCGATAATTGCTCCAATAAATTCCTTAGGAATACTCATTTTCACAACTCTTGGAACATGAGGCTTATAATCTTCTCTTGGTGCTGGCATTGTTTCTTCAATGATATTAAGAATATGCATTCTCCCCGCATTTGCTTGAGCCAAGGCTTTTGCAAGGATTTCATAAGAAAGTCCATCGCATTTAATATCCATTTGACAAGCTGTAATACCATCTCTAGTACCAGTAACCTTAAAGTCCATATCTCCTAAATGGTCTTCATCACCTAAAATATCAGAAAGCACTGCCCATTTATCACCCTTAGCAATAAGTCCCATTGCAATACCTGAAACAGGTTTTCTAATCTTAACTCCTGCATCCATCAATGACAAACATCCTGCACATACAGTAGCCATAGATGAAGAACCATTAGATTCTAAGATATCAGAAACAATACGTATTGTATAAGGACATTCTTCTGCTGTTGGTAAAACTTGTTTAAGGGCTCTCATAGCTAAATTACCATGACCAATCTCACGACGAGATGTTCCTCTATTTGGTTTTACTTCACCAGTTGAAAATCCAGGGAAGTTATAATGAAGAATAAAGTTATTCTTTCCTTCAATCATAGCTCCGTCGATGATTTGCTCATCTAGCTTAGTTCCTAGTGTACATGTTGTAAGAGATTGAGTTTCTCCACGAGTAAATACAGCTGAACCATGTGGAGTTGGAAGATAGTCTACCTCTGCCCAAATAGGACGGATTTCGTCTAAACGACGACCATCTAAACGAACTCTCTCGTTCAATACCATATCTCTCATAGCCTCTTTCTCAACATCGTGAAAATACTTAGATATTAAGAATGATTTTTCTTTTGCTTCTTCTGGTGATAGAGTATCGATAAATTCTTGCTTAATTGCAGCAAAACCCTCTCCTCTTATGCTCTTATTTGGAATTCCTTGTTTTGCAAAATCATATACTTTTTGGTAAACAGCATTATGAATTGCATTTTTTAGTTCTTCATCATTAGTTTCATGGCAGTATTCACGTTTTACTTTTTTACCAACCATTTCCTCTAATTCGCTTATAGCCTTACAATGAGTTTTTATAGCATCATGAGCAATCTTTAGGGCCTCTAACATAATTTCTTCAGAAACTTCTTTCATCTCACCCTCAACCATCATAATATTATCAGCAGTAGCTGCGACGATCAAATCAAGTTCTGCATTTTCTAATTCAGCTAAAGAAGGACTTACAACGAATTTTCCATCAGTGTATATTACTCTAACCTCAGATACTGGTCCATTGAAAGGAATATCTGAAACGGCTAATGCTGCAGAAGCTGCGAGAGCAGCTAATGCATCTGGTGGAGTTGATTGATCTCCAGAAATAAGGGTAATCTGAACTTGAACCTCAGCATGAAAATCTTCTGGGAACAAAGGACGCAAAGCTCTATCAACTAAACGAGCTATTAATATTTCATACTCCGATGGACGAGCTTCTCTCTTAAAGAAACCTCCTGGGAAACGTCCAACAGAAGCGTATTTTTCTTGATAATCTACTGTTAGTGGCATAAAGTCCACATTTTCACCAGCAGTTTTCTTTGCTACCGCAGTAGCTAGCAACATAGTGTCGCCCATTCTTACAACTACAGAACCATCAGCTTGTTTAGCTAATTTGCCAGTTTCAAGTTCGATAGTTCTTCCATCTCCAATGTCGAAGATTTTTTTGATTCCTTGCATCTTATTATTTTTTTATATACCTCTTTCTAACTGGAGCAACGTTAGACTATGTTTACTTTGCTTCTTTGCTCCCCAAAACAAAACGTATAAATACACGAAAAAAGGCAATTAGAAGCTAATTGCCTTTTTGGATTATAAATTGATATAAGAATTACTTTCTTATACCTAATTCTTTAATAAGTTCACGATACTTTACAATATCTTTTGATTTTAAATAATCTAGTAAACGTCTTCTTTTTCCTACTAATCTCACTAAAGAACGTTCAGTAAATTTGTCATTTCTTTGTTCACGTAAGTGGTTAGTAAGATGTTGAATTCTAAATGTGAACAATGCAATTTGTCCTTCAGTTGAACCTGTGTCGCTTACTGACTTGCCGTGTTGAGCAAAAATTTCTTGTTTCTTTTCGGTTGTTAAATACATATCTTACCTACTTATTATTATTGTTTTTTCTTCTAATATTTCTCGTCAATGAGTTTGCAAAGATATAAATTAATTTTTTATTACCAACTACTTTGAACAAAATTTTTATTCTATTATATCTTAACTGCTTTGTTTCTCTTATAGGCAATGATCAAGTACCATAAAAATAATGCCATTACAATTCCTAGTACATTGAAAGACAAATCAACCCATTCGAATAATCTATTAACAAACTTAAAAAGCAAAAGTTGCATACTTTCAGTAAAAAGTCCAAAAATAATAGAAATAAAAAATGTTTGAATTAATGTTTTCATAATCCTTCCCTTAAATATAGCCCAGAATAAAAGAAAAGCAAAACCAAAGAATAGACAAAAATGAACAAACTTATCAAAAAAGGGAATAAAGCTAAAAAATCCAACTTCTTTTGAGATCATATCAGAGGGAGCAAGTATAGCTAAGAGCAAGATAAATGTCCAAACTACTAATGCTATAACTTTATATTTCCTATTCATAAAAAATATTTAAATAAAAAATGCTCGAAAACTATTTCGAGCATTTTCTTTTGAAGTAAAATAACTTAATTATAAACCGATGAAAGCTGAATAAGCCGCAGCGTCCATTAAGTTTTCAACCTCTGAAGGATTAGTCATTTTAATCTTAACAATCCAACCTTCGTTATAAGGATCAGAGTTAATAGAAGCAGCATTAGCTTCAAGTTCAGCATTGAATTCTATAACCTCCCCAGAAACTGGCATCATTAAATCAGAAACAGTTTTAACAGCTTCAATAGAACCAAATGTTTCGTTAATGTCTAAAGTTTCACCTTCAGTATCAACATCTACGAAAACGATATCACCTAACTCATGTTGAGCAAAATCAGTAATTCCGATATAAGCTTCTTCACCTTCGATTCTTAACCATTCATGGTCATTTGAATACTTTAAATTTGTTGGAATGTTCATTTTATTTTCTTTTTTGATTTGTCATTAAAATTTCAGGGTTCAAAATTACAATTTTTTTATTAAAGTCAAACAATATGAATGAAAAATATTTTGAACACATATAGTTTTGAATAATATAAAAGAAAGATAGAAGCATTCATTTTATTGTAATTAATCATATATTTGCACCAATGAATTAATATTATGAAATATGAATTTGATTAAAAGATTCTTCAAACACGACTACAAAGCTATAGAGTCCAATTTCGAAATATTCAAATATATTGGACCAGGACTACTTGTAACTGTTGGCTTTATTGACCCTGGTAATTGGGCATCTAATATTGCAGCAGGAAGTATGTTTGGATACTCTTTACTTTGGGTTATAACCCTATCAACCATAATGCTTATTATCCTTCAACATAATGCAGCCCATCTTGGAATTGTAACAGGGAAATGTTTAAGCGAAGCAGCTACAGAATATTTACCAAAAAAAATACATAAACCAATATTAATATCTGCAATGGTAGCCTCTGCCTCAACTTCGCTTGCAGAAATATTAGGAGGTGCCATTGCCTTAAAAATGTTATTCAATATCCCAATAGTATTTGGAGCAATAATAATATTTTTCACTTCCTTAATACTATTATTCACAAATTCATACTCGAAGATAGAAAAATGGATAATTGCCTTTGTATCTATAATAGGGCTAAGTTTCTTATATGAATTGTCTCTTGTTGATGTAATATGGCCTGAAGCAATAAAAGCGTGGGTAGTTCCTTCAATCCCCAATGGTTCAATGCTTTTTGTAATGAGTATACTTGGAGCAGTGGTTATGCCACATAACTTATTTCTTCACTCAGAGGTAATACAAAGTAGACAATGGAATCTTCAAGACGAGAAGGTTATAAAACGTCAATTAAAGTTTGAATTTATTGAAACCTTATTCTCTATGGGTATAGGTTGGGCAATCAATAGTGCAATGATAATACTTGCGGCTACAGTATTCTTTAAAAATCATATATTAGTAACTGAGCTTGAGCAAGCCAAGGATATGTTACTACCTCTTCTTGGAAATTCTGCATCGAATATATTTGCAGTAGCATTATTATTTGCATCAATATCCTCAACAATTACTTCTGCAATAGCTGGGGGGTCAATTTATGCTGGTATATTTAATGAGTCTTATAATATTAAAGACCCTCATACTAAGGTAGGGGTCTTAATCTCATTCCTATCGGCCTTACTAGTAATATTTTTTATAAAAAATCCTTTTATGGGACTTATATATTCTCAAACCCTTCTTAGCATACAACTACCAATCACAATAATATTACTTATTTACCTAACATCATCAAAGAAGATAATGGGTAAGTATGCAAATACTAAGTTTCAGAAAACATTATTATGGTCGATAGCAGCAATAATTATTGCCTTAAACATAATATTAGTTAGTGGATTACAAGTTTAGCACTAAATTTCTTTTCTCCTTCAATAAAACAAATAATATAGAACCCTTTTTCTAAGGAAGATATATCTAATTCTTTTGGATTATTTCTATACTCAATTCTCAGTTTACCAAATACATCGAATATTTTGATTACAGAAGACTGCGAACTTGCAGAATTTATATACAATTTATCTTTTGCAGGATTTGGATAGAAATTAATCCCACTACTTCTTTCAAAACCATCATTTAAACCTATCAATTGAATAGATCTCTTCACTGCTGCCAAAGCATCAATCTTTCCCCATCCCCAACTATTATTTGGAATGGTTGTTCCTGTATATTCATCTACTCTTGCAGTTTGTTTCAATACCTCTTTTATCATACTTGGACTAAGATTAGGATTAGCCTCGAGCATAAGAGCAACAACTCCAGTAACTACAGGAGATGACATTGATGTTCCCGAAAAAGGATAGAAACGATAAGTTCTTTCGTTGAAAACAACAGAATTCGTTGTAGGATAGGTCTCAATATCCGTTGCAAAAGAATTCAAAGAGGAAATAACAGAGACTCCAGGTGCAGCAACCTCAGGTTTTAGAACACCATCTATTCTAGGTCCAATACTTGAAAACATAGCCCTTGCGCCCCCATTCAAACTACCCCTTTCTTTTGCTGTATAAGCAGCAACCGAAATCATTGCATCGGCAACAGTAGGCTCTCCTAAACCATAATACTTATCTCCATAAATATAATTAGGTCCAAGGCTCAAAAACCTCATCCCCCAATTTCCAACACCGGTTGTAAGGGCAGCCACATTCCAAGCGTGAACTCTCCCGCTTGGAGAAGATATAGCTAATACAACATAGTATTTATTTAACTGATAATTAGAAATACGAACCTCCCACTCTTGAATAGGTCGATGAGAAATTGGTGTAGAGGCCTGTGAAGAGACTCTAAAAATAATACTATCCCCTCCTGTTATGATAAAGTTATTATTTATTACATCATTAGTAATCGTATTTACCCACTGAGTTGAATCAATTAATTGCAATGAACTACTATAAAATTCTAAACGAGTTGAGAATCTATCGGTACTATCACCCATCATTGTAATTGTCTGTCCCCAATAATTTGGATTCATATTATCTCCAAAATTAAACTCAATAGATGACTTCTTAATCTCATTATTACTAAATCTTGCGTTTAGATGAAAATTATCTCTACCATTATTTCCCCCTGCTGAAACAAATACAACATTATTTTGAGAAGAAAGATTCCCAATAGCTTGATCCATAAGCGAAGTTCCATCTAATAATCCAAAATGATATATACCCCAACTACCATTTATCACTAGTGGCTTGCCTTGAGCTATAGCAACATCTCTCATCCAAGCATAAGCATCTAATACTGCTGCCTCATCAATCAAAAATGTAGCAAATAATAGATTAGCATCATAAGCCACTCCTCTGTAAATTGTACCTGCTCCTGCTCCTGATGCGATACCTCCAACATGGGTGCCATGAGTACCTATATTATATATATTAAGTGTATCACTTTGAGCGCCAAGTAGCTGATTTTTTCCTTGAAAAACAGTTCCATAAAGAAAATCACTTGGAGCAGGACCTTGTTTTCTATATTGATCCCATGCAGCAATTACCCTATAATTTGTCATCGAGGTATCATAGAAGACAGGATGAGTATAATCAAAACCCCAATCCGTGATACCTATAATTACGTCTTTACCGGAAAATCCTTTTGGCAATTCAAATCCTTGATTAACTAGGTCTGCATTTACATCATTTGTTGCCTTATTGATAAGAGGACTCGACACCTTTCTTGAACACTCAATATCTTCTAATCCTTTTAATGAAAGTACGTCATTAACCTTACAAAGAGGAATATAAAGCGTTAGAATATTTCCAAACCTTGCACCAATCTTACAGCTTAGTGGGTTTAGACTCTCAAGGCTAAAATTCTCATTTACCTTAATAATGGTTGCAAGATAATCAATATTATCAAAGTTACGAATAGCGTATCTATCCGAAAACAAACTGCTATTATTTTTGGAATTTTGATTCGAAATATATCCTCTTAAGCCTGCTCCAATATTTTGAGCATTTAAGGAAACAACAAAGAAAATAGAGACAATAAAGAATAATACTTTTTTCATAACTTGTGTATCTTGATTAATGAGTTCAATAAATTAGATTTGGCAAAGTTATAAAAAAAGATTTATAGAAATAAAAAAAAGCGTCTCAATTACTTGAAACGCTTATTTACAGAATTAATATTCATCTTCATGAAAAAAGAAATCATCTTTTGTGGGGTAGTCAGTCCAGATATCTTCAATACTATCATAAATCTCTCCCTCGTCTTCTATTTCTGTCAGGTTTTCAATAACCTCGGCAGGAGCACCACTTCTCAAAGCATAATCAATAAGCTCTTCTTTTGTTGCTGGCCAAGGAGCATCTTCTAACTTAGAGGCTAATTCTAATGTCCAATACATTTTAACAATATTTTAGATTAATATATCTTTTTTGCAAAAGTAGTATTATTTTCAAAACTACCAAACTTTATTATAGTTTTTTTCTAATTATTATGGTTTCCAAAAAATTTCCTCCTTGCCCTTAGCATTGAGAACGGCTCTTGAAAGCATAAAAAAATAGTCCGACAACCTATTAATAAACTTCATTACATTTTGATCAACACCTTCTTGCTCTGCACCCAGACGACATAGCAACCTCTCTGCTCTTCGACAAATGGTTCTAGCAACATGAATATGAGATACTAAAATATCACCACAAGGGAGAATAAAACTTCTAAACTTAGGTAATTGAGCAGAAAAACTATCAATACGTTTTTCTAGCATCAAAATATCATCATCATTGACCCTAGTAAGAGAGTCTAAAATATCTTTCTTTTCACAAGCTACTATCGCCTCTGCATTAAAGATAACATTCATAATTCTGAAGATTTCGCGGGTAACCTCTTTATCAAGTTTGTCAATTAAATCCTCCTGTTCATTAGCCATATCATAGATAATACCGATAAAAGAATTTAATTCATCTAAAGTGCCATAGCACTCCACACGAAGATCAAATTTTTCTACCCTAGTACCACCAACTAAGGATGTAGCACCCTTATCCCCTGTCTTTGTGTAAATCATTTAGCTATATCTCTCTACAGAAACGATTTCAGGAACAGCTTCTCTAACTGCTGCCTCAACTCCTCTTTTTAATGTCATAAGGCTATGAGGGCAAGAGCCACAATGTCCTTGCAACTCCACATAAACAACCTTTTCGTCTGTTAGCTCAACAAAACGTAAATCTCCACCATCAGCTTGAAGATAAGGTCTAACTTGTTCTAATACGTTTTTTACTTTTGTTTCTAATACTTGTCTTTCTTCTGTTGTCATTTTATTTATTTATTTAATTTATTATTAATTCTATCTGCAAGTTCCATAAAGGCCTCTGCTTCTAACGAAGAAAAGTCCATACTTATTGGATTTCCACTATCATTTGTTTGCGAAATATCTTCCGAAATAGGTATCTGAGCCAAAAGCTCTATTCCTAATTCCTCAGCCAAACCTTTACCTCCATCTTTACCAAATATATAATACTTCTTATCCAAAAGCTCCTTAGGAGTGAAATAAGCCATATTCTCTATTAAGCCAAGCACAGGAATATTTATCCCCTTATCTGTGAACATATTCACCGCTCTACGAACATCGGCAACTGCCAATTGTTGAGGTGTACATACAAAGACTGAACCCGAAACCTTAAACTGAGAAGCCAAGGTTAGTTGAACATCTCCTGTTCCTGGAGGCATATCCATAATCAAGAAATCAAGTTCTCCCCAAAGAGTTTCGCTAAGAATCTGAATCAAGGTATTCGAAGCCATAGGTCCTCTCCACATCAAAGCCTTAGAAGGGTCAACAAAGAACCCAACCGACATTAGCTTTATACCATATTTCTCAAAAGGCACAATAAACATCTTTCCATCTATCTCCTTACCCATCACCTCTTCATTCTCAATATTAAAAAGTGTAGGAATAGAAGGACCATGTATATCTGCATCGGCAAGACCGACCTTAAAACCTTTTTTTGCAAGACTTATAGCCAAATTAACAGCAACAGTACTCTTACCAACACCTCCCTTACCACTACCAACAGCAACAAGATGCTTAATACCGCTCATAGCCTTATCAATCATATCCTGTTTCTGTTTCTTTTCTTCAAACATATTCATAATACCTAATTTTAAAACACGCGCAAAGATACTACAAAAAAATAATAGAGCAAATAGATTAATACTATAGGCAAATAGAGAGAATATTTGAACAAAATAAAAATATTGTTAATTGATGCACCAACAGTTAAACAATATTGACTTTTAGGTGTTTTATGATATAAAACTTATAAAAAAATGAAAATGAAAAAGGTCTTATTGTTTATTTTGCTCTCTATTGGAGCTATGAGTATTTCTGCACAAAATGTGCTGTTGCAAAATGACACAATTAAAATTGTCGGTGACAGCAGCGTTTACAATTCCTCGACAATTGTAAATCTCGACAATGACGGGCATTGGGCAAACCTTAACGGGAAATTAGTAAATTACGATGATACCTTAGGCATTATCAAAACTATTAATCAGAATGATTATTCCTATAAAATGGATAATAAATTCTACAGTGTAAATTTGGAAAGCAGATATGTTCAAATTCCAATTGACAGTAATTCTTGGGTATCCGGCAATTTATTAATCGATTCTATTTATTTAAAAGTTGTAAGTGACAGCGCGAGAACATTTACATTACCTCAATTATATAATTACTCGGATACAAGTACTGATTTTCTCAGATATTTATATACGGTAACACCTAAACATAATTTTATATTAGCGAATAATTATAAGGTTTCAGATACATTGAATACTATTTTATGTCTATTCGATACTAATGGTAATGTCATTAAGACAAGTGATATACTATATTATAATCGCATAATGGATATGGATTGCAACGGTAAGGATATTTTATTAAGCTGTTATCAACCTTCAAATAAAAATATTTTGTATATCATTGATGCAGACAGTTTAAACATTAAAGACAGTATTGATCTTCCATCAAATTGCAATATTAGCAGCATTAACGACAGTTTATTATTCATGACCGGTTATTATGATTTGACTGTCTACAACCTAAAAACAAAGGAATATAAAACTACCGACATATTGAACTATAGCAATATTAGTGTATGGCTTACGATGGAAAACAGAAAGAATAAAATGGTTAATGTTGATAATCTCAACAATATGTATATTGCAATCTACACATCCTACTTGGGTCGAGGTTGGGAAGATTCCCCTAGAGGTATCGAGATTATTAACTTTGATGTAAATTGCAATATAAAAAACGTTATTACATATAACGGGTATCTACCTACTCACAATAAAATGATTAATGGTTTAGAGGTCACAAAAGACAGCAGTTTAATCATTGTTGTCAATTCTTCAGAAGATGATTATTATAGTGACACTACCCTCAACTATCTAATGAAATATTCACACAAGACAGGAGAAGTCGGTTTAACTAAAATACAAACGGAAAACTACTCAATCTACCCTAATCCGGTAAAAGACAAACTGCAAATTACTGGCAATTACGACCGAATTGAAATCTACGACAATATAGGAAGAAACGTATACAACAGCAATAAATCCTCCGATTACGATTTAAGCAAACTAAATAGTGGATTTTATCTGGTAAAGATATTCGAAGAAAACAAGACCTACACAAAAAAAATAATCAAAGAGTAAAACTGATTACTAAAGTCAATAAATTTCAACTTTAGAGTAAATAAAATAAATAGTATTTATTACAAACAGTTTAAGAGATGAAAAGAAAAGCATCGATATTATTATTATTTCTATTTTTCGGCTATGTGGCAAATTCCCAAATCAATGTGAAATTGGATTCGATAACTGAAGGATGGGGAACTGATATATATGAGTATTACAGAAAAGCCAGTATATATTCTTCTATAGATTTGGGGAATGATTCAATTCTAGAGAAGGGAATATTCATATACTCCAACGATGGGTATTCTCCTCTGTTAATGTTTATAAACCAAGGGCTTGTAGAATCATCTACCTTATTCCTCCCAATAAAAAACATGGATTTTGACACTATAGTATATTTCATTCCAAATATGCAATCAATAAAATTCCAATCCTATGCTATTAAAAATACCGACACCATATACAGTGATTCAATAATAGATTTAAATCTTCCTATTATTGACGGCTTGAAAGATATTAATAATGATAATATCCAGGTTAAGGTCTACCCTACTATTGTTAAGAATATATTAAATATCGAATCAAGCGGGTATCCGTTAAGTCTGAGTGTGGTTGACGCATTCGGAAGAGAGATATTTTCCGAAACCCTTTCGTCAAATAAAAGCATTAATTGCAATCACCTGAAGACAGGGACATATATTTGCAATATTAGAGACATTAAGACAAACAAGAGCATTTCTAAGAAATTAATTAAACAATAAATGTAGAGGCAACACAACGGTTCGCCTCTACGTTATTTCACCTTAATATACCGCAAATACTCGAACTCCGTGTTTGGGTTTTTGGAGATTATTATTTGATTGATGCCTTTTGTACCCCAGCGGAAGAACCACCATTTCTTTGGCTCTCTTGAGATGATTCTGATTAATATTTTTTCCATTTTTCTGAACAAAAATCAAAAACAAAATTAGCTTGATAATTTAAATTATTAAATCGCATTGTTAAAATTTGTGAGCGAAACGAAAATGACCGAAAAAGGGAGTGAAAATTTCGAAGTACAAAATTTCGCTTACCATTTATTTGGGGTTAAATTTAATAGGAATTAACCAAATAGAGAGCCTTTTTTAAGCAAATCTATTCATAGCTTAAAGCATTGATATAAAGAACGTTTAGTGCCTTTGGGTTAAGGTGGGTTAAGGTAAAAACATAAAAATAAAACTTTTCTATAAATCAGCGAAAGCGAATTTATTTTTTCAAAAAAAAAATTTCGCTTTCGCTAAAACTAAAGGACTTATTAAAAATCGATTTTTACCTTAACCCACCTTAACCCAAATGGGGTTTACACTCAATCAATCAGTATCTTAAGCCAAAAATTCCAAACTAGCAAAAATAGATTAAAGAGATACCAATATTAGATTAAGAATCCACGACACTAGAATCAAAAGCCCCTAACACTATCTCTTTAATCTACCCAAGCCTCTCTTTGCTTTAAAAGATTATCTCCAAAACTCCCTTAATTATCTCTTTATCATATTCAGATATTATCTTGTTTGATTAACATTAGCTAGAACTGCTGAAATATCAGCTATCAATTCAGGTAAAAAAGATTGCTCTATTTCGTAATTAATCTCTAATGCTGATTCATACATACTATGGCTAAAATTATCAACGTCTAAGTAATTCAACCTTATGGATACAGCAATACTCCCAAAGTCTAATTGCTTTAAGTAAATTTCCAGTTGTCTTTCTATTGGTCGAAACTTTGCTATTTTTATTTTATTCAAATAAAGTAAATTCAACTCTTTTAGTAAGTCTTCAAAGTAAACTTTATAGTCTTCTATATATTGAAACGCTTTATAAGGAGCATAAGAAATACTTGAAGAAAATCTAATTTTTTGTTCTTGTTCGTCATCAAAAGAAAAATTAGACAATTCCATTACAATCTTTCTATTTTTATCGTAAAAATGTATCATAAATTTATTTTGTTTAAGTGAGCAAATTGATATGTCGGCTCCAAGTTAGTACGTTATTTTCATTTCTTTTATCATCGTTTCCCCGTCGTGAGGGATATGTTATTTCTCACTAATATGTTATTAGGATTTTTAATCCGTTGCTTATTCATCTTTTTTTTCAAAAAATCAAAATATTCTTTTTTTACTCTTAGTATAATATCAATTATACGTTATTCCTTAACAATCTTTAAGTAAGATAAAAAACATATAACTTTCATTGCAGATTTAACTCACTATCTCAAATAAAAAATATCTCTTTTGGATTCAGGTAGTTCAATTCTTATTCTATTATTATCCAATTTGGTTCCAACAAAGGTGTATTTAAGATATTCATCATATAATTCAATTTTATCTCCATTTTCAGACCACTTGCCCTCTGATATACTAAAAACCTCTCCTTCAATTGCATATCTCCAATCGTCCATAATACTTATTGTCATAAGTTTCCGATTTGAATACTTCCCACATTTGATATTATCAACACTAATACTGTATATAGTGTCTTCTTTATCAGAATCTATTTTCGGCAGATAGTCGGATTCTAATCCTCCTACTTTACAGAATAATCCAAACCTTTTATTTTCAAAAAAAATCGGATATTTCCGAAAGGGGACAAGTTCATTGCTATCTTTTCTAAAAATCATTTCAAACCCCGCTTTACCATCTTTTAGAATTAATAATGAATCATCTTGTATACATGTACCCGAAGAAATTGCAGCACTCATAAAAATATCTATGGATAATTGCTTCGAGTAGCCAATTTCATATTTATTTTGCGCAATCTCTAAATAAATATGTGATACACTATCTTTAAAATCATACCTATAAGATTGAGAATATAGGGATAATGTTGAATAAAGAAACATTATTGTTACAGAAATTTTCTTCATAAATTAAAAAGGTAAAGGGTTATTACTAATAGAGCGGAATTTTCAATTTGTCTCCCCGTAGTTAGGGATATGTTATCCCTCACAAATATGTTATTAGGATTTTTAATTTGATACTTCGTCATATTTATATCAATTTATTTTTCACAAATGTTCAATTAACCTTCTCCTAATGGGAAAATTAAAAATCGGTTTTGACTTTAAACTCTTTATTCAAAATATTGAAGTAAAATTTTAGAGACTCCGATTTATATTCCTTCCATTGCTCAGTGTCTTTCGCCTTGTATCTTACATCCTTTAAAAAAGAGATTTCAATTTCTTCATTTTTCTTAAACACTTGAATATCTTTTATTGGATATTCAAAACTTTCACATGACACACAAGGCAAAGAGATTTCCAATTGCCCAATTTTTACTAATTCATCTTCTGAAACGTAGTAAGCAATTATGACTGGAAAATATTCATATTCTGTCTCCCACAAAATAACATAAGAATTATCTTTTTGAGATTTAAAGCTATGTATCCTTGATTTATAAGGACTAAATTCGACAGAATCTATTAGCTTTTTATGCTCATCTCCTGTTATATAATACATTTTCAAATACGAAAAACCACTATCGCATGTGAAATAGAAACAATTCTTTTCATTGATGCAAATTGGTTCATTCTGTTTAATAAGAAAAGAATCTTGTAGTTTAAATTCAGAATTAGTTTGCCCACAAGAAACGAAGGGCAACAAAAGCAACTCGCCTATCTTACTAGATTTAGTGTTAAATATTATTTTTCCGAGCTTGTTATCAACCTTAATTTCTATTCGCTCTACCATCCTTGCAATTGTTCTCGCCTTTAATATCCATTGTTTATTGCTCTCTACAAAAACGTAAATAGACGGGCAATATATACCTGAACATATGTCTATCATTAAAATCAAAACATCATTGTTTTTTATGACTAATTTCTCTGATTTCACCGTAGCTAAAGAACTAATGCTTTTCCCCCACTCAATTATTTGGGTAGTATCCTGAAAAATAAGATTTGTAGTTGAATCGCTTAGTTCCCATTTTAATTCTTTAGTAAAAAACTCTTGAGAATAAGAATTCATAGTTATTGAAATAAGGAATAACAATAATAAACCTTTAATTTTCATATTCTTTTTATTCATAAAATACACTTCCTAAGTTATAATTTAATATCAGTCATTGGGGATTTTTTCAGTGTATTGAAACCCAAACTAAAAAATATGCAACACGAAAGTTTTCTGAATATACCCCTCCATTGCTTTCTTATTCTTTTTTTTGGTCATATGTGTATAATTTAGAACAAGTCTATTCTCTCCTTTGTGTAAAAAATCTAATTTCTTTAAAATAATCTTATATTTTAAAGTTATTTCTTCATTAGGCATCAAATCTTTAATTACCCCATTCATGCCTCTATTTAGAATCAAAACTTCAAATCCATGTGCAAAAGGAGTTTCAAGTTCTTCCACAATAAATAGATTCGATGGAGTACATATTTGCAAATTATTATTAGAAACATTTTTAAATATAATTTGCATCACTAACGAATCTCCAAAAGAAATTGAATCTTTTATCAGCCCTATATCTAACTGTATATTGTCTTTTAATTCGTTACTATGTTTTTGACTATATGAAATAAGAGGCAAAATCATAGCGATTAAAATAATTATTCTCTTTACCATAATCCCCGTCGTGAGTGATATGTTATTTCTCACTAATAAATTATTAGGATTTTTAAACCGTTGCTTATTCATATTCCATAATCTCATATTACAACTTCAATTTTTAAAATCATTTTATTTAAACGTTAATGAGCAAAAATAAATTGTTGTTGCAAATGTAAATATTTTATTTTTAAAAAACTTAATATATTCGCTTTATTATCAGTATAAATGCTTTGTATTTATTTTCAATTGTGAAGATATTTGGGTGTAATTGTCTTGATATTTATTTTTTTGTTATCTTTGTCAATTCGTATTTATTAGTATGATATATAACAAGAAATTAAGATAGATGAAGATTAAAGAAATAGCCCAAATTATTGACGCTAAAATTGTCACTGGTGAGGATAAAATTGAACGTGAGATTAAATACGGATTTGCCTCTGACCTTATGAGTGATGTTCTTACTTTGGATGAGGAGGAAATTATCCTTATTACTGGGCTTTGTAATGTACAAACTATTCGCACGGCAGAAATGGCTAATATTGGTGTTATCCTTTTTGCAAGAAATAAGAAACCTAATGAGGAGATGCTCGAACTTGCTCAGGATAACGATATGATTATCCTTCAAACTAAAAATTCTTTGTTTCGCACAGTAGGTTTACTTTTTAAGGCGGGTCTAAACCCTGTATACTAAAGGAAGAAATTATGCATTTTGAATATAATATTATTGAAAGCGACTTTGCTAATGCTGGGAAGGCTTCGAGTGAGATAAAAAAGACCATGAAACAGCTCAATATCGATGCTCAAAAGATAAAACGAATGGTTGTGGCTGTATATGAAGCTGAGGTAAACGCTATTGCTCATGCCTTTGGTGGGACAATCTTTGTTGACATTGACTCTGAGAAAATTTGCGTATTGATTAAGGACTCTGGTCCTGGTATTGAGAATATTGAACTAGCAATGCAAAAAGGCTACTCAACTGCATCGGCAAAGGTAAGAGAAATGGGATTTGGTGCAGGTATGGGTCTTCCAAATATTAAGAATAATGTCGACGACCTTGATATAAAGTCGGAGGTTGGTGTGGGAACTGAGATTAAAATGGTTGTGAATTTTATTTAGAAACTATTATGAAAGAGAGTTTTTTCTATCATGCTCTAAAGATTGACGAAAAGCGTTGCTTTGGGTGTTCTCGATGTATGAGAAACTGCCCTACCGAGGCAATTCGTGTTCGTGGAGGTAAGGCAACAATATACGAGAATCGCTGCATTGATTGTGGTGAATGCTATAAGGTTTGTCCCTCTGGTGCTGTTTATGTTGCTCAAGACGACTTTGCAAGCATATATAATTTCAAGACACGTGTTGTTTTAGCACCTTCTATATTCTTTGGTCAATTCTCAGAAAAATATAACGCCTCTCTTATTCACTCCGTTCTTACTGATATTGGTTTCACTCATGCTATTGAGGTTGAAGCCTCAGCATATATTCATAGTCAGGTTACAAGCGATTATATCTCCTCACATGAAGAACATAAGCCTTTGATTTCTACTTTTTGCCCTGCAATTGTTAGACTAATTCAAGTGAAATTTCCTGCTCTTGTCGATAATCTTGTGCCGATCAAGGCTCCTGTTGACTTTACTGCTAACTATATACGAAAAAAACTTATAGATGAAGGTGTGCCTGAGGAGGACATTGGTATTTTCTATATCACACCTTGTGCGGCTAAGATTGCTGCGACAAAGAGTCCTGTTGGTGAGGATAAATCGTCTGTTGATGGTGTTTTGAATATGGACACTATGTACAATATGGTTTATAAACAACTAAAAAATCAAGCTAAGGAATATAAGACTAAACTTGTTGCTAATGATGTTACTTCCGATTGTGTTGTCTTTTCCTTGACTAATGGAGAAAAGCGTTTGAACAATTGCAAGAAATCATTTGCTATTGATGAGATACATAATGTTATTGACTTTCTTGACAAGGTTGAAAATGACGATATAGAAAATCTTGACTTTTTGGAGCTTAGAGCTTGTGACCAAGGTTGTCCTGGTGGTATTCTTACTTGTGGAAACCGATTTGTTATTAATGATAGGGTTATGTACAGAGCTAAGAAATTAGCCGACAGAGAAAGAAGTGGTGAAACATCAAGGAAAAAAGAAATTACAAAGATGGAGGATTATCTTGTAAAGAATTCTAGGGTAGGTAAAATTCTTCCTCGTTCTATGATGAAACTCGATGAAGATATTTCTGTTGCCTTTCAAAAGCTGACAAAGATCCGTGAAATTGAACCTAAACTTCCTCAGATAGACTGCTCTGTTTGTGGAGCCCCTTCATGCCATGCCTTGGCTGAAGATATTGCATGTGATAATGCTAGCCTATTAGATTGTGTGTTTATTCAGCGTAATCTTGAAAACAGAAACTCTATGACTGCTCAAGAGTCGGTGGATATAATAAAAAATATCTGGGGTGAGGAAAAACTTGATGATTATATATTAAATAAATAATATAATGAGTTATTTGCCTTTTATTAAATCTAGCTTCTATTCAGTAATAACTATAATGTTATTACTATGCTCTTTTTCTTCAAATGCACAGAACATAAGGATCGAAGGTGTTGGTCAGGAAATTGGCGGGAAAGATATAAGAGTTATTGGCGTTGAGGATTTCATCTCTCGCTTTGAAAAAGAAAAGGCTAGATACAAAGTTAAGGAAGGAGATTCTACTTTTAGTTTTGCTCTTACACTGCCTAGCTCAACAATGCTTACTATAAGAATAGATGCCTTTGATTATAATTTCATTGCAGAGCCAGGGAAGGTTTATCAAATGAGAATACTCCCTTTTAATTTTAATATAAGCGATACGCTTAATACTCTTTTCTACAAAATTCCTTTGCCTATTTTAATTGAAAATGAAACCGAAAATGACTTGAATAGAAAGGTATTTATTTTAGATACATTTATTGAAAATTTTATTGCAGATAACAAGAAAGAGATACTGGTTTATAAAACAAAAAAATATATCGACTCTATATGTAAAGGAGTTAATGCCTTAGTCGATTCAAATGATGAGGATTATTTCAAAAACTATGCAAAATATTCTCTTGCGAGTGTATTATATTCTTCAGACCTTGTCAATAAGAGAAAGCTAAAGATTGATTTATTCTTCAACAAGCCTATTCTTTATAGTAATATTGGGTATATGGATTGTTTTGAGTTTATCTATGGTTCTTATTTTACTTCCGGAAATAAAATATTTACTCCTTCTAAATTAGATAATTGGTTGGAAGATAATAATTATTTTGCATTGATTGATTCCTTAGGGTCTGATACTTTACTTAGAAATGAGGTATTTAGAGAGCTTGTCTTTCTGCGAGGGATGAAGGAGGCATATTTCTCTAATCGTTTTGAGCAATTCGAGATTATTAATATGCTTGATAAATTTTCTTATCAGACAAAGTTTTCTGAACATAGAACTATTGCAAATAATCTTCTTGAATTGTTTGACAATAAATCTTTTGCAGGTTCTAATGTAAAAGAATTTGAGCTTAAAGATATTAATGGTAAGAAAATTTCTTTTTCTAAATCTTCAAATAAGCCGACAATTCTTTCGTTTGTGAAACTAAATGATATTGCTTCTCTTCGTGAGTTAGAAATACTTAATGGTTTCCAAGACACACTTAAGACTGATTATAATATACTCACAATAACCTGCGATAGAAGTCTTGAGGCTCTTTATAATTTTATAATAAATTCTAAGGTCGGCTCTAAATATAAATGGGATTTTGCTCATTTTGATGGGAAGTGGGAATTATTAGAACAATTTAATATTAGGGTATTCCCTACTTTTATTATGATAGATGAAAAAGGGGTGGTTTCTCAAAATCCTATGAAAAAACCTTCTGAGGGTGGATTGATACCTTTTATCCCTAAAAAGCAAGTTAATAAATAAAAATTGATTATAAAAAATAGTGTATATTTGCACAACTAATAAATTTAATGTTTATGTCTGATAGCATTGTTATTATTCCTACATACAACGAAAAAGAAAATATCGAGAATATAATCAGAAAGGTATTTTCTTTAAAAAAAGAATTTAATATTCTTATCATAGAGGATAATTCGCCTGATGGGACTGCTGATATTGTAAAAAGGTTAATGTTAGAGTTTCCTGAAAAACTATTTATTCAAGAAAGAAAGGGTAAACTTGGTCTTGGCACTGCTTATATTCACGGCTTTAAATGGGCTTTGGTTTATAATTATGATTTTATTTTTGAGATGGATGCTGATTTTTCTCATAACCCTGATGACCTAGAACGTTTGTATGAGGCTTGTGTTAATGGTGCTGATATGGCTGTTGGTTCTAGATATGTTGATGGGAAAATCTCTGTGGTAAACTGGCCTATTGGGAGGGTAATAATGTCTTATTATGCTTCAACTTATGTTAAGTTTGTAACAGGTATGCATGTTTGCGATTCAACTGCTGGCTTTGCTTGTTATAGAAAAGAGCTACTTGAGGCTATAAAACTCGATAAGGTTAAGTTTATTGGTTACGCTTTCCAGATAGAAATGAAATATACTACTTATCGTTTAGGTTATAAGATTGCTGAGGTGCCTATTATCTTTACTGACAGGGTGCTCGGTCAATCTAAAATGAGTATGAAAATTTTCAAGGAAGCATTTTTTGGCGTATTTAATCTTAGATTTAGAAATTGGAAGAAATACTAAATGCGTTTCATCATGAAGAGAAAAATTAAAACTATACAAATATAGAAACTATGAAAAAGATTTTAAGTGTGTCAATTATATTGATATTAACTATTTTCTGTTTAAATTACTCTGTTGCTCAAAACGGGATGATTAATTTAGATGATGTACAAAATAGTAAATATTACCCTACTCGTATTTATGATTTAAAATTTATGGCTAGTAGTGATTCTTATTCTTTTACAAAGGATGGAAAGTCTCTATGGGTTGCAAAAGGGAAAGATACTCCTAAAGAAATATTGAAAATTAGTGAAATAACTCCAGCGCCAAATAATCTTATTGGTATTAAATATATTTCATCAAATATATTCTCATACACAACTAAAGATGCTCTTTATCAATTCGATATTGCAAAGAAAACTTCTACTAAAGTAAATACAATCAATCCAAAAGGAACTTTTACCGAGATTGATTATGTTTCAAATAATATTGCTTATAAAAAAGACAATAATATCTGGGTTAATATAAATAATTCTGATAAACAAATCACAAATGATGGTTCTAAAGATATTGTTTACGCAGAGGCTGCTCATAGAAATGAGTTTGGAATAGATAAGGGTTTGTTTTGGAGTCCGAATGGAAATGTTTTGGCATTTTATAGGATTGACCAATCGATGGTTACCGATTATCCTATTGTTAATACAACAACTCGTATCGCAGAGGCTTCTCCAATAAAGTACCCTATGGCAGGCATGAAGTCTCATGAAGTTTTGATTGGAGTTTATAATACTAAGACTAATTCTACAGTTTATTTAAAGACACGCAAGAATGAATCTTTAGAGGAAAGAGAAATGTACCTAACTAATATTACTTTTTCCCCCGATGAAAAAACTATTTTTTTGCAGAAATTAAATCGTCTTCAGAATCATCTTTGGTTAGAGAGCTATGATGCAAATACTGGGGAGTTATTAAAAGTTTTATTAGATGAAGTCTCTGCAAAATTTGTTGAACCTGAGGCTGGGATATACTTTATCCCTAACAATCCTTCTCAATTTATTTACTTAAGCGAAAGGGATAATTGGAATCATATGTATCTATATGATATAAATGGGAAAATGATTAAACAACTAACTAAGGGAGATTGGATGGTTAAATCTATAGAAGGTTTTAATGCTAAATCAGATGAAGTTTTCTTCTATTCAACTAAAGATTCTCCTATAGATAATAATTTCTATGGTGTTAATATAAAAACAGGTAAACTTACTCGTTATACTCCAAATGATGGAACCCATAATGTAGCATTTAATTATAATGGAACATTATTTTTAGATACTTACTCCAATTATACAAATACTCCAAACACCTCTATTCTCTTGGATAAGAAGGGAAATACAATTACTACTCTTCATAATAGTAATAATCCATGGAAAGATCTTGAAATGCCAAAGATTGAAATTGGTACAATTAAGGCTAAGGATAATACTGAGCTTTATTATAGGATGATTAAACCTCATAATTTTGATCCAAACAAAAAATATCCTGTTTTGGTTTATGTTTATGGAGGTCCTCATGCCCAACTTATTACGAATAACTGGCTTGGAGGCTCTAATAATTTCTTTTTATTTTTAGCTCAACAAGGCTATATTGTTTGGACTGTTGATTCTAGAGGTAGCGCTAATAGAGGTTATGAATTTGAATCTGCTATATGGCATAACCTTGGAACAATTGAAGTTTCTGACCAAATGGATGGAGTTAATTACCTAAAGAGTCTTCCTTATATTGATGCTAATAGAATTGGTGTTGATGGATGGAGTTATGGAGGTTTTATGACTATTTCTATGAAACTTAAGAACCCTGGAATATTTAAAACAGCTACTGCTGGGGGACCAGTTATTGACTGGAAATGGTATGAAGTAATGTATGGTGAAAGATATATGGGTACTCCTGAGAATAATCCTAATGGATATAAGGAGGCTAGCCTTATAAATCATATAAATAAACTTCAAGGTAAATTGATGCTTATTCAAGGGGATCAAGACCCTACTGTATTGCCTCAAAATTCAATTGAATTTTTACGTCAATGTATTACAAATAAAAAACAAGTTGATTTCTTCCTTTATCCTCAACATGAACATAATGTAAGAGGTGGAGACAGAATTCATCTTTATAGAAAAATTTACGAATACCACAGAGATAATTTATAATTTAGAATATGTTTACAGGGATTATAGAAAATATGTCTAAAGTTGTTAGTATTGAACAAGAGAATACTAATTATCACTTTACATTAGAAAATGAATTGGCAAAAGAACTAAAGATAGACCAAAGCTTTGCTCATGATGGATGTTGTTTAACTGTTGTAAAGGTAGATTATGACAAATGTCAATATGTTGTAACAGCAATGAAAGAAACAATGGACAAGACTAATCTATCTACATGGAAAGTTGGAACAGAGATTAACGTTGAACGTTCAATGAAGATGGATGGAAGGTTTGACGGTCATATAGTACAAGGTCATGTTGATCAAACTGCAAAATGTGTAAAAGTTGTTGACGAAAATGGTTCTTGGAGATATTTCTTTGAATATGATACTCAAAATAATAATATTACAGTACCAAAGGGTTCGATAACTGTTAATGGCGTTAGTCTTACAGTTGTTGATTCAGAGGGGGGGCTATTCTCAGTTTCTATCATTCCTTTTACTTATCAGGTTACAAATTTTCATAGCTTTAAGGAAGGTAGCATTGTAAATATTGAGTTCGACGTATTCGGAAAATATGTGCAACGTTTATTAGAACTACATTTCCAATCACAAAAATAAATGATTGAAACAAGACTAGACCCAGATAGAGCAGTAATGGTTGGAGTATCTACTCCAAATTGCTCTTTTGAAAAAACACAAGAATATTTAGAGGAATTAGCATTCCTTATAGATACTGCTGGTGGCGTTGCTGAGAAAAGTTTTATTCAGCGCCTTCAGTATAAAGATCCACGTACCTTTGTTGGTAGCGGAAAGCTACACGAAATTAAAGAATATTTGGAAGCTAGCGAGATAAAATTCGTTGTTTTCGACGATGAGCTTACACCTTCTCAAACAAGAAATATTGAGAATGAGCTAAATTGTAATGTCATGGATAGAACGGCTCTAATCCTAAATATCTTTGCTCAAAGAGCTAGAACATCTCATGCTAGAACTCAAGTCGAATTAGCCCAATATCAATATTTACTACCTAGACTAACTAGGATGTGGACTCACCTTGACCGACAAAGAGGTGGAGGAGGATTAAATATGCGTGGTCCTGGAGAAACCCAAATCGAGACAGACCGCCGTATTATTCTCACAAAGATTTCTTTATTAAAGGAAAAACTTATTGAAATTGATAAACAAAAGATTGTACAACGTAAAAACAGAGAAAGCTTAATTCGTGTTGCTCTTGTAGGATACACTAATGTTGGGAAATCTACCTTAATGAATCTTCTTGCAAAGAGCGAAGTCTTTGCAGAAAATAAACTATTTGCTACACTTGACACTACTGTGAGGAAGGTGGTTATTGATAATCTTCCTTTTCTACTGACTGATACTGTAGGGTTTATTCGTAAACTCCCTCATAATCTTGTTGAGTCATTTAAGTCAACTCTTGACGAGGTTCGTGAAGCTGATGTATTAATCCATGTTGTGGATATTTCTCATCCTGGATTTGAAGAACAAATTGAGGTTGTTCAAAAAACTCTTCAAGATCTTAAAGCCAGTGATAAACCAACCATTATGCTTTTCAATAAGATTGATGCTTATACCTATATAAAAAAAGATGAAGACGATTTAACTCCTGTGTTAAGAGAAAACTGGACATTAGAAGATTTAAAATCAACATGGATGGGCACTAACGACCAACCCTCTTTTTTTATTTCTGCTAAGGAAAAAGAAAATATTGAAGAGTTAAGAACTGCTATGTATGACACCATAAAGCGCATGCACGCTATTCGTTATCCTTATAATGATTTTTTATATTAGGTTTTAATTAAAATAAAGATTATGTTTACTTCTGAAAATATTGCAGAACATGTAGAAAATGTTGCTACAAATGTAGAAAGTGTTACATCTGTAGCTGTTAACTCTACAGTCGAATCTGTTAATGCAAGTCTTTCAATGTTTCAACAATTACAAGAAAAAGGTATTAGTCTATTGCTAGAATATGGACCCAAGATAATTGTTGCCTCTTTAATTCTTTGGATAAGTTTAAAAATAATAAACTTTATTTGTAGAAGACTTGATAAGCTACTAACAAGAAGAAATGTAGACACTTCTCTTCGTCCTTTTATTGTTTCTGTAACATCTATTGGATTAAAAATACTTGTTGCTCTCAGTGTAATAAGTATTATTGGTATACCTATGACTTCTTTTATCACCTTAATTGGGGCAATGGGTTTGGCAATAGGTATGGCTTTTTCTGGTACCTTATCAAATGTTGCTGGAGGTGTTGTCTTACTTATACTCCGCCCTTTTAAGGTTGGTGATACTATTATGGCTCAAACTTTTGAAGGGACAGTTAAGTCTATTCAAATATTCAATACTATTCTTGTAACTGGAGATAATAAAACAGTTATAATTCCAAATGGAGCATTAGCAACGGGTAATATTATAAACTATTCTACTATGGAAAATAGAAGAATAGATATTAATATTAAGCTTGCTCATGGAGAAGATATTATTCCTATACAAAAAGCATTGATTGAGATAGCTAAAGAAGATAAAAGAGTTTTCTCTGAGCCTGAACCAACTATTATTGTTACTGTCTCTGAAACTTCAGTTATTTTAGGCCTTAGATTTTGGTTAAAAAATTCTGACTATTGGGATGTTAATGGGGACTTGAATGAAAAAATATACCATTACCTTAGAGAGTATAATGTAGGAATGCCATATCAAAAGGTAAATTTTATTCAGAAATAATAGAATGACAAAAACAAATCCTTTAAGTTTATTCTCTTTCAAAAGACTTATTATTCCTCTTTTGATCGGTGTAAGCGTAGCAATATATATGATTGCTAAGGATTTTAATACTCCTCTTATTGTCCAAACTGAACCTGGAATTGGTAAATACTACTGGATAGATGCAAATAAGGATGGAGCAAAAACTATTTCAGAACTCCATTTTGCAGATTCTTCTCATCAAGGAATCTATAATATTGAAAAGCAATCTAATATCTTAGAATTAATAATTAAGAATTGGACTTGGGGTTCTACCTTATGTCTTTTGATAGCATTGTTATTCGCATTTATGAGAGACTTCATGTATATGTATAGGATAAGACTCCTTTCTGACAAACAACTTTCTTGGAAACAATCTTTCCAAATAATTATGTTATGGGAGTTTGGTTCTGCAATCACTCCTACTATTATTGGTGGATCTGCATTAGCTTTATTTATCGTCCCTCAGGAAGGAATCCCTGCTGGAAGATCTACTGCGATTGTTATGATTACTACTCTTTTAGATGAATTATTCTATATTGTATTTGCTCCATTAATTATTTTGATAGTAGGAATAAACTCAAGTTTCATTCATAATTTTGACTTCGACGTATTTGGATCAACATTTGGAGTAACAACTGTGTTCTTTCTTGGATATGGTGCTATGTGTCTTCTTACTATATTTATCCTTTTTGCAATATTTATTTACCCAAAAACATTTAGAAGATTTCTTTATAATCTTTCTTCAAAAAGACTTTTTCTTAAATGGTCAGCTAAGATGAAAAAGATGGGTGATGATATTATTACTTCCTCAATCGAATTTAGAGGGAAATCATTTTGGTTTTGGACTAAGGCGTATATGAGCACTATTTTCTCATGGACTTCAAGATTCTGGGTTGTAAACTTTCTAATTCTAGCCTTTACTCCAGTTGGAAACCATTTTTTAGTTTATGCCCGCCAAATGGTTATGTGGATAATTCTTTGCATCAGCCCTACTCCTGGTGGGAGTGGAATAGCCGAATTTGCTTTTCCATTATTCTTAAACGAGTTTCTACCTATCGGGACTTCAGCTACATTATCCGTTCTTTGGAGAATATATACCTACTATCCTTACCTTATTATTGGTTTTATTGTCTTGCCAATATGGTCAAAAAGAGTATTCAAAAAAAGAGATAGCAATATCAATTAATTAGATTAATTGATCGGCTAGTTGCCTAAAATCAATCCCATCAAAATTTCCTGAACTCATCATTAATAAATTAGCATTTTCCCACTTGATATTTTTTATCTTTTGAATAACTTCTTCTGATTCTGTACATACTAAAATATCATTTCTATCGAAGGCTTCAAAAACCTGATTCTTTGTTATTTCTGGTAATCTTTTGTGTGCAAGAGTATGTGGATTAAAGTATACTATGGCAATATCTGCCTTATCCATTGCACCTTTATACTGAAGCAAGAACTCTGCTGTCAATGAACTAAAGGTATGTAATTCCATTGCTGCTATCAATAATCTTTCTGGATATTGTTCTTTTAGAGCTGAAGTCGTAGCCCTAAGCTTTGAAGGAGAATGAGCAAAATCCTTGTAAATTGATACTGTATCATTCTTTTTTACTAGTTCTAAACGTTTAGATGCTCCTGAAAAGGTTTTTATTGAATTAAGAAAATCATCATTCTTTACTCCCATCTGTTCACAGACTAACATTGCGCCATAAAGATTCATTAGATTGTGTTTTCCAAAAACCTCCAATGCATACTCATTATTTTCCCACTCAACTATTGTAATTCCTTGTTCAATCCTATGTGGTATTACGCCATAAGGTAATTTATTAATATGATTTGTAGAATTCTCTGCAACTTCCCTGACATTATTATCCTCTTTACAATAAATAAGAGAACCATTTTCTACAATTTTATCACAAAATATTCTAAACTGATTAACATATATATCAAATGTTGGGAATACATTAATATGATCCCATGCAATGCCACTTATCAATGCAATATTTGGTCGGTAAAGATGAAATTTAGGTCTTAAGTCTATTGGAGAAGTAAGGTATTCGTCGCCTTCTAAAACCATGTACTTGGCATCAGTGGTTAACTTCACCATTACTTCAAAGCCTGCAAGTTGTGCACCAACCATATAATCAGTGTCAATATTCAAACTATTCAAAACATGGAGTATCATTGCAGTAATAGTTGTTTTACCATGACTACCTCCAATTACTATCCTCGTCTTGTCTTTTGACATCTCATATAAAAACTCTGGATAAGAAAATATCTTTAGACCTAGGGCTTGAGCCTTTAAAAGTTCGGGATTATCACCCTTTGCATGCATACCAAGAATTACAGCATCTAATTCTTCTGTAATAATATTATCATCCCAACCTATTGATTTAGGTAAAAGATTATACTTTTCAAGTCTTGATTTAGCTGGATCGAATATTTCATCATCAGATCCAGAGACCTTATATCCCTTTTGTTTTAGTGCAATTGCAAGGTTGTGCATAGCACTACCACCTATTGCTATAAAATGTACTCTCATAAATTTAAGTCTAATTTCCAACAAAAGTAAATAAATTTATTGGCACATTAATGAAAATATGACAAAAAAAGTTGGAATTAAAACTATTTCGTAGTATATTTGCAGCTTATAAAAATGTAAGTAATAAATTACAATAGGTTTAACAAAAACAAATTAATCATGAAAAGAACACTTTTATTAGTTATGGCTCTTGTTGTAGGTGCAACAAGTGCTAACGCACAAAAATTCATTTCTATTGGTCAAAATGCCGATAGAGCTGTGAAGCAAAGTGTTAATTTAGATCAAACTAAGGTTCTAAATAACACATCAAAGTCAAATACTAAATCAGCAGCAGTAACTGTTGATTTCAACGTTCCTACAGAATATGCTTGTAAAGCCTTGACTGGTCATACTGCAGGTCCAAAAGGAACTTTTGCTCGTTTTGATACAATTACAAATCCTGTGTCTTATTTCCAAACTAACTATCCAAAATTATATCAATGGTTATATCTAGGAACTAGAGGATTCTATTATTTCAATAGACTAGTTGGTGATGGTATTGGAAATGGATTTGCAATGGTTGCACCAAGAGATCAGTTTGCATTAGACGGAAATATTAATAACAAAATATTTAATACCGCTGTTGAATTAACAGTTCCCGCAACTACTACAGGATGGAATGTAGTTGATGTTGAGTTTAATCAATATACACAAAGATTCAACTCTGATAAATATTTTGTTGACTGGAGTACATCTCCTACTTTTGCTACGTATGATTCAATTGAGTTCAACGTAAAAGGTATTGAAATGAATTCTAATGAAGATGCTACTGGAAGTAAAAGAGTTACTTTACCAACAACTACATCTATTGGACAAACAGCATTATATGTTCGTTTACGTTATTCTCATTATGGTGGAACAACAGCTCAACCTGCAGGATACTTCTGGATTGTTGATAGTATAACTATTTCTAATGGACCTGCAGTACGTTTGGATGTTAAAGCTGCTAACCATGGTTATAATGCTTACCATGTAGTTCCTCTAAACTTACCTCTTGATACATTATTGTTCTTCACTACTGTTGATAACACAGGTGGTGATACATTAACTAATGTTTATGCTCAAGAAAGAATGCATTCAATAGATGATATTACCGTAACTCCATATACTTATACTTATATTAAGGAAAATAGAAATAATGCATTATGGTCTCCATTCTTCGGAGATAGAGATACTATTTACCCTATGGGAGAAAAAACTTTACCAACAAACGCTAAAAACGTATTATTATCAGCTGGTTCTTCTCCATTATACAATAATGGAAATACAGGATATCATATGATTTCTAGTGGAGTTCAATACTCCCATAATTCTGTACCTGGTATATCTGCAATTGACACAATGTTCTACGAAGTATCAGCAGTTGAACCATTACACGCACCTTATAATTCATACCGTTGGGCTGCTGACTACAATATGTTATTCGAAGGAGTATCTGCTTCTTATGGATTAATTCAAGAAAACGGAACTAATTATATAACTGACGATTGTCCATCAAAATTCTCCGCTGGTTTCGAAGTTTGTACACGTTTTATGCCTGCTTATGATACTGCATCTTTTGGATGGTATTTCAAAGGTATCGAAGTTGTTCCTGCAGTAGACTCTTGTCAAGCTGGAGTTAGAATCCAAGGTTCATTAAAGAAAATTGACTGGGTTAATTTCCCAGGTTGGGATAATGCACTTACAACAGTTGCTACTTCTAATGTTTACACAGTATCAAACTCAGATTTAAATAATGGTTTATTTACTGATGCAACTACTAGTTCTGAAAGAACAAGAACTTTCAATACAATATTTTTACCTTTAACTGATGATAGTTTAACTATTGCACCAAATAATTGGTACTATGCTTGTTATAAATTATTAGATGATGGTATGTTTATTGTTGGTTCTGATTCTAGAGATAGGGCTTATACTTTTGCTCCTGATGATGATTATTCTTGTGTTGTAAATACTCCTGGTTTATCTAATTATAGCTATGGCGATTTCTTTGGAAGCTGGTTAAGCAATAATTCAACTCCAATGGTTCGTGCATTTGTTTCTCAAAGAGCATCTTCTATTAATGATATCCCTACTTCAGTATTTAACGTAAGAGCATATCCAAATCCTGCTCAAAACGAAACAAACATTGAATATACATTAAACAATAATGGAAATGTTGTAATCACTGTTGCTGACATCATGGGTAGAGAAGTTATTAGAATGAACCAAGGAAATCAATCTGCTAACTCAACTAAAAATGTAACTATCAACACTTCTAACCTTTCTAATGGTACATACTTCTATACAATCAATGTAAACGGAGTAAAACAAACTAATAAACTTGTTATCAACAAGTAATTAGATTGATAATACTTATCATACTAAAGAGCCTGCGTAATTGCAGGCTCTTTTTTTTATTCAAAATATTCATAAAGTTTTAGTCCAAACCTTCTCATTAATAATTATTTGCAATAAATAATATATAATTACGTATTAAATACGTAATTTTGCGGCTCTTTTGTTGTCAAAAGATCAATTAACCAAACACAAAAAGTAAAGAATGAAAAAAAGATTTCCTAAATTATTAGCGATAGTAATGTTATTATTATTTTTCTCTGCTAATACATTTGCAATCCCTGCAAATTCGAAACCTCAAACAATTAAGCAACCAAATGGAAAAAGTCTAACTTTTACATTAAAAGGAGATGAAAGTGTCAATTGGGCAAGTACAATTGATAAATACACATTAATAAATAATTCTGAAGGTAATTTTGTTTACGCTCAACTTAATGAGGATGGGGATTTAGTCCCATCAAATTATCTTGCATCAAATCCAGACGAAAGGTCAGAAGAGGAAAGAGTCTTTCTATCTACTCTCCCTTTCAATCTATTCTTTAGTCAAAAACAAATCGATGAAAGAAAAAACAACTTGAAGCTATCTTCAACTTCTAGTGAAAAATTCCCAACAGTTGGACAAATAAGAATGCTTGTCATTCTTGTAAACTTCAGCGATAAAACCTTCTCATTTTCACAAAGCAATTTCAATAACATGTGTAACCAAATTGGTTATAATTATAATGGAGGAACAGGGTCTGCTGCCGAATACTTCAAAGCCAACTCTGGTGGTTTATCGAATATGGTTTTCGACGTAGTAGGACCAGTGACACTTCCTCAATCCTCAAATTATTATGCATCAAACGGTATGTATAATATGTCTTCCTTTACAAATTCAGCAATTACTCTTGCTGATCCTAATGTAGATTACTCATTATATGACAATGACGGAGATGGAAGGGTTGATAATGTTCATTTTATTTTCGCTGGCACACCTCAATCATCAACAGGTAATACTTCAGAAATATGGCCACATGCTTCTTCCTTCTACAATGTTGGTTCAAAAGACGGAGTAGGATTTAGAAAATACTCATGTTCAGCAGAAAAAAGAAACCTTACAAGTATGGATGGTATAGGTACTCTTTGCCATGAAACATCACACATACTTGGACTACCTGATTTCTATGATACAGATTATGCTAGCAGTGGAGGTGAGGGTGTGCATTTAGAATCATGGGATATAATGGCTTCGGGAGGTTACAACAATAATATGAACACACCCCCTTTATATCATAGTTATGAACGTCAATTAGTAAATTGGGGAACTCCAATAATTTTAACAAACCCTACAAATGTAATTCTGCCTGCATTATCAGATAGCCTTATATCATACAAAATTGAACTTAACTCTTCAGAATTCTTAATCTTAGAAAACAGACATAAAAAGGGATGGGACTCATATGTTCCAAGCGAAGGTCTATTAATAATGCAAGGAGACTATGATAGATTAAATCGTTGGCCTTCTGGCAATGATATTAATGTAATTCCTTCAGATATGGGATTATTTATTCGCACAGCGACAGGCAGCACATCAGATAATACAACAGCAAACGCTGTTTTCCCTGGCTTGGTTCAAAAAACATATTTCACAAATAAGGGTAATCCTAAGATGAGATTAAAGGATGGTACAGTTATGAATAAACCAATAACACATATATCATTTATTAATGACTCAACCATAAGTTTTAGATACTTTTCTCAAACGCCACAAGTTGTGAACAAAGGAGTTGATGCATCAACAATAAAAGGAACTACTGCATTAGTTAAAGGAGAGATAGTATATCCTTCTACAAATGTAATAACAGAAAGAGGTTTTTATTATCATACTAACCAAGATAGTGTAAACACTACAAATGGACATAAGGTAATATCCTCAAATACCGATTCTCTAACAAATGTTACACTTATAGGATTAACACCAAGCACATTATATTATTTCAGACCTTATGCTTCAACATCTTTTGGCACAGAATTAGGTTCGGTAATGAACTTTACCACTACAGATGGAATGGGTATAGTAACTACTGGAACTACTTCAAATATCAATAATAATGATGCTCAATTAAGTGGAACTCTTATTGACCTTGGAGAAGGCACATTTATTGAGAAAGGATTTGTAATTACAACAAATTCTGTAAATCTTCCTACAATAAGCGACACAAAAATCACATCAAACGGTTCTACAACTGGAGCATTTACTGCAACTGCTACAAACCTAACAGAACAAACAACATATTATTACAGAGCCTTTGTAACAAATAGCTTTGGAACAAAATATGGTGTAAAGAAAAGCTTTACAACAACTTATCCATTAATACTAAATGATTCAATCTTTGGCAATCAATCATTCTGTGAACAAGGTTCCCCTACTCTTATCTCTGGACAAGCTCCAACAGGTGGAAGAGGAAACTTTACATATATTTGGGAAGAAAAGAAATTAAACACTCCTTGGACTTTAGCCTCTCAAACACATAATCAACAAAACTACCAACCACAAACATTATCCGACTCTACTTTCTATCGTAGAATAGTAATCTCTAATGGAACACTAAAAGATACTTCAAATGTTGTATTGATTAATATCAAAAGAACATGGGGAGGAAATATTGTTTCTTCAAAAGATACAATTGTTCTAGGAACTGGAACAGGAACAATGAGACTGATGAATAGCAGAGGAACAATACTTAATTGGGAAAGAATAAAAGGTAATGATACTCTTCAAATTCAAAGCACTTCTGTTACTTATTCTGAAGTTCCAAGCGATACTGGTCTTTATGCATATAGAGCAAAGGTTCAATATGAAACTTGTCCAGCAAAATATTCTGAGTTTAGATTAATCAGAGTTAATGATTCAAGTTCTTCTCTTAGCGATATTAACTTCGATATAAATTTAAAACTATATCCTAATCCTAATAAGGGAGTATTCACAATCACCTCATCGTTTAATGATATTGTTGATTTAAAAATAATAAACTCTCTTGGACAAATTGTATTATCACAAAAAGCACTAATATCTAATAAAGAGATAAATCTTCAAGATGCAGAAAATGGAACATATATTATTTCAATAACTGCAAATGGAAAGCAAACAACTAAAACATTTATAATAAACAAATAATAATTTAGATTAAGATGAACAAGGTAATTAATTCAGACAAAGCTCCTAAAGCTATCGGTCCTTACAGCCAAGCAATCAAAGCTGGTAATGGTATGTTATTTATTTCTGGACAAATCCCAGTAAACCCTGCAACAGGTAAAGTTGTTGAAGGTGGTATTGTTGAACAAACAGAACAAGTATTTCAAAACATTAAAGCAATTCTTGAAGAAGCTGGTTATTCTTTCACAGATGTAGTTAAAACAACTTGTTTATTAAACTCTATGGACGATTTTGCAACAATGAACGAAATCTATGGAAAATACTATAGTGAGTTCTTACCTGCAAGAGCTGCCTATGCTGTTGAGAAACTTCCTCTAGGAGTTTTAGTAGAAATAGAAACAATTGCATATAAAGCAGAATAATCTTTTTTATAAGCAATAAAAAAAGGCTAATCAATTGATTAGCCTTTTTTTGTATCATAATTCGTCTAGTCAATTAGTTGTAATAACTCGCTAACCTTTGGAGTAAGTATTATTTCTGTTCTTCTATTCTTAGCCCTTCCTTCTTGGCTTTCGTTGGAGTCGAGTGGGCTAAACTCCCCTCTTCCTGAAGGAATAATCCTATCTGGAGTTATTGAAGAATTGGAAAGGAGAATCTTTGTAATAGATGTTGCTCTCATAACGCTTAAGTCCCAATTGTCTTTAACCTGTTGTTTCCCTGAAAGTGGGATATTGTCTGTGTGTCCTTCTACCATTACATTAATATCTGGATTTAGTTCCAAGACCTTAGCAATCTCTTTCAAGGCATCTACTCCTTCCTTACCCACTTCCCAACTTGCTGATTTAAACAATAGTTTTTCATCCATAGAAACGTACACCCTACCATCTTTCAGAGATATATTCAATCCCTTATCTTTAAACCCAAGTAGGGCATCTGATATCTTCTTATGTATTGCCTTTACTTCATTATCCTTAGCCTCAAGTGCATCTTGAAGCTCTTGGAGTTTCTTTTCTTTGAGAGCAAATTCTGCTCTAAGGGCTTCGAAATTTGCTTCTTTATCCGAAAGTTCAGAGGCTCTTTTGTTTAGACTTGTTCTTGCATTAAGTAAGTCTTGAGATAGTTTATCTAAGTCCTCACTCTTTGTCGCCAAAGATTGTTTATAGCGAAGATTGCAATCCTCAATATCCTTATTAAGCTCCTTTATCTGTTGTCTTATCCTCTCATTTTCATCTTCAATTGTTTTCTTATCTGCAATATTATCAGCAAGTTGTTTTTTACTTGCCAATAATTCGCTCTTAAGTGTCTCAACCTCCGACCTAAGTCCAAGGTTCTCCTTTACCTGAGTTTGAAGTTTAGAAATATTATCACTATTCTCCGCATCAAGCGATTGATACATCTTCTTAGAAACACAAGAGCTAAGCCCCAAAGCCAAAGCCAGCCCTAAAAACAAAACTTTCTTTCTCATAAAATTCTAATAAATAAAAGTAAATATACTACCAATAATCTCAGCAAAAATAAGAATTTTTTCCGTATCTTTGTAAAACAAATTAATCCTACGAACACACGTGTTCGTCCAACAAATAAAAATATAAAATTCCTTAAATAAAAATGATGCACATCTTTCATAGTAAATGATGCACATCATTTGTATCAAATGATGTGCATCATTCGCACATTAAATCGCCGATTTAATAGTACAAATCAGCTATTTCCCAGAACAAAATAAGGATTAAGGAGATTAAAATCAAATAAAAATTCCCAACCATAGTGACATGACATGTCTATACTTTTTTTTTCTGGGTTTTTATAACCTTTTTTGGGTTGATTTCGTATAATGGGGCTATTAAATAATTTTTGATGAGGGAAGGTATTTATTCTAAAAGGGTTGGTTTATTTTTTGGGAGTTTTAACCCTATTCATAATGGTCATTTGATTTTGGCTAATTGTTTTGTGGAAAACACAAATTTAGATGAAGTTTGGTTCGTTGTCTCTCCTCATAACCCTCTGAAAGATAAGGATTCTCTTATTGATGATGAAATTCGCCTAAATCTCGTTAAACTTGCTATTGAGGGTAACAATAAGTTCATAGCCTCTGACGTTGAGTTTTTCTTGAATAAACCTTCATATACTTTTAACACGTTAAATCATCTTAATAGAAAACATTCTGATATAGAATTTGTTTTAATCATTGGAGAGGATAATTTGGAGTGCTTTGATAAATGGAAGAATTATAATGAAATCCTAGATAATTATCAAATCTATGTTTACCCTCGCCCAAATATTCAAGCGTATAAATTTTTAGAATATAATAATGTTTATTTGATTGATGCCCCTCAGATAGACATTTCTTCTTCTTATATAAGGCAGTGCATCAAAAACAAAAAATCAATCAAATACCTCGTGCCTGAGAATGTTAGATTGGAAATAGAAAAAAGAAATTATTACTGTAACATTTAGTTAAACTATGCGTTTAGAGTAGAGTTTTTAAAACTAAAAAAATTGGAATAAAAAATAATGAGACAGCTTAAAATTACTAAACAGCTTACAAATCGTGAAATTACTTCGCTTGACAAATATCTGCAAGAGATAGGTCGTTTGGAGATGATTTCTCCGGAAGAGGAAGTTCAATTAGCACAACGTATTAAACAAGGCGACCAGGCTGCACTTGAACGTTTGACTAAGGCCAATCTTAGATTTGTTGTATCTGTTTCAAAACAATATCAAAATCAAGGAATGAGCTTACCCGATTTAATCAATGAGGGTAATCTTGGTTTAATAAAAGCAGCTCAACGTTTTGATGAGACTCGTGGGTTTAAATTTATATCCTACGCTGTGTGGTGGATTCGTCAATCTATCCTTCAAGCTCTTGCCGAACAATCTCGTATTGTCCGCTTGCCTTTGAATAAGATTGGTTCTTTAAACAAAATCAATAAGGCTTTTGCTCGTTTGGAACAAGAATTTGAACGCACACCAAATGCAGAAGAGGTTGCTATCGAACTAGATATTCCTGACAACGAGGTTAGAGAAAGTCTTCGCCATAGCGGAAAGCACCTTTCTATGGATGCACCTCTTGCTTCAGATGAAGAAAACAATATGTATGACTTTATGAGAAGTGACGATGACACTACTCCTGAGGCTGAACTAATGTATGAAAGTTTGAAGATGGAGATAAATCGTGCAATCTCAACACTTACTCCTAAGGAATCAGATATTTTGAAAATGTTTTTTGGCTTAGAGGGTTATCCTCCTATGACACTTGACGAAATTGGGGAACAGTTTGACCTAACAAGAGAAAGAGTGCGTCAGATAAAAGAAAAAGCCATCAGAAGACTTAAGCATACTTCTCGCAGCCATATCCTTCAATCTTACCTAGGATAGTTAAGAGTGAAAAGTTATAAGTGAAAAGCCGGTAAGTATTTGTACTTATCGGCTTTTTTATTTCTACAAAAAGAAGAGGTAATAAAAAAAAACGTGATAAAAAAAGAGACGTGATAAATCACGTCTCTACGATTATTTATTATTTAATTCTTTCTGCGTATTCGAATGTTCTTGTGTCTACCTTTATCTTTTCGCCTTGTTCGATAAATAATGGAACACGAATATTTGCTCCTGTTTCAACTTTTGCATCTTTCATTGCATTTGTTGCAGTATTTCCTTTTACTCCTGGCTCTGTATATACGATTTCCATATCTACAAATGCAGGTAACTCACAAGAAAGAGGAGTTTCTGTGTCAGCATGAACTATCATTTCAACATATTGACCTTCTTTTAAAAGAGTTGGTGCATTGATGATTGATTCCTCAACTGAGATTTGATCGTAGGTTTCTGCGTGCATGAAATTATATCCACTATCATCTTTGTATAAGAATGTATAAGGACGACGCTCTATTCTTGCTACGTCAAACTTAGCTCCTGAAGGGAATGTATGTTCTAGTGTTCTTCCTGTCTTAAAACTCTTTAGTTTTGTACGCACAAATGCAGCCCCTTTACCTGGTTTAACGTGTAAAAATTCCACTACCGAAAGTAAATCTCCATTCATTACGATGCATAATCCATTTTTAATATCCTGTGTAGATGCCATAAATAAAATTTGTTTATTGTTTTTTTCTTATTATTCTATTATACTATTTTGATTGTTCTTTCAATAAAGAGTCTATCCTGCGTTGCAAAAACTCATTATCTTCCTTTAATTTGTGATAACCTTTTTCATAGAAATTAGCCTTCAATACGCTAGCAATCATCCTAATAATTGCTACTGCTAAAAGCATAATTAATGATACTTCTAAGGTTGGTTTATTAAAAATATAGAAACCAATTATTATTAATATTCCTATATAAGATAGAAAGTCTAATAGTTTTGAAATCTTGACCATATTCATCTTGTAATTTTTCAATGAGTTGCAAAAATACTATCTTTTTTCTTTTTAGCAAAATATTTGAATAATGGAGATATTTTATATATATTTGCAGATTGAGAAATAGTGATATAAGATTTAATACAATATTGAACATATGAAAAAAATATTTTTAAGTATTTTAGTTACTTTGATTTTTTCGATAAATGGTTTTTCACAAAACCTAGCATATCTTGATGATCAAAAACTTACAGAATTTACTAACAAACTAGCTAAACTTCCTTTTTCTGAAAGAGATGTGATATTAAAGGCTTGCGATATTTTCAATGCAGATTTTGCTAATAATCCAGACCTTGCTGATTGGGCTTTTCAAATCCTATATTATTATCACGAAATTAGCTGTGAAGACAAGACTGCTACACTTCATAAAACCTTCGCCGATGAAGAAATTAGAGGTTATTACTTAAAAGACATTGAAATCTCTCCAAAATTAAGAAATGATATTTCTGATTTTAGTAAAGAGTATGCTAAATGGGGTTATAGGATAGCTTCTTTTGAAGATACATCATACTGCATGGAAGTTGACTCTAACTTTCTATATACTAAGTTCGAAAAATTGCTTTCAAGAGATTACTCTTACTATTTTGGTAATTTTGTAAGCGACCTTGGAGTTCCTCCTTATTGGCATGCTACCTTAAATATGTCTATTGGAGAAATAATGAGAAGAATTGAATGGAGAGATAATTTCCTTGACAAGAACCCTGAATTTATACGAAATGATTTAGTAATAAGAGAGATTGAATATTTAATGTTCTCTATAGCTAAAGGGTTAGAAAACACTCCTATCTATGATGATAAAGACGTGATATTACCTCATTACAAAGATGCTATACAGTCGTATTATAGAACCTATCCTAATACAAAGTGGGGACTTTTCCTTACTGAGTTCATGCATAGATTATCTCTAAACAAATATCGTAATAGTAACCCTATTGACCAATTTGTGTTAGAAAATCTATTCCCTAAGAATAGAAAAAACATCGATCCTCTGTTAAAATACAAGGATATCCTTATTGATAATTTAATGGATTAATTTTTATATGAAAAAGTTTATTATTTCAATCTTGTGCATAATATGCACGTTAAATACTATTGCTCAAAAATCAATAACTCTTGAAGATATTTGGGCTAAAGGAACATTTAGAGCTAAAGGTATTAATGAGATTCGTTCGATGAATAATGGGGAAAACTATTGTGTGCTTACTCCGAATGGCATTGACAAATATGAATACAAGACTGGCACAAAGGTTGGTCAAATTGTTGATTTCACAAAACTTATTTTTGATAATGGTGAGAAAAATATGGTTTCCGATTATAATTTTTCCTCCGATGAGAAACAAGTACTTCTTGCTGTTAATCCCGAATTAATTTATCGAAGTTCTTTTTTGGCCGATTACTATATATATGAAATAGAAACAGCAAAATTCTACCCACTTTCCAAAAATGGGAAACAACGTCTAGCTGAATTCTCTCCTAATGGAAAGAAAATTTCTTTTGTTAGAGACAATAATATCTTCATCTATGACATTGCATCAAATACAGAATCACAGATTACAAAGGATGGTAAATTCAATGAGATTATTTATGGTACAACTGATTGGGTATATGAAGAAGAGCTTGGCATAACAAAGGGATTGTATTGGAATAAAGAAAGTAATAAACTTGCTTACTATCGTTTCGATGAATCGAAGGTTAAGGAATTCTCTTTTACGCTTTGGGGCGAATTATATACGAAAGAATATAAATATAAGTATCCAAAGGCTGGAGAGGATAATTCTATTGTTGATATATTTGTGTATGACTTAAGTACTAATTCTCATAAACAAGTTGATTTAGGACAAGATAAAGATTATTACATCCCAAGAATTCAATGGACAAAGAATGAGAATCAACTTATTGTACATAAACTTAATCGTCTTCAAAATCAGTATGATATTTTCGCAGTTAATACTTTGGATTATAGTTTGAGCAATATTTATAGCGAGACAAATAAATACTATATCAGTGAACCTCAAGAAATAACTTTTTTGAGCGATAATTCAAGTTTTATTCTCAAGTCTGAAAGAGATGGATTCTCAAATTTGTATATGGTTAGCATGAAAGATAAATCAATCAAGCCAATTACTAATGCTAAATTTGATATTGAAAACATTTGCCATATAGACGAAAAAGAAAAGAAAGTATATTATACTGCTGCTAAATCTGCTCCATATAATAGAGAACTTATGGTTATCAATTTCAATGGCAAAAATGAGAAGCAACTATCAAAGGAAGTTGGAACTTATGAGGCAGCCTTTAGTAAGAGTGGAAAATATTATATCTCAACATTCTCAGATGCAAATACTCCTGCTATTTACACAGTAAACAACCAAAAAGGAGATACATTAATCACGCTTGAAAATAATTCTAGACTAAAAGAGGTTATAAAAAAATATGGCGATGAAAAGAAAGAGTTTGGCTCTCTATCTACTTCTACTGGAGTTAAACTAAACTATTGGATTATTAAACCATCGAAGATGGAAGCAGGAAAAAAATATCCTGTCTTATTCTTTGTATATGGCGGACCTGCTTCACAAGAGGTTTTAAATTCCCAACGCCGTGCTTCTGATACATATTGGTATAAAATGTTAGCACAACAAGGATATATAACTGTTTGTATTGACCCAAGAGGCACAGGAATGAATGGAGAAGAATTTAGAAAATGTACATATCTTCAACTAGGGAAATATGAAACAGAGGATGTTATTGAGGCTGCTAAGTATTTTGGAACTCTAGACTTTGTTGACAAAGATAGAATAGGAATATTCGGATGGAGCTTTGGTGGATATATGTCTAGCCTTTGTATTACTAAGGGTGCTGATGTTTTTAAATCGGCTATCGCTGTTGCTCCTGTTACAAACTGGCGTTATTATGATAATATATATACTGAACGTTTTATGAGAACTCCTAAGGAGAATGGTACTAACTACGATATAAATTCTCCTATTAATTTTGTGGATAAACTAAAGGGTAATTTCTTATTAGTTCATGGAACAGCAGATGATAACGTACATATTCAAAACTCTATGGATATGACAACTGCTTTAATTAAGGCAAATAAACAATTTGAACAATTCTTCTATCCAAATAAGAATCATGGAATATATGGAGGAAATACAAGATTACACCTTTATAATCTAATGACCGACTTCATTAAACGCAAACTATAATGGTTAACGAATTTAGAAAATTTGTTGAGGAAAACAATTTGTTCACCAAAGATGATACTATCCTATTAGCAGTAAGTGGAGGGATAGATTCAATTGTTTTGTGTGAAATGTTTCGCCTAAACAATTATTCTTTTGCAATGGCTCATTGCAATTTTCATCTTCGTGGTGAAGAATCGAATAGAGATGAGGCTTTTGTAACAGACTATGCTAATAGAAATAATATAACCCTTCATAAGATAGAATTTGACACTCATGCCTATATGAAAGAAACGGGTAAGAGTCTACAGATGTCTGCAAGGGAACTAAGATATGATTGGTTCTATCAACTTTTGAAAGAACATAATTATTCCTTCGTTGCTACTGGTCATCATGCCGATGATTCAATTGAAACTTTCTTTGTTAACCTTATTCGTGGCACAGGTATTGCTGGCCTTCATGGTATATTACAAAAGGTAAATAATGTAATCCACCCTCTCCTATTTACTAATCGCCAGCGTATTGTTGAATTTGCTAATCAAAATAATATTCAGCATGTTGAAGACTCTACAAATGCTTTAACAAAGTATACACGCAATAAGATACGTCACGAGATAATTCCTTTAATAAAAGAGATATCTCCAAACTTTGACCGCACAATACTTAAAGAAATTGAGCGTTTTAAAGAAACAGAGGAAGTGTTTAGAACGGTGGTAAACAAGGTTAAGGAAGATATTATTGAGAAAAATGGTAAATACTTAAAGATATCTATTGAAAAACTAAAGTCACTTAATCCTCAAAAGATATTTATTTACGAAATATTGAGCGAATTTAATTTTAACGAGGCTACAATTTATTCCATTCAGGATTGCTTAAACGAGGCTTCATCGGGTAAGAAATTCTACTCAGAGACTCACCGTGCTATTAAGGATAGAGAATATCTATTTATTGCAGAGAATTGTAAGGAATGTGCTATTGAGCATTTCATTGAAGAGGATCAAAATAATATATCCTGCCCAATTAATCTACAATTTGAGTTTTTGCGAGATTTATCTTTTGTAAACATTCCAAAGTCTAAAGATATTGCTATGTTTGACGCCGATAAACTAAAATTCCCTCTTAAACTCAGAAAATGGCAAAATGGAGATTACTTCATTCCTTATGGATTTAAGGGCGAAAAGAAAATCTCTGATTTCTACACAAACTTAAAATACTCTCTTCTTGACAAAGAAAATCAGTGGCTCTTATGCTCTGGAGATGATATTATTTGGGTTATTGGTCAAAGAACCGATGACAGATATAAGATAACAAATAAAACAAAAACAATTTATAGAATTGAGTTTAATGAATAAAATAAAATTATTGATTATTTTTATTGCAGTTTCATCATTTAATATTGCAATATCTTCGGCATATGCGCAGTTGAATCAAAACTTATTACAGTATAAAGAGAGTGTTAATAAAGATACATTAATAAATAACATAAACTACCTTCAAGCATTCGGTTCTCGTTATGCTTTTAATCCAAACAATAGAAATATTGCAGTATCACTAAGAGATAAACTAATTTCTTATGGATGGGATGCTAAACTAGATTCTTTTTATATTGAGAATTTCACCCACCCTTTTACTTCTGGTATTGTCCGTAATTCTTGGCAATATAATGTTGTGGCAGATAAAATAGGGATATACTCCCCAGACACAGTAATTGTTGTTGGAGCTCATTATGATTCTTATGCAAGTAAAGATACTACTTATTTCAATGATTCTCCAGGTGCTGATGATAACGCTACTGGGGTTGCTGCTATACTCGAAATTGCTCGTCTTTATCAATTACATAATCTTCAACCAATAAAAACCCTTCGTTTGGAGCTTTACGCTAGCGAAGAGCTTGGGCTAATTGGTAGCGATTTTGCAATGAGACAAGCACAAAATAGTAATAAGCATTTTGCAAGTATGATTTGCTTAGATATGATTGGATGCAACCTGACTCAAACCGATGGTAATATTAGATTTGTAAACTACGATAATTCAGATTCACTAACTGCTTTCTGCGAAAGAACTGCACAAAACTACTCTACCCTAACTCACGAAAGAAATTCCATTTACACAAGATCATCCGACAGCTACTCTTATTATTCTTGGGGTAATAAAGCAATATTTATACACGAAGGTTCCGATTATCCTTTCTATCATACCTCAAATGATATTGCCTCTGCAATCGACTTTGATTATTTCACTCGAATGACTAAATTATGTTTTGCTATAACTTACCTAACATCAAATACAAACGATTATTATGCCGTAAGTATTCCTGAGGTAAATATCGCTAAGCAAAATAATAATATAAATCTAAAACAAAACCCTTCGAAGGAAAAGATTGAGTTTACATATAACTCATTTAATCAAAACAAAGAGAATGTAGTTATTACCGACCATATTGGAAGAATAATAATAAACCAACCCCTTTCTTGTTTCGAAAAGGCAAGAAATAGCTTTGAAATATCTTCTGAAAAACTAAACACAGGTCTATATATCCTTAGCATAGGTAATAATTCAAGGGCTCAAAAGATTAGTTTTATTAGATAAAGTATAAATATTATTAGAATTAGTTATCTAGTAAGAATTTCTTAAAGCCTAAAAATCAACCCCTATTACAATATCAATTTTATTGTCATAGGGGTTGAGTCATTTTTACAAAGAAAAATTTAATTTTTGTTTTGGTAGTTATTAAAATATGACTATCTTTGCAATCCGAAATCAAGACAAAATCTTGAGGGTCCCATAGCTCAGCTGGTTAGAGCATCTGACTCATAATCAGAGGGTCCTTGGTTCGAGCCCAAGTGGGACCACCCAAAACAAAAGACTTCTCAAACGAGAGGTCTTTTTTTATATCCTTTCCTAAGACAATAACCTTCCCAAAGCAAGAAAAGAAGAAATATCAGTAGTATAGAATTAGATTATATTCTAACAAAACAAGATTTAATTTTCATATGTTGGCAACATATGTATTGTATGTTGCCAAGATAGTTATCGTATGTTGGCAACATATCACAACTATGTTGCCAACATATGAAATTAAAATAAGGATTTATTATCATTAATCCCCATTCCACAACAACAAAACAAGGTATCCTGCAATTAAAGTTTTGATATACTAATGCTAAATAAAATATAACACAAAATAAAGCTTGAAATTTAAGAATATATATTCCCTCAATTAATATTTTTTCATTTACTTTGCATATTATATCATTTAAAATTTAACTTCTATGAAAAAGATTTTTATTACATTATTTATTTTAGCGATTTCTGTAAATTCTTTTGCTCAAAGTTTTGAATTACCAAAAAACTTCAAGATGGAGACACCTCAACAAAGTGAGAAATATGATGATCTAATCCTCCCAGCAATAGAGTGGATAATGATGACTCCTCCAAACATACAAGAGAGGAAACAATTAGAAACAAAAAAATTCTTACTCGAATGGTCTGCTCAAACCGAAAAAGTTTCTGTCTCTATAGGAACGAATGTAGCCAAACTTTACGAAAAAAACGAAGACCTAATATTAATATATGTACTAGGATGCGTTAAATATGTATTGGAAACAAACGACAATTTAGACAAGGAAAAAATAAATTTATCTGGTTTTGAACTAGCTATAGACTATTACACAAAGAATAAGAAACTACTCAAAAAAGACAAAAACCTAGAAGACCTAATAAAGAAAAGAGATAACGGAACCCTAAAAGAATACATCAAAGAAAAAATATAATCATTAGAAATAACCGCCAAAAAAAAATGAAAGCTTACCTTACAAAAACATTTCTTTTAATTACAATTATTATTTCATTATTTAGCTGCGCAACTCAACAAACCAGTACAATAGTTGGCGGTGATTATAATGAATTGAAAAATGAAACAGAATATTTTGTTTTACCATTTGGCTCCGTAACCATACCTGGGAAATGGGAAAAAAACAAATATAATAATATTAGCAGACAGCAATTTTTTACAAATCAAGATTCTGTTATTATAGCTATTGCCTTCTCCCAATATAATAAATATGAATTTAATATGGATGGTTCATTGACTGGATATAATTTCATAAAAAATTATTATGAATGGGACTCTAAATATCTAACAGATTCTTATGGTCTGAAGAGAGAGATATTAGTTAATGATAGTATTAATAATTACATGATATATAGAATCTATGGAGATAATTACAACATGTACTTCCTAATAAATGAAAAAAAAGGAAATATGAGTAATTATTTTATCACAACAGATAAATGGGATGAAAGTAAAAAAGTAGCATTTTTGAGAGAACTGCTTTTGTCTTCAAAATAGTTGTACTCTTTAAAAACAATTAACCCCGTTTTCTTGGTAAAACGGGGTTAATTCGAGTTTCTTAATGTTGTAAATGGATAAGTTTTGTTTAGTCGTTGAGTTTATTTGATTATCTTTGTTTCTTGTTTATATTTGTGATATGAAAAAGGTTTTTGTTTCTGTTAGTAATGATTTGGTGACTGATAATAGGGTTGACAAGACTTGTCGCAGCCTTATTAAGGAGGGTTATGAGATTATGCTTATTGGAAGAGTGAAGAAGGATAGTCCGAATATGAATGAGAGACCTTATAAATATAAGAGGATGAGACTTATCTTCGAAAAGGGATTTCTTTTCTATGCTGAGCTTAATCTTCGTTTATTTTTTAGGCTGCTTTTCTCAAAAGCTGATGTGCTTTGGGCTAATGACCTTGACACCCTTTGGGCAAATTTTCTTGTTAGTAAGATAAGAAACAAGGCTTTGATTTTTGATTCACATGAACATTTTACTGAGGTTCCTGAACTTAAATACAATAAGTTTGCAAAATGGTTTTGGAAACGTTCAGAAGGATTTATGCTTCCAAGGATAAAAAACATTATCACTGTTTGCACTCCAATTGCAGAATATTTTAAACAAAACTATAATGTAGATTCCCTTATTGTTAGAAATGCTCCTGAGAAAGATTTTGCTAAAAAGACTAAGTCTAAGGAGGATTTATCAATGCCAAACGATAAGCCAATACTTATTTGGCAAGGAGGTGGATGCAATATTGAAAGAGGGATGGAAGAACTTACAGAGGCTATGCAATGGGTAGATGCTTATCTTTATATTATTGGAGGAGGAGATGTTTTCGAAAGATTAAAAGAAATGGCTAAGGAATTTAAGGTAGAGAAGAAGATTTTCTTTATCTCTCGTCTTCCCTTTAATGAGATGATGCAGTATACTTTTAATGCAGATTTAGGACTTTCTTTAGACAAAGATACCAATATGAATTATTCAATAAGTCTTCCAAATAAGCTTTTTGAATATATTCATGCAGAGATTCCTATACTTATTACTCCACTTAGCGAAATAAAACCTATTGTTGAGACGTTTAATATAGGTGATTTTATAACAAGCCACTTGCCTAGCAATATTGCTTTGCAGATAAACAATCTTCTTGAGAATAGCCAAAGGAGAGAACTCTACAAGGCAAATTGCCACAAGGCAAAAGAATTGCTTTGTTGGCAGGAGGAAGAAAAAAAGATTTTTGATTTAATTAGAGATATTAAATAATGCTATCAATACTAATACCTACATATAACTTTGATTGCTCAAAGCTTGTAAAAGAGCTGCATTCTCAAGCCTCAGAATTAAGTATTGAGTTTGAGATACTAGTTTATGATGATTGCTCAAAGAAGAAACATGAGAAAAATCGTCAATTATCAGATTTATCTAACGTAATCTATAAGGAGTTACCAAACAATTATGGTCGTTCAGCAATAAGAAACCTTATGGCTGAGGATGCTAAATTCAAGTATCTAATCTTTTTGGACTGTGATGGAGAAATACCCTCCAAGAACTTTCTTTCTCTTTATTATAAGTTCAAGGACGAAGCCGATGTTGTTTGTGGAGGAAGAATTTACCCCAATAGGGATGAGATTAAAAAGAAATATCTACTGCATTGGATATATGGCTGCAAGAGAGAATCTCAATGCAATAGATGTGATGCAAAGAGCTTTATGACTAATAACTTCCTTATCAATAAAGAAGTCTTTGAAACAACTAAGTTTGATGAATCAATGATTGGCTATGGTCATGAAGACACAATATTTGGGATTGAGTTAAAGAATAAAGGATATAGTTTTAAGATAATAAAGAACCCAATCATTCATATTGGGCTTTATGATGCCGACGATTTCCTTAAAAATACTCGTAACGCAATAAAGAATCTATCTAATATTTTCGGTAAGAAATATAATATTGAAGAATTCTTCGACATAAAGCTTGTTAGGGTATTCCATCTTGCAAATAAGCTAGGGCTTAGCTTTGCACTTAGTTTGTTTTATAGATTATTCCACAAGGCGATAGAACATAACCTAAAAGGGAAATATCCTAATCTATTGCTTTTAGATGCATATAAATTAGGATATTTCGCTTATATAAAAAAGAAGCACTAAGAAATTACCTTACCATTTTCGCAGCATATCACTCTTTGACGGAACTTCTCAATTACTATATAATCATGAGTTGCCATAATTACTGTTGTCTTACGCTCTTGATTTATCTTCAATAATAGTTTTACTATTTCTTCAGATGTTATTGGGTCAAGGTTACCTGTAGGTTCATCGGCAATAATAACCTCTGGATTATTTACAATAGCTCTTGCAACAACAACCCTCTGCATCTCTCCTTCCGAAAGATTATATGTCTTTTCATTTCCTTTGTCGGCAAGCCCAACATCACTCAGAGTTTGCACAACCCTCTGCTCAATTTCATTCTTATCCTTAACTCCAACTGCTTTAAGTACAAAGGCAATATTATCAAAAACATTCCTATCCTGCATTAGTTGGAAATCTTGGAAGATTATACCTAATTTCCTTCTAAGTAATGGGATATTCTTTTTCTTTATATCGTTCAACTTAAAACCACAAACCTCTGCCGTACCTATTTTCAAAGGGATTTCTGCATAGATAGTCTTCAGTAAGGAGCTTTTTCCTGTACCTGTCTTACCAATGATATATAAGAACTCCCCTTCTTCAATCTTTAGGTTTACATCCGTTAGTATATCCTTGCCTTGAGATATAGTAGCTCCCTCGAAATTAATTACATATTGTTTTTCTAATTCTGACATAATCTTATTTTTTTCATTTTATTCATCCTGAACTTTACAACTTTGCACAAAGAAACTACAAAGAATGGAAAAGCTAACACCATAAACATTATAAAATATAAATCCGTTAGGAATAAAGATAAAATAATCCCTATACTAGAATATAATACTGAATAAATAAGTGTTGTAAAAACGCATCTTTGATGCGTACCCCCTGTTCTTAGAATAAAATGGTGTATATGTGATCTATCTGGAGAAAAGGGAGATTTCTTTTTCATTGCTCTACAAACAAATACCCTTAGAGTATCTACTAGTGGCATGTAAAACATCATTACAACAATCCCAATTTTTGATTTAATCTCGTGTCCAAATATCTTAGCATTAGAACCCAATTCACCATTATACTTAATTGCTACAATCATGATACATGCTAACATTAGACCAATAAATATTGATCCAGTGTCACCCATAAAGACTTTAGAGGGGTACCAGTTATAATATAAATATGCTATTATTGCTCCAATCAAACTAATTGATATTACGCTCCAAAACTGAGCATTTCCAAATCCTACTTTATAACCATGATCAGGAACAATAAATAAGAAAAAAAGCAATAATGGGATTATAGTTATGAGGGCTTGAACTCCCGATTGTCCATCAACTCCGTCGATTAGATTATAGGCATTAGTAACAACAATAAAGAAAAATATAGAGAATGAATAACTTACCCAAGTTGGTAATTCGTTCACTCCAAATAATCCATAAAGGTTATCTATCCTTATTCCAATCTTACAAATAAACATTCCAATAATTATTTCAACTACAAGCTTAACCTTTGGAGTGAGAGAATTCATATCATCTCTTACTCCAATAACTATAATTATACAGAGCATTAGTGCAAAAGAAAGCACTAAATCTAGTTCTTCATAAGCTATTAAAGATGGAATTGCTATAATATAGGAAGCTATAAATCCTAAAAAAATGACTATTCCTCCCATATTAACCTTAGTACCTTTATGAATTTTTCTTCCTCCTGAACGATCTAAAACATTATATTTCAACATAAATTTGATGAATATTGGCATAAGAAGGAAGACAATCATAATAGCTATTAGGAAGCAATAAAACTTGATCATAAACAGACACCTTTTGTTAATAAAACCAATGCAAAGATAACAAAGTGTTTTATAACAAGCAAATAATTGTTATTTTGATAAAAATTCAATGTTAACTCCTTGATTAAACAACAAGTCAAGACATGAAAGGTTCTTCACATAACCATATTTATCACAAAAACATTGATAATAAGGCTTTGAATTGTATTCTTTCATCTTACTAATTTCGAATCTTACTCTAAAATCAAGATTTTCATCAACAAGCTTAATATACTGACTATTGGAATTGATAGTTGTTTCTATTTTCCATCTCTTAAGGAAATAAGATAAAACCTCTGTATTAAAATCAATAAGTTTCTCATATTCATTGAAGAAGAACGTGCGGATTTCTTGTTCAAAATATTCAAAATAAGGGCTTTTCCCATAAGCTGACTCTATAGCTCTCCAAGCCTTTAAGTTCCACTTGTCATGGTAGGATATTCTTACTTGATTTGTCAAAGCTCTAAAATCTTTTTCTTTGACAATAGGCACACTTATCCCCAATTCTCCATTAGCAGATAATATGTAGAACCTATTTCGATATGTTTGTTTTGGAAATGTTTCAAATCCCTCTATTGAGACTGATTCGAATTTAGTTAAGCTATTAAAATATTCCAAATTAGGGAAAGCAAAGGAAGGGAAAATAGGTGTTATACTATTATTTTCCGAAGGTAATTGAGACCAACTTTTCATCAATAAAATAAAAATCTATACTATAATCTTCAAAAGAAATTCTTTTTTCACCCCAATCCTCTTCTTCCATTGTTTCATTATATATCTCATTCTTGACCATAATATCAACAATTTCCTTAGGGTTTTTCCCTATTAGTTTGTTATCAAACAATGTAACTTCAGGGTCATCCACATCTATACAAACTAATTTTGTTTCATAATTGCTATCAAAAAACAATGATAGCCCCATCTGGTCATAATGTAGAATAGTTGTAGGGCATTCAATATCCTCACCTATTTCTTCTATTTCAGAGGGATTTCCGAGTTGTTTTACAACATCATCAACAGAAGTTCCAAACATCACACCATTGATTCCTTTTTTTAGGACAATAATTAAACCATCATTTTTCATAACTCAAATTTTTTATTTGTAAAGTTGGTGCAATAATATAGATTATTTTCAATACCCACAAATTTTTATTCAAATTATTATATTAGCTAAAATATTTTGAATTTTATTTTCCTGATTATAGGTGTATTAACATTGCAACATTCAAAAAATCTTAAAAAGAATTTGGTAGTTAATAAAAAAGCAGTAATTTTGCACCGTCAAACAAGAGACATACAGTCCTTTAAAAGACAATGACTAAGTAGCTCAGTCGGTAGAGCACATCCCTTTTAAGGATGGGGTCCTGGGTTCGAATCCCAGCTTAGTCACTCAAAGCGCAGATATTAAAAAATGTCTGCGCTTTTTTTATTCCCAAAAAATTAGTAATTTTGACCCTTATGAAAATAAAAAAACACCTAAGCATTATCATTCTTCTATTATCTATAAGCACAAATCTTTTTGCTTATGAATTTATTAAAGAGAATGACATTCTTCTACATGGATTTCAAAAAAAAATAAGTGGAAACGACTTCTCATACCACTACCCTATGCCAAATATTTCAAATTCTTTATTGATAAGAGGAAATAAAATTCTTGGTAAAATGGAATTTGAAACTCAAAGTGTTCCATTAGACTACAATAATGAAACAGCCATATTTGTAATGCCTTGCGCAATAGGTTCCAATGGATTTATTATAGATATGTACGTTAGTATAAATGGTAAGAAAGAATTTACTTTTTCCACTCAAGCCAAAGAACAATGGAGCATAAAGAATGAAAGCAATAAAGAACTTAGCTTCGAAAACATTGCCTTTGATGCTAACCATGATATGAAGGGATTAATGTATTTACGTATCCCAATTAGTCAAATTGAGAAAGGAAAACCACTTAAAATAAGTGTAGAAGCAAAAGATGAGAATGTAAGCACTTGGTTTATATTGTATACAGACCAAATAATACCTAAGATAAAAGCAAAACTATATCCTGCCATAGTAAATGATAAGGGCATCGAAAAACAAAAAGTATTTATTGATGTTGTACATTTTGCACCTAAAGAAATGGCAAAAATAATTGTCGATGGCAATTTAGTTTCGGAACAAATGCTAAAACTTGGATATAACTCTATTCAGATTGAAGTTCCAAAGGTAAATAAACCTAAGAATATTACTATCGATGTTATTTCTTCCATAAATAATAAAAGAGAGGTTATCGAATTAATACCTTCAAGGCTTTGGAAACTAAACTTTGTGCAACATTCCCATACAGATATTGGTTATACACGCCCTCAAACAGAGATTTTAGCAGAACATATACGTTATATTGACTATGCCTTAGATTATTGTGATTTGACTGATAATTATCCAGAAGAATCTAAATTTAGATGGACATGTGAGAGTGCATGGGCTGTTGAAGAATACTTGCAAACAAGACCGGCCTCACAAATTGAAAGATTAAAGAAAAGGATAAAAGAAGGTAGGATTGAGCTAACGGGAATGCTATATAATTTCGAAGAAATTCCTGATGAGACTTCTCTTGCTAGCTCATTAAAACCCATAAAAGAACTTAGAAAGTATGGTCTTGATGTTAAAGTTGCCATGCAAAACGATGTAAATGGTATTGGCTGGTGTTTTGCTGACTATTTTCCCGAATTAGGAGTTAAGTATTTGAATATGGGAACCCATGGTCATAGAGCCTTAATATGCTTTGATTACCCAACTCTATTTAGATGGCAGTCTCCCTCTGGAAATGAAATGATTGCATATCGTGCAGAGCATTATAATATTGGGAACTATTTATTAGGTGTAGAGAATGAGGATTATAATAATTTTGAAATAAAGACATTAGAATATTTAGCAGAATTAGAATCAAAGGGTTATCCTTACAATATTGCTCAAGTTCAGTTCTCTGGTTACACCACAGATAATTCCCCTCCTTCAATTCAGGCATGTGAAAATATCCGTAAGTTTAATGAGAAATTTGAATACCCAAAACTAAGAATTGCAATATGTAAAGATTTTTTTGAAGAGGCTGAAAAGAGATATAAAGAAGAGCTACCTATAATAAAAGGAGCTTGGCCTGACTGGTGGACAGATGGGTTTGGAGCAAGTGCAAGAGAGACATCTGCATCGAGATTGACTCATAATGAAGTTATTTCTGGGATAAATGGTTATGCTATGGCTAAAATACTTGGAGCAAAGATTCCTCAAAACACAACTCAAAAATACGATAATCTAATTAGATCTTTACTATTTTTTGATGAACATACAACAGGCTATTCTGAAAGTGTTAGAGAGCCATTTTGTGAACAAACCATGCTTCAAAGAGAAATTAAAGAGTCCTATGTATGGGAGGCTTATAGAGGTTCGAAAATACTTAATGAAGGCCTTCAAGGTATATTACAAGAATTTGTAAACAAGAAAGATAAACCAACAATTGTTGTTTATAATCCAAGTTCTTTTTCCCGTAGTGGAATTATGAATGTATATATTGACCATGAAATATTACCTATGAATAAGGGGTTCGAAATAAAAGACAATAATGGCATTATTCTTAAGGCTCAACCAAAGATGAGTCGAAGTGATGGCACTTATTGGGATATTTGGGTTGAAGATATTCCTGGACTTGGTTCGAAGCAATATATTATAGAATTAAAAGGAGAAACTTTATTACCTAACTCAATTATTAAGCCAGAGAAAAATACAAATATTATTACTACAGATAACCAATGGTACAGTATAAATATTGACAAAAAAAGAGGAGTTATCAATAGACTATTTGACAAAGAATTAAATAAAGAATTATTAGACAAGAATTCAGAATATTCTTTGGGAGAGTTTATCTTAGAAGAACTTTCAGAAAGGTCTTCAATGGAATCATTTAGAATGGGGGCATATAAGAGATTTTCTCTTGACACCATTTGGTATATTGGGCTCAAAAGGGGCGAAATATACGACTCATACAAATTCTGTGGAAATACCAAAACGGGAATAGATATGGAATCTCAACCAAATTATTATTTTGAGATACATGTATTCAATACAGAAAAAAGAATTGAATTAGCCTATAGTCTTATCAAAAAATCAATTATTGAGCCAGAATCTTTCTATATTGCAATGCCTTTTGCGTTAGATTCTTCAAACATATATTTTGAGGTTCAAGGTGGGTTGGTTAAGGCTGGAGTTGACCAAATCGAGGGTTCTTCCAATGATTGGAATACTGTTCAAAACTTTGCATCAGTAAGAAACAATAATGAACAAATCATCCTTGTATCAAATGAAATACCACTTATGCAATTTGGTAATATAAATACAGGTCGTTACAAAAAAGGCGCCCTTCCAGAGAGCTCTCATATTTATTCTTGGCCAATGAATAACTATTGGACAACTAACTTCAACGCAGAACAAAGAGGAGAATTCCGATGGACTTATCAGATTAGCTCAAGAAATAATACTTCAAATTCTGAAGCAACTAAATTTGCTATAAATACAAGAATACCACTCTTAGCAAGAGTATTAACAAAGGATAATTCAATTTCAAAATCAAATAAGCAACCAAATTCGAACAAAGAACCTTTTGGCTCTTTACTCAATATTGAAGGGGAAAATATACTATTGGTTAATATGAAGGCTGAGGATAATAAAAATGAAATCCTCTTACAATTAAGAGAACTCGATGGTAAGGAAACCCCAATAAAAATAAGTTCAAACTATATTAAGAATCTTAAAATAAGACCTTCAAACGCAATAGGTGAAGACCTAAAAGGAGAATTAAAAAACATCAAACCAAAAGAAACCAAATTTATTAAGATATATTTTTGACCTAGATACTTTAAAAGAAACTTTCAATTGATGTAATTTTTGTACTTTTGTCCTCTGTATATAAAATGTATCTATTTATGAGAACAAAATTATCATTTCTAAATCTTTATCTTGGATTATTTATTACCTTTAGCTTCTTTGGCTTAAATTCTAATGCTCAATCAATTGACTCAATCAATGTGATCAATTATAATATAACGTTAGATGTAAATAATACCGTAGCTAACCGCCATAGTGGTTATTGCATAGTTAAAGCAAGAGTAATAAATCCCGTAAATAACTGGGCTAAGCTTAGTTTATTAAACCATAATGTTGATTCAGTATGGGTTAATTCGGTTGCGATGAACTTTTTTTACACCTCACCTACCCTACTTGTAGAACTACCTTTAGGAATTCAAGACTCCGACACCTTAGATATTAAGGTAAAGTACAATGGAGGTCAAGTAGTTGAAGCATATGGCTGGGGGGGTATTCACTATGATAATAACATAATATATACTTTAAATGTATCCTTGATGGACACTCCACATTCTTATGGAAGGAGTTGGTTCCCTTGCCAAGACATGTTTAACGATAAGGCTAGCTTTAACTATAATATTACTATTAGAAACAATAGAGGAGTATATTGTGGAGGAAATCTCGATAGCATATCAATAGTAAATGACTCCGTTTCAACATATCATTATTATTTACCACAAGACATTGCTCCATACCTTGCATCAATGACTATTGCAAACTATTGTTTGGTTGGAGATACAGTTATAGGGAAAAACAAGACCTATCCAGTAGAAGTTTGGTGCTTTCCTGCCGACTCTTCTGCAATAAGAACAAAGATTCAGTTGATTAAGGATGCATTCCACGGAATGGAAACACATTTTGGAGCATTTGCATTTAATAAGGTTAGATTCTGCGCAACACCAATAGGCTCAATGGAGCACGTTGATAATATTGCACTAGCAAGATCAGCCGCAATTGGAACTGGAGATGCAAACAATAGTAATATTATTCATGAGCTTGCACACCAATGGTTTGGCTGTTATATGGGTGGAGAAACCGAAGGTAATATGTGGATAAAAGAAGGGTGGACATCAATGACAGAAAACCTAAGCTTTGAGGCACATACTGGAAGAGAATACGCAAAGAAATTTTTCAGAAACGAGCAAGAATGGGTAATGAATACACTCCCAAGAAATGAAGGATATAGAGCTCTTTATCCAGTTGAAGGGACAAAGGTGTATGCAAGAACAACCTATAGAAAGGGCGCTGCCGTAGTTCATACATTAAAGGGTTATCTTGGAGATAGCTTATTCTATACTGCATCAACAGATATGCTTTCAGAATATGGTTATAAGTATATTAATACCATGCAGATGAGAGATTATTTATCCACAAGAACAGGAATAAACCTTAACGACTTTTGGTCATTTCATATCTTAGATAGTGGTTATAATCATTATAGTATCACAACAAAACAATTCTCAAATAATAAAGCAATAATTGGAATAAGACAAAGAATGGTAGCAAACTCAGTTGGTCTTTTATCAAGTAGAGTTCCTATTACATTTATGGACGCAAATTGGAATCAATTCACTAAGACTATTAGCTTTAATGGATATAACACTATTGATACCATTTCTCTACCATTTACTCCAGTTGAATGTTATCTCGACCTTGAAGAACAGATTGCAGATGCAACCCTTGATAATTATCAAGTAGTGAAACTAACAGGGGAAAAACAATTTCCAAACACTTATTTTTATGCCAATGTGAAAACCATAATGGATTCAATCTTTCTTCGTTCAACACTTCATTGGGTTGGAGAAGATACAAACCTAGCTCTACCCTCTGGCATAAAAAGAATATCAAACAAACATTATTGGACAATAGAAGGCATAGGTTTAGAGAAATGTGAGCTTGAAGGCAATTTTTACTTTAATACAGCATCTGGCGTAGGTAATTTCGACAATACACTAATAAGTAAATACGGTACATTAGACTCTCTTATGTTAATGTATAGACCTAATCAATCCTCGCCATGGATTGCAGTAAAGACAATACTCCCAAATAACACTCAAGGCTATTTAACTCTTAACTCTCTTTGGAAAGGCGATTATATAATGGCCGTAGGAGATAAGTCGATAGTTGGACTAAAGGACGAACCTCTTAAGAGTGATATAAAATTCAATATATATCCAAACCCTACAAAGGAGAGAATAAATATTGATTTTGACAAGCTTGAAGATGATTATTATCTATATATATACGGAGTAAATGGTCAGATTGCATATAAAACATTAATAAAAAAGAATACAACTAACTTAAATATTAATCTAGACCTAATAGATGGAATATATCCAACTATCTTAATTTCAAAGGATGGAAAAAAGAGATTAGATAGAAAGATTATTATTACAAAATAGAAAAAAACATTTATGACACTTACTTTCTTCACTCACTGTTTGTTCTAATACATAGCTAATACTTATGGATAATAAAGATAATTTAATCGAGATAATTAAACTATGTAAAGGGAAAGACTCTAATGCTCAGCACAAACTCTTTAATCTATATAAAGATAAGATGTATGCAGTATGTCTTAGATATTCAAAATCTAACACAGAGGCGGAGGATATGATGATGGAGGGATGGATGAGGATATTCCAATATATTGCAGGATATGAGTTTGTTGGATCATTTGAGGCATGGATGAAGAGGATTATGATTAATAACGCAATTAATAGTTATAAAGCAAATATCAAACATAATTCCTTAGCACATCAAGTAATTGAGAGAAATACAGAGGGAGTATTTGAGAACGATTATCTTTACACTGAAGAAGAGTTAATAAAATGTGTTCAACGACTGCCAAATTCACTAAGAGTGTTATTTAACCTCTCGGCAATTGATGAGTATAGCAATAAAGAAATAGCAGAATTATTAAATCAGACACCAGATAGCATAAAGTCTAACCTTTATAAGGCTAGAAAAGTATTGAGGGATGAATTAACAAGAATAAAAGAAGATGGAAATAGATAAATTATTTAATGAGAAACTAAAAGATTACCAAGCTAAAGCCCCAGATGGACTTTGGGAAAGGTTAGACAATAATATGAGATCTAGCCCAAACAAAGTCATTAAATCAGGTCATAGCTCTGTGATTATTAAGACTGCAACAGCAATTATTGGGGCTGGTGCCATTGGCACTGGAGCATATCTATACATAAGCAATATTAATGAAGAAAATAGCACTCAGCCTATTGCTCAAACAAGAGTCTTGAGTACTAATACAACAACAGCAGAAATTCCAAAAAACACAATAAACATTAAGGATATTGAAAGTCCTAAAAACACCAAGGAAGATATTGCTGAGCAAAAAAATAATAGCATCACTAAAAACATTCCAACTCCAATTATTGCTGATAACATAATCGATGAAATCAATAACAAGGAGCTAAGGGATGTCCCAACAAATACTAGAGCAAAATCAATATCTACCTATGAAAAACCTCAAGAGATAGTATCTAGCAACACAAAGTATACAGAAACCATTTCTGAGGTTAAATCGTCTCCAATTATCGAGAAATCAAAACCAAAGATACCAAATGTAATAACTCCAAACGGAGATGGAATTAATGACTTCTTTATAATAAAAAATATTGAACAATATCCCGAAAACACATTGATTATTCTTTCAAGAAATGCTCAAGTGCTATATACCTTTAAAGGATATAACAATGACTGGAATGGTGGTTCTTTACCTGCGGGAGCTTATTTTTATAAACTTTTATACTCTAATGATGGTAAACAAGTAGTTTTACCAGGAAATTTGACAATTATCAGATAAATTTATTTAAGAAATCATACTTGATTTACAGATAGATGAGATTTAATTGAAGTTTTTTAGTAATTTTTTTCATACTAAATTGTATTTCATATTTCCAAAGTTATTAATATTGCAAAAAATATAGACTAACAGTAATATGAAATCATCAGTAAAGAAACGTTCAATTATTTCCTACCAAAATCTCCCACAAGAGATTCATGATCTGTTTAATGAGAGATATGCAAGTGGTTACTCAAGTGCAATCCAAAAAATTACTAAGCCATCAGGTGAAACTATTTTTGTAGTTCCTTTGGAAACAGAAGATTCTATTTACATGGTAAAAGTTGAAGTGAAGATTGATGCTAAGCTATCAGATGAAGAATTTGACAAAGAAATCTTAGCAGCAACAAAGAGCAGTAAGGAACCAGATTTTGAGGAAGAGGAAGAGGAAGAAGAAGCAAAACCAAGTAAAGACAAATTCACATTAGTCCACGGAGATTATTCAGATAAAGAATTGGATGAAGATGAGGAGGAGGATGAAGAAGAGGAAGAAGAAGAAACAGTCTAATTCTATACTTTACAACTAAAGAGAGAGAGCAAAAAGCCCTCTCTTTTTTTTTGCCCCTACCTAATAAATAAATTCAAATTCTTTATTTGTACTATTCCCCACCGCATCAACTAACTTAATTAGCAACTTATTCTTGCCCCGTTTTAGGCGCATAGAGTCCAAATCACAAACAATAGAAGCTCGTTTTCCATCATACTCAAATAATATCCACTGCCCATTCAAAAACCCATTATAGGATTTTATACCCGAAAGATTGTCGGATATTCTAAAAATTAGATGTTTTTGATTATTGGCAATCCTCTTATTCTTCTTAATATTTCTTGAAATAATCGTTGGAGCTATTGTATCTAAGGCAAGGGTAAACCGCCCAAATAATTTTGTCTTTGCTACAATAACACCTTTCTCTATCCTACCTCCTATATGTTCAAGTTTTTTATTGCTTAGTTCTGCAATAACTAATTTTGAAATAAACTGCTTATTATCAACAATATTCTCTGGAATATCAATTTTGATAGTCATGTCCTTATGCAGAAAGGCAGGAGAATAAACATTATGGCAGACTCTTTTGCCAATAGTATCTAAACTATAATAGAGTTTATTATCCTCATAAAGAGCTCCTTTTGGAATAATTACTTGAATACCACTTGTATCAAATACATTATTCTTAGACCAAGATATCAATTTCCTATAATTATCAATCTCCCCTAAGCTATCCCCCACTTGATTGCATCGTGCAATAACATAGAAAGTAAAATTCTTTGTATTTCCTGCAAAATCCTTTAGTTCAAATCTTAGAGTCTTGAAATCTTCTTCTTGTATACTAATTACACCTTGATTATCAAAGGTCTTAAAATCCCTAAAACTATTATTTGGAAGTTTTCGAGTAACGAGTACTCTTTGCCTATCCTTCTCCAAAGAGTAATAGTCTATACAAGCATTTACATATCTTGAATCATTGAAAGAAAATTCATCTACTCTAAAATTCCAAAACAAGGCATCATCAACATATAGATTATACTCATAGACTCCATTATTTCCAGAACAATCATTCGACCTATCCAAAGCAGTTATTCCTAAGCTAAAATCCCAATCAACAAATAATGTATCAAACTCCTTTATGCCTAACTCACCCTCCTTAGGGTTTAGTTTATAACTAATATTTTGCTGCAAAAGCTTAATCATTAATAATTCTGGAGGAATTGTATCCATTAGTTCTAGACCAAAGAAGAGAGGATTGATAATATTTTCTGTGCGAGTATCCCTAATCTCATAATGAAGATGAGGACCTGCAGACGAACCTGAATTGCCACTAAGAGCAATAGTATCGCCTTGTTTTAGCATTAGCCTACCCTTGGGAACTTGCACATCGAACTCATAGGTCTTATGTGCATATTGATAATCCCTAACAAACTCTCCTATTGCTCCATAATAGGAGTCGAGATGCATATAGACGGTAGTGAAACCATTGGTATGTGAGACATATAAATTTTTACCTCCTCCAAAGGCTTGAACCTTAATTCTCGAGACTTCTCCCTCGAATGGGCAAAATACAAGCTCTCCTATCTTTCCACCTGTTCGAATATCAAATCCAGAGTGAAAATGATTAGAGCGCATCTCTGCAAAGGTTCCAGATGTAGTTATTGGTATCTTAACTGGAGCAATAAAATCCTTCTTGGGGTAATCCTGAGAAAAAGTATAAATAGGAGAAAATAAGATGAGTAGGGTAATAAATCCATATAAGATATTGTATCCATATGAGCATAGCCTTCTCATAAAAGAAAACATTATATACTATAACACATTTGGCAGAAGGAAGACAGTCTATCCTTTACCAACATATCCGCTTCTATATGTGCCATATGACCTACGTTATCCAAAATCATAATCTCAGAATGATGAGGAAGCATGGCTTGAGCACAAAGGCTCTCAATAACTATCCTTGAATCTTTCTTGCCTGCAATAAAAAGTATTGGAAATTTAGAATCTATCAAAACCTTTAGTCTTGTAGGTCTTGCAAGCATACCCTTTTGTGCAGCAACAATACTCTCTACACTCATACATATTGCTCTATCTTGAATATCTTTAATCTCAAAAGAGAGTGCCTCAAGATTTTCTTTAGCAAACAAATCAGGAATAAAGTTTATAATAAAACTAGCCCTATTAGCTCTTACAACATCACAAACCCTTAGTCTATTCTCCTTTGCATCCTTGCCGTCTTCCAAAGCGTGAGAGTTAACGAGTCCCATTCCTTTCACAAAGTCAGGATATTCATCTGCAAAACAAAGAGCAACATAACCACCCATAGAATGACCTATAATGACACAATTCTCAACTTTTAGATGATCCAAAAGAGCCTTAACCATCTCTGCTTGCATCTCCATAGTATGACAATCTGCAATACTACCACTCTCTCCATGCCCAAGCAAATCAACAGCAACAACCCTCATACTCTTCATATACTTGAAAGCATAGGTAGCCCAAACATCAAGTGTATTCATAAAACCATGAAGCAAGACAATGGTCTTATCTCCTTGTCCTTCATCTTGGTAATTAATTATAGCGTTATTGAAAAGAAATGATTTATGTCTCATAAGTAATAAGTTTTATCTAAATAGTAATGTACAAAAATAATACAAAATAAACAAAAAAGAGAATTAATACCAATTATTAATTAACCGTCGATTGTTTATTTTCGACGCAATTATAAGATTGTTTATTATTCTTTGTAACTTTGAACTCTGAAATCATGCAAAAAAAGAGAATGATATATTATAATTTTGATATTAAAAACCTAAATTCCTTCAATCTTCCTTGCAAGGCTAAAACCTTTATAGAGATTGATAATGAATATGATATACAGCTCCTTGAGAATATTGATTTCACTAAAAGAACAATAATCCTTGCTGGTGGTAGCAATAGTGTTTTCACCAATTCAATATTTGATGGGAACATAATTCATATAAAGAATAAGGGTATAAAAATTATTGACCAGACGGAGGATGACATAATAATTGAGGCATCTTCTGGTGAGGATTGGGGTGAATTTGTAAGATATTGCGTTAAACAAAACTACTCTGGGATAGAAAACCTTGCAGCAATCCCTGGAAGTGTGGGTGCATCTCCTGTTCAAAACATAGGAGCCTATGGCATGGAGGTAAAGGATGTTTTCTATAATTGTCTTTGCTTTAACCCAATAAAAAAAGAGTGGAAGACCTATTCCAGAGAAGAATGTAATTTTGACTACCGTTACTCAATATTCAAGTATCAAGAGACTCCTGAGATAATTTGGAAGGTGAGATATAAATTATCTAAACACTTCAAACCCAACCTATCCTACTCAGCCTTAGCATCCGAAATACAAAGACTAAACTTAGAGGTAAACTCTCCTTTGCAGGTATGTGATTTGGTAACAGATATTAGAAACTCCAAGCTTCCCAACCCAAAGGAGCTAGGCAATGCAGGCTCATTCTTCAAGAACCCTGTAATTAGTCCAGAACACTTCCAAAAACTTAAAGAAGCCTATCCAAACATCCCAAACTACCCATCGGATAAAGGTATTAAGATAGCAGCAGGATGGCTAATTGAGCAAACTGGCTACAAGGGAAAGCAGATAGGTAATGTAGGCATGCACTCAAAGCAAGCCCTTGTAATGGTAAACTATGGCAATGCACAAGGAAGCGAGATAATAACTCTTGCAAATAAAGTAATAGAATCAATAAGGGAGAAATTCCAAATAGAATTAGAAATAGAGGCACATTTAATTTATTAGATATGGAAAAGATAACAGCACAAGAATTTTGGCAATGGTTTCAAGACCACAGTGAGCACCTAATGGATATAGACAATATTGATCCATTCGAGGCAGATGAACTAATGAAAGAGTTTGAGAAAACATTAGCCCTATACTCAGAAGGTATGAGCTTTGAGATGAGTGACCTTACAGAAAAAGGACGTGAGATTGTATTCTCTGCCGAGGGTGATGAGGATTATTTCGATGATGTAATTGCTCTAGTTGAAAACACTCCTGTCTTAGACTTTTGGGAGATAAACGCATTCAAGCAACCTAAGGGACCAAACGTAAAAATAAAATTCGAGAACTATGTTTATGCAAGTAAGAACCTATGGTTTCTACCTCTTGAGAACGAAGAATTCGAAGAAACAATAGGCCTAATGGTTGGAGTACCAGACTTCAAAGAAAACGATGAAGACCAAGAAATAGCGGTGTACACTCTTATAGAAACAATGATAGGAGAATACGACTGCACAACACTACTAGAATACTTCGAGATATGCCAACTCCCTGAAGACCCAGAGGCAGAAGGCTTCACAAATCTAACAAACCTACCAGAATACATAGACTGGCATCTAAACAACATACAAGGAAAAGACTAAAGAAGAATAGATTTTTAAAAAAAAATCTTCTAGTTAAAAATATTTAATTAACATATCATACTATGTTTTGTATAATTATTATATATATTTTTGTTAGTGTTTATAATAATCAAAACATATATAATGTTTATTAGTTATTATAACAATAATTTACAAACTTAAATTTATTTTTATGAAAAAAACATTTTTTTTACTTATTACCCTTTTGGGTACAATTGCATTTACTTCATGTGGTGATGACGATGAAGTTACACTAAATACAAATACAAATCAAACTACTACAACCTCTTTTGTTCCTAGTTCATTATCAGGTAAAAAGATTGTATTTAGCACGGATACTTGGGAACATTTTTATTTCAACACAACTAGTTTCACTTATAAAGACGATTCAGAAAGCGAAACATTAGATGGAACACCAACATACTCATTTACAAAAACAGGAGCAACAACCGCTGACCTTACTATGATTTATTCTCTAAAAGATTTTATAGGCACTTCAAATTATTCAAAGTCCTATAAATTTATCTTCACATCTGCACATGGTGGATCTTTCACAGGTTATACAACCGTAGCTACAGCAGAATCCCCATCAGATACAACTGGATGGGCAAATGAAGGAACATTTAGTCTTTATTAAACAAACAAGGCTTGTCATATTCCTAAAACAAATAGAAATAATCAAACATTTTCTTGCGCACTTTTGATTCTATTAATTATATAGTGAGAGCTCAAATTTTACACAATAAATGTCCAGTTAATTAGTAAATTAACTGGACATTTTTACAACAAAGATAAAAAACAACCAAAAAAATCTTCGTTGTTATTATTAAAATATATTATCCGATAAATCAAACATCATACAACCATAGAGACGTGATGAATCACGCCTAAAATTGTATAACGTCTAAAAAAAGGTATCGCAAAATACGATAGCTTAAACTATATTTATCTAATTAACCTTATTCGGTTTCTGATACCTATCTCCCCTTTCAAAAGCCTTATTATCAATCCAAGAAATCATATTCTCTATTGCTCCCTTTGGTAGATTCTTTAGAAGAACCCAATCCTCAACTAGCTTTTTAAACTTCTCTTTACCATTTCCTAAAGCACAATTTAAAAACAATAAAAGTAATTGGTCATTTGATAGTTGAGCTCTAACAAAAGAAGTATACTGATACTTCTCATAATCTTTTAAATCACTCTCATCAACAAATTTAATTAACCTATATAACATCCGAAAATATAAACCAATATTTTCATTGCTATTACTCTTATCTTTATAATAAAGTTTAAATTCTTCAAGTAAATTATTATTACTACTATTAAATCCTTTTATTCCTTTTAAATCCCTAATAATAATATAAAAACCCGTTGTGCCTTTGTAACCTTTAAATTCAAAAGATTCAACAAATGATGATAAATTTTGAAGTAAATTAAAGAATGTATTTTCAAAACGTTGTCTCTCTAATAACTCATTTTGTTTTTCTGCTGCTTCTCTTTGCAACTTTAACTCTTGTCGTGTTAGTTCTAACTCCTGTCTTTGCAGTTTTAATTCCCTACTTTGAAGAATAATAGTACATATAACACCAGCAAAAGCAAAACCAGAAAACAATGCACTTATTGCTGTAAATTTATCTTGGTAATTAATTAAGTTATTACTTGGGTAAGTATAGTCAAATAAATACCAAGCTACAAAAAACAATCCTATTGTTAAAGGGAAAATCAAATAAATATACCATCCTCTAATCTTAAATTTTTTCTTGTCTTCCATATCTACTTCTCCTAATATAATTTATTGTTACTTTTTGATATTTATTGATTAACCACAATTTTCCTTGATATATTTACCCTTTTTCACGAGAGATTAATAATATGAAGTCATTTTAGGCAACAATTCTGAATTTACTTCTTTTTGATTTTCTTTTGTAAATGTGAAAATTATATCATTATCAATCATCACATCTATCTTATGAATATTTGTATTTAATATATATGTTAGAAAAATTTCTTCTCGGGGTGAACTTATTGTAGCTTTTTCATAATATTTTTCTTTCTCTATAATGAAGTCAGAAAGAGTAAAAAATACTTTATATCTAAATTTTTCTCTTTTTTGCGCTAAATCTGCCGTACATTTAAAAGAATAAATATTAAGCAATTTATTTGATTTAGCATCTTTAAAAAATCTATTTTTAACCCTAAAAATATAATTTAAATGATACTTTTCTATTACCGTAACGTCTGTCCCGAATGCATTAGAGCCCTGATAAGTTTCACCATCGCCAGATTCACTATGCACTTCCAAACCGTAATAACCTAATTTGGGTAAAAAGAAGATAAAATTTGTTTCTGCATCATAACCCGTTTCAATAGATAAATTTTTAAAGACAATAGCAAAAGTATCTGTTTGCATTTTCTTATAATTAATTGAGTTTGTAATGCTATCAATTTTTTTCTCGTACTCTGCTTTAGTTTCATATTCTGATTTTTCTGGTATCTGATAACTCTCCTCTAGATAAGGGACTAATTTAGTTATATCATTATTCCATTTGAGTTCATTTTCACTAATTTTTTTTAGATCTGCATCTGTTAATTTATTTTCGTTTTTCCCACAAGAAAATAAAACCAATATAATAACTAATACTAATAAAACTTTTTTCATAAAACCTCCTTTGTTTAGGGTTTGTAAATAAATATTGTCTTAAAAATAAAGATTGTATCGTACTATTTATGTCTTGGTAGGATATTTTCAGTGATATGAAAATAAAAAACGTGGGACATATACATTATAGGATTAAGAGGGACGACCAAGCCCCTACAACTCAAATAAGTAAAGCCCACGCTATGCGCAGGCGTTTACCTATTGTTAAAGAGTTGTATAATAAATTGGTCGTTTTCTTAATACCTCAACAATAGCAAAACGCTATATTTCTTTGTCAATTAACTTATAATCTGTTCTGTTAATCACTGCAAATATAATAAATATATTCTATTATGAATATGTTTTTCGCAATTTAACATTATATATTTCCTAGAGTAATGTTATCCTTATGCTTTCTTCGACGACAAGACAAGAGGTGTGATAATGTTTCCAAAAGATTTATCACCTTATGCCTAAACAAAAAAACCACACTATCCGAAGATAGAGTGGCTTTGCCTTTATAAGAGACTGTTAATACTATTGTTTTATTTTATTGCTTTTCAGCGACTTAACACCCTAACACTACATCTCTTACTTTTGTATTATTTTATATACTCTAATATATAGATATTACTGTATATAATGTTAAGTATTGAAATATAAGCTAGTTAGAGTGTTAAGAATAGTGTTACAAGAGTGTAATAATTACATTAATAAGGAAGATCTTTGTCGATAGTTCTTGTAAATATATAAGGCCTCCCGTTTTGGGTGAAATTACGTAAATCCTGGTATTGTCTATTTTTATTATCCATTTTCAATTCATGCTTTAGTGTATTTGATATTTGATATATTTTATATTTATTATTTAGAAAATCACAAATCTCTGTCGCCGTTGCACCTATTGTATCTCTATTTTGTTTATCTAATTGCTCCTCAAAGTATATTTCAATGTCTTTAGCGCAATCAGACTTTGAATTATTTACAACATCAGCTAAGGCATCAGTTTGAAGCATCTCGTTTGGGAACCATAATCTTCCGAGCGGCTTTGGAACTGAAAGTTCTCTATTTAATAAGAAATATAGAAAATGAGGAATCTCATTAACTAATTTTTTTGCGAAATCAGGATCAAAATTATTAATTTTCCCTGGTTTTCTAATCCAAAACCTTTGGTCATTTTCCTCGATTTTAGCAAAATCTAATTCATTATTTGTGCACATTGTAAACTTGCCATAAAATGGGATCACTGAGAAATCTTTATGCATAAGTCTTAGATTGATTGTTCCCGAAGTGGTGTTTTGCTTAAGTCTTTCTTTTAAAAAATCTTCTGATATTATGGTTTCGTCTATATTGATACATAGTTTAGTTGCATAGCTGGAATTGAATTTATCCTTATAAACACTAATATTCATTGTTATAGAATTACCTTTAAAGAAAGCATCTATGTAATTAAGAAAAGTAGTTTTACCAGTAGCCTGTATATTCGAAGCAAGAACAAGAATTGGCTGTATATGTTTTGGGTGTTTTAAGATTATAGAAAACCTATCATATCCTAATTCAATTTGCTCTCCAAAAATGTGTTCAAAAAGCATCTTAGTATTAGGGAACTCACCTTCCTCTGGCTCATAAACCAACCCTTCTGAGAGATTAACCAAATTATTAATTACACTTTCATGATTAATGAAATTCGGTTCTACCGTAAATCCGTGATACTTACTTTCTTTTGAAAAGTCAAAATTATCTTGCTTTAAAGCTGGTATTTCTCTAAGTACCCATTTTTTAGAAAAGTCAAAAGCCTCAAGATATTGATAATGTTTATCTCCGATCCTAGCTATTGTACCTAATTCGAATGATTCATTTGAAATAATAATTTCATTTTGTTGTGCTTTGTTTTCTTCCATATACGCAATTTTTAGTTAAATATTTTGGGAAATATGAAATTATTTTGGGAAATATTAATAAAACAATTGTGAAAAAAATGATAAGTTTTCAACAATGGTTGTTATTATACGTGGTAAAGCATTATATTTTAAATGTTTAGCATAAAATTAGAATTGTTGCGTTAGAAAAAAAATGCTAGCAATTAATAATAAGCGGCTTTAAAATAGATTAATACACGCTCTTTCCAAAAAAAATCGGCGTGTATTTTTGGAAAATCGAAATCTTTTTTGAAAAAATCGAACTCTTTTATTGGAAAATCGACGTTTTTTGAATGGGATATTATAAAATAAAAGTGATGTTTTTTGATAAAATAATTGTATTAATTTTTGTTTATTTCGATTATTTTTCGTATCTTTGCAAAAGAAGATTGGGGTAACACTCGATTCGACAATTCGTTTAGTTTTAACAAAAAACCTCGCAAGGATATAGGGTTAATTGCATTGAGTATGATAAATTACACAAAGGTATCTCGCTCTATTACAGTGGGTTACAATCCTGGCATGAAGTATCTTGCAAGTTTGGTTAGGAATGGTGTGTTGACGCAGGAGAGACTTTGCGACCGCATCTCAGCAGCATCATCATTGGCTTACAACGATGTATTAAGCTGTATTGCAGCTTTGCAGGCGGAAATCGTAGAGGCTACGATGGACGGCATCACGGTTGAGTTAGACCAGCTTGGTCGCTTCACTCCTTATTTGCTTGCAAAAGCAATGGAGACAGCAGAAGAGGTTGATGTAACAACAATCAAACGTACAAGAGTCAATTTCAAACCAAATTCACGTTTTTTGAACCGTTTGAAGACAACGGGCTACACCTACAAGGAAGTTATCCCTAAGGGTTATGTCGATCCAAATGCAACACCACCGGTTATTCCGTAAGGAGTGAAAAGGTAAGAGTGAAAAGTGAAAAGGTAGGGGCGAATTAATTTTCGTCCCTTTTTTTATTCTATCTATTTTTTTGTTAGATAGAGAAATTAGTATATTTTTGCATATTATTATCAAAAATATAGATTATGAAAAAGTTATTGTTTTTTTGCTCTGCTTTGCTGCTTTTAAATATTGCAAATGCTCAAGATAAGAAATATGAGATTTCTAAGGCTGATGCTTTTACTATGCAAAGGGGCGAAAATATTAGGATTAACTCTCACTTTCTTAATAATTTAAAGGGTAAGGGTTTTAATGAGTTTGAGGCTGAGGTTAGGCAGATAAATAGCTCTAAGGAGACTAAATATTTTCTGCAACTCATAAGATTGGGTGACTTTCCTTTTACTTGTACTATTGAATATGCTGACCTGATTAAGCTAAATACTGCATTGAATTCATTTATTGATAATGCAAAAAAGGATAAGGCGCTAAATAGAGATTATATTGAGAATAAAATTATTAGCTCAGAAGGTCTTGAACTTGGATATTCGATTGATGATAAAGGTGTCGCTTGGTTTATCACTTTCCCTATTGATATGAAAAACAATTATGTTGGCTTTGAGCTTACAGAAATTTCTAATTGTTTTTCTTCTGCAATAAAGAAAATTCAAGAATTACAAAATTAGGGCAAATTGTAGGGGCGCTGCTCGCCTGTGCCCATAAAAAAAGGGCGCAGATAAACGGCGCCCCTACATTGTTATTGTGGTTGTTCTTCGTTTGGTGTTAGTATTTGTTCTGAGTCTGCTACTACTTCAATTAGTTGTACTTCGAAGCATAGTAGTGAGCCTGCTGGCATTTCTTTTGAGTCTGAATCTCCATAGCCTAGGTCTGGGTGTATCCAAAACTGACATATTGAGCCTTCTTGCATTAGCGTTAGGGCTTCTTTCATTCCTGGTATTACATTTTGTATTCCCATTAAGACTGGAGAGTTTCTCTCGAATGTGCTTTCTACTACTGAGTCGTTTAATAGTTTTAGTCGGTAATTTATCCTAACTCTATCATATATTTGTGGTTTCTTACCCTTTGCATCGTTGATAATCTTGTATTGAAGTCCCGATGGGGTTGTGATAACTCCTGCTTTTGTTTTGTTTTCTGCTAGGAATTTATCTGCAATTTCTCTATTTACTTTGCCTTTTGCCTTAGCTTCTGCGGCTTGTTTTTCTTGCATTTGTGTTTGAAACCTCGCCATCAATTCTTGAATTTGTTGTTCCGAAATCAAATTTGCTTCCGTTTTATATGCCTCTGCAAGTGCTCTATTTATTATGTCAATATTCAATTCCATCTTCTCTTGCTTCATGCTTTTTCCAATATTCATACCAAATACATATGATATTGAGTCCATCATTGTCTTAAGCTCTTTTGGCTTAACTGGCTTTACTTTTTGTGAATATCCACTTGCTGCTGTGGCAATTATTAATGCTATTACTATTATTATCTTCTTCATAAATTATCGTATATAACAAAGGGCAGACACATGGGTCTGCCCCTACAAATTAATATATAAAAATATTATTTTCCTTCTGGAAGAACTTCCATTACTTCAATTTCTACTATTAGTAGTTTTCCGTCGCTCATTTCTTTTGCCATGATAAGGTCTGGTGAGATATAGAAGATATATCTACTTCCTGCGCTCATCATCTTAAATCCTTCTACTAGGAATGGCATATTCATCGATACTCCTTGTATTGTTGTAAGTACTGGTTCTTGTCCTTTTTCAAATGTGTTTTGTAGAACTTGTCCATCAAGGTAAGAAACCTTTAGGTGAAATCTTACTCTGTCGCTATCTTTTACTGGTTTTACACCCTTTCCTTCTGCTACAACTTTGTATTGAAGTCCTGATGCTGTTGTTACAACTCCTGGAGCTGTTTTGTTTTCAGCTAAAAACTTATCGGTCTTAGGTCTGTTAACCTTAGCTTCTTTTTGTTGTTTAGCTTGCATTTCCGATTGTTTCTTCTTTTCGTTAAGCTCTTGGTACTTCATCATGATGTTTTGTAGTTGCTCTTGTTTCATTGCTCCTACTGTGTCACCCTTGTATCCTTGTTGGATAGCCTTAAGCATAATTTCTGTGTTTAGTTCAAATCCTTCTGCTTTCATTGATTGACCAATGTTTAGACCTAAGGCGTAAGATACAGAGTCTTTCATGTCTTTTAGTTCATTTGTTTCAACTCTGTCTTTAGAACATGCTGTGAACATCATTGCAAATGCTACGAATGCTACAGCTCCTAATAATACTTTTTTCATTTGATTTTATTTATTAATGTTGTTTTCTAATTCCTTTTTCTTAAAAGAAAGAGCAAAATTAGTATTTTTTTTCATATTGATACTAAATAATATCACTTTTTCAAATATTTATTTCCACTATATTTATATTTATTATACTTTTGCAAACCAATCCATTTGGATTGATGATTTTTTAGTAATCTAACTCATTTAGTTTTATAGTTATGAAGAATAGGTATCTTGATTTAATAGACCAAACTTTTGAATTCCCACAGGAGGAGTTCTCGGTTGAAGATAATGAACTTAATTTCCACGACATACCTTTGATGGATATAATAAAGCAGTATGGAACTCCTTTAAAAATCACTTACTTGCCAAAGATTAGCACTCAGATTCAAAGAGCTAAGAGATTGTTCAATGTTGCTATTGCTAAGGTAGACTACAAGGGTACTTATAATTATTGCTACTGCACCAAGAGCTCTCACTTCTCTTTTGTTTTGGAGGAAGTTCTTGCAAATGAGGTTAATCTTGAGACATCTTCTGCCTTTGATATTAACTTAATCAATGAGTTATATGCTCAAGAAAAGTTATCAAAAGACCAATATATTATATGTAATGGTTTTAAGAGACCTCAGTATATTGAGAATATCGGAGAGCTTATTAAGGAAGGATTTACTAATGTTATTCCTATTATTGATAATAAGGAGGAGTTTGATTTAATTAATGAACATATTGAGGATGAGTGCCAAGTGGGTATTAGAATTGCATCGGAAGAAGAGCCAATGTTCGACTTCTATACCTCAAGACTTGGTATTAGATATAATGATATTGTTGAGTTTTACAAGACTAAGATTGCAACAAATCCAAAGTTTAAGCTAAAAATGCTTCACTTCTTTATCAATACTGGTATCAAAGACTCTGCTTACTACTGGAATGAACTTCGTAAGTGTGCTAATATATATTGTGAGCTTAAGAAGGTATGTCCTGAACTTGATTCATTGAATATTGGAGGAGGTTTTCCTATAAAGAATTCTCTTGCCTTTAGTTATGATTATGAGTATATGGCTGAGGAAATCCTTGCTCAGATAAAAGATATGTGTAACAAGCAGGATATTCAGGAGCCTAATATCTTCACTGAGTTTGGTTCTTTCACAGTCGGTGAGGCTGGTTGCATTCTTTATTCTATTATTGACCAAAAGCAACAGAATGATAGGGAGCTATGGTATATGATTGACTCAAGTTTTATTACAACTCTTCCCGACACTTGGGGAATTGGACAGAGATTTATCCTTTTACCTATTAATAAATGGGAGAATGAGTATCAAAGAGTATTCCTTGGAGGTCTTACTTGTGATAGTCAAGACTATTATTCTGCTGAGGCTCATTCAAATGCTGTATTCTTACCTAAGTATGACAATGATGATGATGAACCTCTGTATATTGGCTTCTTCCATACTGGTGCTTACCAAGAATCTCTTGGAGGTTATGGTGGTATTCAACACTGTCTAATTCCTCAACCTAAGCATATTATTATTGGTAGAGATGAAGAGGGCGAATGGTTTACCAAATTATTTGCCAAAGAACAAAGCCATAAATCTATGTTGAAAATTTTAGGGTACTAATAAACTTTGTTAAAAGAATATTTTCTTACTTTATATTCACTAATTTTGCTACTTATTTTTCTTGTGAAAAATCTAACAAAAAAACTATAATTTATAATGGAAAAAATTAAATATTCTGGCAAAACCAGACAAGAAACTGACCTTTTAGGAACATTAGAGGTTCCTGTTGAGGCTCTTTATGGTGTTCAAACACTTAGAGGTATTCAAAACTTTCAAATCTCAGGACATACACAAAGTGAATTTCCAAATTTCATTAAGGGATTTGCAATCACTAAAAAAGGTGCTGCAATTGCTAATCACAAACAAGGTCTTCTAAATGATGACCAATTTAAGGCTATATGCCAAGCTTGTGATGAGCTGCTTGCTGGTCAGCTACATGAACATTTCTTATCAGATATGATTCAAGGTGGTGCAGGTACTACAATGAATATGAATGCTAACGAGGTTATTGCTAACAGAGCTTTAGAAATTTTAGGTAAGGCTAGAGGTCAATATGAGTTCTGCTCTCCTAATGACCATGTTAACTGCTCGCAATCAACCAACGATGCTTTCCCAACAGCTTTCCATTTTGGTCTTTATCTTGAAAGTAGAAAACTTGCTAAGAGTTTAGACCTTATTATTGATTCTTTGAATAAGAAATCTGAAGAGTTTGCTTCTGTTATAAAGATGGGTAGAACTCAACTTCAAGATGCTGTGCCTATGACTCTTGGTCAAACATTTAAGGCTTTTGCTGATTCTCTTAAGATGGAAAGAAGAAGACTTGCACATGTTGAACAAGAATTACTTACTGTAAATATGGGCGCTACTGCTATTGGTACTGGTATTTGCTCTCAACCTGGATATAGCAAACTTTGTATTGATGCCCTAAGAGATATTACTGGATGGGATGTTAAACTAGCTGAAAATCTTATTGAGGCTACTTCCGATACATCTGTTTTGGTTGGATTCTCTTCTCAATTAAGAAGAATTGCTCTTAAGACTACAAAGATTTGTAATGACTTAAGACTTATGGGTTCTGGTCCAAGGTCAGGTATTCATGAGATTCATCTTCCAGAGATGCAACCAGGTAGCTCTATTATGCCAGGTAAGGTCAACCCTGTTATTCCAGAGGTTATGAACCAAATTTGTTTTATGGTTATTGGTAACGATACTGCAATCATGCTTGGTGCTGAGAATGGTCAATTAGAACTTAATGTTATGGAGCCTGTAATGGTTTACGCATTATTTAGATCAATTAATCTTCTTTGTAATGGTCTTGATACTCTTAGAACAAAATGTATTGACAATATTGTTGCTGATGTAGAATGTTGTACTTCTCAAGTGAAGAACTCTATTGGTATTGTAACTGCTTTAAATCCATATATTGGTTATAAAAACTCTACTAAGATTGCTAAGGAAGCACTTGCAACGGGTAAGGGTGTTTATGAGTTAGTTCTAGAACATAATATCCTTTCTAAGGAGGACTTAGACAATATTCTTGCTCCTGAGCATATGATTGAACCAGTTAAACTGGACATCAAGCCAATTGAATAATCTTTTTAGATAAATATATTGAAGGTCTTTCTTAACAAGAGAGGCCTTTTTTTTTGCAAATATTTATTATCTTTGCAGATTATGGCGAATATTGATAAACATATTATAGACATTAAGAATAAAAGGGCTGCCTTTGAATACTTTTTTGTTCAGACTTTTACTGCTGGAATGGTACTAATGGGTACTGAGATTAAGGCTATTAGAGAGGGTAAGGCTAATTTGACTGATGCTTATTGTAGTTTTTCTAATGGTGAGCTATGGGTGAATAATCTACATATTTCCGAGTATAGATTTGGTTCTTATTATAATCATGAGGTTAAGAGAGCAAGAAAACTACTTCTCAATTCCAATGAGCTTAAGAAACTTGAGTCAAAGACTAAGGAGAAGGGATTTACTATTATCCCTACTCTGCTTTTTATTGACTCAAGAGGTTTTGCTAAGATAGAGATTGCTCTGGCTAAGGGTAAGCAATCCTTCGACAAGAGGGAGACTATTAAGCAAAAGGATAATAAGAGGGAATTGGATAGATTGTTGAAAAGATAATTTATAAATAATAAAAATATATGATGAAGAAAATTATTACTTCAGTATTTGCAATACTTTTTTCGGTTATTGCTTTTTCTCAAACCGTTCCTTTTGGACAAGGTTATATTATTAATGGAGAAATTGCTGGTGAAAACAATGGTTTTGTCACTCTTAGGTCTTTCTTTAGAGATGGAAATGAGAAGGTAGACACTTGCTTTATTGAAAATGGTACATTTACCTTTAGGTCGCCTGTTGAAAATATTATACCTGCTCAGCTATCTGTCAATGGGTTAAGAGGTTTTAGAATTTATCTTGAACCATCAACTTATATTATTAAGATTAATCCTTTGAAGGCTTCTGAAACTTCTATCAAGGGCTCTAAGTCTACTGATGATTGGTATAATGTTACTAATGCTCTAAAGGATGAGGACTATGATGTTCATATGAGACGATTAGAAAACTGGGTTCTAAATAATCCTACAAATATTTTCTGCTCCGATGTTATTTCATCTTTCCTTTCTTATAATTGGGGTTATGATGAATTGAATAAAACCTTAAATACTCTTCTAAAGCCTGCTTCTCAAACCTATCATTATCTTAAACTTAGAGAAAGAGAAGAGGGTTTATCTACAGTTGCAATTGGAAAGAAGGCTCCTGATTTTACTCTAGCTTCTGTTGAAGGAGGTAATATTAATTTAAGAAATCATCTAAGAGGTAAGAAGCTTCTACTTATCGACTTTTGGGCTTCTTGGTGTAAGCCTTGCAGAGAGGAAAACCCTAATGTTGTTGTTGCTTTCGAGAAGTATCAGGATAAAGGTTTTTCTGTATTGGGTGTTTCTTTGGATAAGGACAAGACTGCTTGGAAGAATGCCATTGCTAATGATAAACTTTCTTGGGCTCATGTTTCTGATTTAAAGATGTGGAATAATGAGGTTGCTAAGAAATACTTTATTAATTCAATTCCTGCAAATGTATTAGTTGATGAGAATGGAGTTATTATTGCTAGAAACCTTAAAGGAACTGACCTAATTGATAAGCTTGAAGAGCTTACTAATAGTTATGGATTTGAAATAAATGGTAATATTACTGGAATTGATGATGGTAAGGTTAAGCTAAATCTATTATTAGAGGGTGGGCAAAAAAAGACTCTTACTACTGATATTATTGATGGTAAATTCAAATTCTCTGGTGTTGTAGACTTTGTGTGCATGGGACAGATTTCTCTTCCTACTAAGAATGGAGATATTTCTTTCTTTATGGAAAATAGTAAGATAAGTATTACTGGTACCAAGGATAATCTTGAAAATGTTTCAATCAAAGGTTCCCCACAAAACGATAATTTCTCAAGTATTGTTGAATATTGCAATAGCTCTAAAAATCCTTTACAAACATTAACTAGCGAGGTTGTTAAGAGACCTAATTCTTTCTATGCACCACTTATTATTAGTAATTATCTTGCTCCTTATATTAGCAATATTGAACTTAAGAAAGCTGTTAATGCCTTGGATGGAGATGCAAAGAAGATGTTCCAGTATAAATTACTTGTTGATTATGTTGCCGAGATGGAGGCAAAGGAAAAGGTTGGTGAGAAGGCTATTGACTTTGTACTTCCTGATGTTAATGGTGTAGATGTAAGTATGCTTGAATTTATTAAGACTAAGAAATATGTACTTATTGATTTCTGGGCTTCTTGGTGTGTTCCTTGCAGAAACGAGAGCAAATATCTAACTCAGGCTTATCAAAAATTCAATAAGCATGGTTTCGATATACTTGGAGTTTCTTTAGATAAATACAGAGATAATTGGCTTAAGGGTATTAGTGAAGATGGACTTATTTGGACAAATGTATCTGACCTAAAACAATGGAATAGTGTTGTTGTAAAACTTTATAAGTTAGAGTCCATTCCTCAAAATATTTTAGTAGACAGCCAAGGAAATATCATTGCTCGTAACCTTAGAGGAGATAATTTAATATCAACTCTTAATGAACTTTTTGCTAAATAATGAAACAGAGCTTAAATCCATTAGAAGAAATTAAAAAACATTCCGTTGGGAGAGTAATACTACAGTATTCTATGATTACCTTTGGTATATTAATATATACCTTCGGCTGGTCGGTCTTTCTTATCCCTCAAAAAATTGTTGGTGGTGGAGTTGTCGGAATTTCTTCCATTATTTATCTTGCTACCGATATTCCTGTTGGGGTAATTAACTTTGCCATTAATCTTGTGCTTTTTGCTATTGGTGTTAAGATTCTTGGTGCAAAGTTTGGGATAAGTACAATATTTGGTATTGTTGTATCTTCATTTGCCTTTATTTTTTACCAACAGATAATTCATATTGATCAATTTATCGATGCCACCCAATTTGAACCTTTTATGTGTGCAATTATTGGGGCTGGTCTTGCAGGTGTTGGGATTGGTATAGCTTTTATTAATGGAGGGAATTCTGGTGGAACAGATATTATTGCTCTAATCTATACTAAATATCATAATGTTAGCCCTGGAACTGTAATTCTCTTTATTGATATATTCATCATTGCTTCTTCAATTATCGTTCCTGGCTCTAAGATTGAGAATATTGTTTATGGTTATGTTGTTATGGGAGTATTCTCCTATACCCTAGACCTAATGATTGAGGGAAATAAGCAAGCATATCAGATTATGGTTTTTTCTAAGATGAATGATAAGATTGCTGATGCCATAGGTAACGAGGTTGGAAGAGGTGTAACACTTCTTAATGGATGGGGTTGGTACTCTAAAGCAGACCAAAAGGTTCTTATGGTTATTGCAAGAAAGACAGATAAGGTTAAGATTATGAGTGTTATTAAGGATACTGACCCTAATGCCTTTATCTCTATTGCTAAGACCCAAGGTGTGTTTGGAAAGAATTTTGATACACTTAGAATCTAATTAATAGAATCAAAAGGTATTATGCACAATAAACTTTCAATCTTTTGGAATTATCTATTTCTTATATTTCTTTTTTCTTTAGGCCTAACCTCTTGTAAGGAAGAAGATAAGATTAATAAGGATAAGATTTTTCGTTATAATGAGAGTGCAAATATATCCTCACTTGACCCTGCTTTTGCTAAAGACCAAGCAATGATATGGGCAAACGCTCAATTATTCAATGGGCTTGTACAGCTCGACTCTAATTTAAATATTCAACCCTCAATTGCCAAGAGTTGGACAATTACAAATGAGGGAAAGACCTATACTTTTATTATTAGAGATGATGTTTTCTTCCACACCCACCCTTTGTTTAAGGGAAAGAGAAGGGTTGTGGCTAAAGATTTCGTTTATAGTTTCAATAGGATAGTCGATGAAAAGACTGCCTCTCCCGGGGCTTGGATTTTTAATATAGTTAGTAAGGAAAATAATAAATATTCTTTTCTTTCTCCAAATGATTCAACCCTAATAATTAACCTTAAGACAGCCTTCTCCCCTTTTCTTGGGCTCTTATCAATGCCTTATGCCTCTGTTGTACCTAGGGAGATTGTTGAACATTATGGACAGGACTTTAGAAAGAACCCAATCGGTACTGGTCCCTTCTATTTCAAAATGTGGAAAGAAGGTGTAAAGCTTGTACTTAGGAAGAATACTAACTATTTTGAGAAAGACTCCAAGGGCAATAGGCTCCCTTATCTTGAGGCTGTATCTATTAGCTTTATTGTGGATAAGCAATCTGTATTCCTAGAGTTTATCAAGGGTAATATTGATTTTATTTCTGGTATTGACCCTAACTATAAGGATGAAGTTCTTACAAGAAGTGGTGCTCTTCAAGAAAAATATAGGGATAGGATTAGGTTAATTACTCAACCATATCTAAACACTGAATATCTTGGTTTCTTGGTAGACAAGGATGTATCACCAAAGGACAACCCTCTTCTAAATAAGAATATACGCCGAGCAATAAACTATGGTTTCGATAGGAAAAAGATGATTAAGTACCTTAGAAACAATATTGGACTTGCTGGTGAATATGGTATTATTCCAAAGGGACTTGCTGGTTTTGACACTAATGTAGAAAATAAATTCTCCTATAATCCAATTAAAGCAAAGCAATTACTCTCTGAGGCAGGTTACCCAAATGGTAAGGGACTACCTCCCATTACCCTTCAAACAACCTCGACCTATCTTGACCTTTGCAAGTATATTCAAGGACAATTAAATCTATTAGGTCTGGATATTAGAGTAGATGTAAATCCACCAGGAGCTTTAAGGGAGCAGATTGCACAGAGTAAGTCTAAATGGTTTAGAGGCTCTTGGATTGCAGACTACCCAGATGCAGAAAACTATCTTTCCCTTTTCTATTCTCCAAACTTCTGCCCAAAGGGTCCCAACTATACACATTTCTCTAATAAGGATTATGATAATCTCTACGAACTTTCTCAGAAAGAGACATCTGTCGAAAAGAGGACAGAATACTACAAGAGGATGAACCAAATAATAATTGAAGAAGCCCCAATAGTAGTTCTATACTACGACCAAGTCCTACGCTTCACCCAAAAGAACATTAAAGGACTATCCTCCAACCCAATGAACCTCCTAATCCTTAAAACCGTAAGGAAGGATTAAATTTAAAAATATGTATTTACTGCAAATTCATATTGTTCCATAAAAATCTTTTTAAATGGATACAAATTATTTTGCTCATAAAAGACAAGCATAGCCTTCTTATAGTCTATTGAGTCAACACTCCTAAAAGATAATGGGCAATAACCTTTTGATATTAACTCTGCATTAGATACTATTCTTGCTGTTCTCTTATTTCCATCAAAAAAAGGTTGAATATATGATATTAATAGTAGGATTATCAAGGCTCTTTCAAAAACATTCTCCTTTGAGTTTACCAATTCACACATACTTATCATTACTTCCTTGATTTGAAACTCATTATCCAAAGGCTTATAGTTTGTGCCTGTTATACCAACTCTTTTATTTCTAATATTTCTATCAACATTGAGTTCCTTAACAAGCAAGCTATGCACATCCTCAATCTTACTTAATGACATTGGGGATAAATAATCCTTATTCTCAAGAATAAAGTCCAAGGCCGATTTGTGATTCAAAAGCATAACAGCTTCATCTTTTGTTTTTCCTGAGGCTGTTTCCTTTTCCTTTAGCAATCTTTCTGTTTCTAATAAAGAATAAGTATTTCCTTCAATTTGAGATGATTTCCAGCTTAAGTCAATACCCAATCTCTCCATTTCTTTTTGGTATTGAACCTCATTCAAGTCACTTATATTCTTTATAAATTTTAAATGTAAATTATCTAAACTTCTTAATTCATCTTTACTGAAAATATTTATTTCTCTTAGATGCTGAAATATTTCAAAATTAAAAGACTCATTTATTTCTCTTTCATCAACTTCTTTAGAAAAGTATTCATCCAAATTGATTGGAAAAAGAAGTTTATATGAATCTGAAATAATATATTTTGAGCCTTTACCCTTACCAAATATTGAAATAAACCCTAGAGCAACCAAATCAGAAATATCCCTTTTTAATGTTGCCGAAGATATAGTAAACCCAATATTATTATTAATCTCACTTGAAGATAGCATTGGATTCATTCTAATAAATTCCAATATTTCTTGTTGTCTTTTACTTATCATAATCAATAATATTTGTTTTCAGCTCACAAATATACAAAATACGGCTCAAATTGCAAGCAAAATGAGCCGTATTTCAATAATTAATGAGCTACAAATCTAATTCCCTATTGTTTGAGCAACGATAAATTGGTAGTTATTATCTAGTTTTAGACATTCAAGCAATTCTTTTTCCTTTGCCCCTGCCCTTTCAACAGTCTTTAATCCTTCTTGTGCACAATAAAGATATATATTTTGGCAAGAGTGACCTGCATCCAAAGAAGCTAGGTAGAGTCTTTTCTCTTGAGGAACCTTTCTCGGAGCATCATATTTATTATAGTTTGCAATAAAAACCACATTAACTGGCGCCTCTTCTGCAAAGCCCTGCTTTGTTGTCAATTCTCGAAAATCTCCCTTAACAATTGGGATAAGAATATGTCTTTCTGGAGAATATAAATATGCTCCATTTGCTAAGAAAACGTATGTTTCAAGAGGATAGAGTGCCATTGCAGAAGGCACGGTTCTTTTACCATTATCCCTATTAACACCATTAGCAACCCAAAGAATCTCCGACAATTGCTTTAATGAGATATTCTCCGTTGAAAAAGTCCTATCTGACTTACGCCTTTGCATAGTTTTCAAAAGCAACTCTCCCTTATCCATCTCTGGACTAACCAACCTAATAGTATCAAAAGTTCCCAAATCCAAAGGCTTATTCTGACATTCCACAATAAACCCACTAAAAATAAAAATCAATCCAACCAATAAATACTTCATAACAATATTTTAAGCATTAAATTAAACAATAAAATCCCCTGCAAAGATAATAAATCTAAAGAAAAATTCAGAATCTAAAAAAATCTCGTATTGTGACTTCTTAATGATTCAATCGAAGGATAAAAAAGTTCATTCTGAGGTAGAATAATATTTACATTTTCGAACTGTTTGATGCTATAGCTACTATTACCTATTTCTTCAAAATTCTTATTGATTATAACTCTATAGTCAGTTGATATTGAAATTAATCCTCTATCAAAAGCTCTATGTAACAATGGACATAATGCTAAACCATTTGTTAGTTTATCATTTTTACTTTCAGAAAAAGGTACAATGTGACAAGCGTCAATAATTGAAATATTTTCGCTTGAATCAACACGTAGTCCTGATATACAACAAGTATATGAATATAGTTTAGGAATCTCTCTTTTAAATATGCTACCTCTAACAAATATTTCTTCTTGGAATTCATCCTTGCTTAACTCCGTCTCTATTACTTCAATTCTTTTTTTATAATCATATTCGGGTTCTAAAACAATCTGATTCTCTATATCCTCCAAATAATAATTCGTTGATTTATAATTAGATTTAGTTTCAGAGAAATATGTTACTAATAGATGATTTAATAATTCATTAGATGTTTCTCCATTCAGCATCAGTAGTAATAAATCTTCAGCTATTATAGCACCTTCTAAAAGTTGTTTTATTTCATTAAACGATCTGATTGTTTTAATAGATGTAACAATTTCTTCATATCCATATTTAGGAACTAACGACCAAAATGGTTCTGAACGTAAATGAAAAAATGGTAATGTAAAGATACAGCTATGTTTTGATGTGACTAATGATGCCCAATTTGACTTAAATAGGCTAACAATATCTACATTAATATCAATAAATTTACTTGTATAAATCTCTTTTTGATACGCTTGAATTAAACTTATTAATAAGATTGGCTTATGTGGTGCTCCTCCATTACTTTTATCCCTTCTTAATTTAGAAAAAAGAACTTTGTATTTTTCTAAAAGTTGAATTTGTATTTCTGTCATATATTTATCCTTTCACCTCATATTTTTTAAGAATATCAAAAATATATGAACCATACTTCTTCGAATTGTATTCTCCTACTCCGTATATTTTCATTAATTCATTCATGTTTTTTGGTTTGATATTTGATATTTCAATCAAAGCTTTTTGAGAAAAGATTACGTAAGGAGGTATTCCTTCTTCTTTACTTGTTTTTAGTCTCCATAATCTAAGAATTTCAAATAAAACATTATCATTTATTTGTGGTAAAATTTTCTTAGATGGCTTTGTTTTTGAACTTTTGATTTTTATTGGAATCTTTGAATATATTTCATTTTCAAGCAAAGATTCTAAATTTCCTCCTTTAGTAATATCTCCAATATGTATTTCCTTAGATATTTTTATTATAAGTTTATTTCTAATTTCTGATGTTTCTTTTGAAAGAGAAAGAACAGATTCTTCAAATGGGGTAATTACTAATATTTTATTATTATCAATCGCATTCTTAATCGAATCATTAATATTATTTTTGAATCCATTTGCTAAAACGAGAATAAATCTATGATTTGCTGTAAGAAAAACATTAACTATCTCCTTCTCTATTTTTGTAATATTTCCACAGACAACCGTTTGATTATTTTTTACTTTATCATTTGCCCATTCATTACAAGATTTTTCAATTTCTTTAGAAATATTCCTAGAACAAAGAAAACCAATTGTATGGTTTCCTAATATTGTTTTATCTCCAATATATCTAATCTTATATGTTTTCATAACCTAGATTTATCTCACAAACTTACAAATAATTTGGTTACTAGCATACTTATTAACATTAAAGAATTTAATAATTGATAGTATTGGTTTTATTTGTAGAGAAGTTTTGTTGGATTATTATTTTATATAAATGTATCTTCGCTTATAATTAACAAGATAAAATATATTCCTAATATTGAACAGAAGCACAAAATACAATTCTATTTTTCTAAAAAACTTCTTACATATCATCCATAGATAAGGCTAGGTATTGAATCTTGTAGGTGCTTAGGTTTTGGGGTAGGTTTTGGGATTTGTTCTTAAGTTCAAAGAGATTTATTTTTTCTTTATTGCGCTTAACCTCTGCTATTATTATCTCTTTGTCGAATTATCGCAATGCACATTACAGTAATGACCATTGCGATAATGCAAATGTACAAAAGATATTCAATACAGAAACAATTAAAGAAGTTTCTTTGGATTTTTATTAGATAAAAAAGTATTTAATCCTTGATTTGTTGGGAGAAATCAAGGAGTTTAACTATTTAAACGGCGATTTAGTCTTGCTAGGGTACCTACCAGAGGGCAGCTAGGGTACCTACCGTAACTTTGCTTTAGTGTACACTATAATTTTTGGGGTGATTTTACCCTTTGTTTTTAAAGGGATTGAGAAGAGTCTTTTCCTTATGCAAATATAAGGAAAATTTATGAATAAATGAGCTGAAAATTGAGAAATCTTCGTCCACAGACGAAACTTTTGATGAAAAAGACAAAATCTTCGTCTGTGGACGAAAGTTTTTACTTAGAATTTTATGTTGGAATATGGCAAAGAGTCTATCCATGTTATTACCTTTTGCATGGCTAGAAGTTCATAGTTTAGTAGGGTTTCTGTAACGGTACCAATTAGTGGAACATCCCCAATAATTAGAAATAAAATAATATTTACAAGGACTATTGAAAGAAATGGTACTATTATTATATTTGCCAAAATGGTATAGGTTGGGAAATATCTAAACCTTGAAATAATTAATGGCATTACAAATAATTGAGCAGAAATGGTCATTCCTGCTGCCGAAGCGAAAGGCTTTACGCTCCAGTGTAGCATTGATTTTATTTGGGCAAGATATTTTCCAAAGATAAGAATTCCTAATACTGCAAGAAAGGAAAATTGAAAACTCCAATTGAAGAGAATTAATGGGTCGAGGCATAGGAAGATAAAGGCAGTAACTAATAATGAATTAATAGAATCATATCCCCTACCAATATATTTAGTAAGTAAGATAACACTCATCATTATAGCAACTCTTAGAACCGAAGGGTTAAGCCCAACAATAAAACATATTGCAAAGCTAATGATTACTGCAATAATCTTCCTCCAAATTATCAATCTGTAATTTCCCATAGATAGGAGTTTTAGCAAAAAGTCTATTACAATAATTATTAATGCAACATTCATCCCTGATACGCAGAGAATATGCGTTAGTCCTGCGGAGGTAAATTGACGAATTACCTCTTGGTCGAAATAAGCCTTATCTCCGAGTAGCATTCCTATTGCAAGAGCCGATTCATTTTTTCCAAGATTTGAATTTAGTAGTTTATTTTCGAGATTTAGCTTTACCTTTCTTGATGATGCAATTAACCAATTACCCTTATTTCTATCTACCCTTTTCCAATTACCACTTTTTACAAAAACATTATCATAAATCCTCTGCCTTTGCATAAATTTCTTATAGTCAAATGAGGAACCATATCTATTTTCAATTTCAAGCAATGGTGAGTTTGTGGTTATTATGTCTCCATAATTAAGACTATGGGCTGAATCTGTTTTTGAGAAATATATCATTATATCTCCTGTGGTACTATGCCAAATATTACCAGAAAGATAATATGTTATTTCTCCCTTATACTTTATTGTTTTCTTGCTTTCAATTGGCTGAGACTTAATCAATACCTTATAATACATATCTTTATCAATATGTTTTGAGTAATGATTCCTAATAAAGAAAACAGAGCTATAGGCTTCAACTAAGATAATAATTAGGCAAAGTGGAATTAGGATAAAGAGTATTGGTCTCTTAAACATTATTGACCAAGACTTTGGATAAACCCAATCTCAATCCTATTCTTTCCTTCCCAACCAATCAAAGGGCTTTGTTTTCCATAGCCAGCTACTACTATCCTATCGGAATTAATCCCAAAGGCTATTAGCCTATCTTTTATTAGATTGGCTTGGAGTGAGGACAACTCATCTTCGCTTAATTTCTTATATCCTTTTTGAGTATGAACAGATATTGTAACAACATATGGAACGTCTTGTAGCGATTTAGCAAGATATGATATAAACCTATCTGATGTCTTTGAGAGTTTATCAGGACTAGATTCTGAAAATATTGTTTCAATGGTTAGGAGTTTATGCTTGGAAATCAAATCCTCTACTGAGTTTTGAACTAGCTTTAATTCTCCACTTGGATTATAATATGTTGAGATATACTTATCCAAATTACTTATTAGCAAATAAGGTTTAGATGGTTTTTCGAATGCAAAGGCTCCAGATACAGAATTAGAAAATGTCTGAGTAAGTCTTTGTGCACTCATAGAATCTTCAATAAATACGGTTGTTGAAATAGGTTTCTTATCTTGATCATTTACATAACCAATAACATATTGTTTCTCAATAGAAGATACCTTTAATGGAATAGTCCAATCCATCCAACTTTCTTTATTTACCCTAAAAGAAACATATAAATCATAGTCAGAGAAATTCATCCCATCATTAGAGTAGAAATATAATATATCTCCTTGCTCATTAATTCTTGGGCAAATCTCATCATATCTCGAATTTATCTCTTTTGGAAGAATTATTGGATATGTCCAAGTATCATTCTCTTTAAAGGATACAAAAATATCGTTTTCTCCATAAGAGTTAGGTACTTTTTGAGAAAATACTCTAATTGTACTATCGTTTGCAAAGGACTCATTTATATTATTTTGCTTTTGAGCAATTGGCTCACTAATATTTTCAAAGTATTGATAAACTCTAAAATCGTTATTTAAAGCCTCCAAAACCTTATAAACATTAGCCATCTTATTAAGCTTGACTAAAGGAGTAATATATTTTTTGATTAATTCAAGACTTCTATCATTCTTTATGGATGTAAAATAAGCATTATACTTCTTAAATATTTTATCGTCTATTTTCGGCAAACTAAGAAGATAATCTATTTCCTTAGCCTCATGAAGTTTCTTTATTATTAGCTTATTATTAGCTAGAGCAGGAAAAGATTTTATTATTCTATGAAATGAATTAAGTTTGCCATCTTTTGTAAATTCTTTTGCAAAATCTAATAGATATTTATCGAAATCAATATCATAAACATTATGTTCTGATATATACTCAATACCCTTTAATGAAAGGTATTCATTGTTTATTGACAATAATGTATCAAAGATTTCTCTATGTCTTGGATGGTTTGGATAATTATTCAGAAACAGAATAAGTTCATCTATATCATATTGAATAATACCTTGCGAGAACTGCAATTCTTCCAATCTCTCTTTCACTAACTTTGAATATACACCATTAGGATATTTTGAAAGGTAATCAGTCAATGATTCTATTGTGTTTTCTTTTTTTGCATTCTCAAAAACAATATTCTCTATCCCCTTCTCTGCTTTTTTAATAATATTGGGGTCATTAGTAGAACCCAACAACTCCTTTAGCTTATCCTTATCACCTGTATTTATTGTTTGATTTAATATATAATTCGATATCCACCTCTTAACCTCACTTATCTGCAAGGACTCTGGATATAGTTTTTCAAATTCTTGGTAGGCTTCAATGCTATTCTTATTCTTGGTCTGCTCAAAAGCAAATTGATTTCTAATTCTGATAGCTTCATCAACATATACAGTATCGGAAGAATATTTTGAGATAAAACTATTTAAACTATCTATGCTCTTTGATTGATATGCCTCTAATAACGCCTTCTTTACATCCTCTTGAGCATAAGCATTCCCTCCTATTAATAAGAAAGACCAAATTATTATCTTGAAAGTAAATAAAACAATACACTTTTTCATATTCCAATTTATAGAAAGTCCTATAAAAATTATTTTACCCTAACTACAAATCCTTCTATCCATCTTCCTCCTATTTCAAGGTCTACAGAATATAAGCCTGGCTCAAAATCATATTCTAGAGGAGTAACTCCCTTATTATATTTTTGTTCTAAAACAAGAAGGTTTGATTTATCATAAACCCTTATTGAAGTTAGTTGGTGATAATTATCTCCAAAGGCATATATCTTATTATTGTGTGACCATAAATATATACCTGAATACTCCGATTTTATTTCTGGGATATTTAATCCTTTTATTAAATGTATTCTATATCTATCATCAATTGAACCAACTGGCGATTCAAACTTAATAGACTTCTCGCTACATAGACTAAAGAACTTATTTTCTTGCTTGTCCTCAAGAAATACTTGAACATTTTCTGGTAATACAGATAGGTTTCCAAGAGATATTTCTAATTTCGACTCCTGACCAACATAATAACCCAAATCGTAAATTGCAGGATAATCTGGGAATACATTTACTGCCAATTCTTGAGTATCTTTTAAAAAGTAAAGCTCTGGGGTTTCCTTGCTTGAACCAAATAATTTATGAGCATCATATTTATCGAAACCATAATCTGCACTTGGAACCATTCCCATTAAAACATATTGACTTCTACTACCATTAGAAATATTTAATGTCAAGTAATTATGGTTATTCCAACTAAAATTGGCAGAGCGAGGGATATATTGTTGTGAACGTTTAAATATCATCTCTGAATTGGTTTTTAATGCCTCAACAAAGAAACCCTGTAAAGAAGGAATTACTACATCCTCTTTCCCATCAATAATAATTGGGTTATAAACATCATTTTCTGAATCCAGCATAAAAAGAACATTTCCTTGTATCTTTCCATCAATATCCTCAAATAATTTCTTAGAACTAAGTGGAGCAGTATATGGATTGCCTACAAGATTCCATGAATCTTGTTCTGTATAGACCAATGGAAAAGAAACCTGACTCTTACAAAGCATACCCTCATAAATAACATCAAGCGGCTGGTTGGAGAATACAGCATAACCCTTACCTGGAATCAATTTATAATTTGGATCTACAATATACTCACTCCAAAAGTCATTTAATTTACTCTTAACCCCAGTCTTGTATTCCATTAACCAAGTTTCATTATCGTTCTTTCTCATGGAATAAATAAGTGCCTTAGTATCATTTACTGGAGAAGATGTGTAAGACCATTTCTTTGGCAAAAGATCTTGATGAACAATAAACCAAGAACCCTTCCCATAAATAATATCTCCAGAAATATAGAACATCTTGCCTGAAGCAATATCCACATTTGAACTATCACCCAAGACAAGCATTGAACAATAAACATCATCAATAACCTCTACATTTAGATTTGGGGAAATATATACAAAGTCTTCAATATTCGGAGTACCTCTTGGTAGCCAAATATTAGGGTCTGACCACTTGCCAGACTCCACTAAACTTTTTAGTCGAGGAGTTCCAAAGTATAAATCAGAAATATCCAATTCATCTCCATTAGTATTTATTGATATCTGTAAATAGTTGGCTCTTTTAGGAGATGTAAGAGGAACACAATATTTTTGAGCCTCTAATTCAGGCTCTAATTCCTTCTTAAGAGTTGTATCTTCTTCTAATCCACTTACCCTATCGGTCATATCGTAAAGCAATTGAGTATTCTTATACCACTCATACGTTATTGATATATTCTTATCTTGTAACTCACTCTTATTATAATCGAATTTGAATTGATATTCCGAATTAGAAAATACAGGTATTCTATATATCGTCTTATCTCTAAGATAGGTAATATTCTCATCTAAGAAATTAGTATTCATTTCATGCAGCTTAGAGCAAGAACCATTCAAATCAATAATTATATTATCGCTAGAATTCTTTGTAGTTACAATTAATTTTGCATTATGACGACCTACCTTATTTGGATTATAGGAAATTGAAATAATCTTTGAATCCAATGAATCTATGTAGAAATTTCTTTCATCAATACTAAATAGGCTTGTATCTCTTCCTATAAGTTTTAGAATAATATCTCCTCTTAGGTATTTGGCTTGAAATTTAAGTTTCTTTACCTGAGCATAGGTATATGGTAAGGGAATATGGTCAAACTCTATTTGATTATTAATAAGGGGAAGGAACTCATTTTCATTTTTAAATAAATAGCTAATCTCCGTCTTTTTACCATTAAACCTATCGAAGAATCCACTAATCTTATTGTTTGTGATAGAGAATTGAGGATATTTACCCTTTGTTTTTATTTTAATAACATACCAGCTAAGCTCTATATTATCCTTGTTTAATAATTCCTCTGTGATATGAATCTTATAAGTCTTTGAATACCTCTTTTTAAGATTAACATGCTCAACTCTTCTTCCTTTTGAATCAATATAATCCTTCCACTTTTCATCTTTTCCTGTTCTATATTGTAGTCTTAAAGCATACTTAGCCTTTGAACCAATCGAAGAAACTGAGCAAGTATATGTAGCATTCTCAAATCCAAGAGTAGAAAATGATAAAATCTCCCTACCCCCATTATCTATCCTACCATCTTCTGATGTTTCAAAAACAATATCCTTTTCTTGAGAAAAAGAGTTAGTTGAAAATAAGATTAGAGATAAAAAGAGAAATAGAACAGTCTTTGCAAATTTATTCTTTTGAGATATTATTGATATTATATTATTCATTATTGGTTTTTAGTTTTATCTTCCTACGGATATGATTTTGTAATCATTTAGCTTATAAATCACTGTCCTTTTGTTTTGATATCCTGTGCTATCATTCCTTCTCTCAAAATAATAAGAGTTTACCATAGTCTTAGTATTATCATGATTAGGCTCATTAATAAAGTCATCACCCTTTTGAGTCATCCCAGGTACAAAATACATCATTATATCATAGCCTAAGGCAGCATAAATTTTATCCGGCTCAGCCTTGAAATGAGTTCTAAAGTCCTTGACAAAGTTCACAAAGTTTACATTAGTATAATCATTCAAATAACTTAGAGTAAAATGATAATTAAACTTTTGCATTAGAGTTAAATCGATATTAGGGAAATCAAGCCAGCTATACTGACCTATAAGGTTTATATTAGGAAGCTTTTTGTTTGAATTAAGTTTAGATAAGAGCTGTGTCACATAAGCTTCATTTAATTTGGGATTACCCTTATCAACAATAGAAATATAGATATTATCCTTAGAATTATCAATCTTTTCAAATATCCTACCGGCATATTTATTATAGTCAACAATGCACCAAGAGAATCCTCCCTTTTCGAATATTTGTTTATAATATTCCATAATCGGTTTCTCCGAAGCCGAAGGAGTATAGAGAAGAATTATATTAGGATTAGAAAAGTTATTTCTAATATATCTAATTATTGTCTCTACTTCAGCGGCGGGAGAAGGCTGAATCTTAAATAAATAAGGATTATTGTTCAAGATAGTAAGGTTAGAACTCATTGGATTAATAATAGGAATCATATTCGCATTAGCATACTCCAAAGCAATATTGAAATTCTTTTGGAATACTAAAGGGATAATCAAATCCATATCCTTCATCGACTCTGAGTTTAAAACATCTTGCATGCCCTTAGTATCTTCTTCTGCAACATCAAATACTCTTAATGAAACAGAATAGCCCTCTTGTTCAAGTTTATCCAAGGCTATTCTAGCACCTTCGAAGAAAGTAATATATTCGAAAGATTGATATTTAGCCTTCTTCTTCTCTTCAATATTGAATTTTGTAAAGTTTAGCTGATCAATCTTATCGTAAGCCAAGGGAAGCATCATAGCAATATTCAAATGCTTTTTTGAATTATACTTTTTTGGCTTGGTATAGGTAACTGGCTTCGTATTATTATTGTTAGAATTAGTTTGTTGGCTAAAATCGGTTAATATTGTTGAAGAGTTGACCTGATTAAGTAGAGATTTATTCCTAACAGTATAAGGAATCTTGATAACCTGACCTGCTTTTAGAGTCTCTGCACTAAGCCCAGGGTTGACATCAATAATATCCTGCTCCTTCAAGAAATAAGTTCTTGAAATCCTATATAAATTCTCTCCTGCTTGAACATTATGGATTCCATAGTTTTGTTCTTCCTTTTGCGAATAAGCATCAAAAGAAACAAGAAAGAAACTAAATACAAAGAATATTACCAATAATCTTTTCATAAATATTATTTTTAGACCAAAAAAACTATTCCCACTCAATAGTTGCTGGTGGTTTAGAAGAAATATCATAGACAACTCTATTTACTCCCTTAACCCTATTGATAATTGCATTTGAAGTATCTGCCAAGAAAGTATAAGGAAGATGAGACCAGTCGGCTGTCATACCATCATTACTCTCAACAGCTCTTAAGGCAACAACATTTTCATAGGTTCTCTCATCACCCATTACACCAACAGATTGAACAGGAAGTAGCATAGCACCTGCTTGCCAAACCTTGTCATAAAGACCAGAGTCTTTTAATCCTTGGATAAATATATAATCAACCTCTTGAAGTATTCTAACTTTTTCTTCAGTAATATCTGAAAGTATTCTAATTGCAAGTCCTGGTCCAGGGAAAGGATGACGAGCAAGCAACTCTTTTCTCATATCAAGCGATGCACCAACTCTACGAACCTCATCTTTGAAAAGGCTTCTAAGTGGTTCAACAATCTTTAGCTTCATATAATCAGGTAATCCTCCAACATTATGGTGAGACTTAATTGTTGCAGAAGGTCCTTTTACAGAAATTGATTCAATAACATCAGGATATATTGTACCTTGAGCAAGCCATTTTACATCCTGTATCTTATGAGCCTCTGCATCGAAAACATCTATAAATGTCTTTCCAATAGCCTTTCTCTTAGCCTCTGGTTCAGACAAGCCCTTTAATGCAGAATAAAATTCATTTTTAGCATCAACACCAATAACATTTAGACCCATTCCCTTATATGATTCAAGAACTTCCTCAAATTCATTCTTTCTCAATAGTCCATTATCTACAAATATACAGTTTAGGTTTTTACCTATTGCTCTATGTAATAAAACAGCAGCAACAGAGCTATCAACTCCACCAGAAAGACCAAGAACAACCTTGTCGTCTCCTAATTGAGCTCTAAGTTCAGCTATTGTTGTCTCAACAAAACTATTTGGAGTCCAATCTTGCTTTGCTCCACAAATATCTACAACAAAATTCTTTAGAAGTGTTAGTCCATCAAGAGAATGAGTAACCTCTGGGTGGAATTGTATCGCATAAGTTTCTTCTCCTTCAATCTTGTAACCAGCATTCTTAACGCTATCTGTAGAACAAATAATCTTGAAATTCTCTGGCATATTTAGGATGGTATCTCCATGAGACATCCAAACCTGAGAGTTTGAAGGAATATCTTTCATTAGTTTCGAAGATGAATCAACCTCGTTTAACATTGCACGACCATATTCCCTAATCTCAGAAGGAAGTATTGTTCCTCCTGCAATATGAGCCATATATTGAGCACCATAACAAACTCCAAGAAGTGGTAATTTGCCTTTAAATGCAGAAAGGTCTGGTTTTGGAGAATCCTCATCTCTGCAACTACAAGGGCTTCCAGAAAGGATAACTCCAACTATATCTGAACTAATAGATGGTATTTTATTATAGGGATGTATTTCGCAATAAACATTAAGTTCTCTAACTTTTCTAGCAATTAACTGCGTGTACTGAGAACCAAAATCCAAGATCAATATTGTTTGCATAAACTAATGTTATAATATAATTAATCTTCAAAATTACAAAAAAACTCAATTACTACAAAAAAACCTTTTTATCTTTGCACAAAATAACTATCAATGCTACTAAATAAAAACTATTATAAGTCTAATTTTAACCTTGCCCTACCAATAATCTTATCCTCAATTGGTCAATCTTTTGTTCAAATGGTAGACACAATAATGGTAGGACAATTGGGAGCAACAGAACTTGCTGCAGTAGCTTTTGCAGGAACAATTTCGATGAATGCTCTTGTATTCGGCATGGGTATAGCAATGGCATTAACTCCTCTAACTGGTCAATGTTTTTCAAAGGGAGAGCATAGGAAAATATCTGTATTATTTCAAAATTCTCTTGTCTTAAACCTTATCACCTCACTAATTATTATTGGTGTTCTTTTAGGTATAATGCCTTTTCTTCAATACTTTGGTCAGCCTCAGGAAATAATAGCAATTGGTAAACCATATTACTTAATAATCACACTTTCATTTATCCCAGGCATACTCTTTTTGACCTTTAAACAATTCTTCGAAGGTATTGGAACAACAAAGGCTGCAATGGTAATTACAATATCTGCTAATATCTTAAACATAATACTCAACTATCTTCTAATCTACGGTAAATTTGGATTCCCTGCCATGGGCGTAACGGGAGCGGCAATTGCAACATTTATCTCAAAATTCTTAATGCCAATAGCCTTTTTCTTTTATATTTTCTTCCATAAAAGATATAGGAGATATTTGCTATTCTTCAAGGCAAGCAATCTTTCAAAATTTATTCAAGTTAAGATACTTCGTCTTGGAATGCCAATATCAGGGCAAATGGTCTTAGAATTTGCGTCTCTTATGTTCATTACCATTATGATGGGTTGGGTAAGCAAATATGCCCTTGCGGGTTACCAAATAGTTATCTCTGTTGTTGGTACAACCTTCCTTATTGCCTCTGGTATTTCGAGCGCAACGACAATACTTGTAAGCCACGAATTTGGGGTTAAAAATTATTCAGAAATAAAAAAACATTTTAAGGTAGGCTATGTTCTAACCTTGATAATAATGGGATTTTTCTCTCTTATGATAATCCTATTTGGGAAATATATTGCACAAATATTCTCATCGGATATTCAGGTTATCTCTATTGCCTCTGAGCTTTTTATTGTTGCTGGCATATTCCAATTAATCGATGGCTCTCAGGTCTTATTCCTTGGCGCTCTAAGAGGGATAAACGATGTTGTAAAACCAATGAAATATGCCTTTATTTCTTATATCCTAATTGCAGTGCCATTTGCATATATATGTGGATTTATTCTCGATTTAGGCTCTTGGAGCATATTCGCAGGGTTCTCTGCTGGACTTTTCTTTGCAGCAATTTTATATTATCGTAGATTCTCCCTAAGTATTAAAAAACATATTGAAAATTAAATTATCATGATAAATCAATTAACTGAAAAAGTAATAAGTGGTCAAAATATTAGTGTAGATGAAGCTATTTGGCTGGCAAAGAATGCTAAAAAAGAAGAATTATATGAGGCATCTCATATAATCACTGAGAAATTTGCTTCCAAGACCTTCGATATGTGTTCTATAATTAATGCCAAGAGTGGACTATGCCCCGAAAACTGTGCATGGTGTTCTCAAAGCTCACATTACAAGACTAATGCCGATGTATATGATTTAGTGGATAAAGATACTTGCCTAAAGCTTGCAAAATATAATGAGGCTCAGGGAGTGAAGCGTTTCTCTTTAGTTACAAGTGGTAAGAAACCTAATTCAAAACAATTAGACTCTCTTTGCTCGACTTCAAACCACCTAAGAGAAAATACTAATCTAAGGCTTTGTGCATCTCTTGGTTTATTAGAAGAAAGCGAGCTCAAGGCTCTTTTTGACCAAGGCATTGTTCGTTATCATTGCAATCTTGAAACTGCTCCTTCATATTTCCCAAAGCTTTGTTCGACTCATACAATTGAGCAAAAGATTAATACTCTAAATTCTGCAAGAAAGGTAGGTATGGATATTTGTAGTGGTGGTATTATTGGAATGGGAGAAACAATGGAGCAAAGAATTGAATTTGCCTTTACTCTAAAAGACTTAGGGGTAGGTTCAATTCCTATCAACCTTCTTCAACCAATAAAGGGTACTCCACTAGAAAGCCAAAGCCCACTTACCGAAGAAGAGGTCTTAACAACAATAGCCTTATTTCGTTTTATCAACCCCTCAGCCTATCTACGTTTTGCTGGAGGTAGAGCACAGCTAAGCAAAGAGGCTATGCAGAAATGTCTTTATATTGGGATAAACTCTGCAATTGTTGGCGATATGCTAACAACCCTAGGCTGCGACGTATCGGAAGATAAAGAAATGATAAAACATTCAGGATATAATCTATAATAGAACTATTTTAATATTTTTCTTGCTTTTCAGAAAACAAGTTGTATCTTTGCATCATCTTATCAACCATGTGTTGAAAAAGTTACGAGGTCGTCTATTTAGGCGATCTTTGCTCTTTTATAATAGAATCCCTAATCTTTGCTACAAGTTCATTCGGAGAATATCTTTTATTATTATTCTCTTTCAACCATTGGTTGTATTCTTTTTCTTTTTTTCTTGTATCATGATTATACTCACTAACAAATGCAGTCCATAATAGTATATAATTACTTCTCACATCTAAAATCACAAAGTAATCAATATCATCACAATTATCCAACCAGATACATATTCTGTGCTTACCTCCCCGTTCCTGTTCCCATATTTTAAGTTCCCATTCTTCAGTTTTCTCAATAGCTGGTCTTGCCCAAGGAATACATTCGCATCTCCTAAGATCTGGTTCTCTTTCATTTTCAATTTCCCCTTTATGAGTCATATGATAGAAAGTATAAGCTCTGTCTTTAAAAATAGGATTAAATTTTAAATTTAATTGACAAGAACCAAATGTTGTTTTATGAATAATAAAATCATTTTTAAACACCTCATATATAGCATCAATATATCTATGATAATCCCCTCCATAATCTTCTAAACTTATTTTTTGAGGTAAATCTCTATTATTTTCCATAACCACCTTTCCAGATAAAAACATTAAATTTATCTTCGTGAATCAGCGTACTACTTAAAAGATTATAACCACTTCTTTCTCTAATTTTTTTTATTAGTTTTAATTTTGCATCACTCGTATTCAAATTCCTATGCAAATAGGATATTGCTCCTGTAAAAAAATCAGATAATGAAACTAGTTCTACTTCGTGAGAACGAACTTGCTGTATTTTTTTTATTATCTCCTTATTATAATCATAATTATTATTACAAAGAATCTCATGTAGTTTTTCAACTTTTTTTTGACCAAGAGTATCTTTGATATCAAGATATATATTATAAGACATAGAGGGATTAAGTATTGACTTCAACAAATCAAAATACATCTTATAATAGAAAGTATCATGTGTTTGATTAAAACGATCGTGATCTAAGAGTTTCTTATCTGGAACAACTAATACACGAAAATGTAAATCACTGTTATCAAAGAAATAATTAAGCACATCTAAGTAATATGAATATTTAGCATTAGAAACTTTATTCCACTTCAATTCAAAATCCGATTTTAATCCATGTTCAACTTTTATCTCTCTAAGTCTTTTAAAAATCAAGTCTTTTTTCTCTTCCCTACACCAAATTGCTCCAAGAGTCATTACCGAAATATTATCATTCTCTAAATGACAACTTTCATCACAATAGATATTATATATATCACCCATAACTATTATTATCTATTTTACTAGTTTTATTAATTAAAGCACAATCAATTCAATCCCCAAAACTACTAATAATAATTTTAGTCAAGAAATAAATTTATATTTTTTATTTCGTTTTATCAACCCCTCAGCCTATCTACGTTTTGCAGGAGGAAGAGCACAGCTAAGCAAAGAGGCAATGCAGAAATGTCTTTATATTGGGATAAACTCTGCAATAGTAGGCGATATGCTAACAACCCTAGGCTGCGACGTATCGGAAGATAAAGAAATGATAATGAGTTCAGGATACACGCTTTAATATCTTAGCGAGCATCTCCATTTGAGCTTCATGTATCTCAATAATTTCTTTTTGTTCATTAATGATTAGATGATCAATCTTCTCGTTTAGAATTCCTATTTCTATTTCTGCCTTAAGGTTTACCATATAATCTTTTTTAGCTCTTTCTCTATCTTTTTCTTCCTGACGGTTTTGACTCATCATAATAACAGGTGCTTGAAGTGCAGCAACAGACGATAAGATTAGATTCAAGAGAATAAATGGAAATGGATCAAATTGTTTATTGGTAAGCCAAAAAACATTTATGCAAATCCAAATAAGCAGAAAAATCAAAAATGAGATAATAAAAGTCCAACTTCCTCCAAACTCTGCCATCTTATCTGCTACCCTTTGACCAAAACTTAGTTTAGGTGTTTCCTCATTTTCAATTACATCGGATATAGTTTTTTTATCCTTTAGTGATGTCAATACTTTATCTTCCAATTTTGTAATTGTTCTAACATTTGTTTGCATTAAATGCTCTATATGTTTTTCTCTATAATAATCAAGCTCACTAATAGAGAGATAATCATTATCATCAAAATCAGGATGATCTTTTTTTATTAATTGTTTAATAGTTTGTCGTACCAATTTTCCTGAAATCCTATCTCCGATAGGGAATTCCTTTTTTGACAAATCACTAATAAAGGTTTTCATATTTTTGAATGTATTTGATATAAAAAAACAAGCATAATTCTATGCACATAGAGTATAACTAAAAAAAAAACAAATAGTTTGAATCTTACCTCTGCATCACAAGAAAATTCTTTGCAAACAAAGCGACAATTTGACTATCATATTTATGTTCAAAATTGTTCAAAATTGAACATAAATGAACAAATTGAATATGGAAATTACGAAGATTTTAGAAAAAATTACGATGAAATTCATGTTCAATTTGTTCATTTTTGAATAAAAATACATCGTTTTTTTTAGTGTTTTTGAGCAGGGGGAAGAGAAAATGCAATTTTTCGAGCCTATCTTCCCCCTCTAGAACTAATTGATTTTCTATATCTTGATTGAGTCAGGGGGAAGAGGGGGAAGAGAAATCCTATTGTGCGTATACTATTTTTTGAATATTGAATATATTATTTCTAAATAAAATATTCAATATTCAATTATTCACTAACTCACTATGAAATCCTCATCCCCCTCTTCCCCCTAGAGCGACAATAAACTGATTATTAAACAATTCCAGAGGGGGAAGAGAAATCCAAACTCTCTTCCCCCTCATCATTATTTATCATTCAAATTTCTCCCTTATCATATCCAGAAATAAGGATGTATTAGATTTTTTCTAAAAGAAATCTATACTTTTCTCAGAGAAAACCATAACTTTCTCAGAGAGAAATCCACTTAGATTTGATATAAATTCACCGCTTTGTAACCTACTTTTTTATAACTAACTTATAATCAATCAATGTTCCATTGTAACCCCTCCTTAGTACAGGAAACAAGGTTTCAAAGTTTAATAGGTTCAGACTTGCACTAAATCAAGAATATTTAGTACCAAGTCCAAACCTTTATTATTAAAATCTTTTCAAAAAAATTCCATATTAATTCAAAAAAAACTACCTTTGCGTAAATAAAAATTCAACACATTATAATATAGATATGAGAAAAAAACTACTAATAGTATTAGTCTTTGTATTAATATGCATTACATCAAAAGTCCAAGCCTATAGCTTCAGCGCAGTAGCGCCCTCAGGGCAAACATTATACTATAATATCACATCTTCAACTGCACCATATAAAGTTGAGATTACAAGAGAACTATTATCTTACCCATATTATTCTACAAAACCGACAGGTGCTTTAGTTATTCCTGATTCCGTTTCATATAATGGGATAACATATTCTGTTACTTCATTAGGGGATTTTATATTTTATGATTGCTACGGTTTGGTCTCTTTAACAATTCCAACCTCTATTACGTCTATTGGACAGTATGCATTTTATGGTTGCAGCTATTTAACTTCTGTTGCAATTCCAAACTCTGTTACTTCGATTGCAAATAATTTATTTGAGGGATGCGTAGGCTTAACCTCTGTTTTAATCCCAAACTCTGTTACTTCGATTGGAAATGCTGCATTTTATCATTGCTGTTCCATAACCTCAATAACAATTCCAAACTCTGTTACTTCAATTGGCGCTGGTGCATTTTCTGCTTGTGGCAGTTTAATCTCTGTAACAATTCCTAACTCAGTTACTTCAATTGGGGGAAGTGCATTTTATTGTTGCAGAGGGTTAACCTCAATAATAATTCCAAATTCAGTTATTTCAATCGGAAATTATGCATTTCATAGTTGCAGCGGGTTAACTTCAATTGCAATTCCAAACTCTATTACTTCAATTGGTGATTATGCATTTTTTGGTTGCAGCACTTTAACTTCTGCAACAATTCCAAACTCAATTACTTCAATCGGGGAATATGCATTTTGTGGTTGCATCGGTTTAACTTCAATTACAATTCCAAACTCTATTACTTCAATTGGAGATGGTGCATTTTCTGGTTGCAGCGGATTAAATTCTATTACTTGTTTAGACACAGTTCCTCCTCAATTATTTTATGGGTCTTTTTATAATATAAATAAAGCTATCCCTATATATGTGCCTTGCTCATCAAAATTAAATTACCAAACAGCTCCAAATTGGAATACTTTTACTAATTTCATTGGAGTAAAAAACACACAAAATGTTTCTGCTTCAATCTGTCAAGGAGATATATACAAAAATTATGGAGCAAGTATTGATTCATCAGGTGTTTATACCTTCGTAAATGGATGTGATAGCGTTATATTAAATCTTACTGTTACCCCAATTTATAGTGATACTATTACAGCATATATTTGTCAAGGACAAGTATATAACCAATATGGATTTAATGCAGATAGTACAGAAATTTACACTCAAAACTTGCAAACTATTAATGGTTGCGATAGTATTATTACTTTAAATCTTACTGTTAATCCTAGTCCGATAACTCCTAGTGGATTATTTGTTGAAAGGAAACATTCTTATTTAGAGATTACTTGGGATAGTGTTGGTGAAAGCTATGAAGTTTATAGAGATGATTCTTTAATTGCAACAACTTCGCAAGCAATTTATCAAGATACTAATGTCTTGAATGATTCTTCTTATTGCTATAAGGTAAAAGCATTTATAGGAAACTGCGAGAGTGATTTCTCTGTTGAAGAATGTATGCAGTTTGTTGGATTAAATGATATAAATATTAATAACCAAGATATAACTCTTTATCCAAACCCTACAAATGGAAAGGCTAAACTTTCTATTCAAAGGTTGAACGATAAGGCTCAAGTTAATATTTTTGATTTAACAGGAAGAGTGCTTAAGACATATACTATTGACACTAATCAAAAAGAATTAGAGATTGATTTATCTGGTTATGCAAAAGGTGTTTATAATATCTCAATAAATAACAACAACACTAATATTTCAAAGAAACTGATAATTCAATAAAATACTTCAAAGAATGAAACAAAAACTACTAATAGTATTAGCCTTTGTATTAATATGCACAATCTCAAAAGTCCAAGCATACAGCTTCAGCGCAGTAGCCCCAACGGGACAAACATTGTATTATAATGTTACATCCTCAAACACTGTTGAGATTACAAATCAAAACGCAAGTTTTCCATTTAATACAACAAAACCTATAGGATCAATAATAATTCCGGATACAGTATTATATAACGGAACAACATACTCAGTAACTTCAATTGGATTTAATGCGTTTTCTGCTTGCTACAATTTAACCTCCGTAACAATTCCTAACTCAGTTACTTCAATTGGAAATGAAGCATTTTATAATTGCAACGGTTTAAACTCCGTTACAATTCCAAACTCCGTTACATCGATTGGAAATAGAGCATTTTCTAATTGCAGTGTGTTAATCTCTGTTGCTATTCCAAACGCTGTTACTATTATTGGAAATAATGCATTTTCTTATTGTAGTGGTTTAACCTCAATATCAATACCAAACGCCGTTACTTCGATTGGATTTAATGCTTTTTACGGTTGCACAAGCTTGACTTCTATAACAATTCCAACTTCTGTTACTTCGATTGGGAATAATGCTTTTCAGAATACACCATATTACAACAATATGCCTGATGGAGTCATATATATTAACAATATACTTTACAAATATAAAGGGACAATGCCAGCTGGAACAACAATAAATATTCCAGCTGGAACAATAAATATTTCCGAATCCGCTTTTTATGGTTGTACGAATTTAAACTCAATCACAATACCAAACTCTGTTACTTCGATTGGCAGTGGTGCATTTTATAATTGCAGCGGTTTAACATCTGCTACAATCCCAAACTCTGTAGCATCTATTGGTACTGATGCATTGAATGGAACACCTTATTACAATAATATGCCTAGTGGAGTTGTATATATCAATAATGTGCTTTACAAATATAAAGGGGCAATGCCAGCAGGTACAATAATAAATATACCGTATGGAACAATAAGTATTTCAGGTAGAGCTTTTCAAAACTGTACCGGTTTAACCTCGATTTCAATTCCAAACTCAATCATTTCAATTGGCGATTATGCTTTTTCAGATTGTAGTAATTTAAATCCAATTACTATTCCAAGCTCTGTCTCTTTAATTGGGAATTACGCATTTTTTGGTTGTAGTAGCTTAACCTCTCTCACAATACCAAACTCAATTCACTCGATTGGAAATAGTGTTTTTTCAAATTGCAGCGGATTAACATCTGTTACAATCCCAAACTCAGTCTCTTCAATAGGAGATGGTGCATTTGGAAGTTGTAGCAGTTTATCCTCTTTTACAATTCCAACCTCGGTTACTTCAATTGGCAATTATGCCTTCCTCAATAACTCATCATTAAATACCTTATATTTTAATGCAAAGAATTGTATTGCAATGTCATATTTTCCTGTTTTTTCTGGATGCAGTCAACTAAAAAAGTTAGTAATAGGGGATAGTGTACAAAATATTCCTTCATTTGCCTTTTATAATTGTAGTTCATTGAACTCAATCAGAAGTTATTCAATCACCCCCCCTGTTGTTTCCAGTAATAGTTTTTTTGGTGTAAACAAATCAATACCATTTCAGGTTCCATGTATTTCTGTCTCTAGATATCAGTCTACTTTATATTTGCAAGATTTCACAAACATATATGGGTATATCGACACAACCAACATTGATACAATTTGCAAGTGGCAAATATATAATAAGTTTGGATTTAACTTTTTAGCAGATACATCTGGTTTATACATTCAAACACTACAAACAAGTAATGGTTGTGATAGTATTGTGAAATTAAATCTAAAAGTATATCCAAGTTATAACTACACAATCAATGCAAGCATATGCAAAGGTCAGAGGTACACTTTGAATGGATTTGATAATGATACGGCAGGTTTATTTACACAAAATTTACTTACAATAAACGGCTGCGACAGTATAGTAAAATTAAACTTAACTATTAATCCAAACTATTTAACGACACATTCTGACACTATCTGTAAAGGACATAATTATAATAATTATGGTTTTAATTTTATAGCAGATACAACTGGTATTTATACTCAAAACTTACAAACTATTAGTGGTTGTGACAGTTTAATCAAATTATATATTATTGTAAATCCTATCTATTCTACATTAAATACCGATACTATTTGTCAAGGACAAACTTATAATAATTATGGTTTTAATTTTATAGCAGATACAACTGGTATTTATACTCAAAACTCACAAACTATTAGTGGTTGTGACAGTATAATCAAATTAAATCTTACTGTAAATCCAAGCTATCTAAACTATTATACCGATACTATATGTCTAGGACAAATATATACCCAATTTGGATTTAATGCTGATAGTACAGGAACTTATACTCAAAACTTGCAAACTATTAATGGTTGTGATAGTGTAATTACTTTAAATCTTACTATTAATCCTAGTCCTAATACTCCTAGTGGATTATTGGTTGAAAGGAAACATTCTTATTTAGAGATTACTTGGGATAGTGTTGGAGAAAGCTATGAAGTTTATAGAGATGATTCTTTAATTGCAACAACTTCGCAGGCAATTTATCAAGATAGTAATGTAGTAAATGATTCATCTTATTGTTATAAGATAAAGGCATTTATTGGAGACTGCGAGAGTGATTTCTCTGTTGAAGAATGTATGCAGTTTGTTGGATTAAATGATATAAATATTAATAACCATGATATAACTCTTTATCCTAACCCTACAAATGGCAAAGCTAAACTTACTATTCAAAGTTTGAATGATAAGGCTCATGTTATTATTTTTGATTTAACGGGAAGAGCGCTTAAGACATATATTATTGACACTAATCAAAAAGAACTAGAGATTGATCTATCTGGTTATGCAAAAGGTGTTTATAATATCTCAATAAATAACAACAACACAAATATTTCAAAGAAACTGATAATTCAATAAAATACTTCAAAGAATGAAACAAAAACTACTAATAGTATTAGCCTTTATATTGATAGGCATTACATCAAAAGTCCAAGCCTACAGCTTCAGCGCAGTATGTTCATCAGGACAAACATTGTACTATAATATAAAAACCTCAAACACTGTTGAGGTTACAAGTCAATATTTATCTTATCCTTATTATAATTCAAAACCTACCGGAGCATTAATAATCCCGGATTCGGTAAGCTATAATGGAACAATATACTCTGTTACTTCAATCGGAAATGAAGTATTTAGTACTTGTAGCGGTTTAACCTCAATAACAATTCCAAACTCTGTTACTTCGATAGGGAATAAAGTATTTAATGAATGTGGTAATTTAACCAGTGTAATAATGCCAAACTCAGTTACATCGATTGGAAATGATGTATTTTATAATTGTAAAAATTTAACCTCAATAACTATTCCAAACTCCGTTACTTCGATAGGCGGTTCTGCATTTTCTGGTTGCAGCGGTTTAACCTCAATAATTATTCCAAACTCCGTTACTTCGATAGGCGGTTCTGCATTTTCTGGTTGCAGCGGTTTAACCTCAATAATTATTCCAAACTCCGTTACTTCAATTGGAGGTTATGCATTTCAGAACTGCAGCAGTTTAGCATCTATTACAATTCCAAACTCAGTTGTATTAATTGGACCTGATGCGTTTTATAACACACCTTATTACAATAATATACCTAATGGGGTTATATATATTAATAATATGCTTTACAAATACAAAGGCACAATGCCCTATGGTACAACAATAAATATTCCAATAGGAATAATAAATATTTGTAGGTCTGCTTTTCAATCTTGCACCAATTTAACCTCAATAATAATTCCAAACTCCGTTACTTCAATTGGAGAATATGCTTTTAGCTACTGCAGTAATTTAAACTCTATTACAATACCAAACTCAATTACTTCAATTGGAGAATATGCATTTTATAACTGCACAAGCTTAGCCTCTATTACAATTCCAAACGCCATTACTTCTATTGAAAATTCTACATTTTGGGCTTGCTGCAGTTTAACCTCTATTACAATACCAAACTCCGTTACTTCGATTGGAAGATATGCATTTTCTGAATGCAAATTTACCTCTGTTACAATTCCTAGCTCCATTACTACGATAGGTAGTGCAGCATTTTCTAATTGCAGCAGTTTAAACTCTATTACAATTCCAAACTCAGTAACTTCGATTGGTGGTGGTGCATTTTCCGGTACACCTTATTACAATAATATGCCTGATGGAATTGTATATATCAATAGTGTACTTTACAAATATAAAGGCACAATGCCAGTCGGTACATCAATAAATATTCCGACTGGAATAGTAAGTATATCTGATTATGCATTTTCTATGTGCAGCGGTTTAACCTCAATAACAATCCCAAACTCCGTCACTTCCATTAAAGATTATGTATTTTCACAGTGCAGCGGCTTAACCTCTGTTCCAATTCCAAACTCCGTTACTTCAATTGGCGATCATGCATTTTATCACTGCAGCAGTTTAGCCTCTATAACAATTCCAGACTCCGTTACTTCGATTGGCAATAATGCATTTTCTTATTGCACAGGTTTAACCTCAATAGCCTGCAAAGCAATAAATCCTCCGTCATTAAAAGGGAATCAAACATTTTTTTTTGCAAACAATACCATCCCGGTATACGTGCCTTGTGCATCAAAATCAAATTACCAAACAGCTCCAAATTGGAGTGATTTCAATAACTTCATTGGAATAAAAAACACACAAAATATTTCAGCTTCCATCTGTCAAGGAAATATATACACGAATTATGGAGCAAATATTGATTCATCAGGTGTTTATACCTTTGTAAATGGATGTGATAGCGTTATATTAAATCTTACTGTTACCCCTATTCATAATGACACTATTACCTCAAACATTTGTCAAGGTCTAGTATATAATCAATATGGATTTAATGCCGACAGTACTGGGATTTATACTCAAAACTTGCAAACTATTAATGGTTGTGATAGTATTATTACCTTAAATCTTACTGTTAATCCAATCTCTCAAACCTCTTATATCGATTCAATTTGTCAAGGACAAAATTATAATAATTATGGTTTTAATTTTATAGCTGATACAACTGGCTTATATACACAAAACTTACATACTATAAACGGTTGCGATAGTATTATTACTTTAAATCTTACTGTTAATCCTAGTCCTATTACTCCAAATGGATTATTGATCAAAAAGAAACCTACATATCTTGAAATTTCTTGGGATGGCAATGGAGATAGGTATGAAGTATATAGAAATGACTCTTTGATTGCATCAACTTCGCAGGCAATTTATCAAGATAGTAATGTCTTGTATGATTCTTCCTATTGTTATAAGGTAAAAGCATTTCTTGAGGCTTGCGAAAGTGATATGTCTAAATCAGCTTGCATGAGGATCGCTGGATTAAAAGACATAAATATTAATAACCAAGATATAACTCTTTATCCTAACCCTACAAGTAGTGATATTTATTTGAAAATAGATCAAAGTATTATTGGTTCTGGATATACAATTACAAATACATTAGGAAAGATTGTATTACAGGGAAAACTACTAGATGTTAGTATGAATATTAATCTAAATGATTTCCCTCAAGGTATTTACTTTCTAAATATTGAAAAAACAAAACAAACCCTCAAGGTGATAAAACAATAAACAAATATGGACAATGTATTAATCTGCGTTTACGCATTAATTGGTGCTATTATTATTTCAGCTATTATTGCATTTATACAATATAATAAGTACCGTAAAAACGAAATATCAATTGAGAAGGCAAAAAGAGTAAAAAAGGTAAGTTATTATTTTATGACTACTGAAATTATTTTAATGGTGGCATCTCAAATTATATTGCAAGCATTACAAATATACGAGCTAATTTATATTGTATTTATTATAATTGCATTATCCTTCCTACCTACATTTATGTTTATTGCAATGAATATGTATATACAAATAAAAGAGGCAAAAGAATAAGAAAATTATCTTATTGTAATTTATTCTTACCTTTGCAGGGAAATTTTGATTTATGAAGAAACTGTGTTTTAATAGGAGTATTGTTCGTTTTCGTCGTTGGGCGAGAAAGGGTTATTCTATTTTTTCTAGTTTGGGTAAGCAGGTTTCTATTGGGGTATTGGATTTTAGGATTACAAATACTTCTTTAAAGAAACTCTCTGTTGGGATTGCATCTTCAATTTCAGATTTGTTTTCACTTGAAGAGGATAAAGATAAGGAGTTGGAGAGTGAGGAATTATTGGAGAATGAGTTGGCTCTAATGCCAGCATTTTGTATGAATTTTAATATGGAGGATAAGGCCAAAAGGCTTTATCTTTTAGATATATTACCAAAGTCGTGTAGTTTCAGAATAAATAATGAAACTACACGACTTTTTTATTGTAAATAGATACGTTTTAAGATAGATGAGAGATTTAGAATTTGATAGAGAGCATATTTGGCATCCTTATACATCGGCGACTAACCCCTTGCCTACCTATTTGGTAAAGAGAGCAAGCGGTGTAAGGATTGAGCTTGAAGATGGAAGAGAGTTAATTGAGGGTATGAGCTCTTGGTGGGCTTGCGTTCATGGATATAACCACCCAAGGCTTAACGAGGCTATTGAGAACCAGATAAAGGATATGTCTCATATTATGTTTGGAGGACTAACACATAAGCCGGCCATAGAGCTTGGAAAACTATTATTGACTCTTCTCCCAACGGACTTCCAGAAGATATTCTATGCCGATTCAGGTTCCGTTTCCGTTGAGGTCTCTATGAAGATGGCTATTCAGTACTGGTATTCAAAACAAAGACCTGATAAGAATAATTTTGTGACAGTACGCTCTGGCTACCACGGAGACACTTGGAATGCTATGAGTGTTTGCGACCCTCAGACTGGTATGCACTCAATATTCGGAAGCGCTCTTCCTATACGTTACTTTGCAAAAAAGCCTAACACAAAGGAGGATATATCTTCACTAAGAGAGATAATAGAGAAGGAGAATGATAATATTGCCGCATTTATTATTGAGCCAATTGTTCAAGGAGCAGGAGGAATGAATTTCTACGATAAGGAATATCTTGAGGAAGCAGTTAAACTATGTAGAGAAAATGAAGTGCTCGTTATATTCGACGAGATAGCAACAGGCTTTGGAAGAACTGGAAGACTATTCGCATTTGAACATATTAATCTTTTGCCGGATATTCTTTGCATAGGTAAGGCTCTAACAGGAGGATATATGACAATGAGCGCAGTTATTACCACAAATAATATTGCAGAACAAATATCCAATAACTATCCCTACGCCTTTATGCATGGTCCAACCTTTATGGCTAACCCCTTAGCTTGCACTGTAGCAAAGGCATCTATTGAGTTATTACTTTCATACAATTGGAAGACAAGGGTAGAGGAAATTGAGAAGCAGTTGAATGATGAGCTATCCATTGCAAGAGAATTTGAGCCAGTACAAGAGGTTAGGGTTATGGGAGCAATAGGCGTTATTGAGATGAAGAAGGATGTGGATATGGCTTGGATACAAAGAAGATTTGTTGAGGAAGGAGTTTGGGTTAGACCATTTGGAAGGCTAGTATATATTATGCCTGCATTTATTATTACAAAAGAGGAGCTTAGAATACTAACTTCTGCATTAATCAGAGTAGTATCTGAGATAAAATAGGGTTTATGGATTATTTTGAAAGAGAGATTGAGAAGATAAAGAAGGAGGGTAATTATAGAGAGTTACCCAAGGGCAAGAGTTTAGGAGGATTAATCTATAAGGATAATAAGAAGATGATTAATCTTGCCTCAAATGATTATCTTGGTATAGCCTCCGATATTGATTTGAGGAATAATTTTATTTCTAAGATAAATAAAGAGAATTTTATTCCATCCTACTCCTCATCAAGACTTCTAAGTGGAGGTTTCGATGCCTACGAAGAACTGGAAGAATCTCTTTCTAGGCTTTTTGGCTCAGAAGCTGCAATGGTCTTTAACTCCGGCTATCATGCCAATATTGGAATTATCCCTGCCATAAGCGACTCAAAGACATTAATCCTTGCCGATAAACTTATTCACGCTAGCCTTATTGATGGGATACTCTTATCAAAGTCAAAGTTCTTGCGCTATCATCATAATGATTACGAACATCTAGAAGAACTAATAGAAAAGAATAAGAGAGATTATGAGAGAATAATTATTGCCTCGGAGAGTATATTTAGTATGGATGGAGATGAGGCAGACCTCTTGAGAATGGTTGATATTAAAGAAAAACACAATAATATATTATTATATATAGATGAGGCTCACGCAATAGGAGTTAGAGGAGAGAGTGGTTTAGGTCTTGCACAGGAAAAAGGCTGCATGAATAAGATTGACTTTCTTGTAGGAACATTCGGAAAGGCAATAGGCTCTGTGGGAGCTTATATAATTTGTAAGAGTGTTATTAAAGAATTTCTAATAAATAAGATGAGGAGTTTTATCTTCTCCACTGCCCTACCCCCAATAAATATTGCTTGGACTAATTTTGTGATTAATAATCTAAATGGCTCTATCAACTATAAACAAAGGAAGAATAACCTTGACAATATTTCAAAAAAACTTAGAGAGGCAATAATCAGCAAGGGTATTCCTTGTACCTCAACCTCACATATTATTCCATATATTATTGGAGATAGTGCCATAGCTATGCAAAAATCAAATCTCCTTCAGGAGAATGGTTTCTACGCTCTTGCGGTAAGACCACCTACTGTTGCTAAGGGTACTTCAAGGATTAGATTTTCTCTAAATTCAAATATTAAGGAAGAAGAAATCCTTAGTCTAATAAAATTATTATAATAGATGAAAGCAGAATTTATTTACTGTTCAGGTAGCAAAAACCTAATACTATTCTTTGCAGGATGGGCAATGGATGCTAGTCCCTTTAAGGAATTAAGACCAAGAAATGCCGACCTAATGATCGTGTATGATTATTCAGATATGACTTTCGACAAAAGCATAATTGAACATTACGATTACATTAAGCTTATTGGTTGGTCAATGGGTGTATATGCTGCTAGCTTTGTTTTCAGAAACAATGATGAAAGAATTACTCATAGCATAGCAATCAATGGCACTAAATATCCTATAGATAATGAAAGAGGAATTGCTGAAAATATATTCAATGGAACACTAGAGGGGTTAAATGAAAAGAGTCTCGGAAAGTTCCAGCTTAGGATGTGTGGTTCAAAGGCTGCTTTTGAAAACTATATAAAGATTCAACCTCAAAGGGATATTGAGGATATAAGAAATGAGCTTAGGGAAATTCAAAATCATTATAATATTTACGGAGTACCTCGATTTACTTGGGATATGGCTATTATTGGATCAGGGGATAAAATCTTCTTACCAGAGAATCAAACTAAGGCTTATGGTAATGCAACAATTGTAATAAATAACTTAGAGCCTCATTACTCACACCAACTTTTAAATGTAGTTATTAATGGATAAAGACTTAATTAAAAATAGATTTTTAAGAGCGTCTAAAACGTATAATAAAGAGGCTGTTGTTCAGAAGAAGATTATTGATAAGCTTATTGAAGAAGTGCTAAGTCTAGAAAGCAATAACTATGATTCAATACTTGAGATAGGTTGTGGAACTGGACTTTTGACAAAGGAAATTATTTACAATTTCAATTTTAAACATCTAAACGTAAATGATATTTGCCCTAACCATCTATTTGGTGGACTGGATAATATTATAACAAACTATATTGAGGGAGATGCTGAGAATATTCATTTGCCAGAGAATCAAGACCTAGTTATTTCTTGTTCTGCAATTCAGTGGTTTACAAGTATAGATAATTTCTTCTCTAAGATAAATAATACACTGAATAAGGATGGTATATTTGCTTTTACCAGCTTTGGAAAAACTAATCTTAAGGAGATAAAAACCATCACCTCTAAGGGACTAGAGTATAAAAGCCTTGAAGGAAATAAGGAATTAATCTCAAAACACTTTGAGATAATTTACTGCTTTGAACAGGAGATTAAACTGTATTTCTCATCTGCAAAAGAAATACTAAAGCATCTAAAGCTAACTGGTGTTACTGCAACATCTCAGAAACCTTGGACAAAGACAGACCTTAATCTATTTACCCAGGAGTATGATAAATTATTCAAGAGTGAAAAAGGATTTGAGCTAACCTATAACCCAATTTATTTTATTTGTAAGAAAGATGAGAGATAATATATATTTTGTTTCTGGCATAGATACTAATATTGGAAAGTCCTATGCCACAGGATACCTTGCAAGGCTTTGGCAAGAAAAAGGAGAAAGAGTAATTACCCAAAAGCTTGTGCAGACTGGTAATATTGGTTTTAGTGAAGATATTGAACTTCATCGCAAGATTATGGGCATAGAAAAGACAATAGAAGACAAAGAATTTCTTACCATGCCAGAGATTTTTTCTTACCCTTGTTCACCTCATCTTGCTGCAAAGATTGATAATAGAGATATTGACTTTGATAAGATTAAGAATGCAACTCAAGTCCTCTCTCAAAGATATGATAAGGTAATAATTGAGGGTGCAGGTGGGCTAATGGTTCCTCTTAGGGAAGACTACCTAACAATAGATTATATATCTGAAAATCAATATCCCTTAATCTTCGTAACTGGTGGTAAGCTTGGGAGTATTAATCATACAATTCTTAGCCTTGAGGCAATTGCTTCAAGAAATATTAAACTCCATACACTAATCTATAATTCATCTTTTGGGGGTGATGAAATCATTTCAAAAGACAGTTTTGAGTTTATAAAAAACTACACCAAAAGATACTTCCCTTATACTGAGCTTATTATTTTGCCTCAAATTGAAATATAATAGTAAATTCTTTTCTATATTTGCAAAAGAGAAATTTACTAATCTATGGACAATACTATCACTAAAGAAGAATTGAAGTTTCTTCAACTTCTTGCAAAACAATTCCCAAATATTCAATCTGCAAGTACAGAGATAATAAATCTTGAGGCAATTCTTCTTTTGCCTAAGGGGACTGAACACTTTGTAACAGATATTCACGGAGAATACGAAACCTTCTATCATATACTTTCTAACGCCTCAGGTTCTGTGAAGAGAAAGATAGAAGAGGTCTTTGGATCATCGATAAAAAAATCGGAGAAGAACCAATTAGCAACTCTTATCTACTACCCTTTAGAGAAGATAAATATTCTTACAAATCAAGGTGAGATAGATAGGGAATGGTATATCATCACTCTTAACCGTTTGGTAGAAGTAGCCAGAGAGGTTGCAATGAAATATACTCGTTCCAAGGTTAGAAAGGCAATGCCTAAGGATTATGCATATATTATTGATGAGCTTTTGAATGAGAGCTCAATCGATAAGGCTAGCTATTTCGATAGTATTATTAAATCTATTATTGAGCTTAATCGGGCTGATTATTTTATTGAATCTATTTCTGAATTTATCAAACGCCTACTTATCGATAGGCTACATATTATTGGAGATATTTTCGATAGAGGAACAAAGGCAGAAAAGGTTATGGAGACAATCGTTAACCATCACTCTGTAGATATTCAATGGGGAAACCACGATATAATTTGGATGGGTGCTGCTTGCGGCATCGAGATTAATATTGCTGAGGTTATCCGACTTACTGCAAGATATGCAAACTTCGATACCTTGGAGGATGATTATGGAATAAACCTAATGCCACTTATAAGCTTTGCTCTTTCTCAGTACGAAGCCGATCCTGCCACTGCATTTATTCCTAAAAGCATTCAAAAGGAATATCTTGAAGCTGATATTAGGTTATTAACCCTTATTCATAAGGCTATCTCTGTAATATGCTTTAAGCTCGAAGGACAATTGATTCAAAGAAACCCTTCATTTAATATGGAACATCGTTTGATGTTAGATAAGATAGACTATGAGAAGGGAACGATAACTCTTGAGGGTAAGACCTATCCTTTGATTGATTCCTTCTTCCCTACCATTGACCCTAACGACCCATACAAGCTTACTAAGGAAGAAGAGATGGTTATGAGTAAGCTAAAGCTTTCTTTCCTAAATGCAGAAAAGCTACAAGAGCATATCTCATTCCTATTCTCAAAAGGAAGCATGTATCTTATCTACAATGATAATCTAATGTATCATGGTTGTATGCCTATGCTTTCAGAAAAAGAATTCAAGAGCTTTAATTTCCAAGGAGCACAAGTTAAGGGAAGAGAGCTTTGTGAGTGTTTCGAAAACACAATAAGGGCGGTTTGGCTTAACAAGGATAAATGCAATGTTGAGTGTTTCGATAGAGATTATTTCTGGTATCTATGGTGTGGAGAATGTTCTCCTATCTATGGTAAAGACAAGATGGCGACCTTTGAAAGATATTTTATTGAAGACAAATCAACTCACAAAGAGAACCAAAACCTATACTATAAACTTAGAAACGATGAGAATGTTTGTAGTTTGATTCTAAATGATTTTGGATTAGATATTAAAACATCGAGAATAATCAATGGTCATGTTCCAGTAAAGGTTATTAAGGGAGAAAACCCTGTAATGGCTAATGGAAGGCTATTGGTTATTGATGGAGGTATGTCGAGACCTTACCAAAAGGAAACAGGTATTGGAGGTTACACACTTGTATATAGCTCAACACGCCTAGTTATTGCCTCTCATGAACCTTTCTCTTCAAGGCAAGAATCCATAGAGAAAGAAACAGATATTATATCCTCACTTCACCTTATAGAAACTCAGCAAAGTCCAATCCTAGTAGGAAATACAGATATTGGAAAAGACTTAAAGAACCAAATCCAAGACCTAAAACGCCTAATCCTATCCTTCAACAAAGGTTTAATAATAGAAAAATAAAACAGGAGCGAAGACTTTCTGGGACTTACAGAGACAATCTAAGAAGTCCCAAAAAGTCCTAGTCTGTCCTAATTCTTCGTCAAGCAGGATTTATACTTCTGCTTTCTATTATTACTAATCTGACACACTACTATCTTTTAGAATTAATGTATATAAACTTTTCTTTATATGTCATTTTATTACTATTCTTTGGCAATTTATTTAAGTCATCTATTGCTGGCTCATAACCAGTTTTTGCTGATTTTTCTAAATAATCAATAGACATCCTTGCCGATGCTTCATCAATACTGTCAATTTTATTTCCTTGATAGATACAAGAATATGACCAAAAAACAGAATAAGGAGCCAAGGCATAATCCTTTTTATTGGACATAATAATTGCATATGGTAATAGTTCAATCCCTGCCCAGACATCACTATCATGAAAACAATCAATAAAAAGAGCTTGAAAGGAATTTGTATCACCTTTATAAATAACTTCACTTCTCAAATTATTAAGATATTCCAATCTTGTAATTACTTTGGGTTCTTTTTTACATGAAATAAAAACCAAAATACAAATAATAACAATGTATAGTTTTTTCATATTTTATTCTCCACTTTCCATAAATATAATAGTTTATATTTATTGTTTCCTTTTCCCAAATAGCAAATTAGATTCTAGCCTCTTTCGAATTTTACGAATTGGAGGTTTTTTTGTAGTTTTTGGGAGGCTTTGAAACAGACTTTTTTGGCTTTTACTCTGTGTGGCGTTACATCTTTTGGGTTTTTGTAGCCCTCGTCACTGCTTACCGATAAATAGAATATGCCTAAGCCGTTTAGGTTTACCTTATAGCCTAAATGCATCATTTCTTCTATTAGCTGTGTTGTCCCAACTACTGCCCCCAAAAGGTCTGGTTGCTTAATTGTTGAACGCTCTGCAAGCTTATCTGCTATGCCTTCTATGTCTATGGTGCCTCTATAAACACCTACTGCATAATTACTCTCTTCCCAAGTATTATTTCTTCGGAACTTCTTTTTCTTTACTTTGTATGGATGAAACATATCTTTTTTATTTTATTTGGTTACTTATTTTCTTCTCTTTTTTATTTGATTTATTTTCGCCCTTATCTGATTAATTTTCAGCAACTCCTGATTTAATTTCAAAAAGTCCTTATTTATTTTTACTAAGATGTGCATCTTAGCGTCTTAAGATGTACATCTTAGCTCCTTAAGATGCACATCTCAGCAAGCTAAGATGTGCATCTGAGCAAAATTAATCCCCTTTTAATTTACTTTTAATCTTATCCTCTTGCATTTATTCCTTATATTGCAGAAGTTTTATCTTATATAATTTAAATTTTATTTCGGTTAATGCAAAGATAACATTAATTTTGCAGAAAATTAAAGAATTCACAAAGAATTTTTTTACCCTAATCGTTTGACTTTATATTGTTTGGAATGATATTTGATAATGATTGGAAAAAACTAAACTTAAACAGTAATATGACTAAGAGTAAAATATATCAATTAGCACTTTTATTCTCTTTTATTTCTTTCACCTCATGCCTTTTTGGACAATCAAGAACCATAACTGGGCAAATTATTGATGGTGCAAGCAAGGAAGGGGTTTTTGCTGCCACTATAAGCTATTCCATTGATGGATATTCAAAGGGGACTACTACCGATTTTGACGGAAACTTCTCTCTAAATGTTCCTGAGGGCATAGATAGTATAAAGATTTCTCATATCTCATATAAGCCAATTATCAAAATGGCTAAGACTTTTAAGGCAAGTGGAGTAAAGATTAGCCTTCAACCCTATGCTTCCCAAATCAAGGAGGTAGTAATTACAGCTAAGAAAGAAAAATATACCAACAAGGATAATCCTGCTGTTATTTTTATTCGAAATGTTATTGATAATAAGAAGGATAATAATATTATCAATCACTCTCCTATGCATTATAAGGCTCATAATAAGTCTCTTTTGGCATTGGATAAGATTGATGAAAAGGATTTGGTGCGCCTAAGACTTAAACCAGTGAAAAACCTTATGAATAATATTGAGGAATCGTATTTTGGCAATAAGGATTACCTCCCTATGTACTTCTATGAGGAGCTTTCGGAGTTATATGCAAGAGAGGGTGGCTTGCTTGAGCAACAAAGATTAGGAATACAAGACATTAAATTATCTACACTACTCGATGAAGAAAAAGCCAACCAAATTAAGGGCTCTGTGTTCTCAAACATCAATCTTTACAACGATTATATAAATATTCTTGGCAACCAACTTATGAGTCCATTGAATATTGCTGCACCAACCTTCTATAAATTCTTTATTAAAGATACTGTTGTTATTGATGGTAGAGAATGTATATGGCTTGATTTCATCCCTCGAAACATCTACGATTTAGGTTTTCTGGGTGATTTATATATTTCGAACGATGGCAAGTATGAACTTATAAGCGCTAAGCTTTCTCTGCCTGAGAAATCTAATATTAATTTTGTTGACAAGATTGTTTTCACACAAAACTATAAGACAGATACCTTAGATATTAAGGGGAAGAGCCAAAAGCTAACCTATATTGTAGATGATGGTGTATATGCAAAGGTAAATATGTATGGAGTTAAGATGTATGGATATAGTATTAACACATACTCTCAGCCAATTTTCGAAGAATATACAATTAAGAAGAGCTCTGAGCTAAAGAACTTCACAATAAATGAGACTAATCGTCTTTCTGCCCTGAACTCTATTGAGAAAAAGACCTATCTTTTGCCCGATAGTCTTAATAAAATAACTTGGTTTAGGGTAACAAAATATCTTTCGGAAGTATTCTATGGAGGATATATTCTAAGTGGACCATTCTATATTGGACCAATAGATAATCTTGTATCATTTAATAATATTGAAGGAACACGTCTACGCTTTAGTGGAAAAACAAATTACAAGTTAAGCAGAAAGATATTTGCCGATTGGATGGTTGCCTATGGAACAAAGGACGAGAAGTTTAAATATGATTTAGGTATAAAATATAGCTTTAACTCAGCGGCAAAGACTCCTTATTCATATCCTGCTAATTTTATTGGTATCCAATATACAAATAATACCTTTGTGCCTGGCAGAACAATTGGGCCAAGTAATTATGATAGAATAGCTCTTTCTCTTACTGAAATTATAGATTATAAACTTGCTTGGGATAAATCCTATGCCTTCCAATGGTATTACCAAACAAGAAAGGGCTTGACTCTTAATCCTTATATCAAATTTCAGAAAGTAGATGCCTATGGTAATTGGAACTTTGGGGATATGTATGGAAAAGAAATATCGGGATTTGAATATAATAGAGTTGGGCTAAACCTTAGTATATCTCTAAATGGTCAAATCATTCCTAATTTTAGGTCAAAGTATAAGAGTGGTGCTAATTATACCTCTCTAAATGTAAACTATGAGTATGGATTTGAAAACACTCACCTACTAAAGCTTAATGCCTTTAGAAAACTAAACTTCATGCCTTTAGGTTATATGAAGATATGGGCTGAGGGTGGTTATATTTGGGGACAAATGCTTTCTCCTTACCTCTTTGTAAATTCTACCTCAAATAATATAGTTTATAGTCAGACTAGCTTTAATCTAATGAGACCAATGGAGTTTTATTCCGATAAATATGCTCAATTAATCGCTATCTATAATCTAAATGGATTCATATTTAATCGAATTCCTTTTATCAGAGAGCTAAAACTTAGAGAAGAATTTAATATTAAGATGGCTTATGGCGGCTTAAGGGATGATAATAAGTTTATGATTAATGGAAATACAGTTCAAACCTTTGGCAAAGAGCCATATATTGAGGCTGGCTTTGGATTCCAAAACCTTTTTGGTGTGCTTGGTGTTGATTATACAAGAAGAATAACCTATGCTAAAGACTTGCCTGAGCATAGGAAATGGGGTATTAGATTAAATCTAGTCTTTCAATTCTAAGCTTTCTTTCTTTTGTTATAATACCAATCATAGAAGAGTAGTCCTATTATTGAGCTAAAACCTATTGCTGAGAATGTAAGCCATAGTAGAGTTGGATTGTGAAGTTGATCTACAAAGTAAACATATAGATAAGCTCCAAGTATTCCTCCTACACCCGAACCAATTACTCCAAAAAGGAAAGAGTATCCCATATATAAAGCCTTCTTATCCTCTGGAGAAGTTTGCCCAATATAGGATATAAACTTTGGATGAGCTACCATCTCTCCTATTGTGAATACGAATGTTCCTATAATAAATACCCAAATTGATGAAGATACTGAAATAACCAACATTCCAAGTGTTCCGAAACCTATTCCCAGACACATTGTTGGAAGCGCTTTCCATTTCTTTACAATGGCAGAGATAAGAATCTGTAAACTTATTATTGCTCCTGCATTTATTACAGTAACATGTTCAATATCGAATTGCCAATTAGGACTTGAAACAAATAGTGAGAGAAACTTATTTACGTATATATTAAGACTAGAGGCATCGACATAGTCCCTAACATACCAAAGAACTGTATCGAACATCTGAAAATAAAGTATCCAAAAGCCTGAATAGATTACAATCATGATTACAAAACGAAAGTCCTTTAGGACTAAAACCATCTCCTTAATAACTTCGGAAAAGGTCTTTTGATTCTCCTTACGCTTTGGTTCTTTATACACAAAGAGATTTACCCATAAGAGCATAAATGTACAAAAGGAGGCTAAAAAGAAAATATATGAGAAGGAGAAATGTTTTAGATAAGGAACAAGTATTAAAGGAAAAAGGAAGGAGCCAAGATTTATGCTCCAGTAGAATATTCCAAAGCCTAGTGATGAGTTTTCTTCTGTTGTTTCTCTTGATATTGTTGCTGATACTATAGGTTTAAATAAACCACAACCAAAAGCCATTATTAGAAGTGATGCGAATATTGTATGGTAGGATGCAGAGAAGCCAGCAAAGAAATAACCAATGCTCATAAGCGAGAAGGCAAAGAATAGTATCTTCCTATATCCAAATCTATCGGCTATTGCTCCAGAGAATATTGGTATTAGATATAATAAGGGTACTATTGTACTCTTTATTGCTCCTACACTTTGCCTTGAAAAGCCTAAGCCTCCTTCATCTAAAGACATTACTAAATAAACAGAAAGCACACTCATTACTCCATAGTATGAGCCTCTTTCTATAAACTCCATAAAAATTGCTGTCCAGAAATTCTTATTAAAACCCTTATTATTATTCACCTTCTTCATCTAATCTATTCTCCCAAAGATATTTTCTTGTTTCCTTAACTATTACTCCCGATAGGAATATCAATGATATTAGATTTGGAATAGCCATTAGTGCATTCATTGTGTCGGAGATATTCCAAATCAAAGTTAGGTTTATTATTGAACCAATAAACACAACAATTACCCAAGCTATTCGATAATAAAAGACAGATTTCTTACCACCTAAATATTCTATTGCCTTTTCGCCGTAATAAGACCATCCAAGTATTGTGGAGAAGGCAAAGGTTAGAATGCCGACGTTAAGGATAAGGGTGCCTACATAAGGGAGCTTGGAGAAGGCGGCATGGGTGAGGATGGCGGCAGAATCTTGGCTGATGTCGGGATGTGCAATTATTGAACTTACGATTACCAGCCCTGTCATTGCACAGATAACAACTGTATCCCAAAAAGTACCTGTTGAAGAAACTAAGGCTTGACGAACAGGATTACGTGTTTGAGCAGCGGCAGCAACAATTGGAGCCGAGCCAAGCCCACTCTCATTGGAGAATAATCCTCGTGCAATACCGTAGCGTGCTGCCATCATAATCGTGGAACCAAGAAATCCGGCTCCTGCGGCTTGAGGACTGAACGCAGCCTTGAAGATAAGAACTATTGAATCATCAAGATAAGAGAAATTCATAATAAGTATTGCGCTACATCCCAATATATAAAAAATTGCCATAAAAGGAACTAAACTTTCGCATACTTTAGAGATACCCTTTACTCCAAAAAATATTACCATGCTTACAATAACTACTAATATTGTCCCAGTAATATATGGAGATAGTCCGTAGGATTGACTAAGACTATCTGATATTGCCTTTGCTTGAACTCCATTACCAATCCCAAATGATGCAATAACTGTAAATACACAGAACAGTACAGCGAGCCATTTCATCTTCATTCCCTTTTCCAAAGCGTACATTGGACCTCCAAGCATTGTTCCATCAGAAGTCTTTTGACGAAACTTTACTGCAAGCAAACCTTCCGAATACTTTGTTGCTATTCCTAATATACCTGTTATCCAAACCCAAAGCACTGCGCCAGGTCCTCCAAGAGCAACAGCCGTGGAAACACCAACAATGTTTCCTGTTCCTATCGTAGCAGCAAGAGCAGTTGATAGCGCTGCAAATTGAGAAACATCACCTGGGGCATTCTTATCCTTTGTAAAGGATAGTTTGATTGCCTTAAATATTTTCAATTGAGGGAAACGAAGAATGATTGTTAGGTAAAGGTGAGTGCCAATCAAAAGAATAATCATCGGCCATCCCCAAATTAACCCACTAAGATCAGAGAAGAATAATTCAATTTGTTCCATAAATTCTTGTATTAGGCTACAAATATAATAGAAAAAATTGAATAATTGAAATTTAACAAAAAGGGGCAAGAATTCTTCCTGCCCCAAAAATAGATTATTTATCTTTTTTAATTCTTTTTTCCTTTATTAAGGCTTGTTCAAGAATATATAATATCTGCCCATTAAGACTTCGGAATTCATCTTGTGCCCATTTTTCCAAAGCCTCCATTCTTTGCGCATCTATTCTTAATACAAATGCCTTGTTTTCTTTTTTCTTCTCTGCCATTATTGATGTAAGGTCCCTGTGTTTAATACTGGTTGAGCTTGTTCATCGGAGCAGAGAACAACTAATAGATTGCTTACCATTGCTGCCTTTTTATCTTCATCAAGCTCAACGATATTTTCATTTGATAGTTTATCCAAAGCCATCTTAACCATCGATACTGCTCCTTCTACAATCTTTTCTCTTGCCGAAATGATTGCTGAGGCTTGCTGACGACGAAGCATTACTGCCGCTATCTCTGGCGCATAAGCAAGGTAATTGATTCTTGCCTCAACAATTTCAATTCCTGCTATATCTAACCTCTTATTTAATTCTAGCTCTAATTGATCGTTGATTTCTTCGCCACCAGAACGGAGAGTGATGTCGCTAGGGTTCTCGTTGTTGTCATAAGAGTATTGTCCTGCGATTATTCGTAACGAAGCATCTGATTGCACCATCACAAACTGTTGATAAGAATTCATCCTATCGTTGGTCTTTGTATTGATATCTGAACGATTATCAATGTCAAACATGACTTTAAAGGTGTCCTTAATCTTCCAAACAAGCACAAGCCCTATCATAATAGGGTTGCCCTCTTTGTCATTGACCTTGATTGGCTCAACATCGAGGTTTCTTGCTCTGATTACAAGCTTCTTTTTACTGTAAAAAGGATTCGCCCAGAAGAAGCCATTGACCTTCATGGTGCCATTATACTTCCCAAAGAATAGCATTACCATTGCTTCGTTTGGCTCTATCAGAAGGTAACCAGGCGTTAAAAAGACTATGGAAAGGAAGAAAACAACCAGAGTGGTGACGAAAACTGACTCCATTAAGCTCGTCGACGAAGTCTGTTTAGCAAATAAAATTGTCACGATAATGAAGGCAGCTAATATCAATAACTGCACGCTTAGCATTAGAAAACCTGATGTCCTAAAGCCCTTAAACTCTTGTTCTTGTGTGTTCATCTTGTTAATTGTTTTTGTTTACTTGATGATATTAAATTAATATCGCAAAGATATAAACTTTTTTTCTGATAAACACAGTTTTATAACTAAATAATTAATACCTCCACGCCAAGATACGGGTCTTCTTGTTGCCGTGCTCCATCGGGATTATCTTATGTTCACGAACCGATACCGTCTTTAGCAGGCGCACTAACTTCCTTAGCGTGTCCTCGCTTGAGACTATCGTGGTGAACCAATGAACATTCTGGCGGTAGATTTGGCTTTCTTCTATCATGTTCTTGAGGAAATTTGCCTCTCCTCCTGAGCACCACAGCTCGTTATCTTGCCCTGAAAAGTTCGGCGTAGGCTTATTAACAGGCTTGTTCTTGAGGTTACTCTCCTTCCTTTTCGAAGCCATCAAAGCCTCGGCACTTGAATCGTGGAACGGGGGATTGCATAAACTGACCTCGAAGAACTCGCCATTACGGATTACTCCTCTGAAAATCGAGAACGGATCATCTTGTTTTCGGATTTCAATCTTGCCTTTAAGGCTCGCATTTTTCTCGATAATAGACCTTGAGCTTGAGATGGAGACGTCGTGAATATCGCTTCCCACGAAGTCCCAACCATATTCCGCAACTCCAATAATCGGGAAAATACAGCTGGCGCCGACGCCAATATCGAGCATTCTTGCCTTCCTCTCCTTAGAATTACAGCCTGTTAAGTCCGAGATAACGTGGATATAATCAGCTCTTGAAGGGATGGGCGGGCACAGGTATCCGCTCGGCAGTTCCCAATAATCAAGTCCGTAGAACTCGATAATCAAGGCTTTGTTCAGTGATTTTACCGCCATTGGGTCAAAGAAATCAATTGTCAGGCCGCCGTATTCTGATTCTCGGACGTAGTTTTTCAGCTCCGCGTTAGCCTTAATCAGCTTAGGAAAGTCGTATTTTCCCTTGTGTTTGTTACGTTCATGAAATCCTTCTTTCGCTGTGGTCTTGCCCTTAATCTCTTTCATCTGGTTACTTTATTTTGGTAATTTCGTCAGCAAAGGTACTCATTTTATTAATAGCCATGACGATAAGGAAAACAGAATTAACAATAAAGTGAGTAAATGGCGATTTTGATAACATTGTGTAAGGTTTCGAGTTAATTATTCCCAAAGGATTTCGTCTCTGAGAGTCGATTATTTGAAGACGAAGCATGGCGAAGAGAAAACGGCGCGTTAATATCTCATAAATAAATCCTGTTTTTCTCTTAATTATTATCAATTTTAAGATAACTAGTCGTAGAAATCAAGAAAACGGAGTATGATAATCAGATAATCATACACCGATAATCAGATTTCCAGCGCTAGAAACGAGATTTCCAGCGCTGGAAATGGCGTTTTTGTAAAATAAAAATCTCATCCCCAGTTCTGGCAATCAAATTACCAGTCGTAAAGATGAGATTTTTAGTTATATTAACGAGATTATCGTACTTTGTTTTTCTTAAAATTAATACTGCTTACTTGGTAAACAATTTATATTCATCAAGAAAACAAGCCCTGTTATCAAGATAACAATATTGTTAATCAAAAGAACAAACTTTGTTAACCTATTCTTCAGAGCAGGTCTTGGCGCAAAGGAACTCTCGATTCATCCTCGCTATGTTTGAGCGTTTGATTTCTTTAGGGCATTCAGCTTCGCAAGCGTATGTGTTTGTGCAGTTACCAAAGCCCAGGGCGTCCATCTTAGCCACCATGGCTTGAACTCTAAGGGCTGCTTCTGGCTTGCCTTGAGGCAAAAGAGCAAGTTGCGAGACCTTAGCACCAACGAATAACATCGCCGAGGCGTTCTTACAGCTCGCAACGCAGGCTCCACAACCGATGCATGATGCGGAGTCCATAGCCTGGTCAGCTTGTTTCTTTGGGATAGGGATGGCGTTACCGTCGGGTACTCCTCCCGTTGTCACCGACACATAACCTCCTTCTTGGATGATTTTATCAAATGCCGAGCGGTCTACGACGAGGTCTCTGATGATAGGGAAGGGACGAGCTCTCCATGGTTCTATCGTTATCACGTCCCCGTCCTTGAACTTTCGCATGTGGAGTTGGCATGTTGTGACGCCGTCATCGCATCCGTGAGGACGACCATTTATATACAAGCCGCACATACCGCATATTCCTTCTCTACAGTCGTTGTCAAAGCACACAGGGTGCTCAACCTTGTCGACAAGCCCTTCGTTAAGGATGTCGAGCATCTCTAAAAAAGAAGTCTCTGGTGAGATTTCCGTAACCTTATAAGTTTGAAAGCGTCCCTTGCTCTTGGCATTATCTTGACGCCATATCTTTAATGTTAGATTCATTTACTTGTAATTTCTTTGTTGAACATGAATAAACTCGTAGTTTAACACCTCTTTATGAAGAGCTGGTTCCGCCATTTCTCCCTTGTATTCCCATGCTCCTACGAACATGAAGTTCTCATCATCACGCTTAGCCTCGCCTTCTTCGGTCTGGTGTTCCAGCCTGAAATGACCTCCGCAGCTTTCTTCTCGTTGCAGGCCATCTCGTGCCATAAGCTCCGCGAGCTCAATATGGTCGGCCAGTCTCAAAGCCTTCTCAAGCTCAGGATTCATTGAACAAAGGTCGCCAGTTACTCTAACATTGCTCCAGAACTCATTCTTAAGCTTTGCTAATAAAGGAATCGCCTCCAAAAGACCTTCTCTTTGACGTCCCATTCCTACTTTCTCCCACATGATATGCCCAAGATCACGTTGTAAAGTGTCCACCGTCTTGGTTCCTTTAATAGATAAAATCTTCTCCATTCTCTCTTTAACAGATTTCTCTGCCTCCATAAACTCAGGCGAATCAACAGATAAACGAGGAGTGTGGATTTGATCCGAGAGGTAGTTCTGCACAGTATAAGGCAGAACGAAGTAACCATCGGCAAGTCCTTGCATAAGCGCTGAAGCTCCAAGACGGTTTGCTCCATGGTCGGAGAAGTTAGCCTCACCCGCAGCGAAGAGACCAGGGATAGTGGTCTGCAACTCATAGTCCACCCATAATCCACCCATCGTGTAGTGAACAGCAGGGTAAATCATCATAGGGGTCTCATAAGGGTTCTCGTCGACAATCTTTTCATACATCTGGAAGAGGTTACCATATCTTGCTTCCACCTTCTCTGCGCCCAATCTTTCTATTGCCGTCTTGAAATCAAGATATACCGCTTGCCCAGTACCTACTCCATAGCCTGCGTCGCAGCGTTCTTTAGCAGCACGGGAGGCAATATCTCTTGGTACTAAGTTGCCAAAGGCAGGGTAACGTCTTTCTAAATAGTAGTCCCTGTCTTCTTCTTTAATATCTGTTGGCTTCATCCTTCCTTCACGAATAGCTACTGAATCGTCTATGTTCTTTGGAACCCAGATTCTGCCGTCGTTACGAAGAGACTCCGACATTAAGGTTAACTTAGATTGTTTATCTCCATGCACAGGTATGCAGGTCGGATGAATCTGAACGTAACATGGGTTTGCAAAGAACGCTCCCTTTCGGTAACATTGCACAGCGGCTGAGCCATTACAGTTCATTGCGTTGGTCGATAGGAAGTAAACATTTCCATATCCGCCTGTTGCGATGACAACTGCGTGTGCAGAGTGGCGTTCAAGCTCTCCTGTTGATAGGTTGCGTGTGATTATACCTCTTGCTCTATCATCTTTCATAACAAGCTCAACCATCTCTCTTCTCTCATACATCTTAACTGTTCCTGCCTTTATCTCCTTCGATAATGCAGAGTATGCTCCAAGAAGAAGCTGTTGTCCTGTTTGACCCTTGGCGTAGAAGGTTCTGCTAACTTGGGCACCACCGAATGAACGGTTGTCCAGTAGCCCACCGTAATCTCTTGCGAATGGTACTCCTTGTGCTACGCATTGGTCGATTATGCTATTAGCGACCTCTGCTAATCGGTGTACATTAGCCTCACGAGCTCTATAATCGCCCCCTTTTATGGTGTCATAGAACAAGCGCCCTACGCTATCACCGTCGTTTTGGTAGTTCTTTGCAGCATTGACACCTCCTTGTGCGGCAATGGAATGTGCTCTTCGAGGTGAGTCGGAGATGCAAAATATCTTTACATTGAAGCCTAGCGCTCCTAGGGATGCCGCAGCAGAGGCTCCTGCAAGCCCTGTTCCAACTACGATAACGTCAAGTTTGCGTTTGTTGGCTGGGTTAACAAGCTTTTGTTCTGCCTTGTATCTTGTCCACTTTTCCGATAATGGTCCTTGAGGAATCTTGGAATTAAGTGTGCTCATATGTTTATTTATTTAAATTAATCGTGAATTAAAACCCCAAAAACAAGATTGCTATAGGTATAAGTGCAAATCCTAAGGGTACAATTATGGCAAAACCAATGGCAAAGTTCTCAATAACCTTGTTGTACTTGCTGTGATTAAGCCCAAATGTCTGCGCTAGTGAGTTTATTGCGTGCATTAGATGGAAGGCTAATGCCACAAAACATAGTAAATAAATTAGTGAATAGTACTTGTTCTTGAAGAACTCCTTACACATTGTGTAGAAATCAGGCTCAGCCTCGAAATCCTCACCGCAGTATTTCTTCACCTCTTCCTTAGAAAGATTTACTAAACTCTTACCACTCTTGTCAAGTTTACCCTCAGGCAGTTGACTAAGAGCTTGGTATTGTGCCACAAGTACGGCTTGTTCTTTCTCGCCTAGCTCTCCCGATTGCATCTTCTTAGCCTTTTGTTGAAAGAAAGAGTCTACCTCTTCAATCTCCGCAGTGTATTTTCCTTCAACAATATCAAGCTTTACAAAGTAGAAATTGATGAAATGAAGAATTAAAAAGCATCCGATTATGCCTCCAGTCCAAATCATATATCTTGACATGAAATGTGTTTTACTCTTTGAAACAACCTTATAACGCACTGGGCGTGCCATCCAGTTCTCAATAGTAAGCACGATAGCCACACCAATATGTAGTAATATTGTAGCCATGAGCACCATTTCAAATATCTTTACAATGTAGTTTGTTCCCATGAAATGACAAGCATTTCGATACCACTCTCCGCCATCTTCTCTGAGTATACATAAGTTGATACCCATATGAACTGGTAGAAAGACCAATAGGAATAGGCCAACCGCCGCTAGTGCCATCTTCTTAGTGATGGATGCAAATTGTACTAATTTCATACCCTTTTTCTTTTGTTTTTAATTATTTATGATCTAGTAATTTCGAAAAAATTAGTTGCAAAGTTAAGCCAAAAATTCAATTTAACCATAATATTTAATACATTTGCAGACTTAAAACATAGTTTCCATTATGAGAATAACGAAATTAAGCCGAGAGCTTTTCATCAGAAACAGGCAAAAACTCCAAGAAAGACTTGACGAAAAAACGATAGCAATATTCTATTCTTCAGATGAATATCCACGAAATGGAGATCAGATATTCCCTTTTCGCCAAGATTCCAACCTATTTTACCTATCAGGCATAGAGCAGCCTAACACAACGCTAGTCATTGGTAAGAATTTTTGTAACATTTTTACTAATAAAACCGACCCTCACACAGAGACATGGACTGGGCATATCTTAAGCAAAGAAGAGGTTAAGGCAATATCTGGGATAAAGACAGTGAGATATGATAGTGCCTTAGACAAGACCTTGGACAATCTTCATACAAATTACAAGCTTATAGGTCAAGAAGATAAAAGACTTATGAATATAATGGCTTCTCTTAGAGCCATTAAAGAGCCTCAGGAATTAGAAGCCTTAAAGAGGGCGATAGAGATAACGAAGAATACTTATCTTAAAATCAAGGATAGTATCAAGGTGGGCATGATGGAGTATGAAATTGAGGCGATGATGATTTACGAGTTCGTGCGACAAGGTACAAAGGGACATAGCTTCTCTCCTATCGTTGCCTCTGGCGAGAACGCACTATGCCTTCACTACTGTGATAATGATTCTGAGTTAAAGGACAACGAATTAGTTCTTCTTGACTTTGGCTGCGAATATGAGAATTATGCTGCTGACCTTTCTATGACCCTACCAATAAACGGAGTATTCACCTCAAGACAGCAAGAAGTCTATAATAAGGTATTGGAAATACATAATAAGGTAAAGCAGGAGATGGTCAAAGGAGCAACAATTAATAAGCTAAACTATATCTGCATTGGGCTTATCAAGGATGCCTGCATAACCTTAGGACTCTTTACAAAAGAAGACCTTGAGGGCGATGAACAAATCTATAAACAATACTATCCTCATGGAGTTAGTCACTTCTTAGGTTTAGATGCCCATGATGTTGGAGCAAAAGACCTAGAATTTCTTCCCAATATGGTCTTAACCTGCGAACCTGGTCTATATATTAAAGAAGAAAACATAGGAATAAGGATAGAAACGGATGTTCTAATAACGGAAACTCAGCCAATAGACCTCTTTGCCTTGGTCTACTCCCAACTTACTCCACAACCAATTTCTTAGAAATACCTATTTCTTTGTTTTGAACTAAGACATTATAAACTCCCTTGGCAAAACTCCTAACATCAATATCAAGCTTATTCTCTCCCTTATCAATCATATAATTTCCAATAACCCTACCAGACAAATCCATAACCATAACCTCAGCCTTAGACCTTAAACCCTCAATCTCCAACACAGCCTTATCTCTCGCAGGATTAGGATAAATCTTTGTCGAAACACTATTCTCCACTTCATCATCCAAACCAGCAAAACATCTATAATTATAAAGAAATTTCCAATACTGAGCAGCTTTATATAGATTTAATGAGCTACACGGAACAATTACTTTTACTGTAGAAGGGACATTTCTAAAAGTACTTTCTGATATGCTTGGTGGATTTATTGCTTTGCAAATTATTGAGTCTAAAATACTGCAATCCATAAATGCATAGCTCCCTATTGAACTAACCGAACTACCAATTATTATAGAAGTTAGACTAGTACATCTTGTAAACGCTGACGACCCAATTGATTTTACAGAATCACCTATCATCAGAGAAGTTAAACTTGTACAAAAGGAAAATGCTGACTTCCCGATTGATGTAACAGAACTCCCTAATGTTATAGATACCAAGCTATCGCAAAGAGCGAATGCAGCATTACCAATCAAAATTAATGAGTCCGGCATTATTATTGATTTCAAACCTTTACAGCTATTAAATCCATATTCCAAAATTGACGTCACAGAGGTTGGAATTGCAACGGAGGTTAAATTTGTACAATATGCAAATGCCATTTTCCCAATCGAAGTAATGAAGTTTGGAATTGAATACCCTCCATTTCTCCCACATGGGTAACAGACTAAGGTATCAGCATTTTTATTTAATAAAACTCCTCCAAAAGAAGAATATTTTGTATTTCCCAAATCAACATTTATTGAGTCTAAACTAGTACATCCCACAAATACATCAGACTCAATCGAAGTTAACGATGATGAAATCAATATATTAGTTAAACCTTGACAACTAATGAATGCCGATTTTCCGATTGATACAACCGAGTTTGAAATTGCATAACTCCCATTTCTTCCACAAGGATAACATAATAATGTATCTGCATTTTTATTGAACAAGACCCCATCTACCGATGAGAATTTTGTATTATTTGGATTTACATTTATTGATATTAAACTACTACACGAAGAAAATGCTCTAAGTCCTATTTTTGTAACTGAGCTTGGTATCAAAACAGAAGTCAATCCATTACAAGAATTAAATGCATATATCCCAATTGACTCAACGTTGCTACCAATTACTAATGAAGTTAATCCATTGCATCCAACAAATGCACCATCTCCAATTGAAATGACTGAATTTGGTAATATTACAGAGTCCAAAACAGAACAATTCTGAAATGCATAAACCCCAATCGATCTTAAAGAGTTGGAAAACATTACGGATTTCAAATTTTTACAATTCTGAAATGCCCTATCATCAATATAGATTATCGAATCACCTAATACAATAGACGTCAAACCTGTACAGACCTCAAATGCGAAACTTCCAATCCCCGAAACTGTATAAGTTATTCCGTTATTGTTTACAAAATTTGGAATTGTTATTACCCCTGAATATGCTATATAATTTGGATCAATTTGAGATAAACTTGTCACTTCAACTCTATTTGAATCAATAATATTATAATATAAACCTCCTGAAGTGAAGTCGTACGCCATTGCCCCTACTGTGCAAAGCGTTGATAGAACAAAAATAAATAATAATTTTTTCATACCAAGTTTGTGTAATATTAAAATAACGATTTAGTGTTCAAAATTAATATAAAATTCAATATAAAACAAAAAAATATTTCATAATTCCATTCCATACATAAAATCCTCCACGGAATAGCAGAATAACATTATATAGTCAAACTCAAAAATTTACTCCACAACCAATTTCTTAGAAATACTTATTTCTTTGTTTTGAACTAAGACATTATAAATCCCTTTTGCAAAGTTTCTAACATCAATATTAAACTTATTCTCTCCCTTATCAATCATATAATTTCCAATAACCCTACCGGACAAATCCATAACCAGAACCTCAGCCATAGACCTCAAACCCTCAATCTCCAACACAGCCTTATCACTTGAAAGGTTAGGATAAAACTTTGTATTTGCAAAAAAAACTTCGTAAGAGAGTAATGCCTCATGCAAAAAGTAAGTGTAAACCCAATTCAGAAAAAGTCAGTTTTTTTCTTTATATTTTTGTTCAATTTCTTCGTATTTTGAACAAAAATCATCGTTTTGAACATAAAAAACAAGGATTTTTTACTTAATTCTTCTTTTTTTTCTGTTCAATTTGTTCAATTTTGCCCCATTTTTACCCCTATTTTGGCTAGGGGTGGAGATAAATCGCTATCTTTTTACTCAATCTCCACCACTTTATAAATACTGAATATCTGTAACTTATGTTTTTGTGGTGGAGATGGTGATGAGAAATGCCTATGCGTGTTAGTGATTTTTTGAATATTGAATATTTTATTTTATAGAAAATGTAATTTATGTTCAATTTATAACAAGAGCACAATGAAATTCTCTCCACCATCTCCACCACACATACACATCTACCTAATAAACATATCATTACAGGTGGTGGAGATGAAATTAAATTATCTCCACCACGATTTTTTTCAGACTAAATCCTCAATTGTATAAAAAAAAGGCGAATATTATTCGCCCATACAATTATAAATATCAAATTTATCTATACATCTCGTCTAACTGTTCTTTGATTTTATCGTTTGAAAGGTATTCGTCAAGTGGAATTTGTTTATCTACTATTCCTTTTGGAGTTAGCTCAATTATACGGTTACATGTTGATTGGATAAACTCTTGGTCATGTGAGTTTATTAATATTACTCCCTTGAAGTTTACAAGCGTATTATTGAAAGCTTGGATTGACTCTAGGTCTAAGTGATTGACAGGTGAGTCTAAGATTAATACGTTTGAGGTAGACATCATCATTCTAGCTATCATACAACGCATCTTTTCTCCTCCCGAAAGAACCTTTACTCTCTTGTAAACATCCTCTCCTGAGAAAAGCATCTTTCCTAAGAAGCCTCTTAGGAAGGTTTCTGTTGTTTCTTCCGAATATTGTGCTAACCAATCGATAAGTGTCATATCTGTATCGAAGAATGCGCTATTATCAAGAGGTAGGTATGATGTGGATGTGGTTACTCCCCATGTGAAGTCTCCTTCATGAGGTCGTTCGTTATGAGTTAGTATCTCGAAAAATGAAGTCATAGCACGAGGGTCTCTTGAAAGAAAAGCTACCTTATCTTCTTTGTTTAGATAGAAGTTCACGTCTGAGAATAGTGTTTTTCCTTCTACCTTTTGTGATAGGTTTCTTACCTCAAGAACTTGGTTTCCTATCTCTCTCTCCATATTGAAGATGATTCCTGGATAACGACGTGTTGACGGAAGTATTTCCTCTATATCTAATTTCTCAATCATCTTCTTTCTCGATGTTGTTTGTTTAGATTTTGAAGCATTTGCAGAGAAACGTGCTATAAATTCTTGTAATTCTTTTTTCTTTTCCTCTGCCTTCTTGTTCTTGTTTTGTGCTTGACGAAGTGCTAACTGGCTAGATTCATACCAGAAACTATAGTTACCAGCAAATTGTTTTGCTTTACCAAAGTCAATATCCACAGTATGCGTACAAACAGTGTCTAAGAAGTGCCTATCATGCGAAACCACAAGGACTGTATTATCTACATTCGAAAGATAGTTCTCAAGCCAAACTATTGTCTCAAGGTCAAGGTTGTTTGTAGGCTCATCTAATAATAGGTTGTCTGGTTTGCCAAAAAGTGCTTGAGCTAATAATATCTTAACCTTTTGCTTTCCCGACATATTACTCATCAAGGTATTATGATACTCCTCTGCGATACCTAGGCCTGAAAGAAGCGATGCCGCATCACTCTCAGCATTCCATCCATTCATATTTGCAAAGCTTTCCTCAAGCTCTGCTGCTCTTATACCGTCTTCTTCTGTAAATTCTGCCTTTGAATATATTGCATCCTTTTCGTGCATTACCTTCCAAAGCTCTTCATGACCTTGCATGACGGTATTTATTACACTAAACTCATCGAATGCAAAATGGTCTTGTCTTAGAACAGATATCCTCTCTCCCGATCCAAAAATTACATTACCTCTTGTTGCGTCTAAGTCCCCACTCAATATTCTTAAGAAAGTTGATTTTCCAGCACCATTTGCTCCAATAATACCATAGCAATTACCTGGCATAAACTTTAAATTCATGTCTTGAAAAAGACTTTTCTTCCCAAATTGAATCTCTAAATCAGAAACAATAATCATATTTTTTTTATTTTAATTAGCCCATTAATTGATAAAACAAAGTTATTGGATACATATATATTCCAATGCTTTATTTCATTATTTTGAAAATTCTATAAGGAAACTTGAAAAGAGAAAATCATAACCTAAACTAGCACCTATACCCTAAAATTAAGGTTTGCAAAATTACATCTTATTTATTTTATATGCAAATAAACTAATTATCAATATTTATTAGCTTATTTCCATCATACAATTCTTGCAATCAAAACTAAGTTTATATCTTCTTCTATTGTCTTGTAAAAATAAATCTCCTTGATATTCTGGAGACACATTATCTCTTTTTAGACATTGTCCTAATTGGTAACGAAGACAATGACGTGAACTCATTAGTATAATCTCATCATTTGCCAAAGTCTTTTCTAATCCATACTCTAGTTTCTTCACCCCATGACGAAGATAAAAAACCTTTGCCTTTTCGTTAGTAATATTTGCTCTATAGTCCAATTCCTCCTCTGGATAAGGGTAGTTATTCTTCTCTAAATAAACCTCATCGGCTTCATATTCTTCTTCTCTTTTTGCTAAGAGTTTTTCACAAACCTCTCGTCGAAGAGATTTTATTAATGAGGATTGAAAAAAGTATTTCTCCTTTACTTCGTTCTTAAAGCTATCCAGATGAAATAGTGTATTACCTAATGAGTCTATTAGTTTGAGGAGCTTTTGATCGTAGTCCTCAATATTATTAGCTAATTGTTTTTCTGCCAGAATTGTTTTTTCACACTCTATACCTGTTTCATCAATTGCCTTAAGAGAAAAACCAGTCTCAGTCTCGGATAGAATCATATTTATTCCTATACTTCTTCTGGAAACATTGGTAATCATTATCTTATTAAAGGCAAAGTCAAGGTTACGATAAACCTCTGTACCTATCTCTATATTAAGTCTCTTATTAGGAATAATATTAGGGTAATTTACTCCATTGACTAAGAAACCATCTATATCTCCTTCTTTATTGATATAACATAACCCATCACCATTCGAAAGCTCGACCTTTGTGTCAAATATAAAACTTGAACTATCAATCTTCTTCACCCTTCCCAAATATTCTCCAAGACTCTTGGCTGAATTAATATTTCCTATTACTCCTTCTCTACCTTTGAGATAGAACTGAGTAAATCCCCTATTAAAACTCTTCTCTGGCTTAGGAGTGAAATTATAATCTATTTTTCCTATTGAGCTTTTTGCGTATTCTCCATTATGTTCAGAAATATAATTGTCTATTTCAAGACGATAGAATGAAGTAATATTCTTTACATAGTCAATATCTTTTAACCTTCCTTCTATCTTAAAGGATCTAACTCCTGCCTCAATCATTGCAGGTATTAACTCTGATGCATTTAGGTCTTTTGGAGAAAGGAGGTGTTTATTTCTTATTAGAAACTCTCCCTTGGAATTTAGTAGGTCGTATTTTGAACGACAAGGCTGAGCACAAACCCCTCTATTCCCTGAACGTCCTGTTATTGAATGAGAAAGATAACACTGACCACTTAATCCTGCACATATTGCACCATGTACGAAACACTCTAGTTCAATATTTGGTACAGAATTATGTATTTCACTTATTTGATCAAGCGATAATTCTCTTGCTAGCACTACTCTTCTAAGTCCTATATTCTTTAAGAAGTCTACCTTTTGCTTTGAAAAATTATGCATCTGAGTACTTGCATGAAGAGCAATTGGCGGAATGTCCATCTCTAGTATTCCAAGGTCTTGGATAATTATTGCATCAACTCCTATATTATATAACTGATGAAATAAATCTTCTACCTCCATTAACTCTTCATCGAAAAGAAGTGTATTTATTGTAACATATACCTTTGCATTGAATATGTGTGCATAAGATGTCAGTTCTTCAATATCTTCCAAACTATTTCCTGCGGCTGTTCTTGCTCCGAATACTGATGCTCCAATATAGACTGCATCGGCTCCAGAGTCAATTGCAGCTTTTCCTATTTCAAGATTCTTTGCAGGAGATAGTAGTTCAAGATATTTCATCTATTTGTTTTTTATTTTAAACAACGTTTATATAACTGAATGGTATTTTCTAGCCCGTAGTAAAGGGCATCGCAGATTAATGCATGACCTATCGACACCTCTAATAGGTTAGAGATTTGTTTGTGGAAGTATTCAAGGTTTTCGAGGCTTAGGTCGTGTCCTGCATTTAGACCTAAATCTTGACGCTCAGCCTCTTTTGCTGCTATTACGAATGGCTTTATAGCTTTTTCTCTGTCAAGAGGATAATCTTTTGCATAGCTTTCTGTATATAGCTCTACTCTATCGGCTCCACACTTCTTTGCTCCTATTATCATCTCTGGCACTGGGTCAACGAATACTGATACCCTACATACTTTTTTAAGTCTTGTAATTAGAGTTGTTAGATATTCTTCGTGTTTGATTGTATCCCAACCAGCATTAGAGGTTATTGCATCTGGTGCATCTGGCACTAGAGTTACCTGTGTGGGTTTTATCTCTTCTACTAAACGGATAAAGTCTTCGGTTGGATTTCCCTCAATATTAAACTCTGTGCTTAAAATTGGTTTAAGATCTCTTGCGTCTTGATAACGTATATGCCTCTCGTCTGGTCGTGGATGAACTGTTATACCCTCTGCTCCAAAACGTTCAGCATCTATGGCAACTTGTAAGATATTTGGCATATTACCTCCTCTTGCATTACGAATTGTTGCAACCTTATTTATGTTTACGCTTAATTTTGTCATAGTCCTAATAAAAATTATTCTTATTTCTAAGTATATTTATTCTCCTTGAATGGAGTTTGCAAAAATACGAATTAATTTATCATTCTATCAATCATTCTATACCTCAAGATTCAAATTATAAGCTATCAATAAAGTTAATGTGCTTGTTTTCCTTTTTTATTATACTTATATATTGTATCTTTGACGATTGATTTTTTGGTATTATGGTATACCTTTTCTGTGGAAATTATTTAAAGATTTATATATATTATGGATAAAAGATGGGTGATAAAAAAGCGTGGGGAGAAGAGTTTGGTGGAGCAACTTGCGAAAGATTTAAAGGTTGATGAAACTTGTTCAAGACCTGAGGATATTAAGGCATATGAAATTATTGCAAACCTCCTTGTTCAGAGGGGAATTACAAACTACGACGATGCAAAAAAGTTCTTTAGGCCTAATCTAAAAGACCTTCACGACCCCTTCCTTCTCAACGATATGGAAGAGGCAATTGAGAGAATTATTATCGCCATTAAGGGCGGAGAGAAAATATTAGTTTATGGAGATTATGACGTTGATGGCACTTCGGCTGTTGCTTTAGTTTACTCCTATTTAGAGTTATTCTACTCTGAGGTTGATTTTTATATCCCTGATAGATATTCCGAAGGTTATGGTATTTCTTACCAAGGTATTGACTGGGCTTACGAAAATGGTTTCAAGCTTATAATTGCATTAGATTGTGGAATTAAAGCCATTAACCAAGTAAACTATGCACAAGAAAAGGGTATTGATTTTATTATTGGAGACCATCACCTTCCTGGTGAAGAATTACCAAAGGCATGTGCTATCCTTAATCCAAAAAGAGAAGATTCTACCTACCCCTACAAAGAATTATCTGGTTGCGGTATAGGCTTTAAGCTTATTCATGCACTTAATATAAGAAAGGGATTACCTTTCGAAAAACTTATCCCTTATCTTGATTTGGTAGCTATTTCCATTGCTGCCGATATTGTTCCAATAACTGGAGAGAATAGGGTTTTAGCTTTCTATGGTCTAAGGGTTATCAATAAACAGCCTCGTCCAGGCTTAGAGGCTATTTTGAAATATAGCAAGGTTCTTCATGTTGAAGAAACCGATACACATAAACTTTATTTTAACCGTCAGCTTACTATAAGCGACCTTGTATTCTTGGTTGGACCAAGAATAAATGCTGCGGGAAGAATTGAATCAGGAAAAAATTCTGTTGAACTTTTAATATGTAAAAAATTAGAAGATGCTGAAAAGATTGCTGAACAAATCAATGTAAATAATGAACAAAGACGAAAGCTAGATAATGAGGCAACGGAACAGGCCTTGAATATGGTTGCAACTCTTCAAGAATATAAAAATAGTAAGTCGACAGTCGTTTTCCAAGAGGATTGGAATAAGGGCGTTATTGGTATTGTGGCATCTCGTTTGATTGAGAAATGTTATAAACCAACTATTGTTTTTACTAAATCTAATGATCTTATTACTGGTTCTGCACGGTCTGTAAAGGACTTTGATATTTATGCTGCGATTGAGTCTTGCTCTCATCTTTTAGAGCATTTCGGTGGGCATAAATTTGCTGCAGGACTTTCTATGAAAGAAGAAAACCTTAATGAATTTAAGAGCCTATTTGAGAAAATGGTAGAAGAAAATATAAGAGACGAGCAATCTATTCCAGAAATAGAGATAGATGAAACCGTTTCTCTGAGTGATATTAGTCCAAAACTATTTAGAATATTAAAACAATTTGCTCCTTTTGGTCCTGAAAATCATATTCCAATATTTCAATCTCAGGGAGTTGTAGATACAGGAAATGCTAGACCTGTTGGGACAAACCACCTTAAGATGTCTGCCATTCATTTAGATGTAAGACACCTCCCCTTTCCTTGTATTGGGTTTGGGCTTAGCGACTATTATAGAGATATTTGCAAAGGAGAACCTTTTGATATTTGTTTTCAAATTGACGAAAACGAATGGAATGGGAGGACTTCACTACAATTGAATCTTAAAGACATTAAAATATACAAATAAAATTATAGATTAATCATGGCATTAGACGACAAAAAGATTATTTTTTCAATGGTAGGTGTTGGAAAGGTTTTCCCACCTAGTAAACAGGTTTTGAAGGATATTTATCTTTCATTTTATTATGGAGCTAAAATTGGTATTATTGGTCTTAACGGTTCTGGTAAATCAACTTTATTAAAGATTATCGCTGGGCTTGATCAATCTCATCAAGGAGAAGTACATTTCTCTCCTGGTTATAGCATTGGATATTTAGAACAAGAACCTAATCTTGACGATACAAAGACCGTTAAGGAAGTTGTAATGGAAGGAGTTAAGGAAGTTGCAGATATAATAGCAGAATATGAAGCCATAAATAATAAATTTGCTGAACCTATGTCTGACGATGAAATGAGTGCGCTTATTGAACGTCAAGGCGAGGTTATGGAGCTAATGGAACATCATGATGCTTGGAATTTAGACACTAAGCTCGAAAGAGCAATGGACGCTTTGCGTTGCCCTGAGGAAGATGCTATTGTAAAAAATCTTTCTGGAGGTGAACGCCGCAGGGTTGCTCTTTGTAGGTTACTACTCCAAGAACCTGATATTTTATTATTAGATGAGCCTACCAACCATTTAGATGCTGAGTCTATTGATTGGTTAGAACAACATTTGAAACAATATAAAGGAACGGTAATTGCCGTAACCCATGATAGATATTTCTTAGATAATGTTGCTGGTTGGATTCTTGAACTTGATCGTGGCGAGGGTATTCCTTGGGAAGGAAACTACACTTCTTGGCTTGAACAAAAGACCAAGAGAATGGAAATGGAAGAAAAGACAGAAAGCAAGAGAAGAAAGACACTTGAGAGAGAATTGGAATGGGTTAGAATGAGTCCTAAGGCTCGTCATGCTAAAGGTAAGGCTCGTCTTAATGCCTATGACCAAATGATGTCTCAAGATACTAAGGAGACGGAAGATAAACTTGAAATATTTATCCCAAATGGTCCTCGTTTGGGTAATAAGGTTATTGAGGTTAATGAAGTTAGCAAGGGTTTTGGAAATAAAATCCTATTCGAAAATCTTAGTTTTTCTCTTCCACCAGCAGGTATTGTTGGGGTAATTGGACCTAATGGTGCTGGTAAGACTACTCTATTCAGAATGATTATGGGACTTCAACAACCCGATTCAGGAACCTTCGATGTTGGAGAGACTGTAAAGGTAGGTTATGTTGACCAACAACATGAAGAAATAGATTCTGAAAAGTCTGTTTGGGAAGTTATATCTGGAGGAAATGAACAAATACAAATGGGAGGAAGAATGATTAATTCTCGTGCCTATGTTTCTCGTTTCAATTTTGCAGGCGTAGATCAAAACAAAAAAACTGGTGTACTTTCTGGAGGTGAAAGAAATCGTTTACATTTAGCTATGACCTTAAAATCTGAGGCAAATGTTCTTCTTCTTGATGAGCCTACAAATGATATTGACGTAAATACTCTTAGAGCCCTTGAGGAGGGTTTAGAAAACTTCGCTGGTTGTGCAGTAGTAATTTCTCACGACCGTTGGTTCTTAGATCGTATCGCTACTCATATAATTGCATTCGAAGGAAACTCCGAAGTCTACTTCTTCGAGGGTTCATACTCTGAATATGAAGACAGCCGCAAGAAACGTCTTGGAGATATTACACCTAAACGTCCAAGATACAGAAAGCTTATTGCCGACTAAAATAGTAAAAAATATAAATTCAGGATTTAAGTCCTTAAGGTCTTCCAAGACTTTAGGGACTTATTTTTTGAATGTACAAATCCTATTATTTCCCAATTTCTTGATTTATAATTTGATTCTCTATTGTTCTTGTGATTATATTTATATGGATTTGTGGATATTACAAATATTTGCTGTATCTTTGCAGATTATTCAAACAAATTATATTTAAATGACATTTAAAGAATTGGGCATACGTCCAGAAATCCTAAGAGCCATAGAAGAACTTGGCTTCGAAAATGCAATGCCCGTTCAAGCAGAAACTTTACCAGTTTTATTGAACAACGACGTAAACTTAGTAGCTCTTGCACAGACTGGAACAGGCAAGACAGCAGCATTCGGTTTACCATTAATACAAAAAATAGATTACTCAAGCAGAGAAACAGAAGTTCTAATCCTTTGTCCTACTCGTGAACTTTGTATTCAAATTGCTAACGACTGCAAAAACTTCGCTAAATATGTTGATGGTTGCACTATACTACCTGTTTATGGTGGTGCTAGCATTGACGTTCAAATTCGTGCCTTAAAAAAAGGAGTAAAGATAGTAGTTGCTACTCCTGGTAGAATGAATGACTTGATTAACAGAGGAAAGGTTAACTTTTCAAATATTAGATATGTTGTTTTAGATGAGGCTGATGAAATGTTGAACATGGGCTTCAAAGAAGATTTAGATAAAATATTAAGCGAAACTCCTAGAGAAAAGAATACCTTATTATTCTCGGCTACTATGCCTAAGGAGGTTGAGGAAATTGCTCGAAATTATATGAGCGATCCTGTTCGTATACAAATTGGTTCTAGAAATCAAGGTTCGGACAATGTTAAGCATTTCTATTATTTAGTTCATGCTAAAGATCGTTATCTTGCATTAAAACGTATCGCAGACTATTATCCAGAAATATATGGTATTGTATTCTGTCGTACAAAACTTGAAACTCAAGAAGTTGCAGATATGTTGATTAGAGATGGTTATAGTGCAGATTCATTGCATGGTGACCTTTCTCAAGCACAAAGAGACCATGTTATGAATCGTTTCCGTACAAGAAATATACAAATGTTGGTTGCTACTGACGTTGCAGCTAGAGGTCTTGACGTAAATGATTTAACTCATGTTATTAATTATAATCTTCCTGATGAATTAGAACAATATGTTCACCGCTCTGGAAGAACAGGTAGAGCCGATAAATTAGGCATTTCTATCGCTATCCTTAACCTTAAGGAAAAGTATAAGATTAGAGATATTGAACGTCAAATTAAGAAAGAATTTTCTAAGGCTCAAATCCCTACTGGTGGTGAGGTATGTGAAAAGCAATTACTTAACATGATTGACAAAGTTGAGAATGTTGATGTAAACTACGTAGAGATTGAAAAATATCTTCCTGAAATTTCAAAAAAACTTGAGTTATTGGATAAGGAAGAGTTAATAAGACGCTTCGTTTCTTTAGAATTTAATCGTTTTCTAGAATATTATCGTGGTGCTAGAGATCTTAATGTTATTGATGAAAGAAGAGAAAGAGAAGACAGAGGTGAAAGAGGTGAAAGAAGAAGCGATAGAGGCGATTCAAGAAGAGCTCCTAAGAGTGGAAACTTTGTTCGTCTTTTCGTAGGAATGGGACATAGAGATAGAGTTGTTCCTCAACGTATTATTGGAATGATCAACGACTATACTCAAGATAGAGATATTGAAATTGGAAAGATCGATATTTTAGATAACTTCTCATACATTGAAGTTAACGCAGATAAGGCTCAAGTAATTATTGACGCTTTTGCAGACAAAATGGTTAAAGGAAGACCTATTACTGTTGAGGTTGCTAATGCAAGAGCTGATGGTGATAGAGGTGGAGAAAGAAGTGATAGAGGCGGTAGAAGTAGTAGCCCAAGAAGAAGTGAAGGTGGACGTAGCTCTGGTGGATCTGATCGTAGAGGTGGCTCTGGTGGACGCAGCTCTGACAGAAGAAGCGAAGGTTCTAGAGGCTCTAGCGTTGGCGATAGAAGAAGAAGCGATAGCAGACCTTCATCTTCAGGTGGAGATAGAAGAAGAAGCAGTGGATCTTCAGATAGACGTAGAGATTAATCAAGAAAACAAGTTTTAAACAATTATGATTTTAGCACCATCATTATTATCTGCTAACTTTGGCAATTTGGAAAAAGACATCAATATGATTAATGAAAGCCAAGCAGATTGGTTTCATATAGATGTAATGGACGGAGTGTTTGTACCTAATATTAGTTTCGGACAACCAGTCATTAAATTCATTAAAAAACTTGCTAAGAAACCCTTAGATGTTCATTTAATGATTGTTGATCCAGATAGATATTTTGAGGATTTCAAAAATGCAGGTGCCGATTTAATAACTGTTCATTATGAAGCGTGTACTCATCTACATCGCTCAATTTCTTCAATAAAACAATATGGAATGAAGGCTGGAGTGGTTCTAAACCCCCATACCCCCATTTCTGTTTTAGAGGATATAATAGTAGAATGTGATTTAGTCCTTTTAATGAGTGTAAACCCAGGATTTGGAGGACAATCATTTATCGAAAACACATACAACAAAATCAAACAACTTAAGGAATTAATCATTAGAAAGAATCCAAGTTGTTTGATTGAAGTTGATGGTGGAGTTAGCATAAACAATTACAAAAAACTTATTCAAGCAGGTGCTGATGCACTAGTTGCTGGAAATGCAGTTTTCGCAAGTGAAAACCCAATTGATACTATTGCCAAATTTAAAGAATAATCGTAATGGGCTTATTCGATTTTTTATCATCAAAGACTAAACCCTTAAAAGAGGATATTGATTTAAGTATTTTAGGCACAGATATTCATTCCCATTTGATTCCTTGTGTTGACGATGGATCTCAATCTATGCAAGAGAGTATCTCCTTACTTAGACAATTAGCCGACCTTGGTTACAAAAAAGTAATCACTACACCCCATCTATTTGAAAATAGCTTTCCTGAGGGTATTGAAATTTTAGACGAAAAAGTTCTAGACCTTAGAAACGAGGCGAAGAATAATGGGATAAACATTGAGATTGAAGTAGGATGCGAACTCCTATTAGACGATGATATCAAAGGTAGAATCAAGAACAAACAAATAAAATCCTTTGGGGATAATAATATACTTTTTGAGATTCCAATGAGTACCCAAGTTAATGGGTTAGAGAATTGGCTTTTCGATCTCCAATTAGAAAAATACAACCTAATTATTGCTCATCCTGAGAGATACCTATACTACTCCGAAAAAAAATTTACTGAACTAAAAGATAGAGGAATCTTATTTCAACTGAATATGATTTCCCTTTCTGGCTATTATGGTAAAGAAGTTCAAACAAGGGCTGAGTGGATGGTTGAGAGTAATCTTATTGACTTAGTCGGCTCTGACTGTCATGGTCAAAGACATATTGATGCTCTTAAACGCACTCTTAGAAATCCTTATCTTAAAAAACTTATTGACTCAGGTCTTTTACAGAATAATAAATTATAGACTATGAATGAATTAAATGCAATTTCGCCTATTGACGGCAGATATAGAAAACAAGTTGAAGTACTAGCTGATTATTTTTCTGAATCGGCTTTAATTAAATATAGAACACAAGTTGAGATTGAATATTTTATTGCTCTATGTGAGCTTGGTATTCCTCAACTAAAGAATTTCGACAAAAAAAACTTTGAAACAATTAGAGATATTTACCGCAATTTCTCCGAAAAAGAAGCTCTTGAGGTAAAGGAAATTGAGAAAACAACTAACCATGATGTTAAGGCTGTAGAATATCTTATCAAACGTCGTTTTGACTCTCTTGGGTTACAAGAATGGAAGGAGTTTATCCATTTTGGGTTAACTTCACAAGATATAAATAATACTTCAGTCCCTTTAAGTATAAAGGATTGTCACGAAAACACTTACCTTACTCTTTTAAATGACGTTTTAGAATTATTAGACCAAAAGGCTAATGATTGGAAGAATATTCCTATGCTTGCTCATACTCACGGACAACCTGCCTCTCCTACCTTATTAGGAAAAGAACTAAAAGTTTTCGTTTATCGTCTTGAGCAACAATTGTCTTATTTTGCTTTTATTCCATTTGGTGCTAAATTTGGTGGAGCAACAGGAAACTTCAACGCTCATAAAATAGCCTTCCCTGAATATAATTGGGTTCGTTTTGCAAATAACTTCTGTGATACTCTTGGTCTAGAAAGACAATTATATACTACTCAAATTGAGAATTATGATAATATGTCGGCTTACTTCGATGCAATAAAGAGAATAAATATTATCCTAATAGATTTTTGCCGTGATATGTGGGCATATGTTTCTATGGAATATTTCAAACAAAGAATTAAAGAAGGAGAAGTTGGTTCTTCAGCAATGCCACACAAGGTAAACCCTATTGACTTTGAAAATGCAGAGGGAAACCTTGGAATGGCTAACGCAATTTTCGAACACCTTTCAATGAAATTACCAATCTCTCGTCTTCAAAGAGACCTTACTGACTCAACTGTTACTCGAAATATTGGAGTTCCGATGGCTCATACAATTATTGCACTTAATTCTATTCTTAAGGGAATGAATAAATTATTGCTTAACCAAGAAGCCCTAGAAAGAGATCTTGAAAATAATTGGGCTGTTGTTGCTGAGGCACTTCAAACAATATTGAGAAGTATCGATTATCCTAATCCTTACGAAACCTTAAAGGCTCTAACAAGAACAAACACAAAAGTAAATGCTCAAACAATTTCTGAATTTGTTGATGGATTAGATGTTTCCGAAGAAATAAAACAAAGAATGAAAGCCGTTACTCCTCAAAACTATGTTGGAGTTTATGGAGAGTAAAAGTTTTACATTTCATTTTATAAAACCATATATAGGCAACCTAATATTATTTCTGATATTAGGTTGCCTTAGTGCTATATTATCTATTTCTTCTATTCTGTCTGCATCAAATTTTCTTCAAATTCTTTTCGGAGAAAGCATGAGTTCAGTTCCAATTTCTAACCCATCATTTATCGACAATATATTATCAAAAGTATATTCTTCGGTAATTGTTTATGGGAAACAAAATGCCTTATATATATTTGGAGGATTAATTTTCTGCATCTACTTATTTAAGGACATTTTCACCTATCTAAGCTCTTATGTTATTGCCTCAACAAGAACAAGAATAATTCGCAATATTCGCAACACCCTTTTTCAAAAATACCTTTCTCTACCTCTGTCTTATATGAATTCTCACCGTAAGGGTGATTTAATCTCTCGTATAAGTAATGATATTATTGAATATGATGAGAATGTTCTTAAATCACTTCAAAGCATAATAATTGGAGTAATAACTGTTATTCTTTACCTTATTATACTTTTTTATATAGATGCTAAACTAACCTCAACTGTTTTGATAATGTTTCCTATTGTTGGAGGATTGGTTTCATTTATTAGTCGTAGACTTAGGTCTAGCTCTAAACATCTTCAACAAAAGAGTTCAAATATCATTTCAATGATTGAAGAAACAATATCTGGACTAAGAATAATAAAATCTCATACAGCAATTGAGCTTGTAAATAATCGTTTTAGAAACTATAATAGTTCCTTTACTCGGCTTAGGAATTCAATATATAGAAGGGTTGACCTTGCCTCTCCTGTAAGTGAATTCTTCGGAAATGTAATGATAATCTCATTACTCTTAATTGGAAGTAGCAGTGTAATATCATCATCCCCTACCCTTAGCCCTGAACTATTTATTGCTTACCTAATTCTATTTGCCCTAATCATTAAGCCAGCAAAAGACATTCCTACTTCTTTATTCAATTTCAAGAAAGGAAGAGCATCTGTTGATAGATTAGTAGAGATATTAAATGTAGAGAATAATATTAATGAGCCTTATGAAGGGTCAAAACATGATATTAATCTAAAAAAGGGTATCCTTTACAAGGATGTTTGTTTTTCATATAAGGAGGGTATTGATGTTCTTAAGAATATTAATCTATTCTTTGAAAAAGGAAAGACAACTGCCATTGTTGGTTCTTCAGGTAGTGGGAAGAGTACAATTATAGACCTTATTCCAAAGTTCTATCAGCCAAAAAGTGGAGATATATTCTTTGATGATACAAATATTAAAGATTTAAATTCAACGGATATTAGAGAAAAGATTGCTATTGTTACCCAAGACACAATATTATTCAATGATACTATATTCAATAATATAACCTTTGGTAATAGCAAATACACAATGGAGCAAGTAATTGAAGCTGCAAAGATTGCATCTGCCGATGAATTTATTTCTGTGCTGCCTGATGGTTACAATACTATTATTGGAGATAGAGGTTCTACCCTTTCGGGAGGACAACGTCAAAGACTTAGTATTGCAAGAGCCGTTCTGAGAAATGCAGAAATACTTATCCTTGACGAGGCAACATCTGCCTTAGACACAACAAACGAGAAACTTGTTCAAGACGCAATATCGAATATTACCCTTGGAAGAACCTCAATAATTATTGCACATCGCCTTTCTACAATAGTGAATGCCGATAAAATAATAGTTATGGATAATGGAGAGATAAAAGAAGAAGGTACCCATCAAGAACTTCTATCCCAAGGAGGAATCTACACCAAGCTATGTTCAATGCAATCCCTTGCATAAAAATTAAAAACAAGCAATAAACCCAAATTTTTATTCCATATACATAAAACTTTCTCAGAGAAAAATAAAATTATCTCTGAGAAAGTTTTAAAGATATGGAGTATAATGTTCAAACAAAAAAAAGAATCTATTTAATTGTGTAAATGATTGCAGGATTTGAAACTTGCTTTTCACCATCAGGTCCATTTACTCTTATTGCTTCGATAACAAACTTCTCTCCTTTCTTTAGGGATTTTATTTTTTCAATCATCTCCTTTGTGAATCTCTCATCTTTTGAAATCAGTGGAGCCTGATCTTTATCGGAAAGGGAAGCCATCATAAAATAAATGACTTTATATTTCACAGGAAAGTCAAAATCTTCAACTTCTACGTTGACAAATGGCTTTTTCAATAATGTTTCTTTATCTATTAATCCTCCATCATTATTATTAATATCTGCACTAACCTTAGGAATATCTTTTACCCTAAATGAAGTTTGATTTAAATAAACATTTTTACCATTTATTTTTGCATAGACATAGATATCAATAATATTATTTTCGTCTTGTACAACAGTATCCTTTTGAATAATTGTTCCATCTTTAAGCGTAACATCCATTGTCAAAGGTAGCTCATAAGAACCATATTCAACATTAAGGATATAGTCTGCCTCTCCAATTTTTGTCAATTTAGCCTTTCCTCTAGTAACTTCTGCATAGATTTTATCATCCGAAATACCTGGGCAGGCAATCGAGATAGGATTATCCATTCCTCTGTAGAGAATATTCATATTTGTAGACGCAACAACGATTTTTGTTTCTTTTTTTGTTTGCGCAATAAGACCTAAGCTAACAAAGCATAGCGTAAATGCTATAAAACTGAATCTTTTCATATTAGAAACTATTTATTGGTTTAATCCTTCAAAAGTAGGAAATATTTTTGAATAGGGGCATATTAATTTAATATATTTTATTTTGCTTAATGCATTTGCTATTTCAGTTTTATAGAAAAAATGTATCTTTGTCTTATGAAAAAGGTGATATTTATTTGTATGGGGAATATTTGCAGGAGTCCTGCTGCTGAGGGGGTGATGCAAAAGATTGTTGATGAAAGGGGTTTGAGTAAAGATTTCTTTCTTGACTCGGCAGGAACAATTGGTTATCACGAAGGCGAAAGGGCTGATGCAAGGATGAGGAAGGCAGCAAAAGGTAGAGGTTATGAGCTTACTTCTATCTCAAGACCTCTTAAGGCAAAGGATTACGAACAGTTTGATTTGCTTATTGTGATGGACGATGATAACTACGAAACAGTTATCTCTCGTTCTCCTAACAAAGAATTAAACCATAAGGTAAAATATATGTGCGAGTTCTGCACAAAACATAAAGACAAAATAGTTCCTGACCCTTATTTTGGAGGAGAACAAGGATTTGAATATGTCCTAGACTTGTTGGAGGATTCTTGCGAAGGTTTACTAAACAAAATAATTGAAGATAATATATGAAGATATTATTAACAGGAGCAAATGGTTTCCTTGGTTCTCATATTGCTGATTCATTGTCAGAGTATAAGAACATTGAACTTTTGCTTACAAAGAGAAAAAACTCTAACCTAGATAATTGTTCTCTTTTTAAGGACAAGGCTAAATGGATAAATTTGGAAGAGGATAATTGGATTGAAGAATCAATAAAGTTTAAGCCAGATATTATTATTCATTCAGCATGGATTGGGGTTACTGCAAAGGAAAGAAACGACAAGCAGGAACAAGAAAAGAATATTCCTCTTGCAAATCAACTCCTAGAGATTGCAAGCAAATCAAATATTAAGAAATTTATTGGTCTTGGCTCTCAGGCCGAGTATGGTATTTTGGATTCTATCGTCAGCGAAGAGGAAGAGGCTAATCCTGCTTGCGAATATGGTAAGAATAAGATAAAGGTATTAGATCTAATAAAGGAAAGTGCTAAGAGAAATGGATTTGACTGGGCTTGGATAAGGATATTTTCTATTAGAGGAGAGAGAGAAAGCCTAAGCTGGCTATTACCATCGGTTGAGAATGCCTTAAATAATAAGGAGATTAACTCAATGGACTTTACAGAAGGATTACAGAAATATGCATATTTAGATGTTAAGGTTTTTGCTGAGTATATTTCAAGGATAGTTCTTAAGAAAAAGAGTGAATCTGGCATATATAATATTTCTGGCAAGGGTGCAAGAGCTATTAGGGATATAATTACTGATATTAGGGATAGGCTTAGACCTGATTTTATTTTAAATTTCGGAGCAATTCCTACAAGAGCCATTCAATCCACATTAATAGAAGGAGATATGACTAAATTCAATAATGAGTTTATGGGAAGCCTTGAACTTGCAAAAAGAATAAGAATTCATGCAATAGAGATGACTAACCGTGGTAATAGTTCTCATATTGCTTCTGTACTATCTATTGCAGATATACTTGCTGTGCTATATAACGATGCGGTTAATATTGACCCAAACAACCCTAATGACCCACTAAGAGATAGGGTAATATTAAGTAAGGGACATGCTGGAGCTGGAATTTATGCTGTTCTTGCAGAAAAAGGATTTATTCCAAAGGAAGAACTACTTACCCATAGCCAGAATGGAAGTAGACTTTCTGCTCATGTATCTCATAAGAATGTTCCCGGTGTTGAGCTTTCGACAGGTTCTTTGGGGCATGGACTTTCTGTAGGCGTAGGAATGGCATTGGCAGCAAAGCTAGATAATAAACCTTATATGGTATATGTAATTGTTGGAGATGGGGAATGTGATGAAGGTTCTGTTTGGGAGGCAATAATGTTTGCTAATCATTTCAAGCTTGACAACCTTTGCCTTATAGTTGACCATAACAAGATGCAGAGTCTTACTTGGTGCGAAGATACAATAGCCATAGATCCACTTGCACAAAAGATATCTGCCTTTGGTTGGGACGTATTTGATATTGACGGTCATAACCACAGAGAACTTCACGAGTCTATTTGTTTAGAGAGAAATAATAAACCAAAATGTGTAATAGCAAATACAATTAAAGGAAAAGGTGTTTCCTTTATGGAGAATAATATTGTATGGCATTACCGTTCTCCACAAGGCGAAGATTATACTAATGCATTAAATGAATTGAGAAATGAGAGATAGGTTTGTAAGAGAATTAATAGAGATTGCACGCAAGGACAAGGATGTTGTTTTGCTTACTGGTGATTTAGGATTTGGTGTTCTTCAGCCCTATTGGGAGGAGTTTCCAAACCAATTCGTAAACGTAGGAATTGCAGAGCAGAATATGTTAGGAATTGCCGCAGGTCTAGCAATGAATGGAAAGAAGGTCTTTGTATATTCAATTGGTAACTTCCCTACCCTAAGGGCTATTGAATTTATCCGTAACGATATTGCATATCATAATGCTAATGTAAATATTGTCTGCGTTGGAGGTGGCTTTGCCTATGGTAGCGCAGGGATGTCTCATCACGCAACGGAGGATATAGCAATAATGAGAGCCTTGCCAAATATGGTTGTTATGACTCCTGGCGACTTACTAGAAGTTCAGGAAGCCACAAAGGCAATATACAATCATAATGGTCCTTGTTATCTTCGTCTTGGAAAGGGAGGAGAGAAACAATTTCACTCTCAGATTAATAACTTTGAGATAGGAAAGGCTATTGAGTTTAAGAATGGTAAGGATATTGCTATTCTTTCTTGTGGAGTAATGATGGAGGAAGCGATAGAACTTGCAGAACTTCTAGAAAAGGAGAATATAAATCCTTCCTTATTTACCTTCCCAAGCGTTAAGCCAATAGATAAGTGTTTAATTGAGAAACTAGCACAAGATAATAATATTATTCTAAGCCTTGAGGAACATAATATTGTCGGAGGCTTCGGTTCAGCAATAGCCGAGATTATGGCAGAAATGCCAAACCATAAGGCAAGACTAATAAGAATAGGACTAAACGACGAATTCACCTCAATAGTAGGAACGCAGAAATACCTAAGACAACACTACAATATCTCCGCCGACAAAATCCTAAAAAGACTAAAAGAAGAAAAAGTAATATAAAACCTTAGAGAGCTGGCATGTGATGTGCACCCCAAAAGTTTATTGTCTAACTTTTGGGGTGTATTTTTTTATTGAATACTTCTATTCCACAATAAACTTCTTAGAAACCAAACCTTGTTCTGTATTTAGCTTTGCAATATAAGAACCCTTTGTGTAAGAAGAAATATTAATAGTTTTTGAATAATCCTTAACCTCTGTTTTAAGAACCCTTCTACCCATAATATCATAAATCTCAATATCCTTAATCATAAAAGAACAAGAAAAATTAATATCATCCTTAGCTGGGATTGGATAAACTAATATCTCAGCCTTGTCTTTTTCAATATCATTAAGTCCAACTGTATTCGAACAACCCTCCTTTCCATAATGATATTGCAATTCTCCGTTATATTCGTAACAACGCAAGAAACCTCCAGAACTATGAATAAGAAGATGGTATATACTGTATAATATGCCTTGCATATCTCCAATACCTTCTATCCAATTACCAACTCCCTCCATATAATTTGTGTCAGCTCTGAAAATCTCTATAATATTGAATTTTCTTCTTTGAATATTATTAATTTCAACTGTATCTATTGATAAAACTCTAAGATAAGTATTTATATTCCCCAAAAATGTATCTCCAATGGAAAGAGAAAAATCATATAACATACGGTTTGGCCAATACTCATGGTCATATTCAGCCTTTCCCTTATAAAACACCTGTCTGTTATCATTTTCCCTTATTCCCCCTATACATTCTGCCGTAGAGGAATTAAAAACAGAGTCCTGAAACCAGTATAGTTTCTTGTATGTCTCACTTTCAATTACAGTATCCTCTTCGGTAAGTGCAAATCTATTATAATGACTAACTGGGGTTTCAGTAATGCCAAAATAAGTTGTCCAAATCTGAAGACCGGGTTTGACCATTGGGATATATTGATAGTCCTGTGCATAGGTTGTTAAGCCACTTATTATTATTAATATAAATACTAATTTCTTCATACTTTGTGATTGTTAAATAAATCCTTAGGAGGAAATTTATACTATTATATAGCAGTTTAACAGCAAAATTAAATAAAAGTTTGATAAGAATTATCATTCAATAAGCCTTTTCGAATTTTTATTTGATTTTATTCTACTTAATCCTTATTTTATTCTCGTAAATGCTTGATTTAAACTTTTTTTATAAGGATTTATTCTTGCTATGGTAGCTACCCTAGGTGTGTTATGGTAGCTACCGTAGCACTGCTAGGGTACCTACCATAATTCTATTATGATGCGCATCTAAAATTATGGGGACTTTTTTTGGGGCGCAGGCAAGCGGCGCCCGTACTTTTACAAAGATAGTGATTTTATTGGAATTATCTGAGGATTTATTGTAAAAAAAAGAGGCTGAATTGATATTTTTTTCAATTCAGCCTCTAAAGGTTTTATCTATTGTTTTAGATTATTTCCATTACTTCTTTTGTTATAGAGCATAGCTTTTCTTGTGTAGGAATAAAGTTATTATTGAATGTCTTTACCACTTCAATATCGCTTTCTTGCATATAACGCTCCATAACCTTCATATTTTGTTGAGCCCATCCGTAACTTCCGAATAATATTGCCTTTCTCCCTTTTGGCGCTAGACCTTGAAGATAGGTTAAGAAGGATGCAACTGTTGGAAGAATACCCTTGTTGAGGGTTGGTGAACCTACGCAAATATATTCAGCCTCAACAACTTCTGTGATTATATCTGAGATATGATTTGATTTTAGGTCGAAGAGCTCATATTTATATCCCTTGTCCTCAAAGGCATTGGCAATATAATTTGCCATCTTCTCTGTTGAGCCCCACATTGAATCATAGACAATGACAGCTTTTTTGTCTGTCTGATTTGAAGCCCATTTATTGTAGCCTTCTAAGATACTTGAAACATTCTTTCTCCAGATTATACCATGACTTGGACAAATCATCTCAATATCCAATCCCTTTGCAACTTCTAACACTCCAAGAACTTGGTTTGAGTATGGAAGAACAATGTTTGCATAGTATTTCTTTGCCTCTTCTAGGATAATTTCCAAAGAATATTCATCGTCGAACCTTTCAGATGTGGCAATATGTTGTCCAAATGCATCATTAGAGAATAATATCTTCTCCTCAGGGCAATAGGTAACCATATTGTCTGGCCAGTGAACCATTGGAGTCATAACGAAGCTGATATTTCTTTTTCCAATATTTACACTATCTCCCGATTTAACAACTTGAAACTTCCAGTTCTCTGTGTTATAATGTAATTTATGTTCCTTTTCTCCAGCGGCAGATGTGATAACAGTTGCATTTGGAAGCATTGCCATAATCTCAGGCATTGCTCCAGAGTGATCCATCTCAACATGGTTAGAAACAACATAGTCAATCTTCGAAGGATCAATAATGCTAGATATTCTTTCGATTAATTCCTTTGTTAGGTATCCTTTTACTGTATCTATTAATGTTATCTTCTCATCTATGATTAGATAAGCATTATATGTCGACCCCCTTTGTGTAAGGTATCCGTGGAAATTTCTTAAGCTCCAATCAATACCTCCTACCCAGTAGATGTCTTTTTTTACTTCTATAGCTTTCATATATATATATTATTTATTAATTCATTCCCCCTTGCATAATTTGACGAACAGCATTATCATACTGTTCAAACATTTTTTGGTTTCCTTGCTTTTTGAAATGTTCCGCCATGGTTGAATATAGCTTTATATAACAATTTCTTTCGTCTAAGCCTGATGCTTGATAAACCATAAGTAGTTGTTGCATTGTCTGGTCATCAAGACGATCTATCTCAATTAATCCATTCAAATATCCTTCAGCGCCATAAAGGTCTCTTTGCTTCATCTTGATATTTGCAGCAAGTGAGTAGGCTGATTGAAATTTAAAATTAATCTTTATTGATTTGTCGCAAAGTGCCAATGCTTCTTGGTCTTTATTCATGATAAATAAGCCATAAGCCTTGAAATAATTACCAACTTCTGAGTTAGGATTCATCTTCAATAATTTATCCATAAGCATCACAACACTATCTCCCTTGCCAATGCGAAGATAAATCTCTGCAAGATTGGTTAGGACTGATTCATTTTGTTCATCTATTCTTATTGCCTTTTGAAGCAGAGGAATTGCCGCAGCAATAGAGTCTTTCTTCTTTAGTTCAATTGCTTGAAAATCTGTTTTGTCTTGTCTTTTCAATACGGCACAAATTGTTTTTCCATCGACCTTAACCTCATAGACAGTATTCTTTGGTGGGAAGGTTCCGTTTTGTAATTGCTCTGGAGCTATACCAGTATTACAAACTATTGCGTAATCCCAGTCTGCTTCTCCTCTTTCGTAATAACGAATAAAGGATACTTTGAAACGATTAGTATCATTACGGAAATAATAATTCAATGGACTTACGTGCCAACAAGCAACTACAATCTTATCTCCAGTTGTCAAATTATCCTTCTTTGCATTCTTAATAACCCACTCCGATGCCTCTCTTAGGGAATGATAATAATAGTCAAGCTCATATTTTCCGTATGCATTCTTTATTCCTCCTTCAAATTCGTTGAAATAAACATATTCGTAAGGATGATTTCTAATGGAATGAGCAATTGGGTTTATTGTCAAGATTCCAAAAGCCGAAAGAATTGCTATCTTAAAGTATTTTTTGTTTACTGATTGAACAAGGGCTTCAATTCCTAAGCCTGCCAAGGCTGCAAGAGAAGGATAAACAAATATTGCGTGACGCCATCCTCCATATACATTTGATTTATTTATTACAATCCAAAAGATTGGAAATGCAAATGTAAATAATAATATAAAGTAATGAAACCAATCTTTTTTGTTTTTAAACATCATTACTACTCCAACTAATGCTCCTGCAATTACTGCTAGTGGCACAGTCATAAAAATAAATTTAGGAGTATAATACCAAGGTAATGCATCTGACCATTGTGATTGTCCTTCAAAAATTTGACGAATTGCAATTGCGAATTTCGTCATATTACTAAGGGTTTCCTTTGGGTTATCGATAGGTGCTTGTAGGGCATAAGGCCATGTAAACACTGCAAGAATGTATCCTGCAATTGATATTCCAAGTCCCCAAATCAGTACTCTTGCTAATTCTTTTTTAAACTGTTTGTACTTTAATATATAATACATTAGGGCAAATAAGGCGAAATATGAAATAACTATCAAACCTCCTATCCTGACAGATATTGCAAAGGCTATAGAAAGTGCTAACATTATTGAAGTATACCACTTTATCTTAGGCAATTCATCTAAGAATTTTGTCATATAATATATTGACATTATAGTAGCCGTAGCAAGGGGCAAGTCCTTAAGGTTATTGAATGAATGCCCAACAAATCTTGGTGACACATACATCAGTATCATTGTTATTACTGCTCCTCTCCATCCTGCAACTCTTTTTACAAATAAGGATGCAAACAAAATTGCTATCCATCCCATTATTGAATTAAGTCCATGACGAAACTCCATGTAATTATCTATGCCAAAAGTCTTTGTTACAAAGAATGCAAAATTATCAACCGATTGACCATAATAAGGAAGGTTATACTTTTCAGTCACTACTGCTGCTGTAGAATCCTCTCCAGAGGTTTTGTAATAGTTATAAACATTGCTTGCGTGGTCGTAATGGAAAAACTCATCACCAGATATTCCTGCATCTTGGCTAAGATAAACCATTGTTATCAATCCTAATGATGCAATAATATAAAATACATATTGCCAAATTGTAATACTCTTAAAGTCTATTTTTATCATACTATTAAAAATTTATGCGTTCTTTTTCAACCACTAATGGGCGATTCATTATATGTGTATGTATATTTCCTATATACTCTCCTATTATTCCTATGAAGATTAATTGTATTGATGAGAAAAAGAAAAATCCAATAAGTAATGGGGCTTGCCCCATTGGCATAGAATACCAATAAATAATCTTTATAACTAGATATACCAAGGCTGCAATAAGACTAAGTATTGCAGTTAAGAATCCAAACATTGTTGCTAGACGCAGTGGAAGCTTTGAATGAGATGTTATCCCAAGCATTGCTATATCATAAAGTGTAAAGAAATTGTTTTTGGTTATCCCTCTTTTTCTTGCAGGCTGAACATATTCTATACAAGCTTTCTCAAATCCAACCTCGCAAATCAATCCTCTAAAATAAGGATAGTTATCTTGTATCTTTCTTAGCTCTTGTATAACAAGCTGATCATATAGCCCAAAGCCAGTATAATTTTTCACAAGCTCTACTTCCGAGAGCTTAGTTACTAAATTATAATATGCCTTACGTAGCTTAAAGAATAATTTGTTTTCCTCTGATTGCTTTTTTATTCCAACTACAATTTTATATCCTTCTTCCCATTTCTTTATAAGCTCAGGTATCAACTGAGGAGGGTCTTGCAAGTCAGAAACTAGGCTAATAACTGCATCTCCTTTTGCTTGAAGCATTGCGTAATATGGAGAACGAATATGTCCAAAATTACGTGCATTGATGATTAACTTTACATTTTTATCCTTTGAAGCAATATCCTTTAATACCTTAATAGTATTATCGGTTGAAGCATTATCAATAAAAATATGTTCATATTCATATTCTGGAAGGGCTTCAAATTGCTTCTTAACCTCTTCGTAAAGAATACCAACATTCTCTTGCTCATTATAGCATGGAGTTACTACACTTATCTTTTTCATATATTATCCTCTATTTATAAAACAAAGAATGTGATTTATCATAAAATCTAGCTTTTCCTTTGTCATCCCAGGATAAACTCCTATCCAAAAAGTATTGTTTGTTATTAAATCGGAGTTCTTTAGCTCTCCAACAACCCTAAAACCCTCTTTTGTTTTTCTCATCTGGTCGAAACAAGGGTGCTTGATTAGGTTACCTGCAAATAACATTCTTGTCTGAATCTTATTATTTTCAAGGTATTGTACCAAATCATTTCTTGTAAATCCTGCATCCTCTCTAACTGTTATCAGAAAACCAAACCAAGATGGATTAGAATTTTCTTCTTTGATCGGAAGAATTAATTTATTCTCTGCTCCAGCTTGCTTCAATGCAGAAAGGAGATAATCAAAATTCTCTCTTCTCCTATTTGTGAAGGTATCTAGTTTTTTTAATTGAGCAAGACCAATAGAAGCCTGCATCTCTGTAACTTTTAGGTTATATCCAAAATGAGAATAAACATATTTATGATCATAGCCCATTGGTAATTCTCCAAACTGTTGGGTAAACCTATGTTTGCATGTGTCGTCTTTTCCCGAAGGACAATAACAATCCCTTCCCCAATCTCTAAAGCTCATAGCTATTCTTCCTAGAGTTGAGTCATTGGTATATACGGCTCCACCCTCTCCCATTGTCATATGATGTGGAGGATAGAAGCTTGATGTTCCAATATCTCCAATAGTTCCTGTCTTCTTCCACTGCCCATCGATAAAGTATTCACTTCCTAAGGCATCACAGTTATCCTCAACTAGCCAAAGATTATGTTTCTTGCAGAAGTCTCTGACTTTTTCAAGATTAAATGGATTACCCAAGGTATGAGCAACCATAACTGCCTTTGTTTTTTCGGAAAGTGCATCTTCTAGTTTACTGCAATCGATATTATATTCAGGTATTGTTACATCTACAAATACTGGTATTGCTCCATATTGAATCATTGGAGTAATTGTAGTTGGAAAACCTGCGGCAACAGTAATAACCTCATCACCACGATTTATCTTTCTATCTCCAAGACGGTCAGAGGTAAGTGTCATAAAGGCCAAAAGATTTGCAGAAGAGCCTGAATTTACAAGATAGAGATGTTTTACTCCAATCATCTTTGCCATTTGGCTTTCAAACTCATTACAATAACGACCAGAGGTTAACCAAAAATCTAAAGAAGAATCCACAAGGTTAACCATCTCAGTCTCATCAAATATTCTACCTCCGTAAGATATGGTATCTCCCTCTTCAAATTCCTTAGTATTTGAGAATGTCTCTTTATAATATTCCTTTACTAAATTTAAAATCTCTTCTCTTTTAGTCATTTAAATATTCCTTTATTTGATTTATTGTTAAGTCAATTAGCTCCTTATTTGATGAGGATTTATAGTAAAGACTATACCACTGCAAACTTCTCATAAGTGCTTTTTGTGCATTCCATTTAGGTTTCCAACCCAAGGATAATGCTCTTTCTATATTTAGTTTTAATAAGCCAGCCTCATGTGGTTGATTCTCTAGTTTAGGACAATTATATTCTCCACTGCCCCAAATACTAAGTGCTAGCCTTACCATCTCATCCACGCTAAGAGTATCGTTTGGCATTGGTCCAAAATTAATTGAATCAACAAAAGACTCTTCACTTAATAGATAACCTGCATATAAATAACCCATTAATGGCTCAATAACGTGTTGCCAAGGTCTGATTGAATTAGGATTACGAACAATTATTGGCTGATTTTGGTTTAAAGCTCTTGCAATATCGGGAACAAGTCTATCTGATGCCCAGTCTCCTCCTCCAATAACATTCCCTGCCCTAACAGATAATACTTTATTTCTATGCTTTTCAAAGTTTTTTGGGTTAAAGAAAGAATATCTAAATGATGAAACAACAATTTCTGCTGCTGCCTTAGATGCAGAATAAGGATCATAACCACCAAGTCTATCGTCTTCTTGATAGGCATAATCCTTTTCAAGATTCTCATATACCTTGTCGGTTGTAATGATAATTGTGTTAGTATCTGGCTTATTCATCTTTTTAACCGCCTCCAATACATTGGCTGTTCCAACAACGTTTACATCGAAGGTTTCAGATGGTATTTCATAAGAAGTTAGAACAATTGGTTGTGCTGCTAAATGAAAAATAAAATCTGGTTGAAAATCAAATATCTCCTTGGTTAATCTCTCTCTATCCCTAATATCTGCAATAATAGACTTCTTACATAGGCTCTCTATTTCTAAAACTGAATATAGATTAGGATTTGTTATTGGATCTAAGGAATAACCTACTATCTCTGCACCTGCCATTGAGAGTATTTTTACAAACCAAGAACCCTTAAAGCCTGTATGTCCAGTAACGAATACCCTTTTGCCCCTATAGGTATTGAGAAAAGATTTTACTTCCATAGTTTCCAAGGTGCGTTATGAGTATTCCAAGCATTCTCAAGATCGTTCTTATCTCTAAGAGCATCCATACAACGCCAATAACCTATATGTTTATATGCAGAAAGTTCATTATCCTTTGCCAAACGCTCAAGTGGAGAATCCTCCCACATAACATCATCCATATCTCCATCAAGATACTTGAATACTGAAGGTTCTAAAACAAAGAAGCCTCCATTTATCCAAGTTCCATCTCCCTTTGGTTTTTCTTTAAACACTGTTACCTCATCACTTTCGTTCATCTCCATTCCTCCAAACTTCCCCTCTGGTTGAACTGCTGTAACTGTAGCTATCTTCCCTGAATTATTATGATATTCTAAGAGTTTCCCAAGGTTTATATCCGAAACTCCATCTCCATAGGTTAGCATAAATGGCTCATTGCCTATGTATTTTTCAACCTGTTTTAAACGTCCTGCTGTCTTTGTATTTAGACCTGTCTCAACTAAGGTAACCTTAAAGTCATCAGCAAAAGACTTATGTATTTCAACATCATTTGTAGCAAGGTCGATGGTAACATCGGAGTTATATAGAAAATAGTTTAGGAAATACTCTTTAATCTTATAACCCTTATATCCTAAGCAAATTATAAAGTCATTGAATCCATAATGAGAATACATCTTCATTATATGCCATAGTATTGGTTTTTCGCCTATTTCTATCATAGGCTTTGGCTTTAAGTGCGACTCTTCTGAAATACGAGTACCCATTCCTCCTGCAAATATTACTACTTTCATATCTTAGTTCTATTTAGTATCTTCTTTAAATTTCAATCTACAAATATACATATAATATTCAAAACTTGTATATTTGCATAAAATTCAAATAAAATTAGCACTTATATTTCCTAATAATGAAATTAGTCTCTCGAAAATTTTCTGATAGTTTTTTATTCTTTTCCTTGATATTCTTAGGTTTAAATATTTGCATGCCCGCATTTTTCAAAACTTTATCTATAATTCTATTTACTTTATCTATAATCTATACATACTCTTCAAGAACTTATTCTTTTGATATAAAATCTTTATTAGATATAAAAAAACTGCTACTTATTTCTTTATTTATTGTCTATGCTATTGGTTGTATTTACTCGTCAGATTCAATTGAAGCTAGAAAAGATATTATGGTGAAACTTCCATTTATTCTTTTACCCATTCTATTTATTTTATCACCTAAAGAACATCTTACAAAGAAGAAATTATGGTATTATGGACTTTCGTTTATCGCAGGATTATTAATATTAGAAATTATACTGATTACTCATGCAATACTAAACGGATTGAATTCCTCACTCCCTTTTATTTATTCTATTACTTATACAAAACTGAGCGCAAATAATCATCCTTCCTATATGTCAATGTATTCAATGGTTGCTTTTATCTTGATTTACAAGACTCCCCTAATTGAATTATTTAAATTGGATAAAAAAAGAAGTTTTATTATCAAACTATCTTCTTCGATATTTCTTACCCTATTCACTATTCTCCTAAACTCAAGATCTGGATTTATTTGTCTTACTGCTACATATATTTGGATATTCTTCGATTTAATTATTATTGAAAAGAAGTTCAAAACAGCATTTTTATTGATAAGTATAATTGCCTCATTCTACTTCTTAATATTTCAAATCAGCGGATTAAACAAAAGATACATTAATGCTTCGAAGAATATTACTACAGAAAAACTAGAAAAATCTACCTCTGGAAGCATGAACCAAAGAAGATTTATATATCTAAACGTTCATAAAACAATATTCGAAAATCCAATATTCGGAGTAGGAACTGGTGATGTAAAAATTGCCTTAGAAGAACTATATAAAGATAATGGGGTAAGGTTTGAACATTATTTAAACGCTCATAATCAATTCCTTCAAACTACTTTAGCAATAGGTGCAATAGGTCTAATCGTTTTGCTAGCCATATTTATTGTCCCATTCTTTCAATCCTTTCAAACAAAAGACTTCTTTGTTGGAGCAGTACTTGTAATAATTGGGATAAGCTTCCTCTTCGAATCAATCCTAGAAAGACAGATGGGAGTCCACTTCTTCTCATTCACCTATCTATGGTTTTCCTCCTACCTAATGGCAAAAGAATAGAGATTTATCAAACCGCAGATTAAAGCTACTCTTTTTTCTTTTTTCCCTACTATATTTTTATTTTTCTCAGAGAAAAGTTCGACGAAACCTCCTTAAAATTCATAGAGATGGCCTATTTACCAAAAAGGCTGTCTCATTATTTGAAACAGCCTAGTATCTTGATATTTATACTTAGTTTTTAGAATGGTAAATCATCATCCTCTGGTGTTGAGGCTGTGTTGAATGAACCATATTCTGCTGCTGGTGCATTTACTTGTTGTACAGGTTGTGCCATTTGTGGTTGGCTAACTTGTGGTTGAGCCATAGGTTGAGCTCCTACTGCAACAGGGTTAAAGGAATCTATTCTGAAACATCTTAAATCTGTATACCAACGCTCGTTGAACTCTCTTGATTCAACATCGAAGTAAACCTTGATTTGATCGTTAGGATTGATAACTTTAATTGATGCTACTCTTTCTTCACCCCAAAGTGTGAAATGAACTTTCTTTGGATACTGTCCTTCTGTTTCAATAACAAAGGCACCCTTTACCCATTGTCCATTCTTGCCGTTACCAGTTTCTTCTGGTAATACTTTTACTAATTTTCCGATAATTTCCATTTGCGTATATGTTTTAATATTTATTTTGTATTCTAATTACTTCTTTAACCACTTGTCTAACCAGTCGAAGAAGTTTCTTTGCCATAGGATACCATTTTGTGGTTTTAATACCCAATGTGTTTCATCTGGGAAATATAGGTAACGTGCAGGAATATCACGAATAAGTGCTGCGTTATATGCTGCCATACCTTGTGATGCCACAATTCTATAGTCGAACTCTGAATGAATAACCATAAGAGGAGTGTCCCATTTATCCACAAATTTATGAGGAGAGTTTGCATAAGAACGTTGAGCTGTCTTATTGTTTTTATCCCAATAAGCTCCACCTAAGTCCCAGTTTACAAACCACATTTCTTCTGTTTCTAAGTACTGTTGTTCTAGGTTAAACATTCCATTATGTGCAATAAAGCATTTGAAACGTTTGTTATGATTGCCTGCAAGCCAGTAAACAGAGAAGCCTCCAAAGCTTGCACCAACTGAACCTAAACGATCCTTATCTACATAAGGCATCTTACACATTTCATCGATAGATGTTAGGTAATCTCTCATACATTGACCACCATAATCTCCTGATATTGCTTCGTTCCACTCCCCTCCAAATCCAGGTAATCCTCTACGATTAGGAGCGACAATAATATAACCATTTGCAGCCATAATCTGGAAGTTCCAACGATAAGACCAGAATTGAGAAACTGTAGATTGAGGACCTCCCTCACAATATAGAATTGTTGGATATTTCTTTGTTGAATCAAAATCTGGTGGATAGATTATCCAAGAGTGAAGATTCTTACCATCTGATGCCTTAAACCAACGTTGTTCAACCTTACCCATCTTAACCTTAGCAAGCAATTCTTTGTTTTCATTAGATATATTCTTTTCTGCTCCTGAATTTGGATCAACAGAGTAAATTTCTACTGGCATAGACATACTCATCTTTGTTCCAATAAGCCCTTTTGAAGATAACATTACTGCTGTGAAGTCGTGAACTCCCTTAGTTATTTGTCTAATACTAGTATCAGCAAGAGTTAATTGATAGATATTATCAACTGCAAAATGATCTGAGATAAAATATATTGACTTATCATCTTTAGCAAACACAAGCTTATTTGAATTTTGGTCAAAGTTCTTCGAGAAGTCTGTTACCTTCTTTGTTGCAAGGTCACAAACCATTAGTCTTTGCTTGTCTGCCTCATAACCATCTCTTTCCATACTTTCCCATGCTAGTAACTTTCCATTATGAGAAAAGACTGGGTTCTGATCATATCCCATCATTCCTTCTGAGATATTTACAAGAGTTTTTGAAGCTACATCATATAGATAAATGTCTGAATTTGTCGAAAAAGCATAAGCCTTACCAACCTTCTTTCTACAAGTATATGCAATTTTCTTTGAGTCTGGTGACCAAGTAATCTGTTCCATGCCTCCCCAAGGACGCATTGGAGATTCATATTCTGTTCCAACTAATAAGTTGATTGGATTTGACAATTTCTTTCCGTCGAAATCTGCAACGAATGGCTGTGGGATATTATCAACCCAATTATCCCAATGTCTATATGCTAAATCATCGTTTATTCGTCCACTTGTCTTGTCTAGACCTTCCTTTAAATATGCAAACTTATCCTTCTTAGCAATTGCTCTTACATATAATATCTTCTTTGAATCTGGAGAATATGAGAAAGACTCTATATCTCCCTCATTAACTTCTGAAATTTGTTTTCTATTATCTCCATCTAAATCCATTTCATATATTTGAACTCCCTTATCATCGGCATAACAAAATCCAATCTTCTTGCCATCAGGACGCCAAACTGCATTCCATTCACTTGCAGCAGTTGTGGTTAATCTTTCTTTCTCACTTCCGTCAATATTCATAGAGTAAATCTCTGCATTACCCTTATTTGACTTGATATCGAAATACTTTACAGTATACAAAACCTTCTTCCCGTCTGGGGAGACCGAAACATCTCCAATTCTCCCGAAGCTCCAAAGAACCTCTGGGGTAAGTTTTCCATCCTTAACCTCAACCTCTGGCTTTCCAATAATGTCTTTATCTGCCGACTCTCTTGGCTTACATGAAACAATACTAACTGCAATTATTACAGCTAAAAGAAAATACTTTTTCATTACTATATTTTTTATACGTTAATTTCCTCAAATAAAACTTTCCAAAATTACAACTATTATATGAATAGTGAATTATGGATATATAAAATTATTTTACTCCTCTAAGCCAATTGATATAGATAATACTTCTTTATCTCTTTACTTAGAAAGCTTTTATCCAATTGGTCTGAGGCATCACAAATTTCCTTTATCTCTCCATTCTTAAACAAAATATTTATCTTATCATCCTTAAAACTATATGCCTTGTTCTTTACCTCATCGCTTATAATAAAATATCTCCTAATCTCCTGCTCAGTCAATGAGTTTTTATTATCATACTTTTCAATATATCCTGTAATATCTTCTTCTGTGAATGGCTTATCTTGAATTATCATCTTACCTACATGTCGAGATATTAGCGATTTGGATAAGTATGAAAGTATCTTATCATTATGTAGCGACCAAGTCTTTATCGCACTCCAAATATCTGAATCATCGAGTAGGGTAAACATCTCCACAGCGCACTCGTTATTTATTGAGCATCTTCCATTCTCAATAAAATATCTTAAGGCTGGCGAAATGGATTCCGAAATATTTACTCCTTTTTCAGAAATATCTCTAGCTCTTTTGAGAATTGTTAATAGCAAACAATCTGATGCAATCACAGCCTTATGAAGATAAACCTGCCAATACATCAATCGCCTTGAGATAATAAACTTTTCTATTGAATAAATCCCTTTTTGGTCTATAACTAACTCATCATTTGCAACAGATAGCATCTTAATAATTCTCTCTGTGCCTATCACCCCTTCAGATACTCCAGTAAAAAAACTATCCCTTGTAAGATAGTCAAGCCTATCAGTATCTACCTGAGATGATACAAGCTGATGAAGGAATTTCTTTTCGTAATTATTTGAAAATATATCTATTGTTATTTGGCTAACCCCTATCATCTTCATAAGCTTCAGCGAGAGTTCCTCATGAGACTCTTCGAAAAAGAAATGTTCTAGACAATGAGAGAAAGGACCATGACCAATATCGTGTAAAAGAATTGCAGAAAGAGAGGAATCATACTCCTGGTCTGTTATTATCTGAGACTTTTGACGCAATACATCTAAGGCTTGATTCATAAGAAACATAGCTCCCAAAGCATGAGCAAAACGAGTATGTTCTGCCCCAGGATATACCAAATTACTGAGTCCAAGTTGCTTAATTCTACGAAGACGTTGAACAAACCTATGCTCAATTAAATCAAAGATTCTTTCATTAGGAATATTAATAAACCCATAAACTGGATCATTAACAATCTTCTTCTTATTCAGTATATTAATCATAGTTGCAAAGATACATTTTTTCTGCACTTTTTTTAAAAAAACATGGCTATTTGTTGAGTTTTTTTGAGCCAATTCATAAATACGAGATGGCATTTCGTAATGTCGAAATGCCATCTCGTAGCTATCAAATGCCATTTCGACATCACGAAATGCCATCTCGATATTATAAAGTGAGACTCAGGATTTTATATATCACCATGTTTATTTATCAATATGGCTAAATATGTATATAAAAGAAGAGACCATCTCATTTATTATGAGATGGTCTCTTATATTCTTTGTAGCGGGAACGAGAGTTGAACTCGTGACCTCCGGGTTATGAATCCGACGCTCTAACCAACTGAGCTATCCCGCCATTTTGAGGTTGCAAAATTACAAAAAAATCTATTATAACCAAATTTCTATATGCTTTTTTGTTTTAACTCCTTTAATAAATACTGACCTGTTACACTAAATGTGTTGTTAACTATCTCTTCAGGTGTTCCCTCTGCTAGAATTTGTCCTCCCTCTTTTCCTCCTTCGGGACCTAAGTCAATAATATAATCTGCAACCTTTATAACATCAAGGTTATGCTCAATTATTATCATTGAATTTCCTTTATCAACAAGCTTTTGTAATACATCCATCAATATTCTTATATCTTCAAAATGCAAACCCGTTGTTGGTTCATCTAGTATATACAATGTTTTGCCCGTATCCTTCTTGCCTAACTCGGCAGCGAGTTTTATTCTTTGACTTTCTCCTCCAGAGAGAGTTGTAGAAGGCTGACCAAGCGTTATATACCCAAGACCTACTTCTTTTACTATTGATAATTGGCGATTGATCTTTGGATAGTTCTCAAAGAATACTACAGCTTCTTCAAAACTCATGTTTAGCACTTCGCTAATTGTTTTCCCTTTGTATCTAACTTCTAATGTCTCGCGGTTATATCTCTTTCCATTGCAATCTTCACAAACTACATACACATCTGGCAAAAAGTTCATTTCAATTGTTTTTACTCCTGCACCTTGGCAAGTCTCGCAACGTCCTCCTTTTACGTTAAATGAAAAGCGTCCTGACTCATATCCTCTAATCTTTGCTGTAGGCAAGGATGCAAAAAGTTTTCTTATCTCGTCAAAAACGCCAATATAGGTTGCTGGATTACTCCTTGGTGTTTTTCCTATAGGAAATTGATTTATCTCAATTACTTTATCTATATTATCGATTCCTCTTATCTCTTTATATTGCAAGGGCTTTTTATCGCTTCGAAAGAAGTACTGACTGAGAATTGGATGTAAAGTATTATTTATCAGAGATGACTTTCCGCTACCAGAGACTCCTGTGACACAAACCAACATTCCTAAAGGAAGTTTAAGATCTACATTCTTTAAATTATTACCTCTAGCACCTATTAATTCTATATATTGACCATTACCTTGGCGTCTAATTTTTGGAACTGCAATTTCCTTTCTCCCATTCAAATAATCGCATGTAATCGAATTAATATTACTATTTAATATTTCTTTTGGTGTGCCATTGAAAATTACTTTTCCTCCATTTATCCCTGCTCCAGGACCTATATCTACCACCCAATCTGACTCTAATATCATATCTTTATCGTGCTCAACAACTATTACTGAGTTGCCTGCATCTCTTAGTTTCTTTAAGGCTCCGATTAGTCTCACATTATCTCTTTGATGTAAGCCAATACTTGGCTCATCTAATATATAAAGTACATTTACAAGTTGTGAACCTATCTGTGTCGCTAAACGTATTCTTTGAGATTCACCCCCTGAAAGAGTTCTTGTGCTTCTATTTAGACTTAAATATCCCAATCCTACATCCAATAAAAAACTTATCCTCGTATTAATCTCTCTAAGTATCTCCTTAGCTATTTCTTGTTTACGCTTACTAAGTTTGTTAATTACATTCTCACACCAAATGGATAAATCTGATATATCCATTTCTGCAAGCTCTGAGATATTCTTATCATCAATCCTGAACTGCAAGCTCTCTTTCCTAAGTCTTGTCCCATTACAATGAGGGCAAACTGCATTATTCATGAAGGCAGAAGCCCATTTCTGAATTGAAGGTGGAATATTATCTCCAAATTGAGATTTAATAAATGTGATTATCCCTTGAAATTTATCAGCACTCAAAGACTTAATACCCATATTAGAGTCATAGGTTTCAAGCTCTAACTCACTTCCATATAATATCGCAGAAAGAGCTCTCTCACTTAATTCTTTTATTGGGGTATCAAGATCAAAATCCAATTTATTTCCTAATGCAATAAGTTGTTTTACAAACCAAGAATTCTTGTTTGGCTTACCCAGAGGAATTAATCCTCCTTCAGCCAAGGATTTGTTGTTGTCAGGTATAATTTTGTCTATATCAACTTGAATTATTTCTCCCAGACCATTACAATGCTCACATGCTCCATATGGTGAGTTAAATGAAAAAGTGTTTGGTTCAGGCTCTGGATAAGAAATCCCTGTAGTTGGACACATTAACATCTTACTCAGGTGCCTAACTTCATTATCAGATTCATTAAGAACCATGATTGAGCCTTTTCCTGCCTTAAATGCAGTCTCAATTGATTTTTTAAGTCGTGTAAGATTTTCCTCTACAATTTTTATCTTATCAATTACAATTTCTATATCATGAACCTTATAACGATCAAGTTGCAATCCTCCAACAATGTTTGTAATGACTCCGTCTATTCTTACCTTTAAATATCCTTTCTTTGCAATAGATTCAAATAATTCTCTATAGTGTCCCTTTCTTCCTTTTACTACTGGAGATAATATTATGATGTTATTGTTTGAAAATTCTTTTTCAATAATTTCAATAATTTGCTTCTCCGAATACTTTATCATTTTCTCTCCTGTATTCAATGAATAAGCATCAGCTACTCTTGCAAATAATAGACGTATTAGGTCATATATTTCAGTTGTAGTTCCTACTGTTGAACGAGGATTTTTATTTGTTGTCTTTTGTTCAATTGATATAACTGGCTGAAGACCTGTGATTTTTTCAACATCTGGTCTTTCTATTCCACCAATAAAATTTCTTATATATGCAGAAAAAGTTTCAAGATAACGCCTTTGACCCTCAGCATAAATAGTATCAAATGCTAGAGAAGACTTCCCACTTCCACTAAGACCTGTTATCGTAACAAGTGAGTTTCTTGGAATAGAAAGTGAAATATTTTGTAGATTATGAGCCTTAGCTCCAAAAACTTCAAGTTGATCAGTATTCATTATCAAATAAAATTAGCTTGCAATATTACTACTTTTTGTCTTAGGTTGGTTCTTAAAGAATTCTAAAATGGAAAACTATATGCACTTCAATTTATTGAAACGCTTAGTTATATAGTTTTCATATGTTATGTATTAATAAAATAATATGTATATTTGCAAACGAAGAGATTATCATTCAATAAATTTTATAACCTTAATTATTATATCTATGAAAAAGAGTTTATTAATCTTAGGAATGTTTGCTATTGCTACATTAATAGGTTGCCAAAACAAAGAAGAACAAAAAGCTAGAGAACAAAAAGTTCAAGATTCATTTGCAGCATTAATGTCTGCTAAAGATGGAGAAATGGAGAAAATGTTCAAAGAACTAAATGAAGTTGATGTTGCATTAGCAGAAGTAACAAACACTTATGCTGGAGTTTCCAAAGTAGCGAACACTTCTGGAGAAATATCTAAAGATGCAAAAGCAAATATTTTCAGCAAGATAGAAACAATAAAGAGTGCATTGGCTGCAAACAAACAAAAAGTAGCGAATGTGAATGCAAAACTTAAAAAAGCGAACAAACAAAATACTCAATTACAAAGTTTTGTTTCTAACCTAGAATCAAGAATAAAAGAACAAGAAGAACAAATACAAGCTCTTAATACAGAACTTGCAAAGAAAAATATTCAAATTGATGCGCTAACAAAAAATGTTAATGACCTTTCAAACAAGAATAAACAAAAAGATGCTCAAATTCTGAAAATAGAAGATGAGAAAAATGCAGCATACTTCGCTGTCGGAACAAAGAAAGAGTTAATAGCTAAAAATTTAATCGATCAAAAAGGTGGATTTATCGGAATAGGTAAAACGTCATCATTCGCACACAATGCAAATTACGAAAACCTTACGAAAATAGATATCCGTAATACTCAAGAAATACCTTTGACTGGAAGAAAAACTAAATTAATCTCTTCTCACCCATCTTCATCTTACTCACTAGAAGGAGATGTAAAAAAACCAACATCTATTCGCATCACAAATCCAGAACAATTTTGGAAAGGAAGCAAATGCTTAGTAATAATGGTTGACTAAGAATCATCTATAAATATTTGAAAGCACCTAATTAATAATTAGGTGCTTTTTTTTGTTTTATTTAAAAAATATTATACCTTTGCCAATCAATAAACGTAATGTATATTTTCCAAAAAACATCTTTATGAAAAAGATTAAATTAATTTCTTTGCTAGCAATCTTATTAGTATTTATAACTAATAATGCATTTTCTCAATGGTCAGGTAGTGGGACTCAATCAAGCCCTTATTTAATAAGTGACTCCGCTGACTTGATAAGTTTATCAAATTACGTAAAGAGCGGGAATACCTCTGCAGGGAAATATTTTAAGCTAACAAACGATATTAATCTAGCCAACGTTTCTAATTTCGTTCCAATTGGAGGATGGAATACATCGGGGACTAGCACAAGTGACTACAATCAGTTTAAAGGTAATTTTGATGGAAATGGCAAATTAATTAAAAATCTCTATATACATAGAGATACAACTGCAAATTCATTACAAGAAAGAATTGGGTTATTTGGTTACATCGGAAATGGGGCTGTTATAAAAAATTTAGGAGTTGTAAATGCGTCAATAAGAGGCAGCCTATGCATTGGGATTATTTGTGGTTATTCAAATAATGCTACCGTTAGTAACTGTTACACTTCTGGGAAAGTAAGCGGATGGGATGCATGTGGTGGAATTTGTGGATTAGCTGATTATTCAACAATTGAATCATCATATTCTAAAGCTGATATGAATGGGTATAATAAAATTGGTGGTATTGCTGGAATTATAGGAGTTACTACAATTAAGAATAGTTTCTTTATTGGCAGTACAAAAGGGACAACTCTTGTAACTGGTATAGCATACAATTACACTAGTAGCCAATATTCCAATAATTATTATAAAATAAATGCGATTATTTCTGGTACAGCCGGTACCGTGTTGGGAACTCCAATTTTAGATTCTTTAATGAAAGTTAATAACTTTATTGATTCAGTAAACAAAGGACTAATTACCACTTCTTTTAAAATGGATATTTTCAACATAAATAATGGATACCCAATATTATTTTGGCAAGATAGTAGTAATGCTATAATAACAAAAAATGTTTCTGAGATTAAAGACTCTTCTGCAAAAATTAACGCAAACATTTTATATCCTAATTTGGCTAATATTATCTCTAAGGGGTTTTATTACAAAAAAGGAGCTGACTTAAATTGGTCGATAATAAATGGAATTGGTGATACAAATATGTATGCAGATTTAACTGGACTAATACCAAATACAAGTTATGAATTCAAAGCTTTCTTTGTTTCCTCTTTATTAACCACCTATATAGGAGAAGTTTTATCTTTTAAAACACTACACACTCCTGCAAAAATAAATACGGATTCAGCAACTTTTATACTTACATCAAGCGCTACCCTTAATGGAAGAATAATTAGAGGTTCTGAACCTATCTTAACTACTGGATTTAAATATAAAAGAGCTTCCGCTACTAGCTATTTAATTATATACACTTTTGACAGCGATACTTTGGAAGCTGATATTAGTGGATTATTAGCAAACACTGAATACACATTTAAGGCATTTGCAACAACTCCATCTGATACAATTTATGGAGAAGATATTAATTTTATTACTGATAATAATTCAAGTCTAAATAAAGCAAATATTAATAATCCTGAATTAATAATATATCCAAATCCTTCAATAGACTTTACAAACGTAAGTGCCAATAATATTAGTGGTATTACTAAAGTGAAAATATTTGATAATTTTGGAAGAGAAGTATTTAATGAAGATTTTTACCCAATAAATAATAACTTTAATGCGAGAATAAACACAACTAATTTAACAAAGGGTATTTATAACATTATTTTAATAAATGATGGCTTTTCTCAAAGCAAAAAACTAATAGTATATTAATCAAATATAATAATTTCATACTTAAAAGAAAAAATAAAAAAATATGGCAGGAATAATAAGACATTTAAAAAATGAGATATTAAATATTGTACCGTCTAAGTTTCAAGAAAAAATCTTAGATAGCACCAATTTTTTAGGATTCTCACAACACTCTTTTTCTCAAGAAGGAGAAGATATGATATTGAGTAAATTATTAGAAAGCGTTGAAAATGGTTTTTTTATTGACATTGGTGCTTATCACCCAATTCGATTTTCAAATACTTATAAATTTTACTTGAAGGGTTGGAGAGGAATAAATATCGACGCTCTTCCTGGTAGCATGGATTTATTCAACAAATATCGCAGCAGGGATATCAACTTGGAAATTCCTATTGCAAAAGAGAAGAAAAGCATGCCTTTTTTCTCTTTCAATGAACCTGCACTAAATACTTTCAGTGAAGATTTAGCTAAAGACAGAGGGACTCCTAAAAAAGTATATCAATTAGAAGCAAGTCCTTTAAACGAAATACTTGATAAATATATACCTAAAGATGTCAACAAAATTGATTTTATGTCAATTGATGTTGAAGGTTTTGACTTAGAAGTATTAGAATCTAATAATTGGGATAGATATACACCCAAGATAATAGTAATTGAATCTCTTTCCACTGCTAGTGATATTTTCTCTGCTCTAAATTGCGAAGTTGCTTTATTTCTTAAAAGTAAAAACTACACTCTTTGTTCTAAATCACACAATTCACTATTTTTTTTATTAGATGATACTTCGAATAAGCATTAATCCCTTGTTTTAATTAAATATTGAAGATATATAAAATATTAGTTGACGAGAATTTTCAAATTATCTATTGTTTCACCTATTGACAATATTTTAATGCAAGAATATATACTTCAAGCTTTGAGAAAGGAGTATATATTCTCAATTTGTCAACACAAAACTCTTCTATTACTAAGAAGATTATTATTGAATAAAAAATATTTTAAAATCAACATTCCAATATTAAAGTAAATCAAATTATTATGAAAAAATTCAAAGTTGGGATTCTCTTCCTTTTATTACTATTTGTTACAAACAATCTTACTGCTCAATGGGCAGGTAATGGCACACAAACTAGTCCTTATTTAATCAAAGACTCCGCTGACCTTTTATCTTTATCAAAATACGTAAACAAAGGGAATTCTACAACTGGTAAATATTTTAGGTTAGAGAAAGATATTGATATGGCAAATGTGTTAAACTATGTCCCTATAGGTGGATGGGACACAGCAGGAACATATTCAAGTACTACACGACCTTTTAGTGGTAGTTTTGATGGAAATGGCAAATTAATTAAAAATTTATCTATAAGTAGGGATACTACAGCCAATTCTTTACAAGATAGAATTGGATTGTTTGGATATATAGGAGAAGGAGCTATAATAAAAAATGTTGGAGTAGTAAATGCCTCTATGAGGGGGAGTTTAGTCATTGGAATAATATGCGGTTATTCAAAATATGCTACAATTAGAAACTGTTACACTTCTGGAAAAGTAAGCGGATGGGATGCATGTGGTGGAATTTGTGGATTAGCTGATAATTCAATAATTGAATCATCATATTCTAAAGCTGATATAAATGGGTATAATAAAATTGGTGGTATTGCTGGAATTATAGGAGTTACTACAATTAAGAATAGTTTCTTTATTGGCAGTACAAAAGGGACAACTCTTGTAACTGGTATAGCATACAATTACACTAGTAGCCAATATTCCAATAATTATTATAAAATAAATGCGATTATTTCTGGTACAGCCGGTACCGTGTTGGGAACTCCAATTTTAGATTCTTTAATGAAAATTAATAATTTCATTGATTCTGTAAACAAAGAACTAATTACCACTTCTTTTAAAATGGATATTTTCAATATAAATAATGGATACCCAATATTGTTTTGGCAAGATAGCTCATCAATAATTACCATAAATGCTTCCGATATAAATGACTCTTCAGCAAAAATAAATGCCCAAATAACTAATTTTAATCCAGCAAACATTATTTCAAAGGGGTTTTATTATAAGAACTCTCTTGATTCAAATTGGTCTGTTGTAAATGGTATTGGAGATACAAATATGTATGCTAATTTAACTGGGCTTTTACCAAATACAAATTATGAATTCAAGGCTTTTTTTGTTACATCTCAACTAAACACAATGGTCGGGGATATATTAACATTTAAAACTCTCCATACTCCAGCAAGAGTAATCACAGATTCGGCATCATTTATTGAACCTACAAGAGCTACCCTTAATGGGAAAATAATTAGAGGTTCTGAACCTATATTAACTACTGGATTTTATTATAAAAGAGGATCATCCTCTAGTTATATGCTAATTAATACATACTTTTATAATACTGATACCTTGGAAGCTGACATTAGCGGATTAATAGCAAAAACAGAATATACATATAAAGCATTTGCAACAACTCCAACCGACACAATATATGGAGAAGATATAAATTTCATTACTCCTGCTCCAGTTAGTTTAGATGATGAGAATATATCAAATACTAAATTTGTGATATATCCTAACCCTGCTAAGGAATATATAAATGTAAAACTCGATAAGATGAATAAAAATACAAACATTATTATTTTTGATATTAGTGGACGAGAAATTTCAAATTATTCATTTTCTCCTATTGACAATAATTATAATGCAAGAATTAATACTTCTAATTTATTAAAGGGTGTGTATACGCTTAAAATTATTACAAATGAGACTACAATTGCAAAAAAGTTTATTATCGAATAATTAATATTATACACAATACAAAAAAGCGTCTAATGACTAATTAGACGCTTTTTGTATTATTACAAATTAAAACACAAAATTATGGACAAAAAAGAAATGCGTTATATTAGATTGATTGAGCAATTGGAGGGATTACTTACAAAAACAGATTTTGATCTTTCTCGCATGGCTACAATTACTGCTATATTACATAATAAGATGAAAGATTTCTTTTGGACAGGCTTTTACTTATTAAGAGAAGATGAATTATTAGTAGGAAATTATCAAGGAGCTCTAGCTTGTCAAAAATTAAAAAAGGATGTTGGAGTTTGTTGGGCAGCAATAAATAGAGGAGAAACAGTTATTGTTGAAGATGTTCATAAATTTGAAGGGCATATAGCTTGTGACTCACGCTCAAATTCTGAAATTGTAATTCCCCTAAGAGATAAGAAAGGTAATATAAAAGGATGCTTAGATATCGACAGCAAAGAATTTAGTACATTCGACAGCATTGATGCTAAATATCTTGAAATTATTGCAAATATGGTTTACAAAATATAAAAATTCAAATTAATTCAAATAATAGGCTTTTAGCTGTTTTTACTAGACAAAAAGCATATCAACAGAATTAGAATTGTTAATTTTCTGCTTTTTATTTGTTTTTTAGCAATTATAACCTATTTTTGCAGAGTAGTAGATAATATCTACCCTCATAGTTTTTTAGTTTTTAGTTTTAAGAAAAATGCAAAATAGCATTCCACCTTTGTGAAAAGCTGGTTTTATTTAAGGCGAGTCTAACTCGCCTTAAATTTTTATATATCATTTTGGATAACCAATCTCTCATTACGAAGAGATTCCGTCAGCTCCCTATAAGACAATCCTTCTTCATTTGGAATTTTCAACCTATATATCTTTCCTGTCTTATTTATCAATTTACTATCTCTTAAAGCGGGGTTTAATCTCTTTAGATAAAGATATGGAACATTAATTTTTTGAGCAAATGCAAACAAGTCATTGATAGTAGTATCTACCGTAATTTCTTTTGTCGGAATTGGTTGATATGTATCTTTCATCCTAAAATAATAACCATATTGTTGTGGATTCTCCATAATAAGCTTATAAGCAATTATTCTATAAACATATCTTGAAGTTTCATTATTTGTATAAAGCTGCCAATAATTATCACATTTCTGATCTCTCATTCTCCCTCTTACACCTGCTTCACCCGCATTATATGAGGCACAAGCTAAAGCCCAATCATTAAACTTTGCCTGTTTTTGTTTAAGATATTTACATGCAGCAATAGAAGATATTCTTAAATCATATCTATCATCCCACTCTGCACTAACTTCCATACCATATTCCTTAGCTGTTGGCTCAACAAACTGCCAAACGCCCTCAGCTTTTGCCCCAGAAACAGCATTAGCCAAAGAACTTTCAGCAACAGCTAAATATTTAATATCATCAGGTACACCTTGTTCTCTTAAGACTTTCTCTATTTCTGGGAAAAATCTTTCGGCTCTTTTAAGAATAAGAAAAGTCGTTGACTGCTGATACATTATTATTGTCAATTCTCTATCTAGTGCCTCTCTTACAAAAACGTTATCGATAGGAATTTTCTCTCCACAGAAACTAACCTTATCTGGGATTGGTGGAGCAAAAATTTGATAATGTTGTTTTATTAATCCTTTATATTGAGCCTCAGACTCTTGTTCTGCAGTTGCCATTATAAATATTTGTACTCCAACTGTTGAAAGCGATAATACAATTGCGAGAATACTTAATATCTTAGTCCAATTTCTCTTCATAGTGTTTTTATTTGATGCTGCAAAATTACAATTCTTTGCAATATTAGCGTTATTATTAAATCAAATATTTGTACATTTGTAACTTATAAAACATTTAAAACATAGAAATATAAACAAACTATGATTAAAAAGATTTCAATCCTATTATTATTTATCTTTACTTCTCTATCTTCATTCTCACAAGTTCTTTCAGATTCAAAGCGAAAAGATATTGTCGAGGAAATACAAAAACAAATAACTCTTATGAGTTCTTTTTCCTCTGAAAAATTGGACATGATACCTGTATATACCATTCAGATTAAAAATGCTGAGGATATTGTAATAAAATATGATATATACAAGAAAGACAACCAAATATATAGAAACCTGATCGAACTTAGCACATTGGTAAAGCAAAACAAAGAAATGGTAGATTTTTTAACACCAAGAGTTGGGGATTGGTTCTACAGAAAAGCTATATCATGTATATCAAATAATGAGAAACAAAAAGCTTACGAATACCTACAAAAGTCCATAGCCTATGAGCCAAAAAACTTAATGGCAAACTATGAGCTAGCAAAGATAAAACTAGACTCAGGGAAAATAACAAACACTACATCTAGCCTAATAAATATAATAAACACAATGTCTCCAACTGAGGAACAAGCTCTTTTATGCAAAAGTCTTATTGTCTATGCATATGATAGAAACCTTGCAAAAGCATTATCTCTAATTAATGATGGGAAATTTGCATATGCTACTGATATACTTAACGAATTAGATAAATATTGTATTAATGATTCCTATAACATTTGCAACAAGAAAGTAGTAAACACAATGCTCTCAAACTGCCAAAATGGTATTTATAAAGATCATATAGATATCACAAAGAGAGCTATTTCAATGAGTAAGACAGATGTTGCAGGAGACTTTGTTCAAAATACTTTTGAATATTTCCAAAAGAACCGTCAGAATATTTCAGACACGGCAAGCTTTACAACAATAGTCAAAGATGTTGTAAACTCATATATCGTAGAAGCAAAAGAATTAAATGATGCTACGAATAATGAAGCCAAACTTGAAAAAATTCAAAAAGTAAAAGATTTAGCATCATTGATAGGAGGAAAATTCGAAGAAGATGCCTTAAGAAGTATAGCATCTATACAAGGTTCAAAGACTCCAGTAGATATGAAACTTGACTCAATAGAAAATGCAGTGCCAAATATTGGTTACGCTGATAAATATGCTCATTACGCAAAAGACTCAACAATTGATGCTAAAGCTAATATCAAACAAATAGAGAAAGATTATATTCCTTCCTCTGAGAATAAATTACCTCAAAAAAGTTTAGCCGTTGAATCAACAAAAACAAAATCTTTAAAGAAAGAAATAGAAGATAAGTTCTATGAAAGCCGTACATTTATGACCGTAAGCAATTTTGAGGCAGCATTAGATGTTCTCAATAAAGCAAATCGCTTAGCTAAGATTGATTTAGAGAAACAGGAAGTTGAGAAGATGTATATTGCAGCCATAAGAGAAATTACTGCAAGAAGAATGTCTTCGGCAGAATATTCAATTTTCCAAGGCGATGTAAAAAGGGCTGATAGTTTAGTTGAGAAAACAAATGACCTCATCACTACATATAAGATGAAGGAAGATACTGCTATTATTAGAATAATGAATAGCTACATAAGAGTAATTGATCAAAAAGTTTGTCAAAAGAAACAAGATGAAATAGATGTATTTGCTTATAATATTATTGACTGCATAAGAAAAAACGATTTCTACAAGGCTGATGATATGATAAATAAAGCAATGCAGATTAAAGGTTCATCGGAGTGCAGATTAGATAAACAAAGATTACGTCAACTCAAGAGACAAATCGAAAAACCTATAGAATATATGGGGATGAAAGAGGCTTCCCTTAAGCTATTAGAAGAAAAAGACACAATGAAATTCATTCTTAGCTATTCTACATTAGAACAATTCTTCAATGACTATCAATTAGCAGAACTCAGTGTTGAACATAAACCTCTTAGAGAAATATTAGTAAACTTTGGAAACGATGATTTGATTATTAAATCAATGGAACAAATGGTTAAATACAAACAATACTTTGGTTCATTAGAGGCTTTAGGTGCTCTAAAAGACATTGGATATAAAGCAAAACAAACTAAGCAAGCACAGAAAAAAATTGGAAAGATGATGTCACTTGATTTAGTAAAACGTCAAGATAAAATTAATGAGAGTAATAAGGTTAACGACCTATACAAAGACAATAAATGGTTTAAATACTTCTACAAGTCCTATAAAAAATATCTTATAAAGTGGCAAAAAGGAGAGTAGTATGCCAAATATAGAAAACCAAACCAAGTTTTTTTCATTGCTGGAAGTAATGTCGAGTATTCAAAAGACTATTATTGGTCGATACTCCTCATTGTTTTGGGTAAAGGCTGAAATGATAAAACTAAATCATTACACACATTCAGGTCATTGCTATCCCGATTTGGTAGAGAAGAAAGAAGGGAGAATTGTAGCTCAGACAAGAGCTATTATATGGAAGAATGACTTTGAATCAATCAGCAAGAAATTTATATATTTCACAAAAGAGCCAATAAAGGATGGTGTAACAATATTATTTCAATGCCGCATCAACTTTGACACTCTTCACGGATTGAGTCTTAATATTATTGATATTGACCCAATGTTTACCTTGGGTGAGTTAGAGAAAGAAAGGCAGGAAACAATTGAAAGGTTAAAAAAAGAAGATTTATTCCACGCCAATAGCACACTCCCTTTAGCCCTCTTACCACAACGACTTGCAATAATATCTGTTCAAACCTCCAAAGGATATTCTGATTTCATGAATATTATCGACCAAGAGAAAAATTACAAACTCTTCACTTACCTATTCCCATCTCTTTTGCAAGGGGATAATGCGGTGGAAACTCTAATTCAAGCTCTTGAAGCAGTAGAGAAAGTAAAAAAGCATTTCGATGCCGTGCTAATAATCAGAGGAGGAGGAGGAGATATTGGACTAAGTTGTTATAATAACTATGAGCTATCAAAGACTATCGCTAATTTTCCCCTACCTGTTCTTACAGGAATTGGACACTCAACCAATGAAACTGTTGCCGAAATGGTTGCCTACAAGAATGCAATCACCCCAACAGAACTTGCTGACTTTATACTCAATCGCTTTAGAGCCTTCGACCAAGAAATTGAAGATATAAAGAAAAGATTAGTTAATCTATCCAAAAAGAGAATAGAGATTGAGGGCAATAATCTTCAAAGGCTATTAATTCAAATTAAACAAAGCTCCAAGAATCGTCTGATTACTGAAGAAAACCAACTAAAAGCCCTTGAGAAATATATCACCCTACTCAATCCTAACAACCTATTAAAAAGAGGCTACACCATAACCTTAAAGGATAATAGAATAATAAAATCCAAGCAGGAGCTAAAGCAAGGCGACAAGATAACCACCCAATTCCAAGACGGAACAATAGAATCAACAATTTAATAATTATGAATACAGAAATTACATACGAAGAGGCGATTAAGGAGTTAAATCTAATTGTTGCACAATTGGAAGACGGTGAAATGCCTATCGACCAAATGGGAGAAAAAATCAAACACTCCCTCCAACTAATCCAAATCTGCAAAACAAAACTCCAAACCACCAACGAAAACATCCAAGAAATCATTGGTGAGATTATGGAGTAGTAGGTATTATTAACAAAAAAGGGACGAAAGCTGCTTTTTTGTAACATTGTGCAGGGTTTGGGGTTAATTTGTATTAATATTTTGAGGGTTAATGCTTGGGATATTTCTTGGCTGTGGTTGGCTTCGAGTAAATGGTTGGTTAATTACTCATAAATGATTTCGGGGATTTAGAGGGAAAATTCTTTAATTTCACTCTTTTTGGGGGAAAGTAGCTCTTTTTTCGACGAAAGCTACTCTTTTTTATTTTTCTCCTCTTATCTTTTTATTTTTCTCAGAGAAAGTTTTGGGGAAATCTCATTAAAATCCAGGGGAATAGCTGTTTTATTGGAATAACTCCTTATTCTAGAAAAATAGAATAAGGAGTTACGCCGCTATATCCTTATTTCTGAGCGCAAAAACAAGGATTTTTTAGGTTAGGGGCTTAATTCTGTTTCTTAAAATTAACAGCCCAATATAGAAGAAAGCTTTTGGATAAATTCTTTGTTCTTTGAGGAGGTGTTTTGTGCCTTTTTCATATTATATATATCCGCTGAGATATTAAATGCCTTTAATATCTCTTTGCGTCTATCCTTTTCAAAGTCTCCGAATATTACTCCATAATAGGAAAGCAACACATAGAGTCTTGACTTAAGCTCTATCTTAAGCGTTAACTCCTTAGGGTTATTCATTCCATTAACAAAGTCTTCGATTGCGCACTCCTTAAACACATAACCATTACATAACTGATATAATCCATTAGTCTTATCCAAGTCTAAAATACCAATGTTTTTCTTTACTCTCTCTTCCATTTCTTCAATCTTTATATTTATTATTTTACTTCTTTAAACAATCTATTATCTTCTGAGAAAGAAAATAGGCTAGCTTATAATAAGACTCTACGCTCCAACCAGCAACATGAGGACTAAGAACGGTGTTTGGCATTGAGAATAACTCTTGTAATTCCTCTGGCACACCATTTTTGGAATCAAGTTCCGATGAAAAGGCTTCAAATTCTAATACATCAAGGCAAGCACCTAAGACTCTCTTCTCATTTAGTGCTTCAACCAAATCTCTTGTCTTTACAACCTTTCCCCTAGCTGTATTTATGATATAAATAGGCTTTGAGAACTTATTTAGAAACTCCTTATCAACCATAAATTTCGTTTCCTCTGTTAATGGGATATGCAGTGAAAGAATATCAGATTCTTGAAATAGGACTTCCAATGACACCTCTTTTGCGTACTCATTTGAGTAGTTTGCCTTATATTTATCGTATGCAATCACTCTTGCTTCAAATCCCGAAAGTCTCTTTGCAAAGGCATTACCCATATTTCCATATCCAATTATACCAATTGTTTTTCCTTTTATTTCTAATCCTCTGTTCTTTTCCCTATTCCACAAACCCTGCCTAACCTCTGAATCCGCAATTACTAATTTATTAAATAATGCTAAGAGCATTCCAAGTGCATGCTCCCCTACTGCGTCACGATTGCCCTCAGGAGAGTTCAAAACCTCAATACCCTTGAAGGCTGCATAGTCAAGATCAATGGCATCAAGCCCTGCCCCCTCTCTAGCAATAAAGCGAAGCCTCTTTGCCTTATCCATAACCTCCTTATCCATTACTATCTTGCTCCTAAGAACAACTCCAACATAGTTTTCTATATCACCAAGTAAATCCTCTCTCGAATAATCAGGTCTAAGAACAAGCTCCAAGCCTGCCTTTTCTAGGTTTTCGATTAATATTGGGTGAGCATTATCAATTATAAGTATCTTCATTAATTCTTTTTTTTGAGTTAATATATTTATCAAGCTCCTCAAATCCTCCGTTAAATGTATTTAGGTCAACGTCTGCACTAATCCCTGTTAGAGTTCCATCGTGAGAATACTGCCAAAACCTCCAGTTCTTTGTTGTTGGCTCCGAGCAGAGCTTCGACATCCATATATCATAATCATCGAAATTCCCCTTAATATATCGCTTATATGTATCGCTATTGGTGTAGATAATAGGCTTAACCTTAAAGTATTTTTCAATTTCTCGAAGAAAAATAAAAATCTCCGAGACAACTTTTTCGTCATTGAAGGATGAAAGAAAGTTACCGTAAAGCTCTACATCTAACACAGGAGGAAAGTCAAGCTTTTCGTTAGGGACTGTTTTAATAAAGTTTTGCGCTTGTATCTTTCCTGACTTACTAAAACGAAAGAAATGGTAGGCTCCAACAAAGATATCATTCTTTCTTGCCCCGTCAAGGTTTGTTTTAAACTTCTTATCAACAAAACTTTCTCCTTCAGTTGCTTTAATAAATGCAAACTTTACATTAGCATCATATACCTTATCCCAATCTATATCCTTTTGGTGAGCCGAAACATCTATTCCTAGGATTGGATATTTATAAGCATTTATCTTAACCCCACTACAGGCATAGAAGGTCTTATAATAATTTATTCCATACTTATAGAGAAACAAACCAAAAACCGATAGTAAGATTATAAATACTATCCATGTTATTGTTTTTTTAATTCCTCTTCTGCCTTGAATCATCATCGAATTATTTTTTGACCTCTACTGATTTTTTTATCGTCTTAGCTAATTGTGGTTTAATAAATGGCTTAAGTTTATCTATACTTTGCTTATATCTCTTTTGAATATTCTTGTTTATTGGTTGAGATTGAATAATATTAAATGAGATTGAATCTTGTTCAATATTAAAATCGGATCTCTTTAGCTCACTAAGTTTAATGGTCCTGTGTTCTATTAACGTCAAAAAGGCTTTAAGATTTGATTCAGTAATAGAAAAAACATCATCAAAGCTCAAATTCTTATTATTTTGGAGAGAATAATTGATTGCTTTGTACTCTGTTAATGTATCTTTGCATGAAATTGCAAATCTAATCCTTAGCAAACAGCTATATAAATCTTTATTTAATTGAAAATAGTAAGGCTTGATTTCTAAGAAGCTTTCTTTAGTCTTGTCGCCTTGATTATTAACCCTTAACTTAAAATCATCCATAATCTTACTCATACAAGTATTGATAGGTTCAAGGTTAACCCTATTCTCTTTATCCTTTGCAACAAGGAAGTATAATACATTATGAATATTATTTTGAGAGTCTTTTAATTTCATGTCTCCAAGAGCAATTCCTTGTGGAAGAACAAATTCTTTAGTAGGAGTTTTTGGATTTGATTTAGCCTTTTCTTCTTTCTTTTTATTGCAAGAATCTAAGCCAATAGATAATAAAACGATGAAAATAACTGTAAATATTAATCCTTGATTTTTCATATTAAAAGGGATTTTTTTATTCAAAGCACAAAAATACATCTTTTTTCTATACATAATTATAAAAAAAACTTACCTTTGCTAATATTAAACTATAAAATGTACTGTTATGAAAATAGAATTTTTAGGTGCAGCTAAAGAAGTTACTGGTAGTAAACATTTAATTACTACTAATAATGGCAAGAAAATATTACTTGATTGTGGTATGTTTCAAGGTAAGGGTCTTGATACTGATGCTGATAATAGGGATTTGGGATTTGATCCAAAAGAAATTGATTTTCTTATCCTTTCTCATCCTCATATTGACCACTCTGGTTTAATTCCATATATTGTTAAGTTAGGCTTTAATGGTACTATTTTCTGTACTCCAGCAACCCGTGACCTTTGCTCAATTATGTTAGCAGATAGTGGAAATATACAAGAACTCGATACAGCTACCTTCAACAAAAAAAGAGCAAGACAAGGTCTCGAACCTGTTGAACCAATTTTTACTCTGGCAGATGCACAGGAGGCTATGCAGTTTTTTATTAGCATACCTTACGAAAGAGAATTTTTTATTGACCCTAATATTTCTATTAAATTTACTGATAATGGTCATATTCTTGGTAGTGCTACAGTAAATTTGGTTATAAAGGAAGAAGGTAAAGTTACTCGCATTGCATTTACTGGTGATATTGGTCGTTACTCTAAACGTATTCTAAAGGAACCTCAAGCATTTCCTCAAGCAGATTATATTATTATGGAATCTACCTATGGAGATAGACTCCATGAACCTATTGACAAATCGGAAGAACAATTACTCAGGGCTGTTATTGACACTTGCTGCAAAAAGAAGGGTAAATTAATTATTCCTGCCTTTGCAATTGGAAGAGCTCAAGAGATAATCTATGCCCTGGATAAACTGACTCAAAGAGAAGTCTTACCAGATGTTGATGTTTATGTGGATAGTCCTCTTAGCTTAAATGCAACAAATATTCTACGCTTACATACTGAATGTTTTAACGATGAGATAAAAGAATATATGAAGATAGACAAAGACCCATTTGGCTTTGATAGACTTCATTATATACGTTCAACAGAAGAATCAAAGGCTCTAAACTCTAATCACAGACCTATGATAATTATCTCTGCATCTGGGATGATGGAAGCTGGTAGAGTTAAACATCATATTGCAAATAATATTGAGAATCCTAGTACTACTATTCTTGGAGTAGGATATTGTGCTCCAACTACATTAGGAAATAAAATTCTTAGAGGAGATTCTTCTGTATCTATTTTTGGTATTGTTCATAGAGTAAAGGCAGAAATTAGAACTATTGACTCTTATTCTGCTCATGCGGACTATGAAGAAATGCTAAAATTCTTGGAATGCCAACAAAAATCAGAAATTAAAAAGATATTCCTAGTTCATGGTGAGGAAGAAACTCAGATTGCCTTTAGTGAAAAATTGAATAAAAGTGGATATGATAGAATATATATCCCTTCAAAAAAAGAAACAATAGAGATATAATATGAAACATTTTGGTTTATTGTTTTTTGGAATTTGTTTTTTCTTAAACATTTCAGTTTTTGCTCAGCAAGAGGAAAAACAGTTTATGGATTTTAGCTTTATTACAACTGATGACTCAGTTCATAATCTATCAGATTATAGTTCTAAATATGTCTTACTATACTTCTATAATCCAGAATGCAGTGAGTGTAATGATCTAAAAAAGAAGATTTCTAAGGATGAGAAGATAAATAAATTGATTGAAGAGAAGCAGCTAATAGTTATTGCACTAGTTCCTGAAGTTAAAAAGGAGTATTGGCAGTTTTTCTCAAACAAAATCCCTAAGAATTGGGTAAATGGATGGAAGGAAGATGATGATATTATTATTAAGAAATATCTAAAGAAAGTACCTACCCTATTTCTTTTAGATGGTCAGACTAGAAATATAATTAATAGAGACTTTGATCATAAGATACTAATTGAACTACTAAAATAATTATGAATTATGAAAATAACGATAATTAATGGACCTAATCTCAACCTATTAGGGACAAGAGAAAAGGATATTTATGGTAGTAAACGATTTGAAGATTATTTTCTCGAGCTTAAGAATGAATTTAAAGATATTGAATTAGATTATTTCCAATCCAATATTGAAGGAGAGATTATTGATAAACTTCACAATATAGGATTTTCTGATAATGGAATAATTCTTAATGCAGGGGGCTATACTCATACATCGGTATCTATTGCTGATGCAATTAAGAGTATTGAGACTCCTGTTATTGAAGTTCATATTTCGAATATATTAACAAGAGAACCTTTTCGACATGTTTCTCTTATTGCACCAAACTGCAAGGGTTCAATTTTCGGCTTTGGACTTAAAGGCTATAAGCTAGCAATACTATCTTTTCTAAACTAAAATCCTAAGATGTTTCTAAATATCCAATAAAGCAACATTATAGCAAGAACAATATATATTGCCTTTGCTGATGTCAATGTATTGTATAATCTTGGGAATTTTATCTTTCCTCCAAAATATTGAATATATATTAACAATACAATATATGGTATTGCGAAAAATAAAATGGGATTGTATTTGAATGATGTGACAAATCTAAGATGCAATAAATTATGTATTGCCCTTTGTGTCCCACAACCAATACACTTATACCCTGTAAGATTATAAAAATAACATTTCGGAGCGAGAAGATTTGATTCTGGGTTATAAAAGAAAAGCATTGCAATAACTATAAGAGTAATTAATGCAATGCTTATTATAATTGTATATTTTCTAAAAATCAAAATGCGAATTAAAGATACCCTCGTTTAATCCTACTGCTAATATTAATATTATGTACAATATCCAAAATAGAAATGCAGAACCAATACTTATTAATGTCCACATTCTTGCATCCTTTGCTGCCTTTCTAGCTTCGTCATATTTCCCATTATTCCAAAGTCCATCAACCTTAGCTGCATAGACAATAGCAGGAATACTAAAAGGCCAACAACATAAAATTGCAGAAATAATAGACCAAGCCAACCAAGAATCTGGTTTAGTATCATAAGACTCTGTTTCATTAGGTTTAGGTGGAAGTAAGAAATTTAATTCATCAACTTTAGAAGCTTCTACCCAATTAGAAATACCCTCATACCAAATCTTAGTCTTTCTATTTAGACCTTTATCTTTTAACTCTTCAGCAGTAAATGGACCTTGTTGTGTGCCATTATTGTCAATATAATAAAACATTTTCATAATATTCAAGGTGTAATTGTTTATTTTGGCAAAGATAAATATTATTTATTTTAATCCGACAAAATCACTAAATTTTTTAATCCCTTTTATATGATTATCATATACTATACTTCCTTTGTAGATTGAAGATAAATTAATATTCTTTTGATTTGTTCTGTTTATATATTTTTTTCTTTTAAAGAAATCCTTATATGCTTTATATACAGCATTAAACTCTCCTTGTTTTCCTTGCAAAAAGAAAACAAAACTAGCTAATATATCCATAAATAGGCGAATAATAAAAACCCTCTTATATTTATTCTTAGGTAGGTTCTTATATAATAAGTAAAGATTGTTCCTGAAATTCAGATATGTTTTATGGGGTGAAGTTTTATTAAGGGTTCCTCCACCAAGATGATAAACTACGGAGTCTGGACATACATAAACTTTATACCCTTCATTTTTAACTCGCCAACAAAAATCAATCTCCTCTTGGTGTGCAAAAAACTCTTCATCCAATCCTCCAAACCTATGGTATACATCTGCTCTTACAAACATTGCTGCTCCACTTGCCCAAAAACACTCTCGAGTATCATTATATTGACCATTATCACTTTCTAATGTATCAAACACCCTCCCTCTGCAAAATGGGTAGCCTAAAGAATCTATATATCCTCCAGATGCTCCTGCATATTCAAATTTATCCTTTTCAAGATAAGATAATAATTTAGGTTGGCATACTGCTATTTTTTCATCACTTTGTATTAGATGAATAATTGGCTCTATCCAATTATCTGTGACTTCTATATCTGAGTTTAACAGAACATAATATTCAGCATCAACTTGCTTTAGAGCCTTATTATATCCACCTGTAAACCCAAGATTATTTTGATTATCAATTATTCTAATATTTGGATAATGACTCTCAAGAAAGAAAATAGAATCATCTGTAGAACCATTATCAGCGATAATTATTTCTGCATTTTGAGAATGTTCAATAACAGATGGTAGATATTGTTTTAGTAGATTAACTCCATTCCAATTTAGAATAACTACAGCTACTTTGGCCATTAATAGTGTTTATTTGTTTAGTAACCTCTTCTAAATTGAACACCTGCTTCTCCTTCAACTCCTTCAGGTAACAAATTTCTTGTGAGTTTATTTTCCCAATACATATCAAATAACTCTCCCTTTGCATTTGAGTGAAGCAAGAAATATTCCATTAAATTATTCTGTTTTGCATAAAAAACAAAGGATTTGTTCATTTCACCATAAGGAGTTTTACTGTATTTCCATATTTGATATGGCTGATAAGCTACTCCATCAGCACTTGCATCCTCAGCATCAGGATTTGCAAGTTTATCAGACAATGTTCTTCTTTTTATTCCTCCAGTAGTTTTAAACTTTTCATCAACAATATGGTCGGGTTTACCATAAACAAGATAAATTCTTCCCATATCTGTTTGATAACCTTTCTTGATTTTTGTAGAATATTTTTTATTCACATAATCAACATTATCCATATAATATTTCCACTCTGCTGCGGGATTATCAGCATTAATCATTCTCCAGAAATTAAACAAAAAGATTTTCTTTTCTTCTAGTCCTGCTTTTTTAACTCCGTGGTTTAAAAATCCTTTTTGAGTTTCAGTAGCAATAGGCAATAAACAGTATAAGTATTCATCAATATCTTTTTCTGATATTCCATTTACAAATGCATCAGAAGGTAAAGCAGATATCATATTATCTACTTGCTTCGAACTATATCTAACAAAAGGTATCTTCTTATAAGCATAAAGAATATTATTTGCATCTCTTGCCTCAACCAATAAATAATATCCTCCTTGAGGTAATTCTTCGATATTAAGACTGCCCATAACAACTGATACCTCCTTAGCTTGTTCTCTTTTTATCTTCTGAATAGATTCAAATTTCTTTCCTGTATTCAAATCCTCTAAACAAACACTTAAGATATAATTATTATCTAAGCCAAATTGTTTATCCGCATTGTATATTTCAGCATAGTATGTTATCTGATTTTTATTTTCAGGAACAGCATCAAATAAGTAAGGTATAATATCATATCCATTCTTAGAACGGATATTTTGACTATTTGATTTTGTATAAGAGTCTATCAACTGTACATCTGATACAGCTATAATGTTCTTTTGATAATCAACAATAAAAGAATCTAGAATAATTAATGCCTCTGCATCAGTATTCATATCTTTTATTTCAAAGTTAGCATAATACTTCCCATTTTCTAGACCTATTCTTTGAAGGTCAAATATTGAAGCATTATTATCATTTGATAAAATAGCATTTAAGATTCTCTTCTGAGCATAAACTATATTAGTATCTTTTCTAATAACTAATACTACCTCAACTTTTCCCTCAGACTTTTCTTCAACCCTTTCATATTTTACACTCTTAGCATCAATGGAAAGGTTAACCTCTACATATGGGCTTTTTGATGGAACATTATAAGAGGTAAAAGAATATATGGCATTCAATCCTTGTGCAAAAGGGATTAATGGAATAATCATTAAACTAAAAAATAATAATCTTTTCATAAGAACAATATTTAGTTATTTCAATACTATAACTTTAATAACTGCAAAGTTAGTCAAAAATTATCTTTTACAAATAAAAAAGCGCCCAAACTATATTGTTTAGGCGCTTGAAAAGTATTTTTTAGAATTAAACTACAATATTATTGTTCGTTTTTTTCCATTTCTTCTTTTAAGTTAGCTAGTGCATCTAAATCACCAAGAGTTGTTTTCTCTAATTGGTCGTTTAATTTCTTCATAGCTTTTTCTCCTGAATTTGCTTTTTGAGCCTCAGGTCTTGACTCTTCTGTATGCCAAGTTTTAGAATGAGAAACAACGATTTTTTTGTTGTCTTTAGAGAATTCAGTTACTTTGAAATCCATTTGCTCATCGATAACAGCAACAGATTTATCTTCTTTAGCTAATTGAGATTTTGGACAGAATCCTTCAACTCCATAAGGTAAAGAGATAATTGCGCCACCCTTATCGCTCATATTCATGATTGTTCCTTTATGAATAGAGTTTATTGTGAATATGCTTTCAAATACATCCCATGGATTTTCTTCCAATTGTTTATGTCCTAAGCTTAAACGACGGCTGTCAGCATCAACTTCAAGAACAACAACTTGGATTTTTTCTCCAACCTTTGTAAATTCAGCTGGGTGTTTGATTTTCTTAGACCAAGAAAGGTCAGAGATATGGATTAATCCATCAACACCTTCTTCTAATTCTACAAATATACCAAAGTTAGTAAAGTTACGAACAACTGCTTCGTGCTTGCTAGCTACTGGATATTTTTCAGATATATTAGCCCATGGATCTGGGATAAGTTGTTTAATACCTAATGACATTTTTCTTTCTTCACGATCTAAAGTAAGGATAACTGATTCTACAGCATCACCAATCTTTAAGAAATCATGAGCAGTTCTTAGGTGTTGGCTCCATGACATTTCTGTAACGTGGATTAAACCTTCAACACCAGGAACTATTTCAACAAAAGCACCATAGTCAGCTAAAACAACTACCTTACCAGAAACTTTATCACCAACTTTTAAGTCAGCACTTAAAGCATCCCATGGATGAGGAGTTAATTGTTTTAAACCTAAAGCTATACGTTTTTTGCTTTCATCAAAATCTAAGATAACAACATTAATTTTTTGATCTAAAGCAACGATTTCTTCTGGATGATTTATTCTTCCCCATGAAAGGTCAGTGATATGGATAAGTCCATCAACACCACCAAGGTCGATAAATACACCGTAAGAAGTAATGTTCTTAACTGTTCCTTCAAGAACTTGACCCTTTTCAAGGCGAGCGATGATTTCAGCTTTTTGAGCTTCAATTTCGTCTTCGATAAGTGCTTTGTGAGAAACAACAACATTTTTGTATTCGTGGTTGATTTTAACAACCTTGAATTCCATTACTTTATCTACATATACATCATAGTCACGGATAGGCTTAACATCGATTTGGCTACCTGGTAAGAATGCTTCAATACCAAATACATCAACAATTAAACCACCCTTTGTTCTACTCTTAACATAGCCATTAACAATTTCTTGTGTTTCAAATGCAGCATTAACTCTATCCCAAGATTTTAAAATTCTTGCTTTCTTGTGAGAAAGGATAAGTTGTCCACCAGCATCTTCTTGGCTTTCTACATAAACTTCAATAGTATCACCAACCTTCAAATCTGGGTTATAACGTAATTCACTTACTGGAATAACGCCATCAGATTTAAAGCCAATGTTTACAACAACCTCACGGTTATTTTTAGCGACAATAATACCTTCAATAACTTGTTGTTCTACTAATTGGCTGAAAGTAGTTTCATAAGCATTTGTTAGCTTTTCTTTTTCAGTTTCGCTATAAACTTCTGCTTTTTTACCAATAGAAGACCAATCGAAGTCAGCTAAAGGCTGGATGTCATTTAAATTTCTCATTAAATAATGAATTGAATGTGATTTCTTACCAAATCGGGTTAAACATATTTTCCTCTCTAAAAGAATATTTTTGAAGGGTAAGCAACAAATTCTTAAAAAGAGTGTGCAAAGATATAACTTTTTGATTATATTTGCAAATAAGAATTTCAAAAATACTTTGATAATGAGCCACCTTCCCTCGATAATTACCGATTTAGCTATTATTCTAATCTTCGCTTCTGTCTTTAGTCTAATATGCAAAATGCTTAAGCAGCCTGTTGTCTTAGGCTATATCGTTGCAGGATTCTTAGCCATGCAGTTTCCTTTTGCCTCTCATAAACTTAACACAGAAAACATTAGCACATGGGCAGATATAGGTGTAATCTTCCTATTATTTTCTATGGGACTGGAATTTAGCTTTAAAAAACTACTCAAAGTTGGGAAAGTTGGAGGTCAGGCAATGCTGTTCGAGGCAATAACCCTCTCAATACTTGGTTTTACAATAGGAAAATTAGTTGGCTGGGGCACAACAGATAGCCTTCTTCTTGGAGCAATGCTTATTATGTCTTCAACGGCAATAATAGTCAAAGCCTTTGGAGACCTTGGCTTAAAGAAGGAGCGTTTCACGCAAATAGTCTTTGGCATTCTAATCTTTGAAGACTTATTTGCAATTCTATTAATGGTAATCCTAAGTACCTTGGCAGTAAGCAAGGGTGTTGGAGGAATGGATTTAATATTCTTAGTACTTAAGCTAGTATTCTTTATAGTTATATGGTTTCTTTCTGGAATTTATGTAATACCAACTCTTCTGAAAAGGACAAAGAAATGGTTAAATAGCGAGACATTACTCATTGTTTCTTTGGGGCTTTGTTTTGGCATGGTTGTCTTTGCAACAAGTGTTGGTTTCTCTGCTGCACTAGGTGCCTTCGTTATGGGTTCACTAATGGCAGAGACCTTAGAGCTTGAAAGAATTGAGCATGTCACTCAACCTATAAAGGATTTCTTTGGAGCGATATTCTTTGTATCTGTAGGTATGATGGTCGACCCAAAGATACTTGTGGAGAATTTCTGGACAATAAATATCCTTGCCGCTGCTTCAATATTTGGAAAAACCATATTTACAACAATTGGCGTCAGACTGACAGGGCAGAGTATCAAGACATCGATGCAAACAGGATTCTCTTTAGCACAGATGGGAGAATTTTCATTTATCATAGCCAGCGTTGGGATTGGATTAGGTATAACATCATCATTTGTATATCCAATAGTTATTGCCGTCTCCGTTCTAACAACCTTTACCACACCTTACACAATGAAGCTTGCAATTCCTGCCTTCAACGTCTTAGAGTCTACCCTTCCTAAGAAATGGCTTGATAAGATAAATAAGAATCAAGACAGAAGAGCCGTTCAAAGAACAACTGATTGGGGAGAATTGCTTAGGTCTTATTTTATTTTCCTTTCAATATTCCTATTTATATGTATTGCCATTCTCATTCTTTCATTTGAATATTTATATCCTTTTGCATCAACATTTACCAAGCCAATTATTGGAAAGCTCACCGCTTTAGCAATAACAATTGCGGCCATCTCTCCATTTATTAGAGGGATGATACACAACAGAGGAAAGCAACCTTTTCTATTCCTATCGCTATGGCAACAAGACAGACAAAACAGATTATTTCTAACACTACTAATTGCAATGAGGTATATGATTGCATTCACAATCGTATTCCTAATAATATGGAAATACTTCCATATCCCAGCCTTTATAATATTCTTAATAGCGGCAGTAGTCTTTGGCGTGATATTCCAATCCAAACTCCTGCTTAAACAATATTGGAGGATGGAGTCAAGGTTTGTAAAGAATTTTAACGAGCGTCAGATACAAGAAAAGATAAAAGAATTTGCCGCAAATGGAGATATGGGTGACACATTTCACGAATTAGATAACCTTCACTGGATTGATAGGCATCTCTATCTTACCACTTATACCGTTCAAGAAGGTGGAGAATGTGTGAACAAGACATTGAAAGAGATTAATTTTCGTTCCAAATTCAATGTATTAATCCTTTCAATCCTAAGAAATGGCAAGCAGATAAATTTCCCTGACGGAGACTTTGTACTACTCAAGGGGGACACAATGTTAGTAAGTGGAGGCATAGAACATTTAAAGCGACTAACCTACCATTACCATAACATACATATCAATTTCCAAGACACAAAGACCCTACATCAGTTTGCATCCGAACAATCAGCCGATCCAAACTCCACAATTCGTTGCATGACCTTTATCGTAGACAAATCCTCGGCGTGGGTAGGCAGAAACCTAATGGACTCAAAAGTAGGACAAAAAAGCAAATGCCTAGTAATTGGAGTAGAACGCGACGGAATACCTCGCCTGAATCCTCCATCTCACTACGTCTTCCAAGAAGAAGATATGCTATGGGTAATGGGAGACGAAAAATCCCTATACAAACTCCTCGAAAGCAACCTATTTGAATAGATAAAACATCCCTTAAAAAAAAGATGCCATCTTTCCCCAAATATATGCCATCTTTTCGTTCTAAGATGCCATCTTTATACCCAAAAGATGCCATCTTTTTTCATAGACATAACATTTTCGAAAACAAAAGCAAAATATCAATCAATTAAACTTCATCAAACCCTTTAATGTAAGGTTTCTCTTTTGTTTATCCTTGATTTGTTTACGGAAATCTTTGATTTGTTTGGGGGAATGCTTGATTTAAACTATTTTTTCCTTGATTTAGGTATGCTAGGGTAGCTACCGTAACAGTGCTAGGGTAGCTACCCTAGTGGTGTTAGGGTACCTACCATAATTTATTTAGATGTGCATCTAATTTTTCTTGGGGCTGGAGATTGTTGTTTTGTCTTGGAGCGACAATGTTATATAATCGCCAAAACGAAATGTGCAGCAATTTTTAAACGAAATGTGCAAACCACCAAAACGAAATGTGCCTAAAAATTTGACACACACACAATAAATTTTAAAGGGCGATTAAACCAAATTTAATCGCCCTTTAATTTAAGCAGCCTTATAAATCATTATATCCGTATACCTCGAATCCTTATTAACCATATTCACAACCTCCTTCTTAGTCGCTCCAAAGAAAGGACTGGGCGAATTAAGATGTTCCTCCAACCAGTCGCAAAGCTCCACAATCGAAGACTTACTAGACGTAAAATAAAAGTAAGAAGTGTCTTTAAGCAGCAAAAGCACGTCCAAATAGTCCTTAAGTTTCCAATAAGACTTATACGAAGAGCAATCAGTCGACAGATATGGAGGGTCAATCAAGAACACCACACCAGGGAAATGCCTATACATTGAAAATAGCACTCTATAATCATAGCGCACGACATCCACACCCTCAAGATAACCGTCGACAGAATAATCATTAAGTTTTATCCTATTGTAAAAGGTATCTTTTGTCATCTCATGGAAGTTTGTCGCATACTTCCCACTGAATAGCAATGAAGCCGAAAGCGTAATATAGTCGACATAGCCTGCCTCATCAGCCTGCTTAATTCTTTCTATTATCCTGCCTCTTATAGGCTCTTTAACGGCACCTTTTCGCTCGCAATCGCCTAATATTGCTCTAATATCAGCCAGCAAAGCATTAGTTTTACCAACGTTTCACAACCTCTCCGAAAAGTTATCATAGTCATTATATATAACTCTAGCATCAGGTCTAACCTGCTTAATGCAGTGACTCAATAATCCTGAACCTCCGAATAAATCAACAAATATTGTCGACTCATCAAATTGGTTCAAGCCTTCTCTAAATAGCTTAAGGAAGCCTCTTTTTTGCCCCTGAAAAGGAAGAGGCGATTGAATGTAATTTTTCATCGTTTTTGTTTTTGTGTTTTTAGTTTATGTTTTGTTTCGTATCTTTGCAACCTCTCACAAAATTAATATCAAAAAGAAGTGCGACAACACTTGCAAAGGCTTTACGCCTCTGTCGTAGTGTTGTCGCACTTTAAATTATAAGAGATGTGAGAGTCTCTTATATAAGTCAGGGGCTTTTTTATCTCCCCTTAAAAAATCTCCAGTAAATAATCAATCCCAAAGGAACAAAAAACCACAGGAGATTAAACCATTTATTAGAACTTGCAGTCTCCTTAGTTTTTGTTGACTTATTAATATCATTTTTGATTTTTGTCTTGCTACTTGAGGAACTATCCTGTTTAAGCTCCAATTTATTAGCATTTAAATACTGATTAATACCTCTTTTCTTTTTACTTTTTTTAATCTTTGTTTGATTAACCTTGGTAACTTCATTTCCTAAGCTATCTCTTGTTTTCTCAGAATTGGTAAATGTAATAATTACATCTTCAATGCTGGACGTGTCGATAACAAAAGAATTGTAATTCGTTAAACTCTCAGAAGATTTGCCCTGATAATTTTCGTCAATATTAATTTGTGACTTGTCCTTAATTGTTTCCTTCAGTTGTTCCGTTTTCTTAACGGAACATGAGAAGAATAACATAACCATTGATAGGTAAATAATTTTTTTCATTGTTGTTGTTCTATTTCGTTTTCTAAAATTCTTGGTGGTTTTCTTTTCCTGCAATTCTCGTCAGTGCATTTTGTATAAAGAAGGAGCGCATTCTCTGTAGTCAGCGTATTGTTCTTGTCTCGGTACTCCCCATTTTCCTTATAAAGCTTGTCTATCAAGTCATCCTTTCTTCCTAAGTCTTCTGTTTTTCGTCTTAGCTCTTCCTGCAAGGTATCAACTACCTTAATAACAGTATCAACCTCTTTGTCCTTATTGATAAGTTCAGCTTCTTTCTTTTTTTGACCATAAAAAAGAAAGACTCCAGCAAAGCCAAGAAGTAGGTTGCCAATATTACTAATAAATAAATTCAATAAATCCATACTATATTATTTTAGTCCGTTTTGCAATAGCCAAGATTGAACATTGAACGAAGGGCAAGCCTTCGCAGCAAATTCGTTATGCCCGTGAATTGTTGCATTTGGATATTTTGTTTTTAACTCTTTGACTAGCTTGATTAGTGATGCTTTTTGCGCTGCCGTTCTTGTATCTTTTGCCTTCATTGCCTTATCGCAACCGCCAACATAGCAAACACCAATGCTATTAGCATTCTGCCCCTCTGTATGAGCACCTGCAAGTTCAACATTTCGACCACTCCACACCTCGCCATTCAGTCCTATGACGAAATGATATCCAACACCATTCCAGCCCTTAGCTCTATGCCATTTATCAATTTCTTGAACCGTGACCGCTCTTCCTTCAGGAGTAGCTGAACAATGAATAATAATCTTGTTAATCTTTCTCATATTCATCTTTATTAAACAGGAATACTTTGTTCAAAAACTAATTCAATTACTCCAATTCTCATAGGTGCATAACCTTGTTCTGCTACTATAATTGGAGATAATTTTAAAACACCTGCAGATATGCTAATATCTGTATATTCAATCATTATTGGCTTTGTGTTTAAAGTCCCATAGTTTTGTTGCAAATTCACGCCATTTTGATTGTGAGAATAAGTTATACCATTTACAATAATTTTATCATTAGCCGTGATTGGTCTACTCGTTTCATAACTTGCCCATAATCTTACCGTGTAAATACCAGCAGCAAGATTTTGTAATTTTACAACCAAAGTTTTGCCCATATCTTCGAACTTGCAGCTTCTTACTTTGGTATAGAATTTTGGGTTATTAAACCAATGATTAGATGTATCAGCAATTACATCACTTTCATCATAATCATTCTCTCCATACTGAGTAATTCCATCAGCTCTTAGAGGTAAGTCTGCGGTTTCAAAAGATGTAGCAATACCCATTATGTTACCATCTTGGTCATAGAAGTGCTGTCTAGTATCTCCGTCCTTATTACTTGCTGTGTTTATTCGACTTACTGTAGAAACTTTAAATCTAGTATAATCAAATAGACCAAAATCTGCTGTTGTTGCACCATCCCAACTATCTTTGATAATTGCCGTAGGCTTAGCTGCAACAACCTCACTAACGGTAATGTTTTTTTGCCCAACCACTGCCATCGGTCTAAACGTTGAAGTAGCAGAAATTGTAACATTACCAGCAGCAATAGCAGTGACAAGCCCATTACTGTTCACGGTTGCAATACCATTATTAGATGACGACCACGTCACACCTTGTTCTGTTGTATCGCTTGGAGTATATGTAACGGATAATTGCAATGTATTACCTACATCTACAGCAGAGCTTCCATTAATAATTATTCCATCTACAGGTACAGCCTCACTAATTATTGACAACTGCTTAGTGGTAGAAATCGCAGGATTTACAACCGAAGTAGCAGTAATAGTGACATTCCCAATTACTTTAGCAGTGACAAGTCCATTATTATCTACAGCTGCAATACTATCATCAGATGACGACCATGTCACACCTGTTTGTGTGGTAATAGAAGGTATATATGCTATGCCTAATTGCAAAGTGTCTAGCACCACAACACTATCTACTCCAAGAATATTCAACCCTGATAAATCTGTGCTTACAGCTCCAATCCTTGCTAGAAAAGGTTCCGCTAAAGATGACATCAACATATTAACAAAATAGTAAGCATCCTCTCTGTCATAGTTAGAGCCTGTCATTTCATAACGAGATACATATTTTTCTGCCCTTTGAAGAAGAGTTACATCTGTATTAATATTAATAAGAGGAGTATTATTTATACTTACTCCAATAACATTATTGCTAAATACAACAGTATTTCCCATTTTATCAATATTCTGATTAAATTTAAGCGTAAACTCTGGATAATAAAAGTACTGCCCTTTAGGTATATATACTTCAAACTTTACATCAGTTCCATTAACTGTCTTAATTATGCGAGCTCTTTTTCTGATTAGCCAATATTCATAAAATTCATCGAGAGTTGTGAACCACATAACATCATTACCACCACTGCCTACTCCATAGTGACTATCATACCACTCAAGCATATCAACAGCAGGCGTTCCAGCTCTATGTACACCTTGATGTAACCATATTCTTTCCTCCTTGGCTTTTGCCATTTCTGTAGTTACATTTGCCTGATAAACTGTTGGTGGGTCATCAAAATATCTTATTGCTCTCGCTTTGTATAAATCTAAACCATCTTCAAAGGGTTTTAATCCTATATAAGGATCATTCTCTCCTGTAGCTAACAAAAATTCATTGAACCAATCAAAGGCATTCGTGTAACTGTCATTCCCATCTGGTCTAGCCATTACCTTAAAGCCTCTTCCTATTCTATTTATTGCTGTCTGTTGGTCAAGTATAAAACCCTGCAATATTTGTTCTGGGTCTACAGAACCATATACTTCTTCATTAACATTATGTTGATAAACGCTATTTCCAAATTCTAGCATAGGTTTAATATCTTCCCAATTAAGATATGGGAGCATATAACGGTATTGATTATTACCTACTTCTGCTTCAGTATCCATCTGATTAATTCCTTGACCATTTTTTTTATTAGCCCAAACAGCCATACCTATTGGAAACCTCCTGAATACGCCATTACCATCTCTAAAGCCTAGATATTTATTTAATCTAACAGAACCTTCAGGGAGGTCATTACCTAAATATTGGTTATGATGATAATAACCATCATAATATATTGGTCTGTTGTTAATCGCTGAAAATAATACACAATATGCCGATGCATCTGCATCATCTGCAGTAAAAGATACTGCAACTTCTTTATCAAATTTTAAAGGAGGTATTGAACAATCAAGTGAATTTGCTTCAGCTGCTGTAGGAACCTTTAGATTTATTTCTATTTTCTCGCCATAATACTTGAGATATGAAACTTGACAATATCCTTTGGTAAATCCCATACCCGTTATGTCTTTAAGACCTTCTATGAAAAGTCTATTTAAACCACCAAAACCCTTCTCTACTGAAAAACTAAAATAACCAGAGCAATTAACTAGGCTACCATTTGTGTTTGTTGCAAAGAAGTTTTCAACAACACAATATACGTCATCATCCAACATATCACTGCTAATTTCCGCCTCTTGTAGTGTATTGATGTCTGGTAATACATCGAATGTAACTATTTTAGTATATATATTTTGCATTAAAACTCCTGCGTTGGATACATACTCAAGCTGACCATTTATATTCTCCCTAGTAAAAGATATCTTCTTGCCTGAGCTTGCTGAAACAGCGACCGCTATCGCAGAATCAGTTTCTGTCTTGGAATATACTAAACTTGGAATACCTGCAAGTTTATCTTTATCAGTATTAGGATATAATCCTTTTCCAGCCTCTTTATCTTGTTTAGATGATAGTCCTTGGTTTACTTGTTCAGTAGTTGCGTAGCTAGATTGTTGGTTTAAATTATCAACTATTTCATTGATAATGCCTCTTGCTTTTCCAAATGAATCACCATTATTAATCTTATTTATACTCATATTATACCTCTTTTAATTCTTATTTAATCTTGCCATATTTGTATATCCTGCCAAATTGAATTATCATCCCAATAATGCATCAAAAATTCACTACCAGTTTCAAATTGAATCTTATTATTTTCAAAATACGATGCAATATTATTGGTTACTTCTGGTACTGCAACCTGCACTCCTTGAATAAATACTTGTGTTACATCAATACCGTTAAGCACTGCAATATCATAGGCATATTGAGCATCTCCACAATAACGCACTGCAATATCTAATACCGTTTGACCTTTGTATGTTGTTATGATTTTCATTACACAAGAGCAGTAATTACATCAAAGTCTAACATTACATTTGCGTACGAGAAACCACTAATAGCTACTCCTGCGATAGTATCTAGCGTTTGAGGTACTCCTGAATTATTATACAAGTGAAATAAAGCCCCTCTCTGAATGATGACTCCATTAGCAACACCGATAACCGTATTACTACCATTATATGTAAGTACCGACCAATTACCCGCCAAGCGGTCGTTGTTATATGTTCTATAACTTGACTTATAATAAATATCAAAAATCTCATTGCCAGAGCCAATAGGATTTATAAAAGCTGTAGATGCTCCTCCTGCAGTTAATTGAGTAGTCGCATTTATTTTTACTCCATTTTTATTGTGTTCAAGTATAGAATGCTTAAGTATAGCTGTTGATGCATTTAATTTAATTGGTTTATCGTACTCTCTAATTGGAATAACAAAACTTCTAGCAATAGTTCTGAAGTTGCCTCCAGCTAATATTCGAGCATTAAGAGCTCTATACTTAAAAGCAGGATAATTATTCAAATCGGCAAAAGTCTCCTCTGTTACAGCTTCATCAACGTACAAGTCAATCTCACTTAAATCTGTAGTCGCAAGAGTAGCTCCATCAAAGAAAAAAACCTCGTTATTAAAGACAATCACTCCAGCACCGAGAGTTATATCGGATGCACTTTTAGTTATTAATACTCCCTTTATAATCTGGTTTACTCCTCCAAGAACTTCATCTTTCCAAAAATTATTGAGTAAAACAAACTCGTTATCAAGGAATGACAAGAAATCTCCATTACTTGGGAAACCCTTATCTAAATTATCTCTTACTATCTTATTCATATTCTTGCTATATTTCTTTTATTAAAAATGTTTTTCCAGCTAGTTTATATTTATTCACTATGTTTATCAACCTAGCATTACTATATATTAAGCCTATCGGAATATTCACATAGAAATCATATATATACCCAAACCTTGAGTCATCAATAAAATATGTATTTTCAAAATAGAAGTCCTTTAAGTCAGTTTTTCTATACATATATTGAGTAGGAACTCTAGCAGGTTCAGAAATAGTTATTCTTCTCAACGATGAATCAAAAGTATCATTTAAGACCTTTTCAAGATAACACACTTGAGGTGTTATTCCTATTTCATATCTCGTTTTGCTTATCCAAGTGTCAAAATCAGCTTTCCAAGCATTGAGGACACTCCCAATACTATCAGTGATAGATATTAGAAGCTTTGCTCTTCTTAATCTAGGATGCAACAATTGAATAAATAACTTTTTAAAATCTATATTCATGCTAGTAAGCTATATAATCAACACTAAGAGAATCTAAAGCCATATAACCAGCATCTGGAGTATATATTGACATTATCGGCATCCATGGATTAGCGCCATATTGAGCTTCAGCTAAAACAACATCAGCCACCTTAACGCCCTCTATATTTTGTAAAGCATCTACCAAAGCCATATTTGTATATCTTGCATCAAAGGGCATGGATTTTATATAATTTTCTACTGACTCTTGAACTGGAGTTAGATTTGTCCCATCAACCCGAGAACCATCAGAATTTAAAATCAAACCATCGTAATAAATTCGTAATGTTGCTCTGTATCGATCGGCTACACGGCTAATCACATTATAATGTACTCCAGCGTCCTTAATCTTATTAATATATGATATCAGCGCATTTACTTCCAAAGGTTGTAATGCAGTAGGTAAATTATTTGTTTCTCCTGCAACCTTAATTGCCAAATAACCTCGTTGCTCATTGATTGAGCAATACTTCACAATTTGTTTAGTTTCGTCAATGGTTGAATAAACATCATTATCTGCAGGGAGAATATCGCCCAGTTGAAAAGCTTTTATTTTTGATATATACCAAAGAACTCTATGAGGCTTCATATTCTCAATTGTAGTAGTGATATCGCTTTTGGTAATATTAAGGAAATATTGAAACCCATAAATTCCAAATGCTACAGTATAGAATAGAATATTTTCAATGCTAACCTTTGAAAATTGCTCATCGAAGGTTTTAGTTAAATCAAGTTCATACATTTCTTGCACCGTTGGGTCAGATATAAATTTATCTGTAAGTTGTCTTTTTATGTCTTCTATATATTCCATGTTATTATATGTCAATATTTATTAGCCCGTTCTTATAATCTATTTTTGAATCTATGTTATCTAGTGACAATTGAAGCTTTACTTCTCTAATCATTTCGTTTTCTCTTCCACTACTCTTAATATATTTACTTAAACCAACACCAAGCTGTGGGTACTCTTTGATTTCTCCTTTTTCGCTCCCAATTATAAGTTCAGCACACTGTTCTTTATTTTCTCCAATTTGGATTTGCCTATTTTCAATAATTAGATCAAAATCGTTAGATAATAATATGCCTTTCATTAATGTTGTATTTTATCGTTTTTAATATCTGAAAATGTTGGAGATTGATAACCTGACATAACTGCTTTTAAAGCAGTAGCAAGTGCAGAACCGTCAGCAACAGTTCCTGTCGGCATAAAAGCATTGAGTGTAGTTTGTAATTGAGATAGTATTTGCGAGTATTTTTCAAGGTCACTTACAAGCTTATCTGCGATTATTATACCTTTATTTTTGCCTTCGTTAAAAATAAATCCATCCTTAGTTATTGCTAATTTTTGGTCATCTATTATAATTTCTATACTCTCTATTTCTGAATACCCAATTATTATTGCATTTGTATTTTGATTTTCTATAAGCTGGTATGTTACATAACTCTTCTCTTTGGGGGTTACTAGAAAATGGTTTTTAAACGCATCTGAAATAGCGTTTAAACGGCAGTCGTATATTGTTATATCTTCATTTAAAATTACGTCACATGTTCTTTTGTTCTTATCAATATTCGTGGCTCTGCCAACAGATACTTGGGCAGATATTTCTTTTTTAATAAGCAGTTTTATTAGTCTTAATAGCTTTTCCATCTTATCTTATTTTATATGATAATGTATTAGTCCTACGAAATCCATTTGATACACTATATTCAATCTTTACAGATTCAATTAAATATTCACCTTCTCTTTCTTTATTATCTACATCAACTATCAATATATTATCTCCAGCTTGAGTCTGTGGATGACCATAGCCGATAATGGTACCCCTATATCCATTAAATGATAATCTTTTTAGCTCCTGTTCAGCTTTTTCTTTTAATGCTTTTTCTGTAGTGATTTCACTCCCAAATGTTAATGTTCTCTTGGTAGCATTATTATCTTTGCTACCTATAGTAACTTTAATCTCTTTACCTGTGCGCTGCTTTGCTTTAGCTGTGATATGTAGCTTTATATCATCTTCTTTGGTGAACGTTAAGTTGCTTTTAGCGACATTTGGACTTAATCCTCTTTGAAAAAGTGATTTTAATTTATCTGCATCCCTTGTCCCAAAAACATATGTATGTTTTGAAAACCCATCAAAATCATAACCCCAGAAGCATCTTATTTTTTTATTCTTTTCATCTAATTTTGTGAAGAAACCGTATGATTCTTTGAGACCTTTTATTGCTTCATATGGAGTTGTATTATTAATAATAAACCCACCTGTAAGGTCTATATTTGGACAATCAATAGTGTAGCCCTTAAAACAGAAAGTCAACACTTCTTTAAGTGTTGTTTTCTTCCAACTTTTATTTATCTGTTTAGTTTTTTTAAATAAGTACCAGTCGTCATCTACTTCGATAACTAGAGGTGTTGTTGCACTAATAGATGTAACATAACCTGTAAATTCAGTATTAATAGAATCATTATATCCTAATGCTATTGATGTCTTATCACCTACTTTTATGTAATCTAATACCCCTTTGTTTTCCTTACTCTTATAATTTAGAGGAATAGTAATTTTCGCTGTAGAAGACAACTCTTTAACAGACTGGAATATTTCAATAGCATTGATACCACTGTTTATTCCATGAAAACTTACTTTACCTATTGTTACTTTAGATTTGGGTATTACAAACATTTTATTATCTTTGCGCTTAAATACTTAAGTATGAAAAATTTCTTTTTTTTCTTTCTTTTTTTCTTGTCCTTATATAGCTACTCATCAGAGCCTTTAAAGGGATGTTTATTGCAGGGTAGAGTTAAGATAGTTGAAGGTAGTGAGCAATATGATATTAGAGTTAAAATTGTTGAAGGCAGTGAAAATTGTGACATCAGAGTAAAAATAGTTGAAGGTAGTGAAAGTTGCAATAAATGCGGTTTAATAAAAATAGTTCAAGGCAGTGAGAAATATGATATCAGAATTAAGATTGTTGAAGGTAGCGAGCAATATGATATTAAGATTAAGATTGTTGAAGGTAGCGAGAAGTATGGTTTAAATAAAAAACTCTAAGGGCTTTATGCTTACAGCTTTCATCTTATATTTAACAGTGTCATCATATCCCTCTACCATTTTAAGCTCTGATATAGTTTCTATATAGATAGAAAGAATTCCTAAGTCTGCTAAAATTTGACTGTCTATTACTTCAAAAATCGCATTAATTTCAAACATCTCACGAAACAATTGAAGTTTACTGCTTGGATATTGGTGTTCCGACATGTCTACTAATATTCCCTCTATATTTATATCCCAAGGTTTTAATCCAAAACTTTCCACAACTTGAGAGTCACTACCATCTACATCTGTAGTAATAATATTTTTGCTTCTTGTGAATGAAACCATTGGAGTTGTTGCTAAAACACCATCAATATTATCCGTCAAAATGGTATTCGCAAACTTGAATATTTTATTCCCATGTTTCAAAGTTAAATCTGCGAAACTTCTATCAGCTTTATTGATAGAATATCTTTGCATGTTTGATGCAATAATTGATTGATTGATTTTATTCTCAGCTATATTATTTGCGTTTTCCACGCCTGCAACAATGTTATTAGCAATTGTTGCAATGCGTGGTACTCCGCTGGGGATGAATCCAAAGGCTGAATATAGTCTATCTGTTAAATCTATTGTCATTTTATTTTTGTTCCTAATAAACCTTTGTCAGCTAACCATTCTATTTGTCTATATTTTTCCATCCATACTTCATCGGATAAATCCTCAGGAAATGGAATGTGAAAATAGAAACTAATTAAAGCATTAAATCTTCTGATATTATTTGATAAACCTCTTCTCAGACTATCCTCGTCATCTATGACGTCAATAATAGGATAGCCCTCTATAAGTTTTTTATAATAGCAGTTCTTATAGGCATCAACTTAACGAGTGCGTCAAAAGCTCCGAAAAACAAGCCATCATTTGCTTTTACTTTTTCCTTATTGCTTAATAAGCAAGCGTTAATCATTACCTCTTTTGCTTTGTCTGGATTTTTATCTACCCATTTTTCAAACTCACTCACTGTTTTTCTGTCTGGCACACGAACAACAACATCTAAAAAATCATTACCATCATCATCAATCGGTAGTGATGCTATTTTTATTTTATCGTCTCCATAACGTTCTTTCCATGCCTTTACTTCTTCTGCAGTAACTCCTGCAGGTAATTCTGTTTTTACACTCATCTTTACTCGTATTAAATATTAAAATCTACGTCTAAACAGAACATCTCGAATTCAGCTTTGATATCATCGCCATCATCGACTGTTCTTTTTTGTTCTTGGAACTTAACCTTGACCACATCTGTAATCATCTCGTTTTCTTCATCAGTGAAAGTAACTACTATATCAAAAGGTTTTATGTTTAGCAAACTACCACCTGCAGCTTTTTCTAAGGTAGAGATACTCTTTAGTCTCAAACCAAGAGTACAGGAAGGTTCTATCTTACCTTTACTCCAGCTGGTCGCTTCATTACTGCCTAGTGAATAGTTGCGAGTATGAGCTTGCTTTTTTCCATAATCAATTTTAGTTACTTCATAGTCAATTGACCCTAAAATAGCTATAACAACATCTCCGTTGTCGTATGCTTTTCCATTTCTTGAAATTATACTCATCGTTAAATACTTGTTTTGATTTTAATCGTGCCTCTTATTTCATCTATTTGTCCAGTAGGAACAAAGACAAAGGATACATTTAATATTCTTGGAATAATTGTTAGATTACTATTCGCATCTATGTATGTTTTTCCAGTAGATATTTCGCCTGCACCCTCCATTTTATTAAATACTGTATCGCCTAATTTTTCAAAAGAGGTAACTATTGCTGAAGGTAATTTCCCTGTAGTTCTATCAACTGGTTGAGTTGATTTTACTTTTGGAAGTAATACTGTTCTTAGATTTCGAACGGCTTTATCATGTGCTCTCCCATAAGATATTGTATATTCATTAAAGAAGCCATCTTCATCCTGAATAATAGGAGTACATGTATGATCATTATTCCAATACACACCAGTTCTACCAGTATATTTTATTGCAAAAACATAACCCTTATCATCCAAAGAATCCAATTCCTCTTCAAAATCTTCAATTGTTTGATGATTACTTAAACCAGCTTTAGTCCAATATCCTTTTTGTGGATTGGAGATATCCCCACCTTCAACTTCAGCTATATTCAAATTAACACCCTTAGCTGCTAAACAACCTAACATTGTTCCAACGTCAGCAAATTTTTTACCTATTGCATCTAAATTATCAGCATATGTATAATCTTGAGCTATACACATACTTACCTTATATGCACTAAGTACACCTCCTGTTATTACTATATTTCGAAGGTCTAGTGCTGCCGTTGCATTGACAGCACCAAAGCCTCGACCTTCAATAATAATCTGACACGGTCTAAAACTACTAAATGTCCAATCATAAAACTCTTGAGCTGCCGAAATAGCATTATAGACGTTTTCTTCAAGACCATTAATCATTACAGGTGTATAATTCACAGGAGGATTATATGCAAGAGCAAGCATACGGATTGAACCATTTGAATGTGCTATCATTTTTTTAGCGTAGGTGTCACCAAGAGCATCTTCAGGTGTGCCTGAATAAAGCATTAAATAAAGGGTATAGCCTTCAGATGATTTTCTAAAAAATTCAGATATATGTCTGAACACTCTAACATTATTAGTTGTATCATAATTTTGGTCTATACCGTAAGATTTTGCATCTTTTACGCTGTTAAGCTTTACTGTTTCACCTAAAGCAATACCGATTATGCCATTAGCACTATCAGCTGCTACGGCAACGCCATTTACTAATAAGGCTGATATTGCATCTTCATTTGCAACTACTTTAGCCCCTAAGCTACCACGTGTTATTATTACTCCTTTTAAACCGCTCATTTTTATTATTTTTTATGTGTTTTCACTTTATCTGCGCAATTTTTTTCACTTGCAAGAGCTAAATTTTTTGTTGTAAAAAATTCGCCTTTTGAATTTTCAAACAATTCGGAAACTCCATATTTTTCCATCAAATCATTTACTTTATTTGAGGGTTTAGAATTGTCCTTTTTAGGTTTTTTTAATTCCTCTAATGGAGAAGTACCAGGGACATTTAAGTCTACGTTTGGATTCTCTGGATTTTCCGAATTTAGACTTTGTTCTGTTGGCGAACTTGTTGAAGTTTCTGTTACTGCTGGAGAAGT